>Ga0310786_10007013_pt1 | contig 14814 bp, 10 predicted proteins | sample AusTroGonzalo_MG_FD_203881 | JGI IMG/M metagenome (GOLD analysis project Ga0310786, IMG submission 203881) | Bovine rumen microbial communities from tropical cattle in Woodstock, Queensland, Australia - Gonzalo_03 (v2) (version 2) | ecosystem: Host-associated > Mammals > Digestive system >... | reverse complement strand
GGGTCCTGTTCATAACAAACGGGGTTCCGGCCCCTCCCGGGGTACTGAATTTTTGCATCACCTTTCCGTCTTTGAGGGAAATGGCAATGACTTCGTTACCCTGGTCGAGCCAGGCGATGTCGTTATGAACGTAGGGGGTATTGAAGATGGTGTTCTTGCCCTGGAACTTCCAGAGGGGCGCTCCGCTGGAGGAGTAGAAAAGCAGGGTCTGGTCGGCAAGGCCAATCAGGAAGTGTTTTTTGCCCTGGTAGGCAATCGATTGCAGGGAGTTTATGGAGGATTCCAGCAAAATCTGGACGGGTTCCTTGGTGGAATCGGTCGTATTGTACAGGTAAATGCGGTTGTTGTTCGTGGCGATGGCGAGCATGTTGTCGGCCTGGGCCAGCATGGAAATGCCGTTCAAAATCTTGAATCCGCTGCCCTTGATTTGCCCGGAACCGTCCCAAAGGTGCTGAATGTCTCCGTCCAGGCTAGCGACGTGCAGTTCTGTTTCGCTCTTGGTGAATACGAACGGGACGGAGAATATCTTGCGGGACCAGGCGAGCTTATTGTCGTTACGGAAAATCTTCAAGAGGAATCCGTTCCAGGTCGATACGTAGATGGCGTTGTCGATAATCTGGATGCTGAAGGCCTTTCCGGGCAGCTGTATCGATGAAGATCCGCCGTCCTTGCTCAATTCGTGGATGTTCAGCGAAAGGCCCGAGACAATGGCGAGGATGTTTTCGTCTTTTGCCATGACGGGGCTGTTGTCCATCTTGGCTAGCGCCTTGCTCCAACGGAATTCCCCGTTTTCGGCATTGATGCAGATGAGGCGCTCTGCTGCCGGGTCGATGGTGTAGAGGTTCTTCTTGCTTCCGAACAGCTGCGGGTATTTTGTCTTGGGCGAAATATTCAGGAGGCTCACGAACTTGGCGCCGATGGCCTTGCTGTAACGCCCCAGGATAAGCGGGGTGGCGTAGGGGTTGCTGACGGAGTGGCGTACGGCTTCGGACCAAGCCTTTTGTTTATCTTTGTCGCTGCCCTTGTTGTTTTCGAGGAAGAGGGCGCGGAATAGCCACGCTTCGGCATTACCCGGTTCTAGCTTGAATATGGAATCGAGGAGGGCCGGGAGGGGGTTCCAGTCGCTTCGTTCCACATGGAAGGCCGCCTGCTTGGCGAGTATTTCCGATTGCAGGGGGCGCTTGCCGTAATAATGGGGAGAAATCCCTTGCAGGTGCGCATTGTCGAAAATCAAGTAGATGTTTCCCTTGGTCCGGATGATATCCGTGAACAAAGGCTTCGCGAAGTTGAAGTGCCATAGGGGTCGAAGCAGCGTGTCGACGACGGTGAGGGCGCCTTCGTTGGTGAATAGGCCGAGCGTACCTTGAGCGAGTTCTTGAACGTCTGCCGCATCACTACGAATAAAAGAGATAGTTTGTCCGTTTTCCCGGCTCACGAGGATGACCCTTCCGGAGGCTTCCAGGACGGCGATGCGCCCTTCGAATGGCTGGATCTTTTCGGCATTGCTGAACGAGAGCTTCCACTTGGGGCTGGAACTGTTCTTGGGCTGGTAGCAGAACAGCGTGTTCCCGGACAGCAACAGGATGTCTTTCTTGATGACGAGGACGCTCTTGATGGGTTCGAACAGCGTGATGGAATAGGTTTCGTTGGCGTCTTCGTTGGAAATGAAATGGAGCGAGTTGTCGGGGCAGTTCAAAATGTAGTGCCCGGTTGTGGGGTAGAACGCCTCGATGTTGCAGCCGTTGTATTTTTCGCTGATCTGGAATTTGATGGACTTCTTGTTTAACAGGGTCAAGGTGTGCGCGCTTTGGGCGAGAGCGTTGTCGCCGTGCGTGAACAGGCTTGTGGTGGCGGCGATGGGGAAGGCCTTTTGCACCTTGCTCGTGATGGACTGGTAGTATAGGCTATCCTTGGTGGGACTCTGGTACCAGATGCCTTGGTCGTCAATCCTCAAGATGTCGGAACCGCGGTCGGGGGCGAACTTCACAGGGACAATCGTATCGGAGTCCACCTTGACAATCTTGTTGTTCTGGAGCAAGATGAACGTCGTCGGGCCGCGGAAAATCTTCTGGATGGGGACGTTGAGCGCAATGTTCTTGCGGAGGAGGTTCTCGTTCAGGCGGGTCGTCTCGGCTTCTCTTTCTGCAAGCCAGTAGGCCTTGGCCGTTTCGCGGGTGTTGTCGAGGCTTTGGTTGTAATAGAAGTTCGCCGAGGTCTTGTTGCCGGCGAGTTCCTGGATTTTACCGAGGTAGAAGAGCGCATCTTCTTTGTCTTCGGCGTCCCCCGTGTTGGCGATCTTTTCGAGGATGCGTACCGCTTCGTCGGTTTCGCCCTTCATTTCGAAGAGGTAGATGGCCTCCTGGAGCGAATAGGCCATCTTGCCCGCGAAGGTGCTGCTACACAGTGCGCAAACGAGAACAAGCAGCGACTTCGCCGCCGTCTTGAATGGATTCGTTTTGCGCAACAGGTACAGCATGTTTCTTAGGCGTCGAACTTGTATCCCGCGCCGCGGATGGAAAGGATGATCTTCGGATTGGCCTGGTCGTCTTCCAGCTTTTTGCGGAGGTTGACGATGTGGTTGTCGATGGTACGGGTCGAAGGCATGTTGTCCGGCGTGTAACCCCAGATTTCCTGAAGCAGGTCTTCGCGGAGCACGACCTCGCCGCGGTGCTGCCAGAAGTATTTCAAAATCTGGAATTCCCTCGTGGACATATCGAGCGGTTCGCCGCCCTTGGTCGCTTCGTACTTCTTGAAGTCGAGGTGGATGTCGGCAAAGTCGATGGAATCTTGCGAAATGGGAGCCGGTTCGGGCTTGGCCGCGGTTTCGGCACGGCGGAGGAACGCCTTCACGCGGGCGAGGAGTTCCAAGATGGAGAACGGCTTGGTCACGTAGTCGTCGGCGCCCATCTCGAGGCCGGCCACCTTGCTCGTCTCTTCGGTCTTGGCCGTGAGCATAATGATAAAGCAGCCCGGATGCTTTTTGCGGATGACGCGGCATACTTCAAAGCCGCTCTTCTTGGGAATCATCAAGTCGAGGAGGACGAGATGCGGTTCAAAGGAATCGGCCTTGGCAATGGCTTCTTCGCCGTCGCAGGCTGTCTCGACGATGTAGTTTTCCAGTTCAAAATTGTCCTGGAGACCGAGGCGGATTATTTCTTCGTCTTCGACGATGAGAATCTTGTACTGCATGGTCAGTCTACCTTTTTGAATTTGATGGTAAAGGTGGAACCTTTGCCGGGTTTGCTAGAAAGAGAAATGGTTGCCTTGTGGGTTTCTGCAACGCGCTTGACGATGGCAAGGCCGAGCCCCGAACCCTTCGTGCTGCGGGTCATCTCGTCACCCACCCTGTAGAAATCGTTAAATATATTTTTTTGTTCCGATAGCGGAATGCCGACACCGGTATCGGCCACGGAAAAGACTCCGCGCCCGTCTTCGCTGTAGACCTTGATCGTAATTTCGCCGGGAGCGTTCGTGTACTTGATGGCGTTCTCGATGAGGTTCTGTGCGAGGCTGTAAAGCGCGGTGTAGTCGCCCATGACCAAGATGTTGGGCTCGAACTTTGTATGGAATTCCAGGCCCTTCTCGATGCCGATATCTTCGATGGCGTCAAACACCTTCTGGGCGCAGATGGAGAAGTCGAGCTTTTCCCACTTGAACGCGCCTGTCCCGTGTTCCATGCGCGTGTAGTTCAAGATGGCGCCAATCAGGTTTTCGAGCCTGGAGGCTTCCTTGCCGATAAGCCCGGAGTATTCCTGGACCTTTTCGACCTTCTGTACGCGGCCGCGGGCCATCATTTCGGCGAACATCTTGATGGAGGTGAGCGGCGTCTTGAGTTCGTGCGACACGCTCGAAAGGAAGTTCGCCTTCATGGCGAGCAGCTTGTGTTCTTGGATGATGAACCGAAGCATCAGGAACGAACCGAGCAAGACGGTGATGAGCGAGAATGACAACAGCCCGTACATCTGGAACATGCGTTGGCGCGATTCCTGGCGGATTTCCTTGACGTCTTTTTCGTAGAGCGAAAATTCCCAGTCGAAGGCGTCGGTGATGCGTACCTGCGAAAGGACGCCCGCGCTGTCGGGGATGTTCCCCATGAGCGTCTCGTTGTTTTCGTCGACGATGGAGAAGGGGATGTTCTTCCAGCTCTGCGCGACGTTCTTGATCCTGTCGAGCAGGCGGTTGCGGTAGGCTTCGTTGTCGATTTTCGCGATGACGATCTGGTTACCCGAAAGCTGCGGATAGCTCATCTTGAACAGCGTGATGGGACCGTCGGTATTGTACAGGATCCCGTCCTTGGGCGAAAGTTCGTTTTCCAAAAGCTCGGAGAACAGGTCCTTGTACTTGGCAAGGATGTCCATGTAGCCCAGTTGGTGGTTGAAGTTCGACCGCAGGTTCCAGAAGGCTTCGCGCTTTTCTTGGCTCAAGTCTTCGAACGAAAGGATGTGCGTGAACGCTTCTTCGAAGAAGAACCTAGCCGAAGAAATGTCTTCGATGTGGTCGCTCTGGAGGAACTGCGAGAGGACGGCCAGGGTGTAGTCTTCCGCTTCCTGGTGCTTCTTCTGCTTGACGAGGATTTCGAAGTGGAGGAGGTTTACGGAGCGCGTCAGGTCGGCATGGAGGTAGCCCTGCAGGTGCGGGTGCTGTTCCAGAATGCGCAACAGGCGGAGCGCTTCGTTGTAGTTGTTGCTCTTGTAGGCCAGTCGGATCAAGCCCAAGATGTTCTGCACCTGGTCGCTTGTGGATTCCAGCGGCGAGTGGAGCATCCGGAAAGACCGCGAAATGTAGGCCTGCTCGCTAATCCCTTTCGCCTGGCCGGCTCCCTTGGACTGTTCCTCGATGAACATCTGCTTCTCGATCTGGCTCGGCCTCACGCTCGAGAAGTCGGCCGTCTTGTAGAAGTGCCTCGAAGAGATGTCGGGGTAGACGAGCCTGTTGTCGTTGTAGAGGAAAATGGCTTCGATGCCGTTCACGTCCTTGAACGCGGTCGCGTTACCGAATTCGAGGAGGCTGCGGGGCTGTTCGTAGAGGAACAGCGATGCCGCCTTGGTCTCTTGATAGATCTTTTCTTGTTCGCTGAGGACGGCTTCTTCGACATCTTTCTGGAAGGCGTTCCGATTCTCGTCGAACGTTTTCTGCGCGAGGAAGATTTCGTTCTGGATGTTCCTGAAGCTCAAGAACGAAAGGATAGCCGTAGGCAATACGATGCCTCCGGCGAAGAGCGCGAAAAACAGAAGGTTATTTTTGGAGAATCTTATCGCCATGCCGCCTCGCTACAGGGGGAGGCTTGCCGATATGCTGGGGAATAGCAGTATTAAGACGCTGCTCCCCATAAGGAAAGCGACAAGGGTGAATGCGATTGCGGCGATGATGACTAAGGCTTTGGTCACTTGACTACGTTCGCCGAATGGGTGACAGAGACTCTGTGCCCAATCTCGATTCGGCGGTTGTTGGAATAGAGTTCACGGATGAGCACGGCAGATTCGTTATTTGCTGCACGTGCGATAATGCCGCGTCCAAGCAGGCGGGGCGGAAGGGTCGGGTCGGTCGCGTCCTTTTCCCATACGGCGACGGCGTCTCCGGAATTGTAGCCCTGTGCGGAACCCTTGTCGATGAGCACGTAGGAATAGGCGCCGATGATGAGCATCGGGTCCATCGAGAAGCGGATCACCGCCATGGAGTCAACGTGGACTTCCTTGACCTGGGTGTAGCCGGTGACGTTGATGGAGTTGAGCGGCTTCTTCAGGCGTGCCTTGGACTGGTTGATGCGGATTTCGCGGAAGCCCTGGACGATCTGGGCGCGGGAATAGTTGTCGCCGACGGCGGTAATCTTTGCGATACCCGTAATGCGCAGGACGGCGAACTTGTCGAAGCTCTTGCCCTTGGCGGCGGGAACGTCGATGGCGCGGGCGTCAAAGATTTCTACGAGGTCGCCCTTCTTGGCCTTGAGGGAAGTCTTCTTGCCAATCCCGAGAACGACTTCGGTTTCGGGCAGGTGGATAAGGGGTTCCTTCTTTTCGCCGGAGCGGATGGTGAAGAACGAGCTATCCTTCTTGAGGCTGTCGATCGTGAAGATGATCGGCGCGTTCATCTGGTAATAGCCGTTGAAAATCTTCGGAGCCGGGTGCTGCGTGTAATAGTAGGAATCGACCGTTTTGGTCTTCTTTTTCTTCTTGTCGCGGTTGCGGAGGTCGCCGAGCATGTTCTCGAAGTCTCCGTCGCGGGCGTCCGCGTTATCGCAACCGACGGCGCTCACTCCCTTGGGGAGGTTCGTGTCGGACACGGCGGTCTGGCAGGGGTTCTTGTCGCCAGGAGTGCGGAGGACTTGTTCTTCGCGGATGCTGTCGCCAAAGTAGATGGAATCGCCCGGATAAATCCAGTGCGGGTCCTGGATGTGCCGGTTGTTTTCCCAAAGGTCCGGCCAGGCGAACGGGTCGTGCAGGAATTCATCGCTCAAGTCCCAGAGGGTGTCACCTTCCTTGACGATATAGGCCGATGCGAGCAGGGCGGAGAGGCCCAGGCAGATTGTCGCACATTTGAAAAACTGCATAATAAACCTTGTAACTCTTTGAACGTGAACAAGTTATGTAATAATTTAATCTTTTCTCTGCTTAAAAGTAGGCCTGGATTGGACAAAATGTGGAATATTGGCGTTTTTTTCGCGGGAAATGCGTTCTTTTGGCTTCATAACGCTCCCTTTGGCACGTCTCAGGGCCGGATTTTGGCCCAAAAGGCCCGCCCGGTCGGGGACAAACAGCACCAGAAGGTCGAATTTCCCGGTACCGGGTTCCAAGTACAGGGGGACGCTCTTGCGCAAGATATAGCCTTCGCGACGGAAATGCTTGATTTCCTTGGCGGCGGTTTCGAGGTCCGGGGCCTGGAGGAGGATGCGTTCGGGGCGTGCGGCTGCGATAGCCTGTTCTGCTCCGGAGGGGAATCCTTCACCGCTGGGCAGGTTGAAATAGAACGTCCATCGTCCGTCGTTGGCGGACTTGCTGAAGAATTTCAGGAAGAAGTTTGCGTCGAGCTGTTCGCGGTGGAACTTCAGGCTGCCTCCGGCGAGATTGCGGGTATTTTGACGCGTGGAAAGCATTGCCGATTCGCGGCAGTCCAAGGCTTCCGTTTGCGAGAAAAGCCCTGCAAGCGATGCGCTTACGAACGAGCAACCCGAATAGAATTCGAAGAACTTGTCTTCGGCAGACGGGTGGAGGGCATCCTTGATGCGCCCGGGGAGCGAAAGCCATACATCCTTCATGCGCGGCGCCCAGTCCAAGATATGCATGCGGAATCCGGTTCCTGCAAGCGGTATAAAGTCGTTGCCGAAATGGCATTTCAGGTCGGTGCGGACGGTCTGCCTATAGGCCGGGTCGAACAGCTTGTCCGGCTGGCACTGGACCTGGTGGCAGCTGATGATTTCGGGGCAGCTGCGCTGGAGGAAGTCCGCGAAAGTTTTGAATTCGTGTACGGATTTCTTGCCGTAGCAGTCCGTCTGTACCAGGAGCGCGAAACGCCCGTCGCCGGTAGCCCTGAACCAAACTTGACGGATAGCCTTGCGGAAAACGCGGAGGTGTTCCTTCTTCAGTTGTTCCTCGATGCGGGTGACGACTTCCGGGGCTTCCATGTCCTTGGCGGGTGCTTCCAGAATAAGCGTATCGCTGTTGGCCGCCTTCTTGGTGACGAATTTCCAGTCGCAGTTTTCGGGGAGTATTTCCTTGGTGAACCAGGCTTGAATTTTCCCGGGAATTTTTTCGTTTGTCGCCCACGAGGTCAGCTGTTGCTTCAGGTCCTCGAACGTGGGAACCCTGCGGGGGATTTGTACGGTATCTTTGGGAGCAGCGTTGGCAGCGGCTTTTTTCGGGGCCGGCGCCTTCGCGTTGAACCTGGTATTCGGCTTACGACTTTGTCTTGTGTACATAATGAATTTTTGAAAAAACTATACGATGAACCTGGGGTAAATCCACGAACATTCGCGGGCAATCATCTTCGGGAATTCACGGAAGTTGCCGTTGATCTGGTAGAGGTCCAGGCTGCCTTCCACCGGGGTGAGCGACATGACGCTGTCCGCACGGTTGCAGAGGTACGGGTATTCGTCGTTGTTGCACGCCGTGACGACGGCGCATCCGGTAAGGGCGATGATGGTGTCGATCATCTGCATCAGCATCTGGTGGGGCGCACCGGTGAGACGCATGGATTTCGGGTTGTGGAGTACGGCGGAAATCGGGTCGATGATGACGATGCGGTAATCGTGGTTTTCCATCTTTTTCGCACCCTCGATACGCTTCGCGATGAGCTGTGCCGTTTCGATGGGCGAAAGTGCCGTACCGCGCAGGTTCAAGAAACCGAACTTGGGCGTACTCGCGTTGAGCCCGCGGATTCCGCCGAGCAGGTGCAGGCGGTTTAGGAACACGGACTTGGTGAGTTCGAAGTTGATGAACAGCACGTCGTTGGAAGAGGTCGTGTTGCCGAACCAGTCTTCACCGTAGCAGATAGAAAGGCCGAGGTCCATGAGGGCGAAGGACTTGCCGCTCTTGGGCGGGGCCGTGAACAGGAAGAATTCGCCGGTGCGCAACATGTTCTCGATGATGCTCGCGTCTTTCTTCGGGGCTTCTTCGCTGTCGCTTGCAAGTTCCACGAGGGGCTTGCCGTCGAGGGAGTATTCCACCCACTCGCGCCATTCCTGGAAGTTCTTCGCACCTTGTTCGAGGCCGATGAGGTATTGCTGCTTGCCACCGCGCAACACGCCCGGCATACGGGCCATCATGTTCGGGTTGCGGTTGATCGGGTCGACCTTGAAGCCCTGTTCTTCAAGCGTCTTGAACAGGAAGTCCACGCGGTCGTTGTATTCGTCCAGGTTGCTTGCGCCAATCTTGATCCAGGCCTGTGCGGAGTTCGCACCGAGCGTGTTCACGATGGCGGCACAGGGGAGGTTCAACGCCTTGTAATAGGCGAGCTGCTTGGCAAGCAACATCTTCGGGTTGTCGACGACAACGTAGCGGTAACGGAAGCTTTCGTCGGTCGCTTCTTCGCCGCCCTTGGTCGCGTTCACGCAGATCAAGGCGCCTTCGGGACTGTCGAGGCTCTTCATGATCTTGGTGATGTTCGCGTCTTGGTTGACGATGTTCGAAACTAGTTCCGCGGTGCACTTGGGTGTCTCGGAAACCTTGAACTCGATGGTCTCGTCCGGCTGGAATACGGCTTCGAGCAGCTTGGCGAGGTCCTTGCGCCAGTCGTGGCTCGGCCACGGAATGGAAAGCGCTTCCGGGTCGATCTTGTGGTTCTGCAACAGCGTCAGGGACTGGGTGTCGAGGCCCATGGCGAGCATCTGGTCCATGGAGAACATGCCGGCGGGCATCGGCGAAATAATCGTCGGTTGGATAGGCGCCGGGGCGGGCTCTTCGTGGATGTCCTTGGGCTTGTCTTCGGTGCGTTCTGCACTGCGCTTTTCGGTCGAGAAGGCGCGACGGAGGATCTGTTCAACTTCTTCCGGTGCAAGTCCGTTATCGCGTGCGACACCGCCCAGCTGGAAACTGGCATCCATAAAGGTCCAGCCGTCCTGTTGCGCAGCTTCGCCTGCCTTGAACAGTTCGCTTTTCAGTTCGTTCCCGCTATACTTGCTCTTGAGGAACTGGTTGATAATCTTTCGTGCGCTTTCCATAAATCGTCCTTCTTCGGTTTAGGTTTTGAGAACAAAAGAAACTTATGGCTTGATACGGAGCCTGGAGTATTCGTAAAGTCCAAGAGAAAGAGCTACCGAGGCGTTGTAGGAGTGCGCTTCGGGTTTCATCGGGATCCTGAGGACCGCGTCGCATTGCTTCTTGATAAACGGCGGGAGGCCGACGTCTTCGCCACCGACGGCGATAACGGCGTTGTTGGAGAACTTGAAATCGGCGAGGTTCGTCTCGGTGTCCGCGTCGAGGCCGAGAATCTGGTAACCGGCCATTTTCAGTTCGCCCACCGCGGCTTCAAGGTTGTCGGGCCTGCAGATGCGGAGCTTTTCAAGCGCTCCGGCCGAGGTGCGGGCGACGCACGGCGTGATGCCGCACATTCCCTTTGCCGGGATGAGGAAGATGTCTACGCCGAGGGCGAGGCAGCTGCGGATGCAGGCACCCAGGTTGCGCGGGTCTTCGATGTTGGTCGCAACGGCGACGAGCTTCGGTTCGCCGGCTTCTACGGCATTGAACAGCTCTTCGCGGATGTCCATCCAGTTCAGGAGTTCCTTTTCGTTCATCAAGGCAACGACGCCCTGGTTCGGGCGGGCGTAGTTGTCGAGGACCTTGGAATCGACCTGCTGTACGTGGACGTGTAAACGCTTGGCCTGCTTCTGGAGTTCGTACAGCTTCGGGTTGCCCGACTGGTGCATGAAGAGGATGCGGTGGACCAACAGCGGGTTCCTGTCGAGGAGTTCCGCAACTTCCTTGATGCCGCCTACGGCGACTTGCGGGGATGATTCCGAATCGCCTGTGGCCGGGGCTGCGTTCATGGGGCGCGTGTTGCGTCCGAAGTTTTTCCTGCGGTCTCCGCGGAAGCCCCTCTGGGGGCGGTAGTCGTTGTTTTCGTTAAAACTCATTGGAACTCCAATTAAATGCTAGTAACGTTCCTTGCAGGCGATGACGGTGTCCATCTTGATGTCTGTCTCTTTCTGCTCTAGCGGAACTTCTGTAATCTGTGCGGGGGTCGCGATGCCCGCCTTGTAGGCCTTGGGGAACTTGGCGAGGAAGCGGTCGTAGTAACCCTTGCCGTGGCCGACGCGGCTACCGTCCCAGTTGAACTTCGTGCCGGGGACGAGGAACACCGGAATGTCGCCTTCGAATTTTTCGAGTCCTTCGCGCGGTTCCATAATGCCGAAATGCCCTTTGACGAGGTCCTTGCGCAGGCTTGAAACCTTGTAGAAATTCATGATGCTGTCGCCTTCGCAGCGGGGGAGCAGCAGGCGGCCTTCCAGGGCCAGTTCTTCGATGATGGGCATCAGGTTCGGCTCGCCCTTGAGCGGGTAGAACGCGGCGATGTTCCTGGAATCGTGGTAGCCGGGAATGTCGTGGATCTGTTGCCACGGGTCCTGGATGATGTTTTCGCCCTTCTTTTCGCGGCGTTTCTTGATGACCAGTTCAATAATCTGGCTGCTGCCGAATACGAGCATGACCAGGATAAATACGAATATGGACGCACCGATGCTCATGGCCTAGTCCTCCCCGATGCGTTTTGCCGTGGGCAAGTGCTCCTGGAGGATGTTGTTCCAGATGTTCCTCTGCCAGCGCATGAGGTGGGCTTCTTCGTAGCGGGTTTCCCAGGGCATGCCACCGGGGGCGGCAAGCCAGATGAGCTGCCCCTTGTTGGCGATGAGGGACGGGTCCAGGTTGAGCTTTTCGGCTTCTTCGTCGCGCCAGATTTTGAGGGCGATAAGCAGATCGGAATGCGGGACCACGGGGGGAGGCGGGGCCTTCGGGAGTTTCTCCGGCCATTCGCTTTCCGGGACGGCTACGGCGGTCTTGAACATCTGGATGAAGGAATCGAGCCTTTCACCCTTGAAGTTCCGCGGCAGCTTGGGCATACGGTCCTTGTCGACGTCCGGGAATTGCGTGCGCAGGGAGCGGACGATGGCGAGCATCAGTTCGGCGGGCATCACCTTGTAGGGCGGGCGGTCGAGCGCTTCGGCTTCTTTTTCGCGCCATTCCCAAATATGTTTCAGCAGGTTGAGCGTGCAGGGGTCGAAAAGGCTGGATCCGGGAATCCTCCAGGGGTCCTTCTTGACTTGGGACGGCTGGCGGGAGTGCTCGATCAGGGCGTCGCACTGTTCCGTAAGCCAGGCCAGTCGGCCGGCTTTTTGGAGCTTTTCGACCAGAATGGCGCATAGCTCGTGGAGGTAGAACGTGTCGTGGATGGCGTATTCGCACATGTCCAGGGGGAGCGGGCGGAGCGACCAGTCGGCACGCTGATTTTCTTTTTTCAGTTCTTCACCGAAGTATTCGCGGACGAGGTCGGCAAGCCCCAGGTGGGGTTCCCCGAGCATCTTTGCGGCGAGCATCGTGTCGAATATCTTGGCGGGTGAAAATCCGTAGGCTTGCCAGAGTAGGCGGAGGTCGTAATCGGCACCGTGGAAAATGAGCGTCTGCATGGCCTTGGCCTTGAATAAAGGCGAAATGTCCAGGCCGCAGAGCGGGTCGACGATGTAGTGGTGGTCTCCGATGGTAATCTGGATCAGGCAGAGTCGTGCAAGATAATGATGCATCGAATCGGCCTCCGTATCGACGGCGGCCATTTCGTGTTGGTCCAAGTCCTGGAGTAACCCGGTGAGGGCCTCCTCGTTGTCGACCAGTATGAATTTTTCATTCTGCAACATTGTATTGGAAATTTAACTAAAAAAAGAATTATTATTTTTGTCGCCATGAAAAAGATTTCCCTTACGGGCATTAAGCCCACTGGCACACCTCATTTAGGTAACTACCTGGGCGCCATCCGCCCGGCCCTCGAACTTTCGAAGACCTACGATACGGTCTACTTCATCGCCGACTACCACGCGCTCACCACCGTGCAGAACGGTGCCGAGATGCGCGCGAACATCTACAAGATTGCCGCCACCTGGCTCGCCCTCGGCCTGAACCCCGAAGAAGGCCTGTTCTACAAGCAGAGCGACATTCCCGAGATTTTCGAACTCAGCTGGGCTTTGAGCTGCTTTACGCCGAAGGGCTTCATGAACCGCGCCCACGCCTACAAGGACAAGGTCGCGAAGAACGAAGCCGCCGGTGAAGATCCGGATGCCAACGTGAACATGGGCCTCTATTGCTACCCCTGTCTGATGGATGCCGACATCTTGATGTTCAGTGCCGACATCGTGCCCGTGGGTAAAGACCAGAAGCAGCACGTGGAATTCGCCCGCGACATCGCCATCAAGTTCAACAAGCACTTCGGCGAAGACGTCTTCACTATCCCGGAACCGGTGTTCCAAGAGACAACGGGTATCATCCCGGGTCTCGACGGTCGCAAGATGAGCAAGTCCTACGACAACGTCATCGACATCTTCCTCGAAAGCAAGGCCTTGAAGAAGAAAATCGGCAAGATCGTCACGAACTCCCAGGGCATCGAAGAACCGAAGGATCCCGATACCTGCAACGTGTTTAAGTTGTACAAACTCTTCGCCACTCCCGAACAGGCGGACGCCTTGGCTGCCCGCTACCGCGCTGGTGGCATGGGTTGGGGTCATGCGAAGCAGGAACTCCAGAACGTGCTCGAAGAACACCTGGGCGCTGCCCGCGAAAAGTATTTCTACCTGCTGAACCACACCGAGGAAATCGACAAGATCCTCGCGTATGGCAAGGAGAAGGCCCGCGTCAAGTCCAAGGCTATGATGGAGAAGGTCCGTAGCTTGTTGGGAACTTATTAGACCGCTCTCGCAACCACGCCTGGTTAATACCAGGCGTTTGTTGCTCACGGTAAAGCGGTAAAATCCAATTGTCTTTATATTCCCCGGTTCGTTGCTGGGGGATTTTTTCGTTTTGGGCTCGTTTTTTGGGTAGTGGAGTATCTATATTGTGGGGCATGAGGAGTATCGCCCTGTGGATTTGCTGTATGGTGCTCTCGGCTTTTGCTGCCGAGACGTCCATCGCCGATTCGACGCAAGATACCACAAAACAGGAATTGGGAGATGTACTGAATATCGCCTTGCCGCGCCAGTCGGTCTACCAGGAAAAGGGATTTTCTGTCGGTGTGGCGGGGGGAGTCTTCTACCCGTCTGAAAAATGCGATTGCCTCGGCATATGGCAGGGGCAGCTCGAGTACTATTATTCGTCGTGGCTCAGTGGCGGTATCGATGTCCGCTTTTTCGGGGGCGACCTGGATTCGGACGTGATGATCCTTTATCAGCGCTACAGGATGAATACGCGTTTCCACCTGGCGTTCAAGACGGTGGATATGTTCCTTTCCCCGGTGTTCGGCCTTGAATCTACGGATATCCAGGAATTCCGCGACGAATGGGATAACCGCGAAGAGGAATGGTGGAGGCCGGGTACAGACCTGGATTCGGTCGTCCACCACAAGAATTGCGAAAAGATGTTTATGCTGGACGGCTTTTCCGTCGGTGCGGAATTTGGCGCTGGTTGGCGTTTTTCCAAGCTTTTCGGCATCACCGGCGATGCCATGTATGAATACAACTTCTCGGGGGCGCACCTCCTTACCCTTACGCCCGGCGTGGCGTTCAGCTTGAGGGATGTCTGGCCCTGGGCGTATAAGAACTTGGCCTCGGTGTGGATTTCGGTGGAAGTTGGCTTCCAGCGCTATTTCAACAGGGGCGTCCCGGAGTGGGCCCAGTCGCTTTTCTTCGGCTTCCAAATCGGGATATGAAATACTATATTTGTACCGTCTAAAATTTTCCTAAAGGACATTCAAAATGGCTAAGAAAGAATCCAAGAAAAAAGTGGTCCTCGCCTATAGCGGTGGACTCGATACTTCCATCATCATCCCCTGGCTCAAGGAAAACTACGATTGCGAAGTGATCGCTTTCGCCGCCGACCTCGGTCAGAACGACTTCCCGGATGCCAAGGCCCTCGAAGACAAGGCCCTCAAGACTGGCGCTTCCAAGTGCTACGTCCTCGACCTCAAGAAGGAATTCCTCGAAGACTACGTTTGGCCCACTGTCCGCGCTGGCGCCAAGTACGAAAGCACCTACCTCCTGGGTACCTCTTTCGCCCGTCCGCTCATCGCCAAGTACCAGGTGAAGATCGCCGAAAAGGAAGGCGCTTACGCTGTTGCTCACGGCGCTACCGGTAAGGGTAATGATCAGGTCCGTTTCGAACTGACCTACGCCGCTCTCAACCCGAAGCTCGA
>Ga0310786_10007012_pt1 | contig 14815 bp, 8 predicted proteins | sample AusTroGonzalo_MG_FD_203881 | JGI IMG/M metagenome (GOLD analysis project Ga0310786, IMG submission 203881) | Bovine rumen microbial communities from tropical cattle in Woodstock, Queensland, Australia - Gonzalo_03 (v2) (version 2) | ecosystem: Host-associated > Mammals > Digestive system >... | reverse complement strand
AGGTAAGCAGACCATCAGTGATGTCAGTAGTAACACTTACGGCACCATCACCAACGACGGTAGTCATGTTAGTCTTGCCACTATTGGCAAAGAGCGAGGCACCCGAATGGATGACGTTGCTGCTTGTACGGACAGATACACGGTACTTGCCATTGGGAAGGCCAGAGAGCTGCTGTGAGATGGTACGGTCGGTCAGGTTGCCAGAACCCTGCCACTTGTTGAAGTAGCTACTGCCCACCTTAGCGTTCAGATAGTTGGCGTATTCCACCTCGAAGGCGTCATCCTGTGAGAGCGTCCAGCCCACGGGCTGCTTGGCGTGAAAGTTGTTGTAGCGGGTGGCGTCAGCGTTGGTGATGACGTAGGATATGTCAACAGGGTTCTCCTCTGAGGCCTTGTCAATATTCTCGACAGCAGAGACGTAGTTACCGCGCAGGATAGCGTAGAAGTCGTAGCGCCCGATGTCCTCGCCAGCAGCATTGCCGCTGATTTCATCGGTGCCGTCGTAACGGCCCAAGCTACCGCCCTTGTTGTTGGTCAGCGTCCAGTAGCCATCAGGCTGATAGGCTGCGCTGACATAGGCACGGTCAGTCCATCCTTCGCCGTTGTTCTCAGTACGGTAGTTCCAGTTATTGGGGGCATCGTTCGACTGCAGGCAGATGTCTGGATTGCCGGTGCTGGTGATGATGAGCCACTTGGCGGCATCAGCCTTGGTGCCGGAGTAGTTGCTGCTATTGAAGGCGTCGAAGGTATAGAGAGCGCTCTTGTTGACTTCAGGATAGACATCGGACTCGTACCATAAGGTCTGATAGGCGTTACCCTGCTTATTACCAGTAGCGAGCACAAGCCCCGTATCAGTACCGTGCTCATAGATAGCGAAAAAATACTGGCTCACGTCCTCAGGCAGGACATTTATCTTCTGCCATCCGTGGTCGGCGGCGTGCATCTCTCCTGCTTCTTTCGGTGCGTAGAGGGCCACCTGTTCGGCACGGAACTCCTGGGTTGAAGAGCCGTTGAGCAGGTTAGCCTGGAAGCCGATGTAGATTTCCGTTTCCTCTTCGAGCTGGAAGTAGAGTCCCTGCATTCTCAAGTCACCCGTGCAGTTGTTGATGCCGTAGTAGGCCAGGCTCTGCTCTGGGATGTCGGCGGTGTTGCAGAGCGTCTTGCTGACGAACATATAAGCCTCGCTGTTGATATTGTAAGTGGTGTTGTAGGCAGCACCAAAGTAGTACTTGCCTGCGGGTAGGGTAATCTTGCGGTAGATACGGGCGTTGCTCAAATTGCCAGTGGTGTTGCTGCCGGCATCGTTCCACACACCGAGCATCAGGGCTTCACGGCCAGAGTACTTGTCAAGACCGTGCTTCGTACCGTCGCCTCCGTTAGGGATGTCGAAGTTCTCCACCGTCCAGTATTTCGGAGCGCCGAAGCGGCTATTGCCGTCGGCCAAGCGTGTAAAGTCGCTGGCCTCGATGAGGTACTGCGTGGTGAGGTTGGCTTCAATGACACCGCTGAAAGTGCCACCCTTGTTCATGCCATCACTGAGGAACGAGCGGTAGGCAGCGGCCAAGGCCTCACGGGCAGCATTGCAGACTTCGTCGGTAGAACCGACGGTCACACTTTTAGCCATCTCGATGGCATCAAGTAGCTGATTGAACTTGACGGGGCTTATTTTGCCTGTATTGTAGGGCATTACGTCAGGAAGTGCCGCCTGTGCGGAAACTTCCACACCATTAATCAGAGATTGCAGCACTTCGTATGAGCTACGATTGTCTGATCTGAAGGTGATGCGGAAGACGGGGGCAATACCATTGGGTTTTGTTTGGGGAACCTGTACAGTCAGACCATTGATGTCGTGTGTGAACTCTACATCACCGCCACCAAGGAGCGTTACCTTTGCAACCTGGCCGGTATACGACGGTTCAGCTATAGAGAAAGCCTTGAAAGTGAAGTTGCCTGCAGCAGGCCAAGCCATGATGGTGGCATAGACAACGTCCCCATCCCCCGCTTTAGGAGCCTGAACATATCGCACATCCTGTGCGGAGTAGGCCTGCCCCTCGTTGAAGCCCTGGGCGTTCATGGGATTGACAGCCTCAGCCAACGGGCCTTCGCCGAAGGTTTTCCATGGACGGGTGCCATAGATGGACTCGCTGTTGATGTCCATCCAAGCCTTGATGTCGGCCAGCACCTTGCGCTCCTTATTGTCGATGGTGCCGTTGCCCTTCACGGGGATGGAGAGCAGCAGGTTACCGTTCTTTGACACCACATCAATGAGCATACGCACGACGGTGGCACCGCTCTTATAACCACTATTATTATATACGCTCTGACTGTAGTGCCAGTCGCCGATGCAGGTGCAGGTCTGCCAGTAGGCCTCCTGCGGACGGTCGGGGATGCCACGTTCCACGTCCCACATCATGTAGCCTTTCTGCTGTGCGGTGAGCTGCTTGCCCGTTACCACCACCTGCTGCTGGCCGTCGTGCTCAGCAGCGCTGTGGTTGTAGTAGTGCTGCAGGATGTTCTTGCCCACCTGGTCGTCGCAGCCGTAGAACGGCATGGCCGTATCGTCGAAATAAATCATATCGGGATCGTAGTCGTTGATGAGCTCCAGCACGCGGTTCTGGAACTTCTGCTTATAGGCCTGTGAGGGCAGGCTGGCGCCGTTGCCCCAGTCCCACTGGCTATGGATGGTGCCGCTGTTGTCCCAGCCCGTCGAGTGGGTGTGCTTCTGTGCGTACAGTTCCTGCGGGTCGAGACCTTCCCACCACTTACCGACACCGTCGGCCTTGGTCAGGTTGCCGTCGTAACTCTGCGAAGGCTCCAACCACGTCCAGGCGTGCGAGGCATGGATGCTCACACCGAGGGGCAGACCCTCAGCCTTGCATGCGTCGCTCCAACCCTTGATGAGGTCCTTCTTCGGCCCTACGTTCACCGAGTTCCACTCCTGATAGGGCGAATCCCAGTTGTCGAAGTTGTCGTGATGATTGCCCAGAGCCATGAAATAGCGGGCACCCACGCTCTTGTAGAGGCTCACTAATTCCTGCGGGTCCCACTGGTCGGCCTTCCAAGCATTGCAGAGTTCCTTCAGTCCGAAGGTGCTGGGGTTGCCGAAATGGCTCACGTGCCAGTTGTAGGCGCCGCTGCCCTCGTAGTACATGAAACGGGCGTACCAGTCGCCGTTCTCGGCCTGACATTGCGGCCCCCAGTGTGCCCAGATGCCGAACTTCGCGTCTTTGAACCATTCGGGGCACTCCCAAGCGCTGAGCGACTCCCAATCGTTGCCGAAGTCACCCGTCTTCACGGTCACGTCAGCCTTCTGTGCGCTGGCCGTCATTGCAAATGCAGCCAGTAAAAAAGTAATAGTTTTTTTCATTGTTTCGTTGAGTTTTAGTTTCACGGTGCAAAGGTACGAAATATAAACGTTTCAGGCATTTCAAAAAATTATCCAAGAATAGCACAAAATTGTCATTTGTTATTTGTACCTTTGCAGCCGTAATGATGATGACATGATACAGATACCGATAGAATCGATGAACCTGATGCTGCTGAACGTGGGACGTGCGCATCACAATGCAGACTGGAACTGGCAGGATGTGAGTTCCCCGTTTATTCGTATTTACTATGTAATGGAAGGTGAGGCGCTGCTGCATCTGCCTAACAAGGGTGTCAGGCTGCGGCCCCGCCACATGTACATCATCCCGGCCTATACCGTCCATTCCTACGAATGTCACGGGCTGTTTGACCACTATTACCTACACGTGTACGAGGGGGTCAAGAACGAGATGAACCTGCAGGAGGTCTATGAGCTGCCCGCAGAGGTGGAAGGGAGCGAAGCGGCGGCCAGCGTTTTCGAACATCTGTGTAATCGTCTGCCCGACGCGCGCCTGCCCCATAGTGACCCTAACAGCTACGACACGTCGGCACAGACATCGGACTATGTTCAGCGCTATCGCAACATGACCCTGTGGGAGAAGATGGAGCTGCGGGGTGCGATGCTGATGGTCATGTCGCGCTTCATCCGCGAGGCCACCCCCCGCGTGTGGACGCACGACGAAAGGATGAAGCGGGTGCTGGAGCATATCCATGCACACATCAGCGACAACATCGACATGGAGCAACTGGCCGACGTGGCCTGCGTCACCAAGACCTATTTCATCAAGCTGTTCAAACGCGAGTTCGGCTTCCCGCCTATACAATATATTAATAAGAAGAAAATAGAGCGGGCACAGCTGCTGCTCTTTACAACCGACAAAGCAGTGAAGGAGGTGGCCTACACGTTAGGGTTCAGCGACCAGAACTACTTCACCCGCCTGTTTCGTAAACTGACGGACACCACCCCCAATGAATATCGTCGCAGATTGAGGCATTAAAATATGATTGCGACAGGGGGGGAAAACACAGACGCTCGGCGGGCGCTGAACACCAACATCCAATATGTCGCAAATAAATCTCTACATGTTCTGTTTATCAATGCTATTACAGCGGGCAGTATAGAACTGGCGGAAGTCTGACCATTTGTAATAAGGATAGCTGTTGGTGGGTACGGGGAGGCTGGCCTCACGTCCATTGAGCAGGCACTTCACCAAGACGTCGTCATTGCCTCGGCCCTTGCGGTAGAAGATGAGCTGTATGTTGCAGGCCTTGCAGGTCTGCCAGTTCTGGTAGCAGTTCTTCACCTCGTATGGGTCTTCGGGGTCACGGTCGGCACCATTGATGCCCATGAGGATATGGAGCGGCCCCAGACAGTTGTCGTGGCCGAAGCGCAAATCGGCGATGTGGTCGCTACTGCCGTTCATCACGGCGTCGGCCTTCCGGATGATGTCGCGCAAGATGGGAATCATGACGTACTGGTCGGGGAAGAGCCAGGAGTAGGAGCCAAGGTTCTCGCCCTCCCAACGGGCAGCTATCTCCTCGTCGGTGATAAGGCTGCCCATCATGCCCTCGTGACCGATGTTGGGCAGCGAGGTGTAGAGATTGATGAGGTTGCTACCAATATGGTGCAGATTGCCCGGCAGCCCCTCGGTGGTCTTGAAGGTGCGGTTGACAACCGTTTCGCGCAGGTTGTCAACGCCCTTGAACTGGTCGCGGTTTTTCTCATAGCGGGGCTTGGGCTTGGGTACATCGTGCTTCACAGGATTCTGACGGTCGCCAGGCACCACGCCGTCAAGGGTGAAACGCGACGATTGCTCACGGATCTCAATCTTCGGGTTGCACTGCACCAACTCCTGACAGAAGCCCGACATGCTGAGCACGCAACGGCCGGAAAGCGACGAGATGGCCAACACGTTGCCGCCCTTCTTGAATACCTCGGGGAAGTTGTTGTACATTGTCCTTGCGATACGCTGGTGCTGTTCCCAACCCAGGTCGCTGAGTTCGCTGACACCCGTTGACAGCTCGTCTTTGGCAGCCTCGAACTTCTCATAGAAAGCCTCGCCTTCGCCCGTCAGCAGCTGTTTGCTGTGAGCCATAGTAAGCAGACTGTCCAGCTCACGATAAAGGAATGCGTTCCAATAATAACGCGATCCATGACGGCCGTAGTGGCTGATGTAGAACGGCTTGTAACCTTTCGGTGCCTTGGTCAGTTTCCCGGTGGTAAACTCGTAAGGATAGTCCGTGCCGTATGCTTTCCTCGGGTCTGCCTTGAGTTGTTCTGATGCGCTGCTGCCCTGTGCCCATGCCGTGACGGCGAGGACAGCGAAGGCCATGATTGTCAGGAACCTCATGAGGATGTGCCTCTGTTCCTTTTTTGCCGGATTATTCATATTATTCGGGGGTTAATAATTGCGTTTCATGACATAGTCAAGATAGGCCACCAAAGACTGACGGATGGTGCCGTCGGTGACATTCGTCTCAATGAATGTCAGGGCTTTGCCGTAGAAGTCCCTCATGCGCTGTTCGGCGTATTCTATGCCGCCGTTCTGCTTGGTAAACTCCACCAAAACAGCAATCTCGTCGTTGTTGATAGTGCCTAACTTCACTTTCCTGGCCAGCGTAATCATAGACTCATAGTGGGTGGTATTCAGGGCATAGAGCACAGGCAGGGTCAGCTTGCCCTCGGCCATATCGTTGCCCGTGGGCTTACCGATGGCGGCAGAGTCGTAATAATCGAAGATGTCATCACGTATCTGGAACATCATGCCCAGCTGCTCACCGAAGAGGCGTGCCTGCTCTGCCTGTTCGTCTGTGGCATGGGCAGAGAGGGCGCCCAGCACAGCGCACGACTCGAAGAGGGAGGCCGTCTTCTGACGGATGACCTGGTAGTAGACCTCCTCTGAGAAGTCCATGTTCCGAACGTTCGACAACTGCAGTATCTCGCCTGCGGCAAGCGTCTGACCTAACTGTGCCAGGTTCTTCACAATGCGGTTGTCATGGGTAAACGAAACATTCAGCAGAGCCGTTGACAGGATATAGTCGCCGACGAGCACTGCCACCTTATTATTATATGAGGCATTGAGCGAGGCTTGTCCGCGCCGTTCGGTGCTCTCGTCCACCACGTCGTCGTGTACCAGTGATGCCGTGTGCAGCAGTTCCAGTCCGATAGCGGCATACTGGGTGGTCATCGACACCTCGCCAAAGTTCTTTGCCATCAGCAGTGTCAGAATGGGGCGCATACGTTTCCCGCCTCGCTGGCGTATATGGGTCAAGGTGTCGGCAAGCAATTTGTCGGTATGCGTGAGAGCCTGGTTGAACAGCGTCACAAACTGCTCAAAATCGGCCTCTATGGGTTGTTTTATGAGGGTTAAAGCGTCCATTGTGTGAATTTTCGTACAAAAGTAATGAAAATCTTTGATTGTTGAGAACTTTTTTAGTAATTTTACACCAAAATTCTGCAAACTCATGGATAAACTGTTCCTTTTAGACGCTTACGCGCTCATTTACCGCTCTTATTACGCCTTCATCAAGAACCCGCGAATCAACTCCAAGGGGCTTAACACATCGGCCATCATCGGCTTCGTCAATACACTTCAGGAAGTCATCGAAAAGGAGAAGCCCACCCACCTTGGCGTGGCTTTCGACCCCCATGGCCCCACATTCCGCAGCGACGCCTTCCCTGCTTACAAGGCTCAGCGCGAGAAGACACCCGAGGATATCACACGGGCTGTTCCCATCATTAAAGACCTGTTGGCGGCCTACCGCATACCAGTGCTTCAGAAAGACGGCTTCGAGGCCGACGATGTGATTGGCACGCTCGCCAACAAAGCGGATGCATTAGGCCACGTGGAGACGTTCATGCTCACCCCCGATAAAGACTACGGACAGTTAGTGTCCGGTCATTCGCGCATCTACCGTCCTCGCCATGGCGGCGGCTACGAGGTGATGGGACCGCAGGAGGTGTGCGAGAAGTACGGCATCAAGACAACGTCGCAAGTCGTCGACCTGTTGGCACTCATGGGCGACTCAGCCGACAACTTTCCCGGCTGTCCTGGTGTGGGCGAGAAGACGGCTGTCAAGCTCATCAACGACTTCGGCTCTGTAGAACAGCTGCTTCAGCGCACCAACGAACTGAAAGGAGCATTAAAGAAGAAAGTGGAGGAACATGTCGATGACATCCGCATGAGCTATTTCCTCGCCACCATCAAGACCGACGTGCCCATTGAACTCGACATGGACGAACTGGCCATGCAGGAACCTGACCGCGAGCGTTTGTCCGCGCTGTTTGCCGAGCTGGAGTTCAAGACATTGGCGGTTCGGGTATTCAAACCTCAAGCCACGACGGCAAAGCCTCAAATCTCTAAGTCCTCGGGGCAGCAGCTGTCGCTTTTCGACGAGCCAGCACCTGCTGTTTCAACACTTCAACCTGAGTTCTCCCTCCCTTTGGAGGAGGTTAGGGGGAGGCTTGAGACAGTCGCCCACGACTACCACCTCGTTGATACCGAGGAGGAATTGTTGCGGCTGCGCGACCTGCTCGCAGCCAACCAGCTGGTATGCTTAGATACTGAGACCACCAGTACCTCACCTATCGATGCCGAACTGGTGGGCCTGAGTTTCTCGGTGCAGGAACATGAGGCGTACTACGTGCCCATACCGGCCAACCGGGAGGAGGCACTGAAGATACTCAGCCTCTTCAAACCCGTCTACGAGTCACCCCGGATCCTGAAGGTGGGACAGAACCTGAAATACGACTTGGAGGTGCTGCGCAACTACGGCATCCGTTTATGCGGACCGATGTGGGACACCATGATTGCCCATTATCTCATTCAGCCGGAGCTTCGTCATAACATGGACTTTATGGCTGAAGCTTACCTGCACTACCAAACCATCCACATCGACCAGCTGATAGGCCCTCGCGGAAAGGGCCAGCTCTCCATGCGCGACCTGCCGCCACAGAAGGTTTATGAATATGCCTGCGAGGACGCCGACATCACCCTGCAACTGAAGAACCGCTTGGAGCCGGAGCTGAAACGCCTCGGCTGTGAGAGCCTTTTCTACGAGATGGAGATGCCACTCATGCCGGTACTGGCGGAGATGGAGATGACGGGTGTGTGTCTTGACACCGAATCGTTGCGCCAGACATCGGCGGAGCTGACCGCCCGCATGAACGACATTGAGGCCCACATCTACGAACTGGCCGGCGAACGTTTCAACATCTCGTCGCCCCGTCAGGTGGGCGACATCCTCTTCGGAAAGCTGAAGATTGTCGAGAAGCCCAAGAAGACCAAGACCGGACAGTATGTCACTTCCGAAGAGGTGCTCACCCAGCTGCAAAACAAGCACGAGATTGTAGGACAGATACTGGCGTTCCGTGGCTTGAAGAAGCTGCTCTCCACCTACATTGACAGTCTGCCGTCGCTCATCAACCCACGTACCGGCCACATCCACACCTCGTTCAACCAGACGGTCACGGCCACGGGGCGCCTCTCGTCAAGCGACCCCAATCTGCAGAACATCCCCGTTCGCGGTGAGGACGGCAAGGAAATCCGCAAAGCCTTCGTGCCGGAGGAGGGTTGCCTGTTCTTCTCTGCCGACTACAGCCAGATAGAGCTGCGCGTCATGGCGCACCTCTCAGGCGATGAGCATATCATTGAGGTCTTCAGTCAAGGCAAAGACCTTCACGCTGCTACAGCTGCCACCATCTATAAGAAGCCTATCGAGGAGGTGAGCCGCGACGAGCGCACCAAGTCCAAGCGCGCCAACTTCGGCATCATCTACGGCATCACCATCTTCGGACTGGCTGAACGGCTCGACATCTCACGCGACGAGGCCAAGCAACTCATCGACGGTTTCTTCGAGACCTTCCCCAAGGTTCACGACTACATGGAGAAAGCCAAGGAGGAGGCACGTCAGCAGGGCTATGTCACCACCCTCTTCGGTCGCCGCCGTTACCTGCCGGACATCAACTCGCAGAATGCCACCGTGCGCGGCTTTGCCGAGCGCAACGCCATCAATGCCCCCATCCAGGGCACAGCCGCCGACATCATCAAGGTAGCCATGATACGCATCTTCCGCCGTTTTCAGGAGGAGGGCATCAGGAGCAAGATGATTCTGCAGGTGCACGACGAACTCAACTTCTCCGTCTATCCTGACGAGAAGGAAAAGGTGGAGCGCATCGTCATCGAGGAGATGCAGGGTGCGCTTACAATGAAGGTGCCTCTGATAGCCGACTGCGGCTTTGGCGACAACTGGTTAGAGGCCCACTAACCCCGCTTAGTTAGTGGGAGTGACCGGTTTGATGCGCCCGTCGCTCTCAAACTCCATCGGGTCGATGCAAACCTCACGATGGAAGCCGGGGCCGTTTTCCCTGTTGATGTACTCAGGATTGATGCGGTGGTAGACGATATACCAGCGGTCTTTGCCGGGAATCTGCAGCACGGAGTTGTGTGCCGGGCCGTAGATGCGCTGCTCAGGTCTCTGCTGCAGGATAACAGGCTCGTCAGCCACCTTGATGGGGCCGAGAGGTGACGTGCTGGTGCCGTATGCCACATGGTAGTTGGGCGACCCGGTATCATCAACGCTCCACAGGAAATAATAGATGCCTTTGCGCTTGAAGACGTAGGTGCCCTCACGGTAGCTGTAGTCCTGCAGAGTGCCGCCACGAGGGGTGAGCACACGGATGGAGGTGGTGTCAACAGATGTCATGTCACTGTTGAGCTTGGCACCTGCCATATAGCCGTTGCCCCAGTAGATGTAGCTCTGGCCGTCGTCATCGGTGAACACATCGACATCAATCTGCTGCCCGTTGCGGACACCATTCGGACGGCTGTCAATGATGGGACGCCCGAAGTCCTTGAAGGGTCCTGTAGGAGAGTCGCTGATGGCCACGCCAATGGCTTTGCGCTCGCCCTGGTCACCACTATAATAAAAATAGTATTTCCCGTTCTTATGCTCAATGGCAGGTGCCCAGGCATTGCCTTTCGCCCAGGGCGTGTCTTTCTTGAGGTCGAGGATGATGCCCTCATATTGCCACTGCTTGAGGTTCTTCGACGAGTAGCAGGTGAAGTAGTAGCCGCCCCAACCTGGTGCGCCGTCGGTGGTGGAGTAGATGTAGTAACGCCCGTCGGCAGCGAGCACTTCCGGGTCGGCGTGAAGCTCCGGCAGGATGGGGTTCTGCGCAGCTACGCTGCTAAATGCTAAATGATAAATGATAAATGATAATAGAATGTGTTTCATAGCCAATAGATATTTAAACTTCAAACTTTAAACTTCAAACATCAAACATCAAACTTAAGTTTGGGGTTATCCGAAGAACTCGCCGTCACCTTCCTGCGGGTCGTGGCTGGAGCCGTCGAAGCAGTGGGTGCAGACCTGTTGCTTGGGGAGCCCGATACTCTGGATGAGGTCTTCAAGAGGTGCGAACTTCAGGCTTGTCAACCCGAGACGCTGCGCGATCTCCTGCACCATACGCTGATAGCGCGGTGAGTTGGTCTGGGCGTACTCGTCAAGGTGTGAGTGGTTGTCGCCCTCGAAGTCGCGGATGATCTGCCGGGTGAGAAGCTCCATGTCGCTCTTCGAGTTGGTGAAGCCGATGAAGGGGCAGCCGTAGACAAGCGGAGGGCACGAGATACGTACATGAACCTCTCTTGCTCCGTTCTCGAAGAACTCCCGGACATTGTCGCGGAGCTGTGTGCCCCTGACGATGCTGTCGTCGCAGAACACGATACGTTTGCCTTTCAGCAACGCCTGGTTGGGAATAAGTTTCATCTTCGCCACCAGATCCCGGCGGCTCTGGGTGCCCGGCGTGAAGGAGCGCGGCCATGTGGGCGTGTATTTCAGCACGGCACGCTGGTAGGGTATGCCTTTTCCGTTGGCATAGCCAAGAGCCATGCCCACGCCTGAGTCGGGTATGCCGCAAACCAGGTCAGCCTCCACATCGTCACTCTTTCCCATGCACTCACCGTTGCGCTCTCTCACGGTTTCCACATTGATGCCCTCATAACAAGAGGCAGGGAAACCATAGTAGACCCAGAGGAACGAGCACACCTGACAGCGCTTGAACGGCGGCTGCAACACCTCTATGCCGGTGGCCCTGAGACGGACAATCTCGCCGGGGCCTACATCACGCAACACCTTATAATCCAAGTTGGGGAAACTGGTAGATTCCGACGACACAGCGTAGGCCTCCCTTAGGGTATCCTCCTCTCCCTGCTTCTCCAAAGAGAGGGGCGAACGTTCTTCCCTTTTGTGGCCGATGACGATAGGGGTGCGCCCTAAGAAGTCACGGGCGGCAATGATACCGTCTTCAGTGAGAATGAGCATGGAGCACGACCCCTTAATCTTATGGTAGACGCGGTTGATGCCATCAACGAAGGAGGATCCCATGTTGATAAGCAGCGCCACCACTTCCGTCTGGTTGAGCTTGTTGGCCGACAGCTCGCTGAAGTGCATCTTCTGTGCCAGCAGCTCATCGGCAATCTCACGCAGGTTGTTGATCTTGGCTACGGTCACAACGGCGTAGCGCCCCAGATGGGAGTTGATGATGATGGGTTGCGGGTCGGTGTCGCTGATGACACCAAGTCCCTGTTTACCGGAAAAGTCCTGAAGCTCGTCCTCAAACTTCGAGCGGAAGTAGTCGCGTTCCAAAGAGTGGATGCTCCGGCTGAAGCCTCGCTCGCTATCGAATGTTACCATGCCGGCACGCTTGGTGCCGAGATGGGAATTGTAGTCAGTGCCGTAGAACAAGTCGTTCACGCACTCATGCGTGGAAATAGTTCCAAAGAATCCTCCCATAGTATGGAAAATGTGGTTGAGGGGTGGAGTTGGACGACTCGGATTCGAACCGGGAATGACAGAACCAAAACCTGTAGTGTTACCATTACACCATCGTCCAATAAGCAGTCGGTTGAGAAAATCGGGTGCAAAGGTAGTGGTTTTTCTTCCTTTGGCCAAATTTTTTCGCAACTTTTTTGTTTTTTAGTGCTTTCGGCAAACAGTCGGGAAACTAATAAAGCAATCCAACCACCCAGAGAGGCAGCTTCTTACCTATGCACCTCGTCAAGAAAGAGGTGCTTTCCACCCCTCAGATGGAATTGCTCTGCCGTGTCTAAAAGCGTATGATTGGTGAAATACATACTGTCCATCACACAGTACAGAGCCTCTCCTGCATTCACGCCGTACTTCTGTTTGATATACTGACGCATAAGCGTTGTCTTGCCAACGCCACGGGAGCCACGGATTGACACGAGCTGCTTTTCCCAGTTGATGGTTTTCATCTGCTCACGAATAATCTCCGTGCTTGTCTGCGATATCAATATACGATGCTTTTTAAATAAAGTCTCCATACGTCTCACCCTGTTTTTTGCCCGTTTTTGGTTATTGCAGTAAGCGATTTTGGTCGTTTTTCGCTTCATGCAGTAAGCACATCTGCCACCAACGCGAGAGCGCATTGGTGGCAGATTGGGCTTATACTAGGGCAAGACACTTCTGTGTATGCCCCTTTTGTTTAGTAGTTCAGATCGTCTTCTTCCTCTTCATCCCACACGGAGCGGCGGCGGGAAAGGTTGCCACTGGTTTCAGACGTCTCTCCAACTGCGTCGAGGTCCTGTCCTTGCTCGGGACGGCCGTAGTTGTTGTTACTGCCAGATACCATCATCTGCTGCAATTCTATTTCAGCAATGAAGGTGCAAGGTGCCTGATATGTCTTTTTCATAATCGTTATCAATTTAAAAGTTATAGATAATATTGACCTTGGGCGTGCTCTAAGTGGTTCACGTTCGGCCATTAGAGCACGCTCTATGGTTCTTACTTAATCACCACTTTCTTGCCGTTCACAATGTAGAGGCCCTTCTGCGGAGCCACCACACGCTGACCCTGCAGGTTGTACACCTCACCGTTAAGGTTAGCGTTAGCGTTAAGGTTAGCGATACCCGTAGCCTCGTCGAAACCGATGAACGTGCGAGCGCCGCCATTGCCACCTGCCAATGCGGGCAGATAAGCAGTATTAGCACCAACAGTGAAAGCATCGTTAGTCTTGTAGAAGCCCACGCCATTGTCGCCACTCATCAGCACGAAGATACCCGTCTCATTAATCTTTGTAGCCTCTGTGACACCAATGAAATCGTTCTTAGCAGGAGCATTGGCAGAAGTTGCAACGGGAATGGAGTATGTGCCTTCAGCACCCTTCAGCAGCACGCCCTGATTTGCAGGAATAGCCTCTGTTATCTCAGTGAAGTTCACCTCATTATTAGAGATCTCAGCAGTATAAGCCTTCAGGCCTCCCACGTTGGAGAAGTCAAGAGCGTTCTCTGAGCAGTAGGTGGCGTAGCCGGCAGCAGAGACAGACACAGGAATTTCCGTAGCGGTGACGAGCTTGTAGAGCTGGATAGCCTGCTGACCATCCTTATAGTAGCGGAAACGGTTATCGTTGCTTCCTTTGTTATACTTCAAATGCATATAGTTTGTACTACCAGTAATATTGATAGAGATGTCAGCATTTCCACTTTCATCAAACGTCACTGAATTGATGTAATATTTTGCAGATTCATCCAGCTTCAAACCATTGCTTTGACCACCTACACCGATATAGTGGCCGCTGGCTGATGTGATTTTACCATTATTGACGATGGTGAACAGCGATTCCTTTGTTTTACTGTTAGCAACGATGGTATTATTTACAATTTTGACATTGATGACATTGTTTGCGGCATCGAGTGTTTCCAATGAACCGTCGAAAGCCACACCAGCTGTTTCGTTGACAATCAGGTAAGCACCATCGGTAAAGTCATCAGTAGAGGTGACCTTCACAAACAAGTTGCCTTCATAAGAAATGGGCCAGCCTGTTACATTGAACTTCAAATCAGTGACATTAAGCGTGAAGACAAGATCATGATCACTTGCCATTTGAACCACGAAGGCAGAAGCGTTGCTTGCGTCAGACAGCTCTATGTCGGTGCACCATCCACTGTTGATGCCGTAGTCGCCACCCGTCGTCGTTGCGCCGTACCAAGTCTCTACGTTGTCAACGGTCTTCACGAACTTGAATCTTGAGCCATTGCCTACCAGCTTCGAAGTGCTGAATGTGCCGTCAGCATTCTCAGTAAGTTCCACCTTGCCGTCGCTCCAGTTCTCTGACCAGTTACCGGCAAGGTAGTACTTCACAACAGGCACATGCCAGCCAGTCACGGTGAGCGTCAAGGCATCAGGATTCTCTGCATTCACGGTGAAGGTGTATTTATCATCGCTGGCTGCTTCAATCTTGAAGTTCTTACCGTTGTCTCCAGCAATCAGTGCAATGTTCTCATACCATCCACTGTGAATGCCGTATGATTCATCATTGGTTTCTCCACCATACCATGTTGTTTCGTTGTTGTTCAGCTCGTCAATCTTCACAATCTTGAAGAGCGTATTAGCCTCAAAGGCCTTCTCTGCTGTGTAGGTGTTGCCGCTC
>Ga0310786_10007011_pt1 | contig 14816 bp, 10 predicted proteins | sample AusTroGonzalo_MG_FD_203881 | JGI IMG/M metagenome (GOLD analysis project Ga0310786, IMG submission 203881) | Bovine rumen microbial communities from tropical cattle in Woodstock, Queensland, Australia - Gonzalo_03 (v2) (version 2) | ecosystem: Host-associated > Mammals > Digestive system >... | reverse complement strand
CGAAGCATTAGGGTTTTTTATACGTTTTCGCCTTGTTTCGGAAATACCACCCACAATATCATCAAAAATGAAATAGTTTAGTCTCGCCTTTAAATAATTCAATTCCACATTCGACCTGAATGTACAAATATGTCTATTTCTAGAAAGCCACAAATACTTTTTTCTAATATATTTATTCATTTCATTCTCACGGCTTATTTTTATTTCATTCTCACATGTGTTTTCAAAGCCCTTCTTTTTGTTTTCCTCAATAATCTCATCTATTTCTTTTATTCTCAATGTGTTTATCAACAAATTGCAATTAACAATTGAAAGAAAAACAGATTGCAAATTTGGAAACTGGGTGAGTCGCGTTAAATCAATATCATCAACATGCTCAAAATGTAAAAGCCATTTTAACTCGTGTATCTCCACAGTATTATAATTATCATACTGACGACTAACAATTCTGCATGCTTGTGTAAAAAGATGATTTAATAATTCAATTACTTTATTATCTTTTATTTCTTCTAATATGTATTTCTGTACTACCTGATCATTATATGATATTACTGATAAATACTTCTCAATCACACTAGTAATACGCCAAATACAATGAACGGCTTCGTGATGCATTGATGCAATATCATAATACCTGCTTGCAGCCCAATAATATAAAACAGCCCGATTTAGTTTTCCAAATTCCTTCTTCTTATCTGCACTTTTTAACTTATCTACAAAACTTTGTATAATTTCACCTCTGTTTTTATCATATTTATTCTCAGGGTGAGTCATTTTACTAAGTAGGTCTATCGTATCAAATCCAATGTTATCATATATAATTCCTTTATTATCTTTGTTATCTAACGTGTACGCACAAGACATCATGATATCGGCAATTTGCTCTGATGATGATGCAAGCTGGGAAACTATTTCAGGTCTAAGTTTATCTAAATTGCTGTGTGATGAATAAGACAGCAGTTTCATAGCCCTGCTTTCGTACTGTTTGTCGTCAATGCCAAACAGGTGTTCCATCAAGATTGATAGGCTTCTATTAGCATACTTACATGCCGAACATGGAAGTTTTAGGCCTTTATTTTTTAGTTCGTTACGTCTTTCGAAACAAGCTATTAGTTTTCCCCATTTTAAGCTATTTCCTACAATCTCATGTTTATCCAAATACGAAAAATACCCTTTTATGTTGTATAGTGTTCTGGTTCGTTCTTTATTGTCTCCCTTACAGTATGCACTCAAATTTTTTTCAATGCTTCCTTTATCGTTAATAATAACATCACACAATGTTTTGAAAAAAGGTTTCTTCTCTGTTGCGTTTATTTTGATGTTTTTCATCTCTTCGAAATTGATGAAAGAAAGGACATGAACTATGTCATCTTTGATTCTTATTGCATTATCATGGTGTTCTGTATTGTCTGAATAACAGTAATCATCAATTAAGGACATTACATCAATGTCGTAAATATTTAGAGCAGAAAGGATATTCTCAATTGGTGCCGCTGATACAACTGCATTCTTATAATAAAGAATACTGGCAAATTTACTAAAGAAATCGGCGGCTAAAATAAATTTCTCACTATGATTAACAGTACTGTATAACGTAATGAATTCTGCTTCAGCAGCATCAATGCTCGACTGCGTAATGCCACTTGACTCCATTTTTTCTATGACAAACAACTTGGTAATGATAGCTTGATAGATATACTTCACATCCTCAAATGCTGTCAACCTAAGTAGGATATCGCTTTTTTCCGGAGTAAAATTCTTCGCCAAACCTGAAATTGTTTTGTCAGAATCTATACTGTATTCTGGAGAGAACCTGTTTTCTTCTATTACATCTATATCTTCATACAAGCCCGTTTTAAACTGTTTTCGAATGATTGCGTTAGACTCGTTGCTGAACCATTTGTCTAATGATTCGGCATTCACCAATACATCCTGCTTTACGCGCCAATCGTGAGTTAAACGCATCATATAGTCGAGGCCAAGTTTTTTTTCGTCCATCCAACGCAATTGGATTAACTTGTTGATTATTTGGCAATAAACCATATATGCATTTTCAAAGGTATGGCGATATTCGTATGACATTCCAATTTTCAAACTACACTTCAAATATGCAATAAGATTTTTTGGCGAAATTTTACTTTCGTCAATATATTGCAAAGCACTACGATACTCATGTATGGCTCTATAGTAATCTTCTTCGGAAAAATAGATATCTCCTTGGTTTTCATGAAGACGTTCCAAAACGCTACAATAACGCTCTTTTTGGCTTTCGTCTTTTGTCTGATTAGTGAGATTCAAGTAATTACCAAGCAATCGAACATTATAGCGTTTTACTGTTTCGGACTCATTGAGTGTAAAATTGAAAATTGCCGCTGCTTCTTCGGATGTTTTTGATAGCATTGATATCTCCTCTGCTATCTGCTTGTGGAATTTGTATTGGAAGATGCTGGATGATATTGTGGTAATATGTGTTTGGAGAAGGAACTCCATAATGGAAGCCATAGAATCTCTCAATTCTGGATTCTTGTTGGTATTCAACAATTCAGGCATTTGTTCCAAATTTCGCCATGAAAACCCTTTTCCATGATATTTATAAATCTGGTCAAGCATAAAGGAAGAAGAGACCAAAAGCTTATCACCATAATGACTTACTTCATTGGTGATGGCGTTCATAACTGGAGCCGCAATAAAGTGTATAAAACTTATCAGTCTCTGTGCATCGGAATCAAAATAAAGTACACATTGTTTTCGAACATCATTTTCTGTCGGTTGTCCAACTTCGATTTCGTCATACCAGTCAATTTGTTTTATGGTATCAAAGTTTACTTTTACATACTTCTCAAAATAAGTGGCAATTTTCTTGGGCGACCCATTACTGATTTGGGATAAATATACACAAAAACAACGAAGAAACTCCATCACATGACGTATTTCCAATTCTTTTTCTTTAAGTTCTTCGTCGTTTAGGGTAGTCTCATTATTTAATATGTGTGTTTCCATTAAATACTGGTTATACCAACGCAAACTTGGAAGCTCATCTTTCAAAATGCCATTATTAAGGATACCGTCTCTGACTTTTTGTTTTAGGTATGGTTTTGGCGAGACCATCGGCCAGAACCATATTACTCTTGTAATATGTTCATTAAATCTCTTGGTAATGTGATTTCTAATCTGCGACAAAAGAGATTTCGGAACACCATTCTTATATCGGTTCTTCAAATAAGACTCTGGTAACAACATTGTCGCAAGATAAACCTCAGTCATTGAACTCACATCCGATTCCTCTCGTTCAGGCGAAAGAAAACTGCTCACGTTCATTACTCCGTTGAAAATACTACTAATGGCAAACTCACGATCGGAAAGGTCGGCAAGAGATGCATCAAACAATTCGTGACCAGAAATAAAAACACACTTGGCTTTTACAGAAGTAATAAACAGTTTCATATTGGCCAATAGACGCAATACTTTTTGTTTCCGCTCTTCATATGCCATCGCGTCGGTAAATCCTCTTACCGATGACTCAAACGCAGGCGAGGATTCTTCATCATTTTCGGTCAATTCCAGGCTGCTTTTCTTGCGAACATTAGCTATTTTGTCCAATTCATCGAAAACTATGATGAATTGAGCACAATAACTAAAAGGGCAGTCCTCCCCATTAATATTATTGACTATCCCCATCAACTCCTGTTCCAACTCACGCACCGTTGCTATTGGTGTTGACTTGCTGCTTTTCCCCTCTTTCCCAAGCGTAATATTTAAGAAACTACTGCTGTATTGAGCATGTGTCCCTTTTTCTTCATTTAAACTTGAAGCAACTCGCTCACAAAGTGCGTCAAGACGTTCCAACGAATTGTATGGTGTAGAAAAATATGGTATTTTTTTATGTAATAATTTTAGCAGTTTTACGGTCCAGAAATAAAAAAACAAATAAAGTATAGATATGAATATCCAGTATAATTCAGGTTTAGATGAAGGGAAATCCTCAAAAAAACACACTATACTAACCAATAGGGATGAATTTCCAGATTTTTCATGTATAGTATCGCCTACATAACCAAGCAATGGCATAATAAAACCTTTGACAGCAAAAAACGACAGCAACACGCTAACCATAATGCATATATAACTCATAACAGGCCTGCTCTGCCGATTATGAACAAACTTGTAGTATTTTTCACGAATGCTATGTGCAATTAAACTCAGCACATCGCGTTCGTTAAGGACCTCTTGTCCAAGGTTGACCGTAATGGCAATATTTGAGTATTTTCTGTTCCGTCTATCTCTGTTCTTTAACCAAAACTTTGCAATCATATTCTTGTCGAAAATATGGTGAAAAGGCACTTTATGAACATTGTATTCAAAAAGGATTTGGTTAATTCGTTTGCTAGCCTCTAAAAGGGCAACAATAAATACAACCACAGAACCTAAAATAGCAATAATCATCCACTTGTTATTACTAATCCATATCCCTTTTTCAGGAAAAGTGCTGGAATCAACAACTATACCAATGAAGCAAGCGATAAGCGTTAAGGCTATCGCGATTTGGAACATAAACTCCTTATAAGCTTTGGGGTCTCGGGTAATCATATCAACGACCCTCTTTACCAATAGAGACTTACCCATTCCGCGGTATCCTGTAATGAGATATGAGCCAGATTTTGAATCACTAGTTAGCCATGTAAACAGTCGTCGGATTTGCAGCTCACGACCGACAAATTTATCCTTTCCAACATTGTTATCATCATGTTTGAAAGCAAAATCAGGAACATGTATCTTTAGGTATTTCTTAGAGGATGCAAACTTATATAGGTGCTTATCGCGAATATTATGGGATTGTTCTTTCATTGAAAAATGTTGTCTAGATATAATATAGATAATTAATTACAAAAATATATGTTTGCAAAGATAAACTATTATTTAATACCTTTTCTTGTTTTCAAAATAATAGTTGCCATTTTCGACACAATAAAGCCAACAAAATGACAACAACGCAGCATCTCATTCCCTCAAAGTAATGGTACTAAAAAAACAAATGAAGATATGGCATCAGCAAAACTATCCGATTGTTTGCGGCATCAAAAGAAACGAATTTGATTGTCCTTGACAAATTGGCATAAACAATAATCATACACCCCTCTCTATCCGACACCTATGCTGTTTAAATACCCATTCGTCTATTTCCCAATCTTTTTCACAAACCCCACAATCATCTCCAAAACCTCGGGCGAAATGGTCTCTTCGATTTCGAAGTATTCATTGGGGCTACCCGTCTCGCAATGCTGGAAGAGATGGTTCAAGTCGGGCAACTCACGAAGGGTGAGGTTGGTCTTGCCGTGCTCGGCTATGATTCTCTCGTAGCCTGGAAGATTCTGGGAGGCGATGACTTGCAGGTCCTTCGAGCCGTTGAGCAGCAAAGCCGGACAAGTGGTCTTCACGATGGCTTCGGAGGGGTCGTATTTCATGAAATAATACATCCACGGCATAGTCAATTGCGAGACGGTCTGCTCGGTCAGCTCCTCATTGTAGCCCCAGCTTTTCACCAACTGGCGCAACAGGCTGTCGGCCTCTTCCCTACTCTCGGATTGCTCGATGATGCCATACAACTGGTTGTTCGTCGCACTCGTAAAGGCTATGGCTTCCTCGGGAAGTCCTTGGGCACGATAGATGGCTTCGCCCTGCGCCTTGAGAACTTCGATGCCGTTCACCGAAGGACCCGCCAAGGATACCAGAAACGCCACTTCGGGACGGCGTGCCGCCACCATGAAATTGATGACGCCACCCTCGCTGTGGCCCAAGATGCCCACACGCGAAGTGTCGATATGCTTTTGGCTACGCAAAAAGTCGAAGGCTGCCTCGGCATCGTAGGAGAAATCCAAGGAAGTGGCATTCTCCATCTCGCCTGTCGAGCCACCCATGCCGCGGTCGTCGTATCGCAGCACTGCCACGCCATGACGAGCGCAATAATCCGCGATGACCCAGAAAGGACGGTGGTTCATCAGCTCCTCATCTCGATTCTGCTGTCCGCTGCCCGTGACGAGCACCATGGCCGGAAACGGGCCGTCGCCCTCGGGAATGGTCAAAGTGCCGGTCAGGGTGTTGCCTTCTATAGGGTTGGTAAAGGTTATTTCTTCGATCCTATAGTTGAACGGTGGCTGAGGGTCTTGTGGGCGGGCTTGCAGCGACGTCTTGGCTCCTTTTTCGAGATTCAGCGGAAAGGCCATGCCGTGTTGCGTGAATTCGCCTTCGATGCGACCTTCTTTCAAAGTCCCGGAATAGGTGGCTCCCATCGCCGACATGGTCAATTGCAAACGGTTGTCTTGAAACACGGTCTCGTCCACGGGGATGTCGGACGCGCCTTGTGCCGGCACATCCAACGTGGCTGAAAAGCCGTTTTCTGCCGCTTTGATGTCAAAAGCCACCTCCAGCTTCTGGACTCCTAAATCTAATTGGCCCTTCCAATAACCTTCGATCTGGGCTTGGGATGGCAATGTGGCCAATACGAGAAGAATAACGAAGATATGCTTTTTCATTGTAACTCAATTTACGGCATAGAATCATCCTTGGTGCCCATAAACATACGAATCCATCCAATCGGAAAGATGAGGAAGAAGCAAATGCCAAACCAAATCCAGAACGTTTTGCCGCGACGGAAGGCAATCAATCCACCAACCACGGCTTGTATGACGTGGAAGATGGCTGCAATCAATATAATTAACTTTTCGTAATCCATAATACCTTATTATTTCTTTTTGCGTCCACTCTTTCTTAACGCCTCCGCGATAATCCACTGGAGCTGCCCGTTGACGGAGCGGAACTCGTCGGCGGCCCATTGCTCCACGGCCTCCATCGTCTCGGCGTCGACGCGGAGCAGGAAGGTCTTGTTGCTCGTGCTATTGTCTTTTTCCTTGGCCATTATTTACCTCCCTTGTGCTTTTACCTTAGCGATCATCTCCATTGTCTCCTCCTCAGTGGCGCAATTCAAGTAATACAACCCGCCATCCACAGTGCGCAACTCAAGTAAGGGACCGCCGTCTTCATGGATGAACATCATGCACTTCTCACCGTTCTTTAAGCGGAAATGCCCCATATTGACTTTGTTTGTCGACATGCCGTTGGTGCGCATGGCGATGCCAGGCCAGTGTTCCCAAACGGAGTCCGAGGTGATGTCGGCGACAGGAATCGTTGCATGGTATCCCCCACCCTTCACCTTGATGCATTCACTTGAAATCTCATACTTGGGCCCTTTGTTACCCCAGAGGACCAGAACCAAAAACAAGCCCATGCTTAGTATCGGCAGGATGACGACAGTCCATAGTGTTATTTTGGTCTTCTTTTCCTCCGATAGCCCTTTCTTTTCTTGCTTTTCAGTCAATTCAACGCCCTCTTGATTCCCTCTTCTACGACCGAAGCCATTGTATCTCCACATGGCGATAAACAAGGGGATCATCATGGCCAAGACAACTGCAATCATCAGATTTGCAGTCATCATCTCGTCAATGACTTTGGTCATGGAGAGCGTGGCTATGACGATCAGCACGAAGCCCGTCACGGCAAAAGTGATGGCCACCGCTTTTTTCAGACCTTCGATGTCGACCAAGGCTTTCCGTTCAGGCGACATGCCGCCGTATGGGTTGATCAGGTTTGGATTACGGTAACACAGCAAGCCCACCACAATCAGCAGCAAGCCCATGCCTAAATTGATATAATCAATGATTTCCATTTTGTATCATTATTTTCTGTCCCTTTCACCGTCATTGCGGGCTTGACCCGCAATCTCCTGATCGTAAGGGTATCGTCTTCATGCTCAGGAGATGGCGGATCCTTGTCCGCCATGACGGTTTAGGATTGGGTTATGTCATTCTCGGTTTAATAAAGACTACCCGTATTAACCACCGGTTGTGCCGACTCGTCGGCGCAGAGCACCACCATCAGGTTGCTCACCATGGCGGCCTTGCGTTCCTCGTCGAGTTCGACGACGCCTTCGTCCTTCAGCTTGTCCAGGGCCATCTTGACCATCGACACAGCGCCTTCCACAATCTTCTCACGTGCCGAGATGATGGCGGCAGCCTGCTGACGACGCAGCATCACGGCAGCAATCTCAGGCGAATAGGCCAGGTAGTTGATGCGTGCCTCAAGCACTTCGAGACCCGACATGGCCAGACGTTCGTTCAGCTTGGCCAGCAGCACGTCGTTGATTTCCTTGCCGCCGGCACGGAGCGTCAGCTCATCGGCTTCAGCCTCGTTCTCGTCGTAGGCGTACATGCCCGCTACCTCACGCAAGGCGGCGTCGCTCTGCACCTTGATGAAGCTCTCGAAGGCCTTCATGCGGCTGGAGACAGACACGGTAGCCGTGCCCGAGCCGCCACCCGCCATGGTCTGCGAGTCGATTTCAAACATGGCCTTGTAGGTGTCCTTCAGCTTCCACACCAGAATCTGTCCGATCATGATGGGATTACCCGTCTTGTCGTTCACTTTGATGTTGTCGGGGTTGAGGTTACGGGCACGCAGCGAGACCTTCTTCGAGGTCATCAGGAAGTTGACCCAGTGAAAACCTGTCTTGGTGAAGGTGCCTTTGTACTTGCCGAAGAACAGCATCACCATAGCCTCGTTAGGCTCCAGTTTGCGGAAGCCGATGGGCAGGATGCAGGCCAAGAACAGGCCGATGACAGAAAGCACCGGCGTTGACAGTTGCTCGTTGGCGAAAGCCACCAATCCCAAAACGCTTAAGCCGATGATGGCAAATTCGATAAACAATGCAATGAATCCGTTCATCGCAAAACCCTTGAATTCAAATTCTTTGTTTTCCATAGTATTTAGTATTTATGATATTATTTTGATATTATTTTGATGTTGCAAAAATACATTAATTTTGAAACATGCAAGAAAAAAATGCACTTTTTTTGAAAAAAATTTCTTTTAAAGCATTATCTTTGCGGTGATAATTGAAAGAATCATTTAAAACCTATTCAATATGAAGAAATTACTATTAATTTGTGTAGTTGCCTTAACGATGGCAAGCTGCTCCTCTTTGAAAATCGTGGATTCCAGTGCCGCAGCGAACGCTGGTGCCGCAGTTATGCAAGCCCTGACCATCAGTGATGCCCAAGTGGCTGAGTTGTGCAGCCAGTACATGGTGGAGACCGACGGACAAAACACCATCCTGCCTGCCGACAACAGCTACACACAACGTCTCAACCGCATCATGGCGCGTTTCCACAACATCAGCGACCTGAATTTGAACTACAAGGTCTATCAGTCGAGTACCGTCAATGCCTTTGCCAGCGGCGATGGTAGTGTTCGTGTCTATTCCGGCTTGATGGATGCCATGAACGACGATGAGGTGTTCGCGGTCCTGGGCCACGAGTTGGGTCACCTTATTAATAAAGACGTTCGCGACGCCTACCGCGCCTCTTATATCGCTGTAGCAGCCCGTTACGGCATCGCAGCGGTCAATACCACAGCCGGTGCCTTGTCGACAGGCTTCCTCGGTGATTTGGGTCAGGAATTGGCCAGCCGTGCCTACTCGCGTCGTCAGGAGACACAGGCCGATGAGACCGCATTCCAGTTCTGCGTACAAAACGGCGTGGATCCCTACGCTATGTATCACGCCCTTAATGTGTTGATTCAACTGAGCGGACAGACCTCGCAACAAAGCAGGCTGGAGGAACTGCTCTCCTCCCACCCCGATACCTACAAACGTGCAGCCCACATCAAGGAGATGTGCGAAGCAGCTGGCTATCCCATGACGACTCCTAAGAACAATTCCACGGGTAGCGGCAACACCAATTCGGTTTCTCCGAAGACCAATAGTGGCTCCAGCAATACCAACACTAATACCAACACCAACAGCGGTGGTGGCAAGCCATTGAAAGTTGGAAAGAAGAACTAAATCCACAACGCATAATAAATAGTCATCATTCCAAAACAAATCTTTTATGAAGAAACTTACAAAAACCACCATTATGGTGCTGGCAGCCCTTGTTTTGCTGTCAGGCTGCAAGAAAGAAAGCAGCGAAAAGAAAATCCTCAGTTTCAGTTTCGCTTCTCCTGCGGTTGAGGCAACGATCACTGAAAGTGCAAAGACCATCGTGGCCACTGTGCCCCTTGGAACGAACGTCACGGCATTGGTGCCTGTCATCACCGTTTCCAACAAGGCTACGGTCAACCCTGCTTCAGGTATCCCTCAAGACTTCACTAATCCTGTTACCTACACCGTGACAGCAGAAGACGGTTCCCAAGCCGTTTACACGGCCACGGTCACCTTCGACAATGGCGGCGGTGGTGGCGGCGGTGGCGGCGGAGCTACCGACCCGACGGAATGGTCAGGCAGCATCTATGCCAACACCACCTGGCCCGACCTCGGCCTGCCCGTTGACTATGTCATCGATGGCTGGGTTGGCATCGAAGGCAATGCCCTCCTCACCATCGAACCCGGTGTCACCATCATGTTCTCCCATGAAGGAGATGGCTTTGACGTAGGCAGTGACGCTGGCCTGCGCATGGTCGGTACCCCTGAGAAACCCATCCGCCTCATCAACGCAGTCGGTAACCCGAACCCGGGCGCTTGGGGAGGCATTACCGTAAACTCCGAACGCAATGACAATAAATTCGAGTACGTCGAAATTGTCAATAGCGGCAACAACGATTGTGTTATCCTGGTCAATGGCAAACTCTCCATGAAGCACTGCATTGTCGATGGCGCCCTGCATAATGGCGTAGGACTGAGCAGCGATGGGCGGTTCACCGCTTTTGAGAACAACACCATAAAGAACTGCGGTGGTTATCCGCTTTGGCTGGGTTATCCCGAAAAAGTCAATAACCTTGGTAGTGGCAACGACTATGCCAACAACGCCAACAACATGATTGTGATTGACTATCCTTGGCTTTATTTCGACGCCACCTTCACCGACCAAGGCATTCCTTACTTTATCAAAGATGGTTTGGGGGTAGAGGAAAACAAAAAGATGACGGTTGAAGCCGGTGTGGAATTTGTGTTTAAATACGACATGGATTTCTCCGTCAGTGGTGATGCCCGCATTGAAGTGAACGGCACTGCCAACAACCCCGTGGTGTTCAGAGGAGAATCCAACGAAGACCTTTGGGGTGGTATGCATATCTACAGCAGCCGCTCGGGCAATGTCATCAACTACGCCAAGGTCATGAACTGCGGCATCGATTCTGATTGGAATCGCAGAGCTTGCCTATACATCGGATCGGAAGCCAAGCTCACACTCACCAACAACGTGTTCGGTCCCAGCGCCTACACAGGCGTGGCCATCGAGAGCATCTCGAATTGGGGCAACGTGACCCATAGCGGCAACACCTTCGTGGAATGCGGCATGGAAAACGTGTTCATCTGCTGGGAAGGCGAATGGAACGGCGAGTACTATGGCGAGCAGACCTCGCTCGACGAACTGCCGTAAGCATTAAACCAATCCATCAAAAAAGCCGGAGGTTTTCCTTCGGCTTTTTTATTTACGGAACTCCTGCGCCAGTCGTTTGAACTTGGTACCGCGTTCTTCAAAATTCTTGTATTGGTCGTAACTCGACGCGGCTGGCGACAACAGACAGACATCGCCTGGCTTGGCGTGGGCTGAGAGGTAAGCGAAGGCTTCTTCCATGGAAGAATAATAGAATGAAGTCGGCCCTTCGCGTCCTTCGACAAGCTCAGGAACCTGCTCAGGGACCTTAGTTATTAATTGCATCATCCTCTCCCCTGCCTTGCCGGTAAACAACAGGTGCGGCACGGGGTACGATTTCAGATAATCCGCCAAAGGCTGGTAGTCGATGCCGCGGTCGAAGCCGCCGAGCAGCAGAAAATCGATGCGTCCCAAGGCCTCACAGGCCGAGATGGCGGCCTGCGGTATGGTGGAGATGCTGTCGTTGACGAAGGTCACGCCGCCAAAAGTGCCGACAGGTTCCAAACGGTGCTCCAAAGGCTTAAACGAATACAGATAGGGTGCCAACGCACTGCAGTCGGTACCGTCGTAGGCGTAACATGCCAACAAGGCTGCCCTGACGTTCATCAGGTTATGCTCGCCTTTCAACGGAAGTCGGGTTGTATCCACGAAACCACTGACGTCGAACGGAGAGAAAACGATGTGATTGACCAGCATCCTTCGGGCCTCGTCCAACAAGGATTCATGGACGACGGCCATGTCGTCTTCACCCAAATGTCTCATGATGTTGAGTTTGGCCGATGCATAACGCTCCATCGTCCCGAAATGGTCAAGGTGCTCCTCAAAAATGTTAAGCAATACGCCCACATGCGGACTGTTGTGCACATACTCTAATTGGTGCGCCGAAAGTTCGTACACCACGATGGAATCCGGCCTGATGTCCTCCATGATGTCGAAACATGGGATGCCGATGTTGCCCGTAAGGATGGCGTCGCGTCCCGAGGATTTTAGCAGATGGTAAATGAGGCTGGTGGTGGTACTTTTGCCCTTTGTCCCCGTGATGCCGATGGTCTGGTTGTGGAACTGGCCGAGGAACAAGTCGGTTTGTGAGGTGATCTCCACGCCCTTGGTGTCGAAATCCTTCAAGGAGATGCCCGGTGTCTTGATGACGATGTCGTAGTCGTACATGGCCTCCAGATAACCTGTGCCAAAATGTTGCACAGCCTCCATCTCGTTCTTGTCGGCCACGGCGACGGTGGCGTCGGGCAGGTATTTGTTCAAGAAACGCAATGTAGAACGCCCCTCGCGTCCGAAGCCGAGGATAAGGATGCGTTTGCCGCGTAGCCGATTCAGGATCAAGTCAAACATGGAGACGGTTTTTCAGAATTTGTTCAAATTGAGGAGGTAAGAAATGGTTCTCGTTGAAACGATGCAAAATTTCATCTACAGTCGGCCCTTCGGCAGGCTCAGGGACCTCAGCAGTAGCGTTAATACAAGCCCTCACCTCTTCAACAGTTCCGACACACTCAAAAGGCTTCACGGGTGCGGTGCCATTCAGTTCCTCAAAGATAGGACGCAAAGTCTCATCCGCCATCAAATCCTTGCCAAAGATGGCAACCAACTTCTCCTTGGAAAGGAATGGCGAAAGGATGATCCAGGTGAACAGGCACTTCGGGCAGTGGCCGCACCAAGAGTCGGTCTTGCTGCCCGCGTTGCAGCTGCGGAACACAGGATGATAGTCCTCGCATTGCGAGAACAGCTTGGCAATCTGTAATTCGCTCAAAGGCCGCAGGAAGCTGAAATACTGTACCTCCTTACTGATGTTCTCGGCAATATATTCTCTGAAATCGCTTTCAAACTCAATGGACTTGCTGTATTGGTGGTTGATGTTCGTCCCAGGCACCGTGCTTTCGTTGGCGCTGTTCTCGTTCGACAGGGCGATGTACTTGGAACGGCTGCCAAACGCCACCAAGATGCTGATGAAAGCAAGCAGCGCCGAGAAAGGCGTATGGCCGTTCAAGTAACCTTTGGCATTGAGTTGCAGCATCGTCGGGTCAAGGGTGCGGTTGATAACGATGAATTCGTCTTCATTGTAGCCCGCCGTCTTCACGCAGTTCAAGGTCGCGCCACGGGGATTGACGATCATTGGGATGACAGGCATTTCACGTCGCAGGCACTCCAAGGTGACTACGGAGTCTTTGCCGCCGCCTATGGGAACAAGAGTCTGTTCTTTAAACCTGCCGCCCATAGATTCCAAGCCCTCGCACATCCCACGCAGGAATGACATGGGCAGCATTGGCGCCTCTATTTCCATCAATTCCTCTTCCAAAACCGTGATGCCATTCAAATACAGAAACTCGCCCAGCCCGTTGTAATACAGTTTCCTCCAAAACCGCTTTTGGCTTTCCGTCAGCGCAAACGGTTTCACCACTACCCTCTTCGGGCAGGCGATTTTCCAATAGCTCACCAACTCGGTCATGCCGATTTGAAAAGCCAAGACCTGCAACACTTCCTCGGAGATGCTCTCCCAGTCGAAGAACGGTCGTGCGAGGATTTCCAATGTCGGACGGAAATGATAGCGGTCATCGAGGTTGAAGTCGAAGGCCAACGACAAGGTCCCGTTCTCTCTGCTCACCGTTTGTTTTTCGAAGGTGAAGGTCGAGAACTCCTTGCGCAGGGCATCGAATTGGGCTTGATGGTCGGTGCGTTTCAATTTGTTTGTTTTTATGCCACAAAATTAAGAAAACTGCCCCAAATATCACGCAAAATTCTTAATTTTGCGGTATGGACTTAGGTGAAAAGTTTGTCATAAGGAGCAATTCGTTGGAGCCGAAGCAAGGTAAAATCTTGATTTCCGAGCCTTTAATGAACGACTTCCACTTCGGCAGGGCGGTCGTCCTGCTCATCGACCATGTGGAGTCGGAAGGCAGCTTCGGCGTCATCATCAACAAGAAGCTGAACGCCAGCGTCAGCCAGATTGTCGACGATTTCCCGGATTTTGAAGGGACGGCGTATCTTGGCGGTCCCGTGTCCGACAGCCAGCTCTTCTTTATCCACACCCTTGGCGAAGTCATCCCCGAGTCCATCCCCATCATAGACGGCTTGTATTGGGGCGGCGATGTGGAAACGTTGAAGACGCTGATTGCCACGGGCATCGCCAACGAGGAAAACACCCGTTTCTATCTGGGTTATGCCGGCTGGGATTCGGGGCAGCTGGTCGAGGAACTGGTGCGCAACACCTGGCTCGTCAGCGACATCACCGTGGAGCAATACCTCAACACACCACCTGAGCTCATGTGGTCGTCGTTTGTCCAAAAGCTGGGCAAGCCTTATGAAATGTGGAACCGCTTCCCGAAGAATTACGAGGACAACTGATCATTCCCCCACCAATTCGCGGTACTCGTACGTCACCTTATC
>Ga0310786_10007010_pt1 | contig 14816 bp, 11 predicted proteins | sample AusTroGonzalo_MG_FD_203881 | JGI IMG/M metagenome (GOLD analysis project Ga0310786, IMG submission 203881) | Bovine rumen microbial communities from tropical cattle in Woodstock, Queensland, Australia - Gonzalo_03 (v2) (version 2) | ecosystem: Host-associated > Mammals > Digestive system >... | reverse complement strand
TACAACAACGGCGGAAATAACTACAAAGTCACCTTCAACATAGGTGAAGGCGGCGGGGATGACGCCTGGACCGTGAAGTTCTACAAGGATGAGACAGCGTCTCTCGGTCTGCTGGTAGATGGCAGCAGTTGGAACACCAGCTACAACGGCGATGTAATCCGCCAGACAGGCTACGGATGGAATCCGGGTGAGGTGCAATCTCTCATGATCCAAGACTTCTCCGTTTGGTTTATCCGCAACGACGATATCACCATCAAGGATGTCAGCCTGCAGTACAGAGTCAATGAGGAAGGCGGCAGCGAAGGCACTTGGAACCGCATCAATGGTACGCTGACATCATCTGAAGATCTTTACAATAAAGATAAAGACCGCACAGAGCACTATATGATGTACAGCGGTTCCAGCTCGGATGTCGAAGTATGCAACGGTTTGGATCCCGACAAGAACTATGTGCTGGAGGTGATGTATCAGATCATTGTCACCGACAAAGATAATAATGAGAAATATGTCTTCTTTGGCGGCAAGGAAGGCACTCGCTTCAGCTTCTCCATCGGCGAAGGCACCAGCGATGTCATTGAACAGATGACCGTGACCCTGACAGAGGACGGAGTGGTTACCTCGGACTACGACGTCAAAGGCGGAAGCCTCATCTCTAAAGTCAATCAAGAACTCATGCTCAACAGCTTCACGGTGAACACATCTGAGGACGTGGATATCATACGGCTGAACTATATCATTTACCCGAACGAGCCTGGAGGCAGCGACGGTAAAGAGTTCAAGACCGTCGATGCTCAGAAACTCTTCGCTAATGTGTGGAGTGACAACTGCAACATCAACCTTCTGGCAGGATTGGAGAGCTATAAGAGCTACCGCTTCTACTGCTATCTCTCGTACCTCAAAGACAAGGTGTGGCACAACAGCAACGTCGAACTGCAGATCGACATCGTCACCGGCAGTCTCCCCGATGGTATCAACGATGTGCAAGTGAAAGCCGTCAAGATGGTGCCACGCTACAACCTCAGCGGTCAGCGCGTGGGCAAGGATCAGAAGGGCATTGTCATCGAGGACGGCAAGAAGATCCTCATCAAGTAAACAAAGAACATTTAACATCCTGATAGCAAGGGGCCGTGTCGTTTCGGACACAGCCCCTTGCGCTTTTTTATGGAGAATAAGTCGTAGAATTTAAAAGTTTTTAAAGGAAGAAAAGTTGGGAAAAAGGGAAAAGTTTTGTAGCTTTGCGCCGCAAAAAGTTGTCCAAGACGTGAAACTTTGGACTTGGGACAGCGTTCCCGGAATTCACTTTTACCATAATCATTTGTAGCACAACAGACTTAATACTTACATATACTGTGGAACAGAAAACATACACTTACGACGAGGCTTTTGAGGCCTCACTTGATTATTTTGCGGGCGACGAACTGGCAGCCCGTGTGTGGGTCAACAAATATGCCATGAAAGATTCTTTCGGGAACATCTACGAGAAGAGCCCGGAAGATATGCATTGGCGCATTGCCAATGAGGTGGCCCGTATCGAACAGAAGTACAACAATCCCATGTCGGCGCAGCAGGTGTTCGAGCTGTTGGATCATTTCCGGTATATCATCCCTGCGGGCTCGCCCATGACGGGTATTGGCAACCACTTCCAGGTGGCATCGCTGTCCAACTGCTTTGTGGTGGGCCTCGAGGGCGACGCCGATTCCTATGGCGCCATCATCCGAATCGACGAGGAACAGGTGCAGTTGATGAAACGCCGCGGTGGAGTGGGGCACGACCTCTCGCATCTGCGCCCCGCAGGCACTCCGGTGAAGAACTCGGCTCTCACGAGCACGGGTCTCGTGCCGTTCATGGAACGCTACAGCAACAGTACGCGTGAGGTGGCGCAGGACGGTCGTCGCGGAGCCCTGATGCTCAGTGTGAGCATCAAGCATCCCGACGCTGAGGCTTTCATCGATGCGAAGATGACCGAAGGCAAGGTGACGGGCGCCAACGTGAGCGTAAAGATTGACGATGCCTTCATGCAGGCTGCTGCCGAGGGCAAGCCCTACGTGCAACAGTTCCCCATCGACAGCGAGAACCCCATCGTCTCCAAGGAGATTGACGCATCGGCGCTGTGGAAGAAGATTGTGCACAATGCCTGGCAGAGTGCTGAGCCCGGCGTGCTCTTCTGGGACACCATCCTGCGCGAGAGTGTGCCTGACTGCTATGCCGACTTGGGCTTCCGCACGGTCTCCACGAACCCCTGCGGCGAGATTCCTCTCTGCCCCTACGACAGCTGCCGTCTGCTGGCCATCAATCTCTATGAATATGTGGAGAATCCCTTCACGCGCGATGCCAAGTTCAATTTCGACCTCTTCCGTGAGCACGTGCGCAAGGCACAGCGCATCATGGATGATATCATCGACCTGGAACTGGAGAAGATAGAGCTGATTCTGAACAAGATAGAGACAGACCCCCAGAACGAAGACGTGAAAGCCGCCGAACGTAGCCTCTGGCAGAAGATTCAGCGCAAGAGCAGCATGGGACGCCGCACGGGTGTGGGCATTACAGCCGAGGGCGATATGCTGGCAGCCTTGGGTCTGCGCTATGGCACACAGGAGGCTACCGACTTCGCCGTAGAGGTGCAGAAGACGGTGTGCCTGACGGCCTATGCCTCCAGCGTGGAGATGGCTCGCGAGCGCGGTGCTTTCGAGATGTTCGATGCCAAGCGCGAGGTCGCCAATCCCTTCATCCTCCGCATCAAGGAGGCTGATCCTCAGCTCTACAAGGATATGTGCAAGTACGGCCGCCGCAACGTGGCCTGCCTCACCATCGCCCCCACCGGCACCACCAGCCTGATGACACAGACCACGAGCGGTATTGAGCCCGTGTTCATGCCTGTGTATAAGCGTCGCCGCAAGGTGAACCCCAACGACCCGGAGGTGCGGGTGGACTTCACCGACGAGACGGGCGATTCCTTCGAGGAGTATATCGTTTACCACCACAAGTTCCTCACGTGGATGAAGACGTGCGGCCTGGACACAGAGCGCCGTTACACACAGGAGGAAATCGACGAGCTGGTGGAACAGTCACCTTATTATAAAGCTACCGCCAACGATGTCGATTGGCTGATGAAGGTGAGGATGCAGGGAGCCATCCAGAAGTGGGTGGATCACAGTATCAGCGTAACGGTGAATCTGCCGAACAACGTGGATGAGCAGCTGGTCAACGACCTCTATATGGAGGCTTGGCGCAGCGGCTGCAAGGGCTGTACCATTTACCGCGACGGCTCCCGCAGTGGCGTGATGATCAGCGTGAGCAAAAAGAAGGAAAACCCCGAGGCCGACCAAGAGACGCCTGCGCTGGAGAACGGGGAGGAGCGCTTTGTGCCTGAATGCCGTCCGCCCGAGGTGGTGGAGAAGCGTCCCGATGTGCTGGAGTGCGATGTGGTGCGCTTCCAGAACAACAAGGAGAAATGGGTGGCTTTCGTGGGACTGCTGGACGGCCGTCCCTACGAGATATTCACCGGTCTGCAGGACGACGAGGAGGGCATCCTCCTGCCCAAGAGTGTCACCAAGGGTCGCATCATCAAACAGATCAACCCCGACGGCAGCAAGCGCTACGACTTCCAGTTCGAGAACAAGCGCGGCTACAAGACCACCGTGGAAGGTCTGAGTGAGAAGTTCAATCCCGAGTACTGGAACTACGCCAAACTGCTCTCCAGCGTGCTGCGCTACCGTATGCCTCTGGATCATGTCATCCGCCTCGTGGATCAGCTGCAGCTCAATAGCGAGAGCATCAACACATGGAAGAACGGTGTTGAGCGCGCGCTCAAGAAATACATCAGCGACGGCACCGCTGCCCGCGGTCAGGTGTGCCCCAACTGCGGTCAGGAAACCCTCGTCTATCAGGAAGGTTGCTTGATCTGTACGAATTGCGGAGCCAGCAGGTGCGGGTAGACTTTGAACATTGAACATTAAACATTGAACATTGAACTTTGAACATTGAGCATTGAACTTTGTGCATTGAACATTATGAAAGGGGATGTGGCAAATGATATATATATTTTGGCAAGAGCTTTTGCTGTTCGAATCACAAAGCTCTATAAGTATTTGAAAGAGGAGAAAAACGAATTTATTATCTCCAAACAAGTCTTTCGTTCAGGAACAAGTATTGGGGCCAATGCGTTTGAGGGAAAAGAAGCACAGAGTCGTGCTGATTTCAGTTCAAAGATGAGTATAGCTCTCAAAGAGACATCAGAAACTGGCTATTGGTTGGATATTCTTCATGCAACAGAATATATAGATGATTCTTTGTTTCATTCCATCAATGATGACTGTGAGCATCTGAAAGCTGTACTTACTAAAATTGTAAAATCAACAAAAGAGTAAAGTTCCAAGTTCCAAGTTCAATGTTCCAAGTTCAAAGTCCCTGGTTAATGCATAAAGTTCCAAGTTCAATGTTCAATGTTCAAAGTTCTCAAATCCTCTTGAAGGATTTGAAGTTTTATGCTTTCCACGGCGTGCTCCCGCAGGAGCGCGTTGTGGGGGCTTATTATATCATAAATATAGGTGTAGAGACCGATTTCTCCCGTGCGATGGAGACGGATGAACTGGAGGGAACGATTTCCTATGCCGACGTCTATGAGGTGGTGAAGGCAGAGATGGCTGTGCCGTCGAAGCTGCTGGAGCACGTGGCCGGTCGCATCTGCCGTGCCATCTTCGAGCGCTTCCCCGCAGCAGAAGCCATCACCTTGGAAATCCTCAAAGAAAACCCGCCCATGGGAGCTGATGTCCGAGGGGCGGGTGTGTTTGTAGAAATGAGTAGGGGAGGGCAGGCGGTCGTCAGATGACTTCGATGCCCATCTTCTCGCAGAGCTGCAGGCTCAGCTCCTTCAACTTGAATTTCTGAATCTTGCCGGAACCTGTCAAGGGGAAACCGTCCACGAAGAAGACGTACTTCGGGATCTTGTAGCGTGCAATCTTGCCGCGGCAGAAGTCGCGCACATCCTCGGGCTCCATCTTCACGCCATCGTATAGGATGATGAACGCGCCGACCTCCTCGCCGTATTTCTTCGAGGGGACAGCAGCCACCTGCACATCCTTGATGCCTGGCATGTGATAGAGGAACTCCTCTATCTCGCGCGGGTAGATGTTCTCACCGCCGCGGATAATCATATCTTTGATGCGTCCGGTAATCTTATAGAAGCCCTGCTCGTCCATGACGCCCAGGTCGCCAGAGTGCAGGAAGCCGTTCTCGTCGATGACCTCGGCAGTAGCTTCCGGCTTCTTGTAGTAGCCCTTCATCACGTTGAAGCCGCGGCAACACATCTCGCCCTGCACGCCCACGGGACATTCCTTGCCCGTCTCGGGGTCGAGGACTTTCACCTCTACGAAGGGGAAGTCGCGACCTACGGTGGTGCAGCGCTGTTCGAAGGTGTCGTTGAGGCACGTCTGGGTCATACCCGGTGAGCTCTCCGTGAGGCCATAGACCGAGGTGATGGTCATGAACATCTTCTCGCTGACCTGTTTCATGAGTTCCACGGGGCAGAGTGAACCGGCCATGATACCTGTGCGCAGGCTCGACATATCGAACATCGAGAACATCGGGTGATTCAGCTCGGCAATGAACATCGTCGGCACACCATATACTGCCGTGCAGCGCTCCTTATGGATGGAGGCCAGCACTACCAGCGGATCGAATTTCTCCACCATCACCTCCGTGCAGCCGTGGGTGAGGCAGTTCATGGTTGCCAGCACAACGCCGAAGCAGTGGAACAGCGGCACACAGACGCACAGCTTGTCGTCCTGCGTGAATCCCATGTTCTCGCCTGTGAAGTAACCGTCGTTGGAGATATTGTAATGCGTGAGCATCACACCCTTGGGGAAGCCCGTGGTGCCGGAGGTGTATTGCATATTACATACATCGTGGCACGAGACGCTCTTCTTGATATCGTCGAGTTCTTCATCCTCGATATTCTGACCTAAGAGCAGCAGTTCAGCCGTGTTATACATTCCGCGGTATTTCTCCATTCCAATATATACCACGTTTTTCATGTATGGGAAGCGCTTGCTGTTCAGGTGACCGCGTTCGCTGGTTCTCAGCTCGGGGAGCATTGTGTAGGTCATCTCCACATAGTCGCACTCCCAGGTGCCGTCGGTGATGCAGAGCGTGTGCATGTCTGAGTCCTCGCACAGATATTCCAGCTCGCTCTGCTTGTAGTTGGTGTTCACCGTCACCAGCACGGCACCGATCTTAGCGGTGGCATAGAGGAAGGTGAGCCAGTCGGGCACATTCGTTGCCCAGATTCCTACGTGACTGCCCTTCTTCACGCCGATGGCCAGCAGGCCCTTGGCCAGGTTGTCTACGCGCTCATTGAACTGCTTCCAGGTGAAGCGCAAGTCGCGGTCGGAATAGACGATGTACTCCTTGTCGGGCGTTGTCTCGGCCCAGTGTTCCAGCCACTGCCCCAGTGTGCGTTCAAAGAGAGTGTAGCCTTCACTTCCAGTCTCTGCCGGATATGTTCTGTCAGGCAGCGGTCTGCCTGCCATATCTAATTTTATATTGCTCATTCGTGTCAGGTCTCTTTTTTAGAACGGAATATATACGACGGCCAGAATTCTGGCAGCTTTGCCGGCGGCGCCGTGCACGTGGTGTTTCACGATGGAGTCGTAGAAGATGCTGTCGCCCTCGCGCAGAGTATATGTCTCCTTGCCGTAGGCAATTTCCACCTCACCGCTCATCACATAGATGAATTCCTCACCCTCGTGGGCAGAGAGCTTGAACTCCTGTTCCTCGGCGGGCTGAATATCGATGATGAAAGGCTCCATGTGCCTGCCTGCCTTCTGCTTGGCCAGCGCGTGGTATTCCATATTCTTGCGGGCGTCCGTGGCATCGTTGGAGAAGCTGATACTGTCTTCCTCGCGGTCAGCGGCGCGCGACACGACAGGACCCAGCGCATCGTTGTCGTCCAGGAATGTGCCCAACCGAACGCCTAAGGCTCTTGCCACCTTGATCAGCGGGCCCAGTGACGGCAGCTGCTGGTCGTTTTCGATAGATATGATTTGCTCGGCAGAGAGGCCGCTACGCTCGCTCATCTCTTCGATGGAGATGTTCTTGGATTCCCGAAGTCCCTTGATTTTGGACCCCACTAAGTTGTTGCTGTTGGGCATAAGATGAATTGATAAAACAGGTTTGTGTCAAAATTCGGGCGCAAAGATACGCAATTATGCCGAAAAAACAGGTAACCTAAACGAAAATAATTGATTTTTTGCTATGCGGACGATGGTTGAATCGTTTATTTGTTGGGCGCTTTGCGTAAAATCCGTTATCTTTGCCCCGAAAAAGAAAGGAAAACGATGCGATTCAGTCTGATTATACCGGTCTATAATCGTCCTGACGAGGTGGAGGAACTGTTGGCGAGCCTGTGCAGGCAGAGCCGACAGAACTTCGATGTCCACGTGGTCGAGGACGGCAGCAAGGTGCCGTGCAAAGATGTCTGCGACCGCTACGCCGACCGCCTCGACCTCCACTACTATGTGAAGGAGAACGGTGGCCCGGGCGCTGCCCGCAACTACGGCGCCGAGCGTGCTACGGGTGACTACTTCATCGTTCTGGACTCCGACGTGGTACTGCCAGAGGGCTATATCGCCGCCATCGACGAGGAACTGAAAGCTCCCTGCGATGCCTTCGGCGGTCCCGACCGCTCGCACCCCGATTTCACGCCTGTGCAGAAGGCCATCAGCTACTCGATGACATCGTTCTTCACCACGGGCGGCATCCGAGGGGGCAAGAAGAAGCTGGACAAGTTCTATCCCCGTTCGTTCAATATGGGCGTGAGCCGTGAACTGTGGCAACAATTGGGCGGGTTCCGAAGAATGCGTTTCGGTGAGGACATCGATTTCAGCTATCGCATCTGTGAGGCCGGCGCGCGCTGCCGCCTGTTCCCGGAGGCTTGGGTGTGGCACAAGCGCCGCACGGATTTCGGTAAGTTCTTCCGGCAAGTTCGCAACTCGGGCGTGGCAAGGATCAATCTCCACCTGCTGCATCCTGGGTCAATGAAACTGGTTCACGTGCTGCCGGCACTGTTCACCGTGGGCTGTGCGCTGTTGACGATACCTTTCGTGATAGGCTTGGTGATGGTCGTCATGGGACTCATCGGAGCTTACGTCATAAACACCTCCGGTTGCAATATGAGCCTTGTCTTGTCTATCTTTGGCGGGATGGTCATCTTGGCCTCTCTGCTGCCTCTTATCCTGTATTCTCTGCTCATCTTTGTGGACTCCTCCATACGCAACCGCAGCCTGTGGGTAGGCTTTCTTTCCGTTCCTGCCTCCTTCATCCAGCTTCTCGGCTATGGCACAGGCTTCCTTTCCGCTGCCTGGCAACGGTTGGTGCTGCGGAAGAAAGAAGAGGGGTTTGACAACAATGAGATGCTATATAAATAAAAAAATGAATATCAAGGATCTTCCCACTGACGAGCGACCGCGCGAGCGGATGATGGAACAGGGCGCTGCGGCCCTGTCCCCTGCCGAGTTGCTGGCTATTCTGATAGGCAGCGGCAACACGGAGGAAACCGCCGTGCAGCTGTGTCAGCGCATTCTATCTGACTGCGGGGGCAGCCTGAAAGCGCTCAGTCGGCTATCGATACGCGACCTCACGAAGCGCTACAAGGGCCTCGGCCCTGCCAAGGCGGTCTCTATCCTGGCTGCCTGCGAGCTGGGACGCCGCCGCATGATGGAAGCTGCAGAGGAGAAACGATATATCAAGACTTCCGTGGACCTCTATCACACGATGTTGCCGCTCGTGCGCGATATCGGTCACGAGGAAAGTTACGCCCTGTATCTGCGGGCTGACTATAGCCTCGAGGGTCGTCCCGAGCTGATTAGCAAGGGCGGTATTACGGAAACGACCGTAGATGTGCGGCTGGTGGTGCGCGAGGCGCTGATTCGTCAGACGCCCGTCATTGCCTTCGCACATAATCACCCGTCGGGCAGCACAAAGCCCTCCAGAGAGGATGACCGCCTCACGGAACAACTGCAACGCGCCTGTAAACTACTAAATATCAAATTCCTCGACCATATCATCGTCACCGACGGCAACTACTACAGCTATCGGGAGCAGGGGAAACTGTAGATTAAGGATTAGAGAATAAAGATTAAGGATTAAAAGATTAAGCCTTATAGGCCCTATCAAAAAATAGGAAACATTCATGAATAAAATAGAATTAGAAGACAAGGTGGTTGAAATGCTCAAGACGGTCTTTGACCCTGAGATTCCTGTCAATGTGTATGACCTGGGGCTCATCTACCGGATAGAGCTGAACGACGACCTCACGCAGCTCGACGTGGATATGACAATGACAGCGCCCTCGTGCCCCATGGCCGACTTTATCATTGAGGATGTGCGCCAGAAGCTGGAGACCATCGAAGGCTTGAAGACTGTGAATGTCAACCTCGTCTTCGAACCGGAATGGTCGCAGGATATGATGACCGAAGAAGCCAAACTAGAACTCGGACTATTATGAAACCCATTTACTTCCTCTCCGACGCCCACTTGGGCAGCCGTGCCATCGCACACGGACGAACACAGGAGCGCCGCCTTGTGCGTTTCCTCGACAGCATCAAGGAGAAGGCGGGAGCCGTCTATCTTCTTGGGGATATGTTTGACTTCTGGTACGAGTACAAACATGTTGTACCGAAGGGTTACACGCGTCTGCTCGGCAAGATCAGTGAACTCACGGACCTGGGTGTGGAAGTGCACTTCTTCACAGGCAATCACGATATTTGGGCCTATGGTTATCTGGCGGAAGAGTGTGGGGTTATTATCCATCGTAAGCCGTTGACGGTGGAGATGGGTGACAAGGTGTTCTTCCTCGCTCACGGCGACGGGCTCGGCGACCCCAATCCTTCGTTCAAACTCCTGCGTGCGATTTTCCATAACCGCGTGTGCCAGATTCTGTTCTCAGCGCTGCATCCACGGTGGGGCATGGAATTCGGGTTGACGTGGGCCAAGCATAGTCGCCTGAAGCACGAGGCAGAGGATCCGCCCTGCTATCTGGGCGAGGACAAGGAATATCTGGTGCTGTTTGCCAAGGAATATCTGCACTCGCACCCGAATGTCAACTACTTCCTGTTCGGTCACCGGCATATAGAATTGGATTTGATGCTCTCTCGCACTGCTCGCGTCATGATTCTCGGCGATTGGATTACCCATTTCACCTACGCAGTCTACGACGGTGAACAGCTATGGATGGAGAACTACATAGAAGGAGAAACGGAGCCATGAGGGCTCCGTTTCCTGTTTAAAGCGTTATGTTCATATATTCCAGCGCTTGCGCCGGCCAGTAGTTCATGACGAGTTCGTCGGGAAACTTCGTTTCCTGCAAGAGGGGCAGGGCGTAGCGGTAGTCGGCAATGGAGTGGGAGATATGGGCGTCTGAGCCGAGGATGACGGGCACGTCCATCTGGCGGCACAATCGCAGGATTTCAAGGTTGTTGGGGCGTGCTACTTCCTTGTGGCGCGAGGGGATCATACTGCTGGAATTGATTTCCAGGAGCGTCTGCGTATCGCGTGCAGCACGCACGATAGGCTCGAAGTCCAGCTCTGCTGTGCCGTCGCCGGGGTGGCTGATGATATGGGTCCACGGGTTGTGAATGGCAGCCAGCATCGCTTCGGTGTTCTGCGTGCGTGTGCCGCCCTGCCAGCAGAGCAGATGAATCCCGGCGATACGAATATCACAGCAGCGATAGTGTTTCTCGTCGAGATCCACGCGCCCCGTCGTGTCGAGGATATTCAGCTCCACGCCCATGAGCAGGCGGACGCCGTACATCTCGCGCGGAATGACATGCATATTTCGGAAATAGATGGGGTCGCAGGTGCCGGGGATGCCGGGCGCGTGCTCGGTGATGCCGAGTATCTGCAGCCCTTTCTGCGAGGCAGCCTGCGCCATCTCCTGAATCGTGGAGTAGGCGTGCCCAGAGGCTATCGTGTGTGTATGGGGATCAAAGAGTGGCTTCATTCTTCATTCATCATTCTTCACTCCGCCCGGTTCGCTTTCTCCAACGCTTCCAAATCCGACTCTTCGCCGACGACCCAAATGATGTCACCAGCCTGGAACGGCGTCTGCGGGTTGGGAGATACAAGGTTGTCGTGACCTTCCTGCTCAAGACCTACGACAAGGCAATGGAAGTCCTGGCGAATACCACTCTGTTGGATGTTCTGTCCGACGAAGCGCGAACCGGCAACGATGACCAGGCGTTGCAGCTGCATTTCAGCATTTGTGGAATCGGTGTCCTGAGTCTTGGCGACCTCGGTTTCCAGAGCATTCGCGAAGCGTGACAGCTGCTCGTCTGTGCCGATCACCTGCAGATGGTCACCCGGAAGGATAGTCGTGTTGCCGGAGGGTATATTAATACGTTGGCTGCCGCGCAGGACCGAAACCACATGAACGCCGAAACGGCGCCCGAGGTTCAGCTTCGAAAGCGTTTGTCCTGCCCATGGAAGACCTACAGGAATGAGGACATCAGAGAGGTGTACATCGTGTTCCACCAGACGGCCCGCAAACTGAGGACGGTTTTCCTTACGGGCGGCTTCGCGCTCACGGCGGTTCAGGTTGTCAGTGAACGTCTGCTCTATGCGAATACTTTGGTTCTTCAGCGACCGGCTGAAGATCATGAAGGCGACGATGGCGAAGATGACGACAAGCCCAAGGGTACTGCTCCAATGGAGGGTGTGCGCGATGACATAACCCACGGCTACGAATCCCAGGGCAATGCGCAGGATCTGCACGGCAATGAGCGGGGCACGGTTGAAATGACTGGCATTCCAGAGGGCCTTAAAGTCCTTGCTGTGGTTCTTCTTCATCATGAAAGCCCGCAGGAAGGGTGACAGAATGAGGAGGGTGAGCGCCGCCGTGACAACCTTCTCCCATACATCAGGCAGGAGGTCGTTGATAATGGGCTCCACGAATTTGAGCATGAGAGCCACCACAGCGAAGCAGAGCACACCGTAGATGAGCATCACGCGACCCACCTGCAGCAAATAGATACGCCAGTGGTTTTCCTGTCCCATCATGCTCGGCGCACCGCTGGTGTAGCGTTCAATGAACGATCGCCAACGCTCAGGCAGACGGCTATTGACTATCTGGTAGGCCGGCACGGACAGGCGAATCATATAGGGGGTGGTGAAGGTGGTGAACACCGACACGGCTACGACGATAGGGTAGAGGAAGTCGCTCGTCACGCCCAACGATGTTCCCAGCGTTGCCAGGATGAAGGCAAACTCACCGATTTGTGTCAGCGAGAAGCTGCACTGCATGGCGGTCTTCAACGGCTGACCGGCTAACAGGAAACCGCCTGTGCTGAAGATGGTCTGACCGAGCATGATCGCGATGATAATGCAGAGGATGGGCACGAGATACTGCCCGATGAGTGCCACGTCAACCATCATCCCGACGGAGACGAAGAAGATAGCTCCGAAGAGGTCCTTCACAGGGCTCACGAGACGCTCGATGCGTTCAGCATCCATGGTCTCAGCCAGGATGCTACCCATAATGAAAGCGCCGAAGGCCGGGGAGAAACCCACGGTGGACGCTAAGACTACCATGCCAAAGCACAATCCCAGGGACACAATCAACATCGTCTCGTCGCTCATCAAAGGCCTGACTCTGCGGAGGAAGAGGGGAATCAGATAAATTCCTACCACAAACCACAAAATCAGGAAGAAGACGAGCTTGACAATGCTCGTAGCCATTTGCATCCCCTCGAACTGTTGACTTACGGCCAGCGTCGAGAGCAACACCATCAGTACAATCGCCAGGATATCCTCGATAATCAGCACGCTCAGCACCATGCTTGCAAAACGCTGCTGGCGCAGCCCCATGTCGTCGAATGCCTTGAAGATGATGGTCGTACTGGACATGGCTAACATTCCGCCCAGGAAGATGCAGTCCATCTGCCCCCAGCCGAAAATGTGCCCCGTGAAGAAGCCCACAGCCATCATACACAGAATGATCGTGCAGGCTGCAATGATAGGCGCTGCTCCCATCTTCATAATCTTCTTGAAGGAGAACTCCAGACCGAGGGCAAACAGCAAGAAAATCACGCCGATATCGCTCCACAGGTGTACGCCCTCCAGATCCGAAACGCTCGGCATATATGTCATGTTGGGCGAGGCCAGGAAGCCTGCCACGATATAGCCCAGCACAAGAGGCTGTTTCAGCTTCTTGAAGATGAGGGTCATTACACCGGCGCAGATCAGTATCAGCGCAAGATCTACAATCATCGGTTCCATATTCCTCTTAACGTGGGCTTATTTTTTCATTATTCATTCTTCATTGTTCATTCCTCACGCTCAGTTCCCCTGATGAATAGTCACCTGTGTGAACGGGAAGCTGATGCCGTTCTCGTTGAAGGCGTTATAGATCCTCTCGCGTATCAGGAACATCACATCCCAATAGTCGTTGTTGTCTGTCCAGCAGCGAATGACCATATCCACCGAACTGCTGCCCAGCTCCTTCAGCCACACCACGGGCGCAGGGTCTTCCTTTACCCGCGCGTCAGCCTTCAGGATATCGAGCACAATCTGGCGGGCCTTTTCAAAATCCTCGCCGTATTCGATGCCAATGGTCCATTCAGCACGGCGCGTAGGCGTCAGATTGTAGTTCGTGATGGTGCCGCTGCTCATCGCGCCGTTCGGCACATAGACCAGCTTGCCGTCAGCCGTCAGCAACACCGTATGGAAGATCTGAATAGACTGCACCGTTCCTGCTGTGTTCTGCGCTTCCACCCAGTCCCCTACCTTGTAAGGCTTCAGGAACAGGATGATGATGCCACCCGCTAAGTTCTGCAGATTGCCGCTCAAAGCCATACCCACCGCCACGCCGAACGACGCCAGCAGGGCAGCAAAACTCGTTGTGTTCAATCCCAAGGTACTGACCACGGTCACAATCAGAAGCACCTGCAGCAGAATCTCTACGAAACTCCGCAGGAACGTCTGAACGCTGATTTCCACCTTACGCCGTTCCAGGAAACGTGCCAACAGGTAGTTCAGCAACTTGATGAGGTAGTGTCCGATGACATAGACAACGATGGCAAAGAGAATATGCCTGCCGGCGTCTAAGGACCAGTCGATGAGTTGCGATACGATTTGATCCCAGCGGACATTACCCTCTGCAATGTTTTTCGTGAGAGCCTTGACCGGGGTCACAGCCACAGAGTCTGTGCTTGTCGTACTTGCTGCGGCTTGGAGTAGATGAATCATCATGAATGACTATGCTTTGCTTTTTTCGGCTGCAAAGGTACAAAGAATTTATGGATTAGAAGCACCTTGTGCTCATTATTTCTTGATTTGTTGCTTAAATAATTATATATATGTTCGCGCGCGAGGCTTTGCGTTCCTCGGAGAAAAATCAAAAAGTTTCTCACTTTTTTGCTGAAACGCTTGCAGGAATGTAATATTCGTCGTACCTTTGCAGCCGCAAACGAGGAAATGACACCCCTGTTTTCAGGGGCTGTAGTCTGCGCTCGCTTCTCGCGGGGCTCTGTACCCCGGGAAATCGTTCTTTGAAAGATTAGCTAATAAGACAAAGTAGTACAGGAAGCAAGAGATTGCAACCGTCATTTCTGATCCGATACAGGTCACTCTTCCTTGAAGGTGTCTTTTTACAACAGACAGAAGTCTTCCCCGTCCGTCAGGCGGCGGCTATGCCGCGGCTCTCGGTACACGGGAAGCAACGATATTCTACAATGAAGAGTTTGATCCTGGCTCAGGATGAACGCTAGCTACAGGCTTAACACATGCAAGTCGAGGGGCAGCATGATCAAAGCTTGCTTTGATTG
>Ga0310786_10007008_pt1 | contig 14819 bp, 18 predicted proteins | sample AusTroGonzalo_MG_FD_203881 | JGI IMG/M metagenome (GOLD analysis project Ga0310786, IMG submission 203881) | Bovine rumen microbial communities from tropical cattle in Woodstock, Queensland, Australia - Gonzalo_03 (v2) (version 2) | ecosystem: Host-associated > Mammals > Digestive system >... | reverse complement strand
TCTGCTGCTTTTTGTTCTGTCCATCCGTTAGAAGCCCAGCCCAACGCCTCTTCTTTATCTTTTCCGTCTATTTTGTATCTGATTGTATAATATCTATCAAATTTTACACCATATTTTCGCGTTTTATGTTCATAGTATCTCACGCCAGGAGTTTTTGTTTTTATCTTCTTCTGTTTCATCCAATTCTCTCTAGTTTTTAATACTTAAAAAAGCTTCATAATAAATCATCAGGTCTAACTTCCCCCGCTATTCCCCCGCGATTTTGCGTTTTTTAACGAGAAACTTCATGACTATTTGTGATCTCTATAATACGTAATATTACTGAAATATCAAGACATAAATGATGCTTTGTGATATCTAATTATTTGTATTATCGTCGGCTTGTCACGCCGAAGGTCGCGAGTTCGAGTCTCGTCACTCCCGCCAGGGTTCAAGCTCTCCGAGTAAATTCATTTGTGGGACAGAAGCTTTATCATATCTGCATATCCCTTGTGTTTTGCGATTTGCAGGGGCGTCCACTTGTTGTGAGCGTATAACTCAATCTCTGCCCAATTTTCTCCCAAATAAAGATAATCTTTCGGCAGTTCGCATTTTACATTAATATCAGCTCCCCGAGATATCAGGAATTCGGCAACTTTTACCTTATTCATCATTACTGCAAGAATTAACGGAGATATTGTGTAATATTTTATGAACTCGTCGATATTTTTTTTCCTAAGACGCTTGATATCCTTCATAAACGATATGTCGTCATGCTTAATTGCGTTGAAAAAATAGCAAAATGTCAGTATTTTTGCGCTGCCTCTCGTGTCAGACAACAAGCACATCAAATCGAAGCGATATTCTTTACGAGCTAAATCCAAAGGAGTATTTCCTTGGTTGTCCGCGATATCTATGCTCGCGCCTCTTTCCATAAGCAATTTACACGCTTTGTAATTATCGCTTTTCACCGTGTAATGCAAAGGAGTTTTACCGTCGTTATCTCGGGCATTTACATCTGCTTTTTCTTTCAGCAATATTTCCATGCTCCGAGTTGAATGTTTTAATCTGAAATCATAAGCGGCGACATGAAGAGGAGTGATTCCGTCGTTGTTTTTCGCATTTACGTCCGCTCCTTTCGATATTAGCAGTTCTGCTATTTTTGAATTTTCAATAGTCGCGTGGAGAGGAGTATTTCCTTTGTGATCTCGATGATCAATGTCAGCTCCGTGATCGATCAGAAACTCTCCCATGGATTTAAAATCAACAGCGCAATTGTCAGTATCTCTCTCGGTTAATCCAAAATAAAAAAGAGGCGTTTTCCCTTCTGCATCCTCGGAATTTGCGTCTGCGCCCTGCAATATAAGAACTTTAGCGACATCGAACCTCAAACTTTGTATAGCACAGTGCAACAAAGGAACATCGTCTGGAAAATCTTGTCTAATATCTCTGACATCTTCCTTCGTTAAAGAAAATGTTTCTTCCGAACTTTGAGAACATCCGTATAACAGCAAAACCGTAGTTAAACTGACATATTTCATAAAATTCGATAGCTTATTCATGAGTTGTTCTCCACTATATTCAACTCATTCTAACTACAAATCGTTAAAATCAGATGAATATGCTATTAATCAGCTGACATAATCCAATAAAATCATCGTTCCTGATCTATAAACACAGAATGATACAACCCAAGCTATGGCGCACTGCAAAAAAACTACTCCGAAAGCGTATCTTTTTCCTAACTCTCTTTTTACTGCGGCTATTGCTGCAACGCAGGGAGTGTAAAGCAAGCAAAATACCAAAAATACAAAGGCGGTTAACGGGTTGAAAACTTGTTGCAAGGAATTTCCGCCTGTTAGTATGTTTAAGGTACTTATAACGCTTTCTTTCGCCATGAATCCACTGAGAAATGCTGTGGAAATTCTCCAATCTTCCATTCCGAGAGGAGCAAATATAGGTGAAAGGAATTTTCCCAGCTCAGCCAACATGCTGTCTGCGGAAGTATCGACAAGATTTAATCTCAGATCAAATGCTTGCAAGAACCAAACGATGATTGTTGCGAAAAAAATTACTGTAAATGCTTGAGTTATGAAATCTTTAGCTTTCATATAGATCAATCTGCGAATATTTACTAAGCTTGGAAATCTGTAATTCGGTAATTCCATAATGAAAGGAACGGGATTACCTTTGAAAACAAAAATTCGCATTATCAGAGCAAATATTATTCCAACGACGATACCAATGAGATACAAGCTAATTACAATAACCACTTGATTTTCTTTGAAAAATGCGGCTGTAAAAAATGCATAGATTGTTAATTTCGCGGAACAACTAACGAAAGGAGTCAGAAGAATTGTCATTTTTCTGTCTCTTTCAGATGGTAAAGTTCGAGCCGCCATGACGGCAGGAACAGAGCATCCGAATCCTATCAACATCGGAACAAAGCTTCTTCCCGACAATCCGATTTTTCTCAAGGCTTTGTCCATAACAAAAGCAACTCGCGCCATATACCCTGTATCTTCGAGTAAAGATAAAAAGAAAAACAAAACTAAAATCATCGGCAAGAAACTCAATACACTTCCAACTCCGACGCAAATTCCATCGACTATTAAAGAATGCACTACCGAATTTAATCCGTAAGACGTTAAAGAGTGATCAATTCCCGTCGTAACAAAATCAGTAAATCCTTCCATAAGTTGAGATAAAAACGAACCAACAGGACCGAAAGTTATATACATAATGGTTGCGATAATACAGAAAAATGCCGGGAATGCTGTACATTTCCCTGTTAAAATTTTATCCAATCGAGAAGACAGCTGAAATCCCTTAGATTCCTGCGGTTTAAAAACAAAACGACGGCAAATTTTTTCGATAAATGAAAATCTCATATCGGCAAGAGCCGCTGTTGAATCCTTTTCGCATTCGTCTTCCATTTGAGAAATCTGTTTTTCGATAATTCTGACCTGATTTTCATTTAATTTCAGCGATTTCGCGATCCATTCATCGTTTTCAAGAAATTTTTCCGCAGCAAAATGGAGAGGAATCTTCTCAGCATCCGTACGATCTGAAATCAGTGACATTATTGAGTGAATACATCTATGTACAGCCCCTTCTTTGCCCTCTTTCTTTTCGCAAAAGTCGAGTTTTTTCGGAAGATCTTCGTATCTTGCAACATTTGCAGCGTGTTCTACAAGTTCGTTTATTCCCTCATTTTTCAACGCTGAAATCGGAACAACAGGCACTCCGAAAAACTTCTCCAATCCGTTGATATCGATTTTCCAATTGCTCTCCTGGACTTCATCCATCATATTCAGAGCGATAACCATCGGAATATTTAATTCCAGCAACTGAATCGTCAACAGAAGATTTCTTTCAATATTTGTTGCGTCAACGATATTTATAATTCCGTCGGGTTGTTCATTAAAAATGAATTCTCGCGTGATAATTTCTTCCTTGCTGTAAGGAGAAAGAGAATAAACACCCGGCAAATCAGTGACCGAAAGATCGGGATTTTCTTTGATAAAACCTTCTGTTTTTTCCACAGTAACTCCGGGAAAATTACCGACATGCTGATGCGATCCCGTCAACTTGTTGAATAACGTGCTTTTTCCTGCATTTTGGTTTCCGATCAAAGCGAATTTTATCTTTGCTTTTTTCGGATTACGATTGTTGTCGATGTATTTTATCTCTTCTCCGATCTGCGGATGATCTTTTTCTATTCCAAATTCTTCTTGTTTATATTTTTGAGATATTTGAGAATTTTCCAAGGAATTTTCGACAACAATTTTAGCCGCATCTTTTTTCTGCAAAGCCAGTTCGTATCCTCTCAATCTAAATTCCAAAGGATCTCCAAGCGGTGCCTTTTTTATCAAAGTTACTTCTACTCCGGGAGTTAATCCCATATTGAGAATATGAGATCTTAGCTCTGTATTCGAACTTTTTATTGATACGACTTCGACAGTCTCACCTTTTTTTATTTCATCCAAAGTTTTCATATTTTTCTTTATCTCATGCAAATACTGAAGTCGAAACATCCACTTTACGCTCAAATTCTAGCTTATCTAAAGAATATGTCAACGACAACTGACACTGCCGCTCAAAAAACAATTCCAAATTTTGCTGATCATCTGAAAAGGACAAATTCGCCCTCCTTTTTTAAAAGAAGGGCTTTAACAAATTTTTACTTCGCAGGTTCCCATTTGCAACGAACAGGAGAAACGATCGTTCCGTTCTTTTTCATTTCTGTAAATGCTTTATCGATGATTTTTCGATCAAGCCCTGTTAATTCAGCTACTTTACCTGCACTTAACGGCTCTCCGGCTTTTTTCATAACTTCCAAAATTATTTCTTTTTCACCCATAATCAACTTCCTCTAATTCTATACCTGCATCGTCAACCAGTTCTGTAAACCGATCTTTTCAATCAATTCCAGCTGTTGTTCTGCCCAGTACATGTCTTCTTCCTCATCTTTGTAGTAATCCTTGAGCATATCGAAAGTAGACAGATCATCTTTCGCATTCTCGATGATTTTGGCTAACCACGGAAGTCCATTCTTTGAAATCTGCAGATCGTACTTAAGCCATGCGACTACATCCTTGTAAATGGGAGTTGATTCTTTCGCTTCATTTCTCACGTCCGCCCCCAAATCCAACAGGCGATCAATGCAAAGAGTTACGTATTTCCTCTCTTCCTCAGCATGCTCAGCATATTTCTTTGCAAGTTTTGAAAATCCTTGACTCGCAAAAACTCTCGATTGAATCTCATGCTCTGTCGCTTGCTGAGAAAGCGCCGTTACGATAGATTGCAACCCTGAAACAATACTTTCTGACATCGTTCTCTCCTACCAATTCCAAAAATTAATCCAACAATTAACTAATATTAAAAAAAATCGATCAGGTCAAATTTGGCGCTATATTCACGAACCCTACGTATTGATAATTATGAATTTTTGAGATTTTCTTCAAAGAATCTGATTTTTCGACATTGTTTGATAAATCGCCTCTAACGTTGTAGAATGCGGCATCATATTTGGAGTTTAATTTTATGGATATCTCGGGTTTTGAATTAGCAAAACGAAATAATGAAAAAAAAGCTGTTGCGATGATTGTTGACGGTCAGATTGTGGATCTTTCAACGATGGTACCTGAAACAACGACAGCGGAATTTGTGACAAAGCAACATCCAAAAGCACTGGAGATATTCAGACACACAACAGCTCATATTATGGCTCAGGCGATCAAAGAAATCTGGCCGTCCACTCAATTGGCTATCGGTCCTGTAATCGAAAACGGATTTTATTACGATATTTCTTGCGATCATCAATTAACTCCTGAAGATTTCGCGAAAATCGAAAAGAAAATGAAGGAAATCATCAAAACGAATTACAAAATCACGAGAGAAGTTCTGACAAAAGATGAGGCGTTGAAACTTTTCGCAAATGATAAATTCAAGGTCGAGCTTATAACCGATTTGGATGTTAAAACTGTCAGTATTTACCGTCACCAAGATAAATTTGTGGATCTCTGCCGAGGACCTCACCTTCCGTCTACGGGAACGGCGTCCACTCATTTTAAAATTATGAAATTGGCAGGAGCTTACTGGCGCGGCGATTCAAAAAGAGAAATGTTACAGCGAGTTTATGCGACTTCCTGGTTTACGAAAGAAGAATTAGATACCTATATCAAGAATTTGGAAGAAGCCGAAAAGAGAGATCACCGAAAAATCGCAAAAGAGATGGATTTATTCCACATGCAAGAAGAATCTCCGGGATGTATTTTTTGGCATCCGAAAGGCTGGACTGTTTACAATGTTCTCAAAGGTTATATCAGAAAATGCATTTTGAAGGACGGATATCAAGAGGTTTGCACTCCGCAATTGGTTGACCGGACTCTCTGGGAAGCTTCGGGGCATTGGGAAAAATATCGCGAGAACATGTTTATCGCAGAATCCGAAGATAGAATTCTGGCAGTGAAACCAATGAATTGCCCTGGAGCCATTCAGATTTTCAAGCAGGGAGTAAAAAGTTATCGCGATTTGCCGTTACGTTTAGCGGAATTTGGTTACTGCCACAGAAATGAGCCGTCAGGTTCTCTTTACGGAACAATGAGAGTTCGAGGATTCACTCAAGACGATGCTCATATTTTCTGTACGCCTGATCAAATTAACGGCGAAACGAAGAAATTTTGCAGACTGCTCGCGAAAATCTACAAAGATTTGGGATTCGAGAACTTTTCTGTGAAATTCTCCGATCGTCCGGAAAAAAGAATCGGAGCGGACGAAATTTGGGATTTATCTGAAAAATTATTGCAGGAAGCCGTAACCGAAGCAGGTTTTGAATATACCTTAAACAAAGGAGAGGGAGCTTTTTACGGTCCGAAATTGGAATTCTCATTAAAAGATAAGATCGGCAGAGAGTGGCAGTGCGGTACTTTGCAGGTGGACTTCCAGTTGCCGCAAAGATTGGGAGCTTACTACACAGGAGAAGATGGAGAAAAACATCATCCGATCATGCTGCACCGCGCGGTGTTGGGATCTCTTGAAAGATTTTTCGGAATTTTGCTTGAAAATTATGCAGGAAGACTTCCGATGTGGTTGGCGCCTGTCCAAATCGTATTTGCAACAATTACAAACAGTTACGACGAATATGCGAAAGAGATTTGCGAGAAGTTCGAAGCGGAGGGACTGCGTTGCGAATTAGATACCCGCTCAGAAAAAATTTCCTATAAAATCCGCAGTCACATTTTGCAAAAAGTTCCTGTCATTGCTGTTATCGGAGAAAATGAACAAAACAATCGTCAGTTGACTTTGCGTTACGCAAACGGAAGTCAGGAAACTTTTTCTGTAGACGAGGCTTTAAAAGCCATGTTGCAGAAGTGCGAATCTCCAAAAATTTAGATTGCTGATGGAATTTTAATTTTATATTATTGGTACACGAGTTTAGGGGTATGTTGCTGTGTTAGATCTGATAGCTCAAAAGATTTCGGGGTTAAAGGATATTCTGCCTCTCGTCGAAGGAGGAAAGGGAATTTCAGTCTCCAACGGAGAAACTTGCGGAGCGTGGGCAGCGGCAGGCGCTGTCGGAACATTTTCTGCTGTTAATGCTGATTCTTACGATGAAAAAGGTAATATTATTCCTCAAATTTATCGAGGAAAAACCAGACAGGAACGTCATCGCGAATTGATAGAATACGCAGTTGCAGGAGGAATCGCTCAAGCGAAAATCGCACGTGAAAGATCTAACGGAAAAGGTCGAATTCATATGAACGCCCTTTGGGAAATGGGTAGCAGTCAGGAAGTTATCTCTCGAATTTTGGAGGGCGCCAAGGGATGTATTCACGGCGTCGTTTGTGGAGCCGGAATGCCGTATTCGCTATCTGATATCGCGGCGAAATTTGAAGTTTATTACTACCCGATCGTTTCTTCGGCACGAGCTTTTTCCGCTCTGTTTCGGCGTTCGTTTAAAAAATGCGTTGAACTTTTAGGCGGTGTAGTTTACGAAGATCCGTGGCTGGCAGGAGGTCACAACGGTCTTTCTAACGCAGAATCTCCTGACAATCCGATGAATCCGTATTTGAGATTGGTTGAATTGCGAAAAGTTATGAATTCTTTCAACTTGGCTTCAATACCAATCATCATCGCAGGAAGCGTTTGGTGGCTGTCCGAATGGCAAGACTATGTGAACAATCCGGAGATCGGAAACGTCGCATTTCAGTTCGGAACTCGTCCGATTTTAACAACAGAATGCCCTGTCGCAAAAGCATGGCAACCGAAATTAATGTCTCTTAAGCGCGGAGATGTGAAGTTAACGACTCTCAGTCCGACAGGATTTTATTCTTCAGCAATCAACAACGAGATGATCTCGAATTTGTTGGCGCGCCAAGAAAGACAAGCTCCAATCGTCGAGAATTCTGAGTTAAAAGTAAAAGTATTCGGTCGCGAAGTTTGTTTGGACAATGATTACTCCGATCGTGTAAACCAATGGATCGCCAATGGCTTTACCACAGCGATGTTAACCCCGGCAAATACAGTTGTTTTCGTAACTCCGGAAGAATCAGCATCCATTCTCAAAGATCAAAGAGATTGTTGCGGATGTCTGAGCGCGTGCCATTTCAGCAGTTGGTGTCAATCTAAAGGATCAACAGGAAGAATTCCGGATCCCCGCAGTTTTTGTATTCAAAAAACTTTGCAAAGCGCAGCTCATGGCGGAAATCTGGACGAGAGTTTGATCTTCGCCGGGCATTCGGCTTACCGCTTTGCTGAAGATCCTTTCTATGAAAACAATTTTATTCCAACGACTCAGCAACTGATCGACAGAATTCTCACAGGATTCTGATGCGAATTGCGAAAAAAATAGCGGAAAGCGGCGCGACATCACGTCGAGAAGCAGAGCGATTGATCGCAGAAGGTCGGGTTTCCGTTGATGGAGAAGTTATAACGACCCCCGTATTTTTCGTAGATGATTCTCACGAAATCGCAATTGACGGAAAACCGATCGGAAAGAAATCTGAGAAGTTAATTGTCTGGAAAATGAACAAACCGAAAGGGTACCTCACCACAAAACGAGATCCAAAAGGAAGAAAAACCGTATTTGATTTATTTCCGAAAACAGATGACAGATTGCTGTACATAGGACGACTGGATTACAACTCGGAAGGATTGTTACTATTCACAAATGACGGAAATTTCTCGCGTAAATTGGAACTCCCCTCTACAGGATTGTCCCGATCTTACAAAGTGAGATTTCACGGCAATCTAACGAAAGAAAAAATCGAAAAATTAAAAAACGGAGTGACTATCGACGAAATTCACTACGGTCCGATTGATGTGAAAATCATAAAACAAGACAAATCAAACAACTGGGCGATCTTAACTCTGAAAGAAGGAAAAAACCGAGAAATCCGTAAAGTTTTGGAATTTCTCGGCTGCACAGTCAATCGATTAATCCGCGTCAGTTATGGAACTGTATCTCTCGGCAATCTACAGCCCGGAAAAGTCGAAAAATTATCTGAGAATGAAATCCGAAAACTGGTAGAAGTCACTGAGGAATCCTAATCTTAATTATTTTTTAACATTTAAATGGAAGTATCAACATAAGTGGTTTTTATTATGAACAGGCTTATGAAAAAAAGTGACAAAACAATAGCTTCCAGGGGAGGAACAAAAAAATCAACTGATTATGTTGTTAATTTTATAAGTAAGATAGAGTCGTTATTGCATAAAACATTTATAAAAAAATCTCGAAATATCTTCCATAAATCCGAAACAGAAGAGGAAACAACGTCGAATGTTGATCGCAATAATCAAAAGTTTTGGATTCTTGTTCTCACCATTTTGTCTCCGATATTTATGTTAGAGTTACGCAGTTATAATCAATTAAAAAAACAAAATATGAAAATGATAAATACTCTTTCTATACTTCCTGATAAGATCATCGATATAGGGTACGCTAAATTTTATGTACCGAATTACCCTATTGATTTTATTCAATCAGAGATTGTAGACAAATGGAAATTCTTTGAAGAAGATATACTTCGCGAATTGCAACCTTATATCAAGAAAAATGCTGTAATTTTAGATATCGGAGCAAACATTGGAAATCATTCCGTATATTGGGCGGTAAGATCTAACGCAAAAAGGATTTATTCATTTGAACCGATAAAAGATACTTTTAAAATTCTCAAAAAGAATGTGGAAATTAATGAGATATCTGAAAAGGTAAAAATCTTTAACATTGGATTGAGCGATAAAAAGACTAATGGAAGTGTTTCACTCTATGTTCAGAACAATATCGGAGGAATTCATGTTAAACAAAATGAAAACGGAACATTATTATTGGATAAATTAGATAATATAAAAATCGAAGAAGATGTAATAGATTTCATAAAAATCGATGTAGAAGGGCATGAATTTCAAGTACTTCGAGGAGCAGAAGCGACTTTGAAAAAATACAAGCCAATAATATTTGTGGAAACTTTTTTCGATAAAAAACAAAAAGTCCATGAATATCTCACAAATCTAGGTTATCGTCTAGAAAAAAGTTTTATAGAACATAACTACTTGTATCTTTTCGACGAAAAGGAATGATTATAGCAAAATTGCTTATTATTCAAGCGGTTGACTTTTTCGCGATAACTGTTAGAATGTCGCTACGTTTATTGGAGATAGAGGAATGGCTAAGCCTACGTACAATCCAAGCAAAATTATTCGCAAGCGCAGACATGGTTTCAGGGCGAGAACTCTTGCCGGCGGTCGCGTTCTGAAGGCAAGAAGAGCGAAAGGTCGCGCACGTTTGTCCGCGTAGTTTAATTTGGAAAAAAAATTCAGAATCCGCAAGAGAAGAGATTTTTTGTCGGCATCTGCCTCGGGTCTCAGTTATCGGGCGGATTTTTTTGTTGCCCTCGCAGGATTCAATAATTCCGAATCTTACCGGGTGGGATTCACTGCGTCAAGAAGAGTCGGAGATTCAGTGACTCGAAATCGTTGCAAGCGAAGAATGAAAGCCATGGCGCATCAATTACTTCCGACGTTGGGATTAAAACAAGTAGATTACGTTTTTATTGCGAAAAAGTCTCTGATCACAATGAAGTGGAATGATTTCATTGAGCAATCTGAAAAAGCAATAATCTATCTGAATAATAAAATCAATAAATGCAAAAATTCTTGATTTCCGTATTAAAATTCTATCAACGAGCAATCTCACCTTACTTAAAGTGTGGATGCAAGTACTACCCCACTTGCTCAGAATACTCAATTCAAGCAATTAAAAAATATGGAAACATTAAAGGAATTTTGAAAACGATATGGAGATTGCTAAGATGCAACCCTTTCAGTTCAGGAAGAATAGACTTTCCATGAATAACTCGAAACGATTTTTTCTGAATTTACAGAAAAATGAGTAACTGACACCGCACACACAAAAAAAATCCTACCAAACCCCATTGCGAAGCTAGGATTTGACTTTCAAGCACGGCTAATCGCGCTATTCTACGCGAAAAAACGAGGAACAACCTTGAAAAGCGGCTCCGCACAATATACGGAGCCGAAAACGTTAACCAAGGTTATTCGCAATGTTGTTCAACTGACCCAAAATCTTGTTACCAATAGTCTTCATACCTGATATTGCAACAACCGCAATCAAGCTCGCTATAAGTGCATACTCAATAGCTGTCGCACCCTTTGAATTTCTCAAAAACTTCGATATCTTTACCAGCATCACTGTTCTCCCAATAACTAAACCTACGGCAAAACTGTTATCAAAACGTTAACCAAGGTTATTCGCAATGTTGTTCAACTGACCCAAAATCTTGTTACCAATGGTCTTCATACCTGATATTGCAACGACCGCGATCAAGCTCGCTATAAGTGCATACTCAATAGCTGTCGCACCTTTTGAATTTCTCAAAAACTTCGATAATTTGGTTAACATCATATTTTCTCCTACAAATATTTAATATCTTCATTAAACACCCTTTTAGTTACTAAATTATTAACAAACTAAAAAAAATTAGAAATTATCGAATAAAAAAGTGCAATGAGGCGCCAAAACTCTCATTATTGAGCCATCAATAAAATCAAAACTCTCTTCTGTATGTGTTCAATAGTTTTAGAGATTCTCTTTTTTTAAACCGAAAGTACAATCACATATTAATATGCTGATAATATTTCATTTCTTTTATGTCTGAAATAATTCCATCTCCAAACGAATATCCTAGATTTTTCAATGTTTGATGAAAAAATCTTCATCTGATTTCAGATCATTCTAAAAGCCTCTTACCGTTCAGATAATCCGCCAAAAAAGAGATATAAATTATACAAAAACCTGACAACCGATCTGCGAATATTGAACACGGCATTGCTGATTTTTATACTGAGATCGTCTATTTTCTGAACTGAATCCGTCTTTATTTGAGAGTTTCCGAAATTTTGAGTCACAATGCGCGGTTCTACACCAGCGAATTTTATATCAAACTCCCACGAAGCAGTAATATAATGGTCTACGGGCACAACAATCGGATAAAACTTCTCCAGAAGCTTTTTCGCGGCATTTCTGTTTAATAAATAACATCCTGAATGTGTTACGTTCGCGAGATACAAAGATATCCATTTATCAACGTGAAGATTTGCGACTTTAACAGGCCAGCCATCGTGAATCATTTCGAAACTTAAAACATCCCAAAGATCTTTTTTTTCAATCGCGCTTTCAACACAAGATTTTAACTCATGAGGATTAAACACCACGTCATCTTCAAAAATCAGAGCAAATTCATATTCCGACTCAAGAAATCTCCTCCAGGCTTTTTCATGACTCAAAGAACAGCCGATAGTTCCTCGCTCCGGCATCATTTTGAAGTATTTTTTGAATCGTTCTTGATCACAAACTTTTTCAATTTCCTCGTCTGAGAGCAAACTTCCGTCGACCGCTGAAATTCTTTCAACAGGTATTCCCAATTGATCTATATGAGGCTTCACGAATTCCAAACGATCCGTAGCTCTATCCAAATTGATTAAAAACGCCCCGACAGAGTCCGAGATAAACTCAGCATGAATTTTAAAATCCAAATGAGATTCATGAAATAAAAAATTAAACATAAAATCTTCCGAAGTCCTCTGAATTTCCACGACCTTACTCGAAAGTATATTTACAAAAAATTTTTCGTGCAAGTTTCTCCCCTTGAAATTTCTGATAAAATGGATTAAAAGTAAGTCCTGTATAAGTGAAAAGGGATTAGGTTATGCTTGCAGTTATAAAAACAGGCGGTAAACAGTACAAAGTAAAAGAGGGCGATTTTATTTCCGTTGAGAAGTTGTCACTTGATCCGGGCGCAAAGGTAGAAATCACTGACGTTCTGATGATCGAAAATAACGGAGATGTGAAAGTCGGAACTCCTAATGTTGAAAATGCCTCCGTGTCCGCGAGCGTTATTGAACATAAAAAGCGTAAGACAGTTTTGATTTTTAAAAAGAGTCGTCGTAAAAATTATCGTAGAAAGAATGGGCATCGACAGATAATGACCATTTTAAAAATCGATAGCATCAAAGGTTAGGAGTTAGCTTATGTCAACAAAAAAAGCTGGTGGTAGTTCCAAGAACGGGCGCGATTCGGAAAGTAAAAGACTAGGTGTAAAGCGCTTTGGCGGTCAGGCTGTAAGAGCTGGTAATATTATCGTCAGACAGCGTGGAACAAAAATGAAAGCCGGAGAAAATGTCGGGCTTGGAAAAGATCACACGATTTTCGCAACCGCTGATGGAGTTGTGAAATTTTCAAAAGATTCTCGTGGACGTTCTACTGTATCGGTAGTTGTTCCTGCAGAATAACATTCCTTAGTGAATGTTTGTTTTCATTGTTCCTATTTTTCTATTAAGGCTCCTTCGGGAGTCTTTTTTCTGTTTATGCAAAAGTAAATCTTTGATAAAAGGATTGAGTGAATGTCAACAAAAAATGAAGAAGAGTTAAATAAGCAGTTTATCAAAGCGGTCCAGTCAGACGATATGGCTAGAGCAAGGGAATTGCTCTCAAAGTCTGCCACTGATTTGTGGAAAAAACGTGCTGAAGATTTAGAAAAAGATCTTCAACTCGTTGAAAAAAGATGAAAGAAATTATCTTTGCAGACCCGGATTTAAAACTGAAATTTGAGTTATTGATTAAAATTCCGGGAATTGGAGAAGGAACGGCAACAGCGGTTTTGGCGGAAGTCACGAGGTTAGAAAATTTCAAAACAGCACGAGAATTGGCGGCTTTCATCGGATTAACTCCAAAACATCGAATTTCAGGTTCGTCGGTTCGAGGGAAACCGAGAATCTCCAAAATGGGGTTGAAAACATTGAGAAAAGAGAAAAGTCGAAAGAACTGAAATCTGTGAAATTTAGAAACCACCAGCTTAACTGGTGGTACACAAGATGTAAGTAACTCTGCCATTGCAACAGAGCAATTTATTAGTTTTCTTAAATGAAGCTCTACTTTACCGCATCTTTCAACGTTTTCCCAACCTTAAATTTCACGGTTTTCGTGGCTGGGATTTTCATCATTTTACCTGTCTGAAAGTTGTGCGCCTGTCTTGCAGATCTTTCAGTAACTGAGAAGGCTCCAAACCCCGGAATTACAACATCTCCACCGTTCTGTAACTCCTTCTGAATTGTCTCAATTATTGAATTCAAGCAACTTCCGACATCTTTTTGAGACAGTCCGCAATCGTTTGCAACTTTGTGAATTAATTCTGTTTTCGTCATTTTTCCCTCTAACATTACAATGCCTCAACTGTAGCACTGTTACTATGAGAATTGCAATTATTCTTTGTTTTTCTTAAATGTCTTTTAATACAAAGTAATGCATTTGTATTGACAAGAGCATTAAATGCTTATATAATAAAACTGTTGTATTGAGGCGGAGAACAGAAAAAATGTCAACAAAAACGAGTATGACTATACGAACTGACCGTAACATAAAAATGCAAGCGCAAAACTTGTTTTTTAACCTGGGTTTAGATATGTCCACAGCCATAAATTTGTTCTTGCGACAGTCTATTCAACACCAGGGATTGCCTTTTGATATAACATTAAAACAACCAAATCAAACCACGTTGAAAGCTATAGAAGAGTCATATAATAAAAAGAATAAATCTTTCAATTCTGTAGACGAATTGATGAAAGAATTGAATGCTTAAGTTAACACCTACGAACCAATTCAAAAAAGATTACAAAATGTCGATTCGACGTGGGCATAAACCTGAAAAGCTTTCAGCAATACTAGATATTTTGTGTACCGGAGATAAGTTGCCTGAGAAATACAAAGGCCACGCCCTCACAAATTCAAAGAAATATAAAGAGGTTAGAGAATGTCA
>Ga0310786_10007007_pt1 | contig 14820 bp, 14 predicted proteins | sample AusTroGonzalo_MG_FD_203881 | JGI IMG/M metagenome (GOLD analysis project Ga0310786, IMG submission 203881) | Bovine rumen microbial communities from tropical cattle in Woodstock, Queensland, Australia - Gonzalo_03 (v2) (version 2) | ecosystem: Host-associated > Mammals > Digestive system >... | reverse complement strand
AGGTTGATGCAAGAGATAATGCTGCTGTTTGCACAGACGCTGTTTTATATGACACAGACGTTTCCGTAAGACGAGGAAGAGAAATTTTCTTTGACGGTAAAGTTAAAGCAAGTGTAAGGGTGTGTCAAGATGATGTTTCCGCAACTCTTGTTGACGCGGAAAAGGGCGAACCTGTTGAGGAAAGAGATTATGCTATGCAATATGTGTATGGAAAGGAAGGAGAATCTCTTTGGGATATTGCAAAAAGGAACAAGGTCAAAGAAGAGCAAATCACGATTCAAAACCCAGATGCTGTTTTCCCACTTGTCAAAGATGATGGATTCATACTTTTCTTTCAAAAAACAATTTAACAAAAAAGAATTAAAAAACACAAAAAACATTAAAATTTTGTGTTTTTTTTATGATATTTCGAAAATGGAAAGTTTTTTTGTTTAATATTTTGTTTTTGGTTAAAAACACAAATGAGGCTGTTATGAAAAAAATAATTTTGATTTTATCTATTTTATCACTTTCTATGATATTGGCTTTTGCGAGTGGGAGCATAGATGAAAAGGAAGAATATTTGAGAATTCACATTAGGGCAAATTCAAACTCGAGCGAGGATCAAAAGGTAAAGTATCTTGTTAAAGATGAGGTTGTTGATGCGCTGATACCGGTTCTTGCCGAAATTGAAACGTTTGAGGAGGCAAAGAATGTCACAGAAAAAAATTTTGAATTGATAACAAAAACTGCGGACAAAGTTTTAGAACAAAATGGTTTCGAATATAAATCAAGTGTGAGACTTTGCCAAGAAAAATTTCCAACAAGAAAATATGGCGACTTAACTTTGGAAAGTGGAGTGTATGATGCAATCATTATTGACCTTGGAAGTGGCGAGGGAGACAATTGGTGGTGTCTTGTTTATCCTGCTTTTTGTTTCACGTATTCAAAAAAATCGACAAATTTTGAGTATATTTCTAAAATTTTGGAGATACTTAATATAGTAAAACACGATTAGGTGTTGATGGAGGAAAAATGAAAAAAACTCTTTTTGCAGTTATGTCGCTGATCTTAATGCTTACGACTTTAGTCAGTGCAACGATAATATTGTATGACTTTACATATTGTGTTGAAGAAGTTAAGGCGTTGACAACGGCGCAGACAAAAACGATGCAACAAAAACTTAAAAATTGGGGGTATTACACTGGGGCTGTTGATGGAATATTTGGATCAAAAACACGGACAGCAGTGATAAGTTTTCAAAAGAAAAACGGGCTAACTGCCGATGGTATCGTTGGACCTAAAACTCTTGCTGCCCTTGGAATGTCGACATCAACAAGCACGACGTCAAAAAATGTTTCTTCATCTGATTTAACCTTGCTTGCAAAATGTGTGTATGCCGAGGCAAGAGGGGAAAGTTATGTTGGACAAGTTGCCGTTGCAGCAGTTATTTTGAATAGGGTTAAAAGCAGTGATTTTCCCAATACCATTTCAGGAGTGATTTATCAGCCTTGGGCTTTCACGTCTGTGAATGACGGGCAAATAAATCTCACGCCAAACAAGACGGCATATTCAGCGGCGCAAGATGCGTTGAATGGCTGGGATCCTACTTACGGCTGTTTGTATTATTACAATTCTTCAACGGCGACGAGCAAATGGATTTATTCCAGAAAAACGGTTATAACAATTGGAAAACACGTGTTTGCAATTTAGGAGGGGTTATGAAAGAAAATGGAAAAGACAAAAAGCAAAAAGGAGCATATAAAGGCGCGGTGATTGGTTTGTCAATTGCAACTGGGGCTTTAATACTGACAAGCGTTGGTTTGGCGATTGCAAATGGGGTGTCCAACAGCCAAGTTTCAAATTTTCAAAATCAACTTGAAAATGTTTATCAAAAAAACCTTTATGATCTTGTTGAAAGTATAAATAATGCAGAAATCAAATTGAGCAAGACAATATCTTCAAATGACAAAGATTTTCAATCGAAACAATTGACCGAAGTCGTCAAGAATGCACTTCTTGCAGAAAACAGTATATCTTCATTGCCCATCACACAAAATTCACTTGCGGACAGCGTTAAGTTCATAAATCAAATGGGTGGTTATTCGACGACATTGGTTGAAAATCTTCAAAGTGAGAGTATGTTGAATGAAAAGGAAATTGAGAATTTAACAAAAATACATAATTCATTAATCCAAATTAAAGATAGACTTGGGAAATATTTAGAGAAGATGCAACAGGGTTATAGCATTGTTGACGACAGCATAAAACTCGAAAATGATATGAATTCGTTCACAGTGAAATTGTCTTCAATGAAAGAAATCTCTGTTGATTATCCATCTATGATTTACGATGGACCATTTTCAGATTCCGAAAACGATTACATTGTCAAAGGACTTAAAGGGGAGTTCGTGACAAAATCTGACGCACAAAACAGTGTTGTAAGATGTTTTCGAAACATTGCGGAGATAAATTATGCCGGAGAGATAAACAGCAATTTTCAAACATACAATTATTCTATATCCACCACAGATAATCACAATTTATTTGTTCAGGTTTCCAAAGTTGGAGGACACATTTTGACTGTTAGTGGTTATAACGACACAACAGAAAAAAAGATTTCAATAGAAGATGGTAAAAAAATTGCACTTGATTTTGTGAGCCAAAATGGAATTGAAAATGCGAAATGTGTTTGGCAAGATGTTCTTGGGAATGAAGCATATTTCAATATTGCACCGATTCAAAATGGAATTATTTTATATCCAGATTTGGTTAAGGTTAAAATTGATCTTGCAACAGGGATGGTCATTGGGTATGATGCAACAAGTTATTTTATAAATCATATTGACAGAAATCTTTCGGGAGATTTTGAAAGTGAAAGTCAAGCCAAACAATCTTTGCCAAAAGGTTTTGAAAGCGGTGAGGGAAGAATTGTGCTTGCACCACTTGATTATTCAAGAGAGGTGGTTTGTTACGAATTTGAAAGCGAGAAGGATGGGGACATTTATTATTTTTACGTGAATGCTGTTTCAAACAAACTTGAAAACATTTTGAAAGTCATAAAGACAACTGATGGTGCAAAATTGATGTAAAAAAAAGAGGTATGAAAACCTCTTTTTTGTTGATTACCAAGTTCTTTCTTTTTTGATGTTCACTGTGATGATTGCGATAACTGCACCAATTGCAACCAAGGCGACACCAATTGAAATCCAAATGATTGCTGCCGTTGGGAAAGGTTTGATTGTCGAAACCTCTTCACTTGTTGCTGTTTTAACAACAGTGTCTTCTTCAATAGTTGCGGTTGCAATCCATTTTCCTTGAATTTCTGTGTCAAGTTTGATTGTTGCCCCTCTGTAATTTACTGAAGAATTTTGATATAATGTTGATTCATTTTCAGCGGTCACATCGGCAGGTCTTAAAACATACTTTGTTCCGTCTGTTGCTGTTCCAGATATTTTCCATGAAATGTTTTCTCGGTTTACATAAAGGAAAGGTTCGCTTACTGAGAATAAATAAGCACTGCTCATTGATTTTGTGCTGGAAACTTCTTTAACTTTGATTGTGAATACGTTGTTTTTTATTGTTTCAAGTTTTGTTGTTTTCAATTCACAAAGTCTGCTGTATGTTGTTGCAGATTCTGTTCCGTGTTCAAAATAGAAACTAAAAATATATGTTCCCCAACCACCTTGGGTTGCATATGAAAATTCGGTTGTGTCTTCAAAGACTTGATCGTCAACAGCACCTACAGCAACTGTCATTGCTGTTGTTCTGTATGCGTCTAAGTTGTCATCGATGAAAAAGTAAACTTCATCAGGGATGGCTGTTTTTGAAACATTTGTTTGTTGATAAAATACTTTTTCTTGTTTTGCAGAATTTGCAGCGTTCAATGTTGCGCCTTCAATTTCTGTTGGGATAAACACAACCCCAAATCTATAGTTTCCTGTGGCGTAAAGAGACTCTTTGCCAGAAAGAGAAAGTTTGAAATATTTCACATCTTTCCAAGCATATGATGTTGTTGGAAAACTTGTGTTTGTGTCATGACCTGCAGATTGAATATCTACTGATGATTCCACACCTGTTGAAATCGCAGCTCCTTCTTTTCCATATGCTTCAACTGTCAATGTTACACCATCGAGAGTTGAATCATAAATTTTTGTCGCAGACGCAAAATTTGTTGAGATAGAAGCAAAAGGCAAAATCATTATAAGCAAGCATAGGATTGCTCCCAAAAACATAAATGATAATTTTTTTCTTGATTTTTTTTGCATAAAATCTTCTCCTTCTTTCATTGGATACATAAAGTATAGCATAAATTGAAAAAAAGCAAAACTATTTTTGGGTATTTTATGAAAAATTGTGTATAAAGTTTTAATATGTTGACAAATTTTTTTTATAATTATATAATTCAAGTATGGAAAACGAAGAATTTGTTGAAAATGAAACAATTGTGGAGGAGAAAAATGAAGTCGATTTTGATTTGACTTCAATTGTGTCTTCACAAACATATGAATGGATAAACGATGAGGTTGTTGTTGTCATTGTCAAAAATGATATCAGTGAGATTTCAAGCAAACTTTCATCAGTTTTGTTGTGTGGGAAACCTATGGTTGAATGGGTAAAAATCGCGACAAGCGGACCTGTTCAAAAAGTTATTGAAAAGCCTGAAGACAGTCAATTTTTGAATGTGTTAAAAGGGCTTGGAGTGGGAAAGAAATACTTGGCACTTTTTTATAGTGACACGCCACTTCTTGAAAGAAACACCTTCTGTGATATTATGGACTTTTTCGTTAAGAACAGGTATAACATTATGGAACTTCCAAGGGGTTATGTTTTCAAAGTCGACTACTTGATGAATATTGACTTTCTTTTTTCGCCTGTAAAAAAGAATTTCAATGTTAGACAATTTGAAATAATTGACAATCCAAAGGCGATTTCAAACGCAAGCAAAATTTTGCAGTCAAAGATTTTGGACTATCACAAAGAAAATGGCGTGACGCTTTTTGGTGAAAACACGATTTTCATTGATGGAGATGTCGAAATTGAAAGCGGGACAACCATTTATCCAAACAACGTTTTGAAAGGGCAAACATACATCGGGAAGAATGTTGTTTTGGACTCTGGAAATGTCATTTCGGACAGCATAATTTCAGATAACGCTTATGTTGTTGGAAGTTATATTTTCAAGAGTAAGGTTGAAAAGAACGCCAAAGTAGGTCCATTTGGCAAATTAGATGGAGAAGTTTACGGTGATTAATATTATTGTTGGGCTTGGAAACCCCGGGAAGGAATATGAAAAGACATATCACAATTTGGGTTTTATGGTAGTTGATTCTATTGCCAGAGATTTTTCGATTGCTTTTTCAAAGAAAAACACAAAATCAATCTTTGGAGAAGGAATGATAGACGGGAAAAAAGTTATTCTTGTGAAACCTCAAACATATATGAATTTAAGCGGAGAAGCAGTTGAATTGTTCAGAAAAAAATATGCAGATGGAAACATAATCGTTGTTTGTGATGACGTTGATTTGCCACAAGGAATAGTTAGATTTAGACAGAATGGAAGCGGAGGGACGCACAACGGCTTAAGAAACATTGTCGCACATATTGGCGAAGAATTTTCAAGAGTTAAGATTGGTGCGGGAAGAGATGAAAATATGGATCTCGCAGATTATGTGCTTTCCAAAATTAAGGATGAAAATTATCTTAACAGTGCGATCGAAAAAGCAAAAAAACTTGTTATAGAGAATTTGCTATGATGAAAAAAATTGTCGAGTGTTTGAAAGATAAAATCATATTGAGAAAGAAAACTTTTTCTGGTGTTAGTGAAGGGGAAAAAGTTTTTCTTTGCAATCTTAAAAACAGAGGAATAATTGTCACCTCTGACTTTGTTTCTGCGGTAAAATTGAAAAAAGGGCTTGAAGCACTTGGAAAAAGATGCGAAATAATATCGACGGGAAGAGAAATTGGAAAGAACAAAGATGAAAATTTAAGACAAGACATTGTTTACATCTCTTCTTTTTTGAACGAAGAAATTGATTTTTTAATCTTTTTGCCTGTTTCGGTTTTAACAAAATTTAACGTAAAAAAATTGGCAGGTTTCAAAGTTTTCAAGATTGGAGACAAAATAGACGTTTCTCTATTGGAAAAAGATTTTGTGAATTTGGGATTTGTTAAAGTTCCTATTGCAAACGAAGAAGGGCAATTTGCGGTTAGGGGAGACATTGTTGACGTTTTTCCATATGGCGAAGAGAAGCCCGTGAGAATTGAACTTTTCGGTGAAGAAATCGAAAAAATTTACACTTTTGACGTTTTTTCTATGAAAAAAATTGATGAGCTTTTGCAGTATAAGTTGAAAAGTTCCGATTTGTCGTGTGGGAAAGACGATATCACAGCGTTTTCCGAAGAAATCATCATTGACAGCCCTGAGAAAATAAAAAAAGAGATTGAACTTTTGAAAGACAGCTATCGAGTTATGTCCAATTACGATGAAAATGAACTTGCTGATTTTGACAAAATTGAAGAGAAACAGACGTTGTCATTTGTGCTTGACGGGAAGGGTGAAGATTATTTTGACAACAGTTCAATAGGACAAAAAAATTATTTGCTTGACTTTTTGTCATTAGCAAAAGATTTGAAAATCCATTTGACGAATTCAATGACTGTCGTTATTTTCACAGGAGATGAATTTTCAAAAAAAAGAATTGCAAACTTTTTGACAGAAAACGACTTGTCTTTCGGTGATTATGAGAATGAAGCTCTCAATCCTTCGAGAATATACTTGTCAGAAAAATATTTCCCATTCTCTTTTAGTTTTTTGGATTATAACCTCATAGTTATTGGCAGTGATGACGTTTGCAAAACACACAAAAGTCTCATTTCAAAGAGTAAAAAAGAGATCTTTTATCTTCCAAAACTTGGGGATTATGTTGTTCACAGATTGCACGGAATTGGAAAATGCGTGAAAATCGAAAGAATGAAACTTGCAGATTTTGAAAAGGACTATTTTGTCATTGAATATGCGAACAATGGAATTTTTTATCTTCCAAGCGAACAGGCTGATTCTCTTTCTGCTTATGTGGGGAGTGAAGAAGAGCCAAAGATGAATAAATTGGGTGGACACGACTTTGCCATTTTGAAAGAAAAAGTCAAAAACAGACTCAAAGAATTTGCGATTGATCTTATTGCTCTTTACAAGGAAAGAGAGAATGCAAAAGGCGTTAAGATGAAGAGAGATGATTATTTGGAACAAAAGTTTGAAAACGCCTTTAAGTATGAAGAGACCTTCGATCAACAAAAATCAATTGAAGAGATTGACGAGGATATGACTTCATCAAAGATTATGGACAGGCTTGTTTGCGGAGATGTTGGCTTTGGGAAAACAGAAGTCGCATTCAGGGCGTGTTTTAAGGCGATTTACAACGGAAAGCAAGTTGCATTTTTGTGCCCAACCACAATTCTTTCAGAGCAACATTATTTAAGTGCAAAAAGCAGAATGGGAGAGTTTGGTGTTAGGATTGCACTATTAAACAGATTTAAGTCGGCAAAGGAAGTTAGAGAAGTTGAAGAGAGAATAAGAAATGGCGAAGTTGATCTTGTTATAGGCACACAAAAATTACTTGCAAAGAGTGTTCAATTCAAAGATTTGGGGCTTTTGGTTGTTGACGAGGAACAAAGATTCGGAGTTGCCGACAAAGAAAAAATAAAAGATTTAAAAAAGAATGTTGACGTTCTTGCTTTAAGTGCAACGCCAATTCCAAGAACATTGCATTTGTCACTTTCGGGAATAAGAGACATCAGCATAATCGACACCCCGCCAAAAGATAGATTGCCAATCCAAACTTATGTTGCAGAGGAGAACTATGAAATTCTGCAAAACGTTGCGAACAGAGAACTTGCAAGGGGCGGAAAGGTTTTTATTGTATATAACAGGGTTCAAGACATTTTTGGCTTTGCAGAAAAAATTCGAAATTTATTGCCAGAGGCAAAAATTGGGGTGGCACACGGACAGATGTCAACAAAGGAACTTAAAAGAGTCATCGACAAACTTTATCTTGACGAGTATAACATTTTGATTTCAACGACTTTGATTGAAAATGGAATAGATCTGCCAGCCGCGAACACAATGATCATCATTGATGCAGATAGGCTTGGACTTGGACAATTGTATCAACTAAGGGGAAGAATTGGGCGTAGTGACAAACTCGCCTATGCATACTTGTTTTACAAACCAAACAAAAACTTGACTATTGATGCAGTCAAAAGGCTTGAGGCAATCAAAGAGTTCAGACAACTTGGAAGCGGTTTTAAGGTTGCAATGCGAGACCTTGAAATACGTGGGGCTGGCAATATTTTTGGAAGAGAACAGCACGGGCATATTGAAAAAGTTGGTTATGATATGTATGTCAAACTCTTAGATGAAGCAGTGAAGGAAATTAAAGGAGAAAAAGTTAAGGAGAAGAAGGATATCAGGCTGAATGTAACCCTTGACGCTTTTATTCCTGAAGGGTATGTTCCAACGAGTGAAGAGAGAATTTCATATTATGTCAAAATAAGCGGTATAAGCAAAAGGGAAGACATAGCATCGATTTTGGAATCTCTAAAACAGGGCTTTGGAGATGTTCCAAAGGAAACAGAAAACTTGTGTTACCTTGCATATCTAAAAAATCTTGCTGGCGATCACAATGTTATTGGAATTAAAGTGAACCAATACGAGTGCAAAATTGAACTTGAAAAAAGAGAAGAAATCATTGAAAAAGAACTGGCGGAAAACTTGGATGAGGCGGAGGCAGTTTTAAAGTTTGAAAAATTCCCTGTTATTGCGTTCAAAACGCAAGGAAATGTGAAGAAAGGCATCCTTCAACTTATAAATTTCTTTGAAAAGGCAAAAAAAACTTTGTAGTGTGAAAAATATTTCAAAATCACTTGAAAAGTTATGCCAAAATATGATATATTTATTATGCTTATAGTTACAAAACAAGGGGGCTTAATGAAAAAGGGCAAATTTAGGATTATTTCAGCATCAATTTTGATATGCCTAATGATAGCAGTCACGATTTTATCTGGTTGTTCTCTCGTGACCATAAATTACGCAGAGTATTACAAAGCAATTGTTGCAAGTGCTGAAACAAAAGATGGAAAGAGAATTGAAATAACGAAAAAAGATTTGATGCTTGCTTATTCTTCTTACGGTAGCCAATATGTTTCATATTATGGTTGGACAAAAGAAAAAGCAATAGAAGCAACGCTTAAACAACTTATTTCAACAAAACTTGTTGTTGATAAGGTTGAAAATTATCTTAAAGAAAAAAATAATGGAAGCGTTTTAACAGCAAAGGAGAAGACATATCTTTGGGAAAAAACATATGATTCAATAGTAAGCAATCTTGAAAATTATATGGACAAAAAAGATGATGACACAAATGCTGATGCATCTTCTTCTGGAATTTCAGTTGACAATTACGAGAAAAAAGCAGATGTTGTCTATGATTACGATTTAGGCGAATACAAAATTGTAAAAAGAGAAGATGTCAAAACAACTGTTGATGCTTACACATTCTGGAGTGAGGGAAACAAAGATGCATCAAAGGAAAGTGGAAGAGCAGAGATTTACAATCTTCTTGGAGATTTGGTCACAAACAATTCTGATTATGCAAAACCATATTCAAAATATTTGACAGAACTCAAGCGTGGCGAAGAAGGGCAAAAACTATCAACCTCAAACAAATCTGTTATGCTCAGAGAGATTGAAAGAATTTACAATATTGTTTATGAAAGTTATTTGACAACGAGATATGAAGAGATTTACAAGAAAGATGTTACCAATGTTACTGTTAACGACGTTTTAGAACTTTACAAATCAAAAGTTTTGGATGACTACACAAAATACGAACTTGAAAAATCTGCAACATACAATGAGGACATTTTGTCGAGTGCAGACAAATATTATCATCCAGAATCCAATGTTGAATTCTTCTATATTACGCATATATTGATAAAATTTGACAATGTGAACAAAGACGAGAGCGGAAGAACACAACAAGATTGGTATGATTATTACAATAAAATTCTCACGGAAGGGGAAGATGGAAAAACAACCACAACAACTGCACAAAACGAAATAGACGCGCTTTATGATGGACTTAGAGCAACCGTAAGAGAATTAAATGAAGATGGCAAATATATTGAAACGCAAGGTTCAAAAACCGTTGTGACAGCGAATGCGGTTCTTGACGAAGTTGACAATGCCCTTGCGGTTTCAGATAATGCGACAAAGGTTGCAAATTTCTATGAACTTATGTTCAAACATACAGAAGATGATTCTTCAACTCTTAATGCTCAATATAATTATGTTATTGGAGTTGACTACACAGAAAACACTTATGATGATCAAGGAAATTTGAAAACAAATTACAAAGCATATTCATCTATGGTTGAAAACTTCACAAACGAAGCAATAAGACTTTATGACCACGGAAATGGACAAGTTGGAGACCACAGCACAACTCTTATTAAGAGCAATTATGGTTATCACATTTTGATGTATGCAGGCAAGATTGAAAACATTTGTGACAATGTTTCACTTTCAATGAATGTTCAAAGCGATGTGGTTGAAAGGCTTTATGAAACAAAACTTAATGTTTGCAGAGATTACACATATTTTGATCTTTTGTATGATGAACTTGTGAAAGACAATTTCTCATCTTATCAAACAAAAGACATAAATTATATGATTTCAAATCTTGTTGAATATAACTTTTATTACAACGCGTATAAAGACTTGTTATAATTATTAAAAACAGCACCTTAACACAATGTTAAGGTGTTTTTTTGATAAAAACTTTGCAAAAATATTATTTTTGTGATATACTTATATTAGTTGGGGAACTAATGAAAAAAAGGAGAGATTATGGAAAAGAAAACCAAACAACCCGTTGAAGAGCAAGAGGGAAAGGAGCAAGCAGACAAAAGGTTATTGAACTTAGAAGTCGTTTTGGGAAGCATTGTGACTGTTTCGTTTTTTGCCATTTTAGTGCTGTCATTTTACATTGTGGCAAAGTTTAATGTTTATGTTGTGCCAGCAATCTTTATTGGTGTGGGAACTGCGATCTTTGTTGTTGGAGTTGCTTTCTGCCTTTTAATTGAGCAAAAAGCGGGATATTACGAATGTGAAAAGTGTCACCACAAGTATGTTCCAACATTTAGTCAAACTTTGTGGTCAATGCATTTGGGAAGAACAAGATATATGAAATGCCCACATTGTCATCAAAAATCTTGGAACAAGAAAGTTTTAAAATAATTTATAAACAAAGAGCTCTGACTTTAATCAGAGTTTTTTTATTGGAATTATTTATTGTTCGTTTGACATGAAAAAACAATTATGTTATAATGCAAGAGCATGAAAAAAGTGGAAGAAAAAGACGAAAAAGTGCTTCTTGATGAAATTGTAGAAGATTCGCCAAGCGAAGAATCAAAGAAAAAGATTGACGAATACGAGCAACAAGTTGCAGTTCAAAAGAGCAAGAAAAAGAAAATATGGAATCTTATTTTCTTCATTTTTAATATCCTAATTGTCGGTGCAATCATAGTTTACAACGTTTTTGGAGAAGATTTTACATCTTTTGGAGAATTGCAGATAAATGGTTGGGCTTTTCTCATATTGATTTTATTGTTTGGGCTTATATTGTATGTTGATTGTTTGCCTATTTCATATCTAGTGAAAAAAGCGTGCAAGAGAAAACGATTTGGAGTGTCGTTTAAGACAACTTTTTGTGGAAGATATTATGATGCGATAACGCCAATGGCGACGGGAGGGCAACCATTTCAGGTGACATATCTTATGTCGTATAATGTGCCTTCTTCTGCGGCATTATCAATTCCTATTGCAAAGATGTTCTTTATGCAATTGACGTGGTTTTTCATAAGTTTTGCTTGTCTTATATTTTCTTTTACAAACGGCGGGATGTATAACACTTACGTTTCAATTGCGTCATACATTGGTTTCATTTGCAATTTTGTTGTGCTTTTTGTTAACTTTTTTCTTGCAGTAAGCAAAAGCACAGGAAGAAAAATTGTTGTGAGGGTATTAAAACTTTTGCAGAAAATGAAAATTGTAAAAGATTACGAAAAGCAGTATAAAAAAACAACAGCATATATTGAGGACTATCAAAACATAATGATTCAATATATGAAATCAATAAAAGATTTCTTCTTTATGTTTTTCACAATAGCTCTTCGAACTATTTTGATTTACACAATTCCATTCGTGATTTATTGTATGCTTGTTGAAGTTAACTTTGCTTACTATGGCGTGTTCTTCATTATGGGTGTTTTGATTGATCTTGCTGCAAGTTTTATTCCTCTTCCAGGTGGGTCGGGAATGAGCGAAATTTCATTCAATGCTATGTTTGCTCTCTACTTTCCAGGAAAAGTCGTTTGGGCGCTGCTTATTTATAGATTTTTCACATATTATGTATATTTGCTTTTGGGTGCAGGAATTTCGACTTACGATTTTGTATATGGCAAAAGGAAATATCAATGGATCAGAAAGAGGAGAGAATTGCAATCTGAAAGTATTGAGTTTAAGCAAGTTCAAATTCAAAACTTTAGGTCGGAAAGGGCGCTTCGAAGACGCAAACAAGCGACGAGATAAAAATGCACTGTCATCGCAGTGTATTTTTTTTAATTTTGTATAAAATATCTATATGAAATTAGAAAAAAAAGACAAAGTTTATATATTTTTTGTAGTAGTTTTATCGGTTTTGTTGATAGGACTTTTTTTATTGACGATATCTGGTTGGTTTTATGGCGATAACAAAAAGAGTGGCACGAATTTAGAAATTGGTAGCAGTTCCGTCATAGAGGTTGATGGAATGAAAACTAGTGTTTTATCTTTCAATTTTGACGGGGCAATTTTGTCGGGGGAATATATAAAACAAAACATTTCAGTAAAAAATTCTGGAGAAGAAGAATTGTATTTGCGTGCAAAAATAAACTTATTTTCTGCGAACCATAAAGAAAATCCCGTTTTTTTCAAAACGAACACGTCTTGGACTCTCTTTGATGACGGGTATTATTATTTTTCTGACAACGTTGAATCATTGGGAACAACTGCTCTTGCTTCTGGGTTTGTTGTTTCAAACGAGAAGCAACTTGCAAGCAAGGAAAACTATATTTTGACAATAGTTGTTGAAAATTTGCCGACAAGATATGACAGATTGGAAGTGTGGGGACATTGATTTTTGATTAAAAACCTTTTCTTGTGGCAATAAGTTTGGTATGAAAATGTTTTTATGTTTTTTAGGTTTTGTGTCATTGATTTTTCCCCTTTTCAATTTTCAAACAGGAGATTTGACCAGTCTTGACGGCATATGTGAAGTTTTTTTCGTTCAAAATGTTGACGGCAAGCAGGAATATGTTAAGCAGGAAAATGTCAACGTTGTTGCTTTGCAAAGAGCAGAGGGAATCATTATTGTTTTTGATAAAAACGTTGAAGAAGTTAAAAAAATATTAAATTTTCAGCAAATCAAATGCGAAAAAATTGAAAATATGGATATATTTTATGGATATTCAAACTTATATTCAAAGTTTATCTATTTGGAAGGAAAACAGGCAAATGTGCAAATTGTTGCAAAGGGGGAGCAAACAATTGCTGGCTTTCCATTAATACTTTCGGGATTTTAGTGTTTAAAAAAAATGTAATTGTCAATAAAAAGGTTAAGGAGGATTTATGGAAATAAAAAAGAATACAAGATTTGTGGATTTTATGAAAAACTATGGGACTTTGCTTATATCGGCGTTTTTGGTTGTTGTAATTGCGATTACTTTGCTGATCGTGGGGTTATCTCCAGTCGAAACGATGGATAATAGTGTAAAGAAAGACGAAAACCACTCTTCAACAACCCCCGCCAGCACGCCGGCAATTGAATATACTCTTCCAATGAGAAATGCAAGCGTTATAAAAGATTTTTCTTCAACAGAATTGCAATACAATCAAACGCTAAACTGTTGGGAAGCACATTTGTCTGTTGATTTGATGAGCGTTGACACGGAAGTTATGGCAGTTTATGATGGTGTTGTTTCGCTTGTCACGAACGATTTTTTGATGGGGAATGTTGTGACTGTCACACATGACAATGGGATTGTTAGCATTTATTCATCTTTGAGTGACGACTTGCAAGTGCAAGAAGGAGACAGGGTTTCAAAAGGGCAAGTGATTGGTTTTGCTGGAACAACAGCTTCGAGCGAGTTTGCTGACGGGGTGCATCTGGATTTTGCTATGTTAAAAAATGGAGAAGAAGTTGATCCTAACAATTATTTAAATTTACAAAACAAATAAGATGTTTTTACATCTTTTTTTGTTAGCTGTGGTAAACAGTTGCAATATTTTTTGTGATGTGCTAAAATAAAACCATTGGAGGAATTATGAAAGAAAAAGTTAAAAAATTGATAGCAGATCAACTTTGCATTCCTGTTAGCAAAGTGACAGATGATGCAGATATAACAAAAGATTTGGGGGCAGATTCTCTTGATGTTGTTGAACTTTTGATGGCTTTTGAAGAAGAATTTGGAGTTTCAATTCCTGATGAAGTTGCTTCAAAAATCAAAACAGTGAATGATATTGTTGCATATATCGAATCGAAAAAATAAAAAAACTATCACGAAAAATCAAAAATTTCGTGATTTTTTTATAAGAACATATAATAACTTGATTTTACATCAAGTTATTTTTTTAACAATAAATTTCATTTTTTGACATATTTTTTATATGGCTTGAATATCAATGTTTTAAGGAGGGGTTTCCCTATGTTTATAAACATTGAAGACAGGGTTTTGGTTTTGGCA
>Ga0310786_10007006_pt1 | contig 14821 bp, 13 predicted proteins | sample AusTroGonzalo_MG_FD_203881 | JGI IMG/M metagenome (GOLD analysis project Ga0310786, IMG submission 203881) | Bovine rumen microbial communities from tropical cattle in Woodstock, Queensland, Australia - Gonzalo_03 (v2) (version 2) | ecosystem: Host-associated > Mammals > Digestive system >... | reverse complement strand
ATATTATTGGTCTTGGTGCTGGGCGTTGCATTGGCGATATTCGTTGCGACACCGCTCACGGGAGAGGACCAGCCCGTATCATCGGTCTGGCCGGAGCCCGTCTTGAGGTTGTAAATGCCTCCAATCTTCGGGGTGATGCTGATGGTGATTCCGGAAATGGTATAGGGGCTCACCGGTGTAACCGTCACGTCGCACAGGCGCGCGAAAATGTGTTCGAAGGAGAAAGTATTCGCGGCGCTCTTATACGTCGGGGAGCCCATGAAGGCACAAAGGACATCCGCATCGGCATCGTGATCGCTGTTGGAATCCGTGACGCTAATGGTCGGACCGCTGGCAGCGAAGGTCATCGTGTAGGTATGTGGATAGACCGCATAGAACTTGTAGCTCGGGTCGGAATTGGGCCACCACTTGTCGGCTTCGTATTTGGCCGGCGTAGATTCGTAGATGAAATGCACGTTGTCCCAGACGTTGACGTCATTGGTCGATGAGAGGGTGACGCAGTTCACGGCGAAGCCGCCGGACTGGACTTGCGTAGCGGTGTTCACGGACGGTGCGGCCTTCGTGGAGACGTTCGCCTCCATGGCCGGCCCGCCGGCAAGGAAAGAGATCTTCGACTCCTGGCCATCGGCAGGGTCGAGGGCGACGCGGTTGCAGGCCATCATGGCGAGGACCGCCATCGGAAGAAAGATAAACTTTTTCATAAGCAAAAGAGAAATTTAAGTCAAAGCGATTATCAATTCACCGGGAACGTGCCGGCCGCGACGGAGTTGGAGCCCCAGGCAGTCAGGGAAACGCCGAACTGCAGTTCGGTACCATCACCCGTAAGCGTACAGGTTATGTTGTTGGTCTTTCCGCCCACGAGGGCCACGTCCACGGTCTTTCCGGAGAAGGATTTCGTGTAAGGAGTATTCGTGGCCGTCCACGAGGCGGTCAGCGTGTAGGTGCCGGGAACAAGATAGATGTCATTGCTGTTGGATCCCGTCGCGGAGGCGATCGTCGTCGCAGAGCCGGTCGTCGTGCTGCTCCAACCGGTCCCGTTGGTCTGGCCCGCGCCGGTGCGGAGGTTATACGTGCCGCCGGTCTTCGGGGTGATGCTGATCGTAATCGCGGAGATAGTGTACGGGGAGCCGGAATTAACCGTCACAGAACCAAGACGAGCGAAGATGTGGTTGAAGGTAAGCGTGTTCGCGGTCTTGTACGTCGAAGACGACGCATACGCGCAGACGATATCGTTCGTGTTCGTCGCCGCAATAGTCGCGCCGGCTGCCGCGGCAGTCATGGTATAACTGCCCGGATATACGGCATAGAACCGATACGAAGGGTCAGACGTAGGCCAATACTTACCGCCTTTCCAGTAGCTGCCGCTCTTGCTGAATGCAATGTTGCTCCATACGGCGGAATCGGAACCAGCGGCGCCGGTCACACATGATGCTTTAAAGCCGTTCGTGTTCAGGTCGGAGTCGGTCGTAGCCGTAGCCTTGGTGGTAACCTCCGCCTCAAACCCGTCCGCACGGAAAACGACCTCATCGTGGTCGTACGGTTCCTCGACGGCGAGAATCTCACGGTTACAGGAGGTAAAGACACATCCGAAGATGGCCAGAACCAACAGAATCGAAAAACGTTTCATAATAATTACTGTATTAAAAGTTTAACTATAATTCTTTGTAAAAAGACTCCCCCAGAGAAACCATCCGTCGGAAACTCGGAACAACTTCCGGCCCCCCGGGGCTGAGCCTATATCTTATACTGGCCGTTCATCATGACGACTTTCGTCCAGTCATTAATCCGAATCTCAAACCGTGCAGCCGCATAGTCCAACGTAACGTGAATGTCGTCAAGAGCAAGCGCGTTCCAGTCATAACCCCCCTCGGCAGCAATCTCTCCAATAGAAAGCGTGTACTGTTTGCGGTCTTCCCTTTCTACGGCTTTAGTACCCTCGTTGATAACATAAAGGGAAAGACCAAGGCTCTCGTCAACCTGTCGAGGAACCCTGCAATACAAATGCTGAATATCTATTTCAGTAGGAGCCACAGAAAAGTCACCAAGATGCGGCTCGAGAGTCGCAAGCTTATAACCATCAACGTTGCCCTCCATGATGAAATACCAAGGATATCCATCCGAACGACCGACAACGTCGACATATACCGTAGCATAAAGTTTTTTCAAAGGCTCGACAAAATCAATGTCTACGTCCTCTTCCACCATGACCTTCTCCTCAAACCCCCAAGCCTCCGGACACATCTCGTTCACAGGAATCATCAGGACGTCTCCAATCACCCACTCCTCCGGCCATCCGAAGACACCGGCAAAATGCACGGGTCCGGGGACAGCGGAGATATCAAACCCCTCCTCCATATAAGAATCATAAGTGACAGTCTTGTGCAACTCCTGGACACCATTCCTATAAGCGAAGAACTGCATGGTTTCCCACTCTCCTTCAGGGAAAACCTCCGAGGAAAAATGCATCCATGAAGGACACCAAGTACGGTCTTCCTTCACGGTACACATACAGAACACAAATGTCAGGAACAACCCAAGAGCTGCCCTGAACACCATTAAGAAAGTTCTTTTAAAAAACTTCATCCGAGTCTCTTTTTTTTTTTTCTGGGACGCCGGAAGGCGGTCAGGCCCGCCGGCATCGTTTTTTGCGAGATCCCACCCCGCCTCCGGCTCCGCGGCCCTCGCCGCCTCTGCACCGGGTTCATTTTTCGGGAACCATAAAACGAAGAATTGGAAAGAAAATCCGGCGGACCGGACGGCGGGACAAGCCCGCCGCCACGGCCAACCGGAAAGAAACCTAGATGACGTACTTGCCAGCCTCGGTCTGGATGAGCTGCTGCGTCCAAGGGTTCACACTGATGTTGAACTTCACGTCAGCAGGCAGGACGCTCTCGTCCGGGTTACGGGAACCCAGGCGGGTCAGCACGAGCTCGTCGATCTCATAGGAGAAGTTGCTCTTGATACCGCCGTAACCGACGCCGGAGTCGGAAGCATCACCCATCGGATAGACGCCGTTCTCGGCAATAGGAATAGGATAGTAATAACGCACATTCGCGTATTCCACTTCCACGACCATCTTGGTGTGACGAGGGCTCCAAGCACCTTCGCCGGCCATCGGGCCGAACACGGCAGGCTCACCGACGCCCCAAGGGACCTGGTTCGGCATGACGTAGAACACCAAAGAGTTGGCGGCAGCAGAACCCTCACCCTCGGCGGTACCGTCGGCCCAGACCGTAGCGTTCTCGGCAATCTCGTAACCGCCGCTGTTCATCACCTTGCGGAGATGGATATCCTCGGCGGTATCGAAACCATCCAATGCAGTCCAAGTCGGAGAAAGCGCAGTGATGTGCTGGATGCGGCCCTTGTACGGCCAATCTTCGGTAGGAGTAGCGGAGCCATTATAACCATAAACATTGAACCAAGGATCACCGATACCGTTGAGGTAACGCGGAGTCACGGCGCTCTCAGCATCGGCAAAGCCGGTGCTGGCGACGACGTTGGTCATGTAAATGGATTTGATCTTCAGCGCACCCTGCTGAGCCATGGAGGTGAAGTCCTTCTTGATCTTCTTGATCTCGACGCGGGCGACAAGCGCATCAACGCTGATGCTGACGTCATTGTTACCGGCATGGAAATCAGCGCCGTTATAGCCGATCATCTCGAAGTTGTTCAGCTGCCAGTCCGGCGTCTCAGTAGCACTTCTGTTGATCTTGTTGGCGGCCAGCGTGTACACCAGGGCCTGCAGGGAAGCCTCATCGGTGATGTTCGCGTCAAGGTACTCCTTGGTGTACTCGGAATTCAGCACGGCGTAGAGACGCTTGCCGGCACCGGTAGTACAGGACAGACGGTTGGAGAAAGCATCAGTACCGGTAGCGATTTCGTTGGTAGCAATACCCTCGACCACCTTGAACTCGCCGGCGGCAGGGGCTGCCGGGTTCACGGCGGCGGTCCAGCGGCCATAGGCGTCCAGCTTGCGGTCGGCGTTGAACACGAACAGGTCCACGGTGTTCACCATGTTCTCGTTGGCGGTCTTCGCCGTAGTCACAGGATCAGCCTTGGTACCCTTGGTAGAAATGGAGAACGTAACCTCGGCGGCACGAATACCCTCCTTACCGGAATCAGGAATGATGTCCTTGTTGCAACCCACCAGTGCTACACCGGCAAGAGCTGCGAGAATGAATAAATTTTTCTTCATATGAATGAAAATTGGTGTAAAAAGACGAATCATTGGCGCTTAGTTTCTATGGTCAGCAACCGCAAAGATGCAAATAATTTTTTGAAACCAAACAATTTTTTCAGAAAATATAGAAAGTTTTATCAGATTTGTTGAAAACTTTTCTACCTTTGCGATATGAACAACGGCCAAAACATACAGTCCTATTCCATCACGGAATACCGCCGCAACGTCGGGATCTACGGCGAAAGGATCATCCTGCGCCTGGCGCAACTCGCCTACGAATGCGTCATGAGCACGAATCCCGACTTCGACTTCTCCTCCGGAGAAATCCCGAAAATCGACTACGGCAACCTCCCGGCGATGCGCAAAGGGTACTCGATCACTCCGATCAATACACCGCGATGGAAATACTTCAACGTCTCCATCCCGGTCCACGACATCATGCCGAAAGGGGATGACTCCCATTACAGAATCCTACGGGAACACATCAAAGGCATCGCCAGCATCGTCCTCGAAACCGTCGAGGACGACAGCAAGAACGCCAGGATCTACCACCTCGTCAACGAAGTGGACACGGAGAAAGGCATCATCTACCTGAACCTCCGCGAGGAGGTCTGGCAGGCGATGCTGGACTTCTCCAAAGGATACCGCTACTACGACATCGACAAGACCTTCACCCTGAACTCCGCCTACTCCGTAAGGTTCTACCTCCTGCTGGCCGGGCAGAAACAGGCGCTGAACTTCTCCATGGAAAACCTCCGCAAGATGCTCGCCCTCGAAGAAAAATACAAAAACGGGAACGATTTCATCAAGAACGTCGTCAAAGTGGCCAAAGCGGAACTCGACGCGAAGATGCCCTACTCCTTCACCTACCAGACGGAGAACAAGAAAAGCGTTTCACGGGGCAAGCCGTCCATCGACTCCATCACGTTCAACCCCGTCCACATCCCCAAGAACGAAAAAGAAGAAAACATCTCCGCAAGCCTGCGACGGCAAATCACCCTCTTCGGCTTCGACCGCGAGACAAGCGACCTGCTCTTCGGCTACTACGGATTCTCCACCGCCGAGGTCCAGAACAACCTCGACCTCTTTATGAAAGCAAACAAAAAGCTCCCCCTCGCCAAGACGCTCTCCGAACTCAAGCCCAAAGCCGGGCGCGCCGCCAACCAGAAAGGCTATGTGATCCAGACACTCAGAAACCTCACCCAGGACGAGCCGAAACTCCTCTGAAAGAAACCCACAATAGCCTCGCAATAATAAAAGAAAATACCCACAATAGCCTCGCAATAATACCTTTCCACCCACAATAAAGTCGCAATAATACACCATCAAAAACCACAATAGCCTCGCAATAATCCACAATAGCCTCGCAATAATCCTCAGAAATACCGCTGCAAATACCACAAAAACAAACACATACGACAAATGAAAACAAGACCGATAACATATATACAACCTTGTTTAATATAACAACACATTCGCGCGCGCACACACGTGCGCTGCGCGATGCCTTTCGGGGAAAGGGAAGAGCGGCGAGGCCGCCTTCCTCGCCAGAAGGACACCACATCAAGATAACACTTTAATAACTGAAAAATCATGAAAAAAACCATCACCTTCCTCCTTCCCCTGTTCCTGCTGCTTACGGCACAGGGCAACGGCGCCGCACAGACCTACAAGGATATCGCCCCCAACACGGACTCCCGCCAGCTCCGCACCGAACTCGCCCAGCACGGGGCACGCTACGCCGAGACCGCCGGCAACGAGATCATCATGAAAGACCGAATCGCAGACCTGCCCTGCCGGCTGGCCTTCCCCAAACGCATCGACGACCGCGGCGCCTATATCGACGTCATCCTCCCCGAACGCAATTCCTGGGTCGAGCTCATCGGCGACTTCGCCGCCCTCGAACGGCTCCTGACCAAGACGCACGGAGAACCCACCACGCGGCGGCGCCTGTTCACCAACGCGCCCTACCGCCGGATCACCAACAACGTCGAAGAGCTGCTCGGCGGCTACCTCTACTACGACGACACCTGGGAGTTCCCCAAGGGTCGCATCACCCTCACCCTCTGGCCGGACACGGATACCGCCCTGGTCAGGAACAAGATCATCTATGAGAAATTCTAAAACACCCAACCACATGAAACACAAGAACATCTTCGCAGCCGCCACGGCGCTCCTACTCGCCGCCTCGCTCCTGCTCATCACCCACCCCGGGAGGGCCGTGGACTACCGCAAGGGGATCCCCGTAGGAGGAACGCCCTCCGAACAGAAAGCCGCCCTGCTGCGCGCCGGAGCTAAGTTCCTAGACACGCAGGACGGCACGCTCCTCTACCGGCACCGCTTCGCGGGCCTGGACTGCACCCTGCAGCACAGCGACACCTACGCCGGCCTTCTCGCCGCGACGTTCCCCGTCCGCAGCAGCTGGCGGGCGCTGGAGAAAGACTACGACCGCCTCTGGGATGCCCTGTACAAACAGTACGGCGAGCCCGCCAGTCAGAAATACGCGTTCCTGCACGCCGGCCTAGTCCCGGACCTCGACGAATACACCGAGCTGCTCGCCGGACGCTGCGACTGGCGTTCCCTATGGATGCTCCCCGACGGAGCCATAGAGCTCTCCATCACCGCCAACGAAAGCAAAGAATGCTTCGCCACGATAATATGGCAGACAAAAACGGAAACGAAGGAGGAATAGCCATGCTGAAACACAACCTCATCATCATCGCCACGGCCCTCGCCGTCGGCAGCGCGACGCTCCGCGCCCAGGACCACCTCGTCTTCGAGAAGACACCCATCACCGGCGACATCTATACCTTCTGCACGCGCCTCGCCATGCACGGCTACCGCCTCGAATCCTCCCGCAGCAGTGCCGAGGAGACCACGGCGGTGCTCACCGCAAGGCGCGGCAACGACACCGTCGAAGTGACGGTCAGCGACGAAGGAACACTCAACGTCCGATACGTCACGCTCTCCTACAAGCCCTCACGGAAATGGGAAGAGCTCACAGAGAGGTACGCCCGAGTCCGCGCGAACCTGACCGCCACCTACGGGATGCCCTACGAGGACGTCACCCCGGAGACAGCGCCCCAGGACCCCTTCCTCGCCCTCGCCGACGGGGAGGTACGCTACCGGGCCATCTACGTGACACCTACCGGAACCGTCACCGTCATGCTCGCACCCTACGGGAAGAAAGCCCGCGTGGTCGTGAACTACCGCGACGGACATGAAAACAGACACTGAAAACACACACGCCATGGATTACAAGAACGAAACCAACCTGCGCGGCGACCTCGTATCCATCACGCCCCTGCGGCGCGGCGAGAGGACCATGTACCGCCTGCAGCTCAAGACCGAACGCGCCTACCGCAACCGCGAAGGCAAGGACGTCATCAAGAAAGACATACACACCTGCTACGCCTGGCCCGGAAAGACCATCTCCGCGGACATGCTCCGCGCCCTGCACCCCGGGAACGTCATCTACATCACCGGATACCTCCAGACCAACTACCTGAACGTCAAAGGAGCAGAGAAACCCGTCCAGACCTCGGAAGTGTGGGTGCGCAAGATCACCATCAGCAAGCAGACCACCGGCTCGCTGTCGCCGTCCGTGACCATCTGAAACCCGAAAGAACGAAAGCTATGCAGAACAGCACCATATACACACAGGACTGGATCAACGGCTTCGCCACCGCCATGCGGTGCCTCGGCGCCGACATCCCGGTCCCCTACTCCGTGTCCTCGTACTTCAACGACAAGGACACCCTGCTCGAGGCCATCGAGCAGACCATCAGCGAAGACCTGGGCATCCGCCCGGAAGACATCTACACCCGCAGCCGCAAGCAGCAGACGGTGTTCCTGCGCTCCTGCGCATGGACCCTCTACCAGGAGATAAGCGGAGCCACCCAGGAGCAGACCGCTGAGGCCTTCGGCTACAGCCGCAACCGCTCGACGTTCGTGAACATGCGGCGCTCCGCATTCACGCTCATCGACGCCTACCCCAAGTACAAGAAACAGTTCCAAGTCCTGAAGAGCGGCGTCATGCTCCGCTACATCAACAAAAACGCCGACCTCCAGAAGCCCTACGCCGACCTCGGCCTTCCGTCCGGGACGCTGTGGAACACCATGAACGCCGGAGGCCTGCACCCCGCAGACATCGCCCGCAGGCTCGGCGGCAACGAGCTGCCCACCTGCCGGCAGGCGCAGGAGCTGATCGACAACTGCACCATCAGCTACGAACACGCCCGCCTCGCCTTCATCATCGAAGGACCGAACGGAAACAGCATCGCCGTGCCCGCCGACGGATTCACGAAAGGCGGAGCCACATACGCGAAAATCATCTGCGCCGCACTGCTCCTCCACCCCGACGAAGGCGAGGAATACCCGCAGGGCTCCGTCTCCTACCTCTTCTTCCACCACAAGGGAAAAACCATCACAGAAATCAAAACCGTCCAGGGACAGTCCCTGGAGGTCTCAGTAAGAAAAACCAAAAAAATACAAAACGACTGAATATGCCCGAACCGCTCAACCCCAACTTCTGCTGCGGATGCTCCTTCTGGAACTACCGCTGCACCGCCCCGGAGGACCAGCCCTGCGGGAACGTAACCCACGACGACGTCTTCCTCAGGACCGCTCATACCAGCAAGGACGTCGACAACACCATCCGGATGACCATGCGCGACATCAGAAAGAAAACCAAGGCCTTACTCCTTCCCCTGCTCCTTCTGCTCCTCTACGCAACGGCACCGCAAGCATCCGCGCAGGATGCTCGGCACCCGCGCAAGACACAGATCCACTTCCGGGCGGGCAGCGCACAAATAGACTCCTCGTGGATGAACAACGCAAAAGCGCTCCGCGACCTCCTCTCCCCCGCCGGGGACGAACAGACGCCGGACTCCATCATCATCCACGCCCACTCCTCCCCGGACGGCATGCGCTACAACAACGACGAGCTCGCCGCCCGACGGGCGGAAGCCGTCAGGGATTTCATCCGGAAAGAAATGCCAGACGCCACGGCGGTCAAGGCATACCCCTGCGGGGAAGACTGGCAGGGATTCTCCCAGCAACTCGACGGCCATCTGAGGGCGGAACTGTCAAGGAAGATCCGCGAGATCATCGCCACCACACCCCAGACCGTCAAGGACGCCGAAGGTAACACCACCGGCTCCCGCAAGCAGACAGTCATGAACCTGCTCACGACCGAGCAGTGGGAAGAAATGAAAGTAACGCTGTTCCCCGCACTCAGACGGGCGGACATCTACATCTACCACGCCGAGAGGACTCCCAATGGAAAAGAAACCACGGTGGAAGTCCAAGACAACGGAGGAAAGGAAGAGACGGAACAGGAGAAACCTGCACCCGTAACACCCGTGAGAACGGAACCCGAAGCCAGACCGGAAACAGCGACACCGCCACAGAATACCATCCCGACAGCCGCCCCGGACCGCACCTCCAACGCCGTCCTCGGCACGAACCTGTTGCTCGACGCGCTCACCGTCCCGAACATCTCCATGGAATTCCCCTTCGGTAGACACTGGAGCGCCGGCGTGGCGTTCCTCTTCCCGGCATGGAAAGACTGGACACCATGGTGGAACAAAACATCACTGCCCTTCTCCATCGCGCAGGTGCTGCTCATCAACGCGCAGACCAGCTATTACTTCATCCCGTGGTCCGGTGACGGCTCCCGCGTCATGCGCGGCCCGTACGTCCGCCTGCACGCCTACGGAGGCGCATATACCTTCGAGCACCGCGCCTCCAAGGAGGAAGGGATCCTCGACCAGGGCAACTACCTCGCTGCAGGGCTCTCCCTCGGCGCGGCCATCCCCCTGGGACGATGGCTGCGGCTCGACCTCAGCGCCGGCTTCGGCCCCAGCTGGACGTTCAACAAGCACTACGTCAACTACAACGTCCAGGGCGAGCCGATCCTCACCGGAAACACCACGACGCTCCGCTGGAAAGCCGCCGACGCGCAGGTCGGCGTGAAGTACATCTTCCACAAGAGCACCAAGAACCAGAACCGGTGACAACCCCTTACGGGTACGGCGGACGCGCCATCCATCGCGCCAGCGCTTCGGATGCCCCCTCCGCCGCCCCGCCCGCGTGCTATTGTCCTGCATCGCAGTTTGGTGTCCGGGCAATTCTACCCGTACCAAACTGCATGCAAGATAGCACACGGGAAAAACTAGAAAAGGCAATGACCATCAAAGGAACCATAGACTTCATACGCTTCTCCAACCCCGACAACGGCTGGACCGCCGCCACGCTCGCCCTCGACGAACAGTACGCGAAAAACTGCAAGGACGGCAAGGCAAGCATCACCGGCATCCTCGGGGAGATCGCCGTCGGCACCCACATCAGCGCCGAAGGTGACTACGAGAACACCAAGTACGGTCCGACGTTCCGCATCCGAGAATGGAAGGAGGAGCGCCCCTCGGACATCGAGGGCATCCGCAAGTACCTCGCCTCGGGGCTGATCAAGAACATCGGCCCGGTGTTCGCCGACGCCATCGTCGCCGCCTTCGGGGAGAAGACCCTCGACATCCTCGACAACGAACCCCAGCGACTGCGCGAAGTGCGCGGCATCGGCCGCAAACGTGTCGAGAGCGTCATCAAAGCCGTGCAGGAACACAAGGAGCTCCGCGAGATCATGGTCTGGCTCAAACGCTACGACATCACCAACGGCCTCGCCGTAAAGATATACAAGCAGTACCAGGGGAACGCCATCGACATCCTCGAAGAGAACCCCTACCGGCTCGCCGACGACCTCGGCGGCGTGGGATTCAAGAAAGCCGACAACGTCGCGAAGCTCATCGGCATCGCCCCCACCTCCCCATTCCGCGTCCGCTCCGGCATCCTCGCAGTGCTCAAGGACGCCGCGGAACAGGGACACACCTGCCTGCCGGTACACGAGCTCCAGGACAAGGCCTGCGGACCCGACTACCTCGACGTCGAACCCCGCTACTTCTCCGAAGCCCTCGCCGACCCGCTGTTCATCGACAACGAGATCATCATCGACAACAACGAGATGGCCTTCCTGCCACGCTACCACTACGCCGAGAAGTACATCGCCGGCAAGATCACCGCCCTGCTCTCCGCCCATGCGTCGATGTTCGACGACGAACCCGACACGCAGCGCCTGCAGAAAGCCACGGGGATGACCTACAGCAACGAACAGATAGACGCCGTGCGCGAAGCCCTCAACGAAGGGGTGCTCGTCATCACCGGCGGACCCGGCACCGGCAAGACCGCCACCACCAACGCGATCATCAGCGAGCTTGAGGAGCGCAAGAAACGGATCCTGCTCGCCGCACCCACGGGACGCGCCGCGAAGCGCATGAACGAAGTGACGCGCCGCCCCGCCAGCACCATCCACCGCCTGCTCGAATACGGACAGGACGGCTTCGCCCGCAACGAAGACAACCCCCTGGACGCCGACGTGGTCATCATCGACGAGACCTCCATGATCGACACCCTGCTGATGAACCACCTGCTGAAAGCCGTACGGCTCGGAAGCGCGCTCATCCTCGTGGGCGACGTCGACCAGCTGCCGAGCGTCGGCGCAGGATGCGTGCTCCGCGACCTCATCGACAGCGAAGCGCTGCCCGTGGTTCGCCTCACGAAGATCTACCGGCAGGCCGAGGCCTCACGGATCATCACCAACGCCCACCGCATCAACGGCGGAGGGATGCCCCTGCTCGACAACGCCCCGGGGGCGGACTTCAAATTCATACACTCCGAGAACCCCGCGGAGATCTCCGCATGGGTCACCGACCTCGTCTGCCGACAGATCGAAGCCGTAGACGGCATCCCCACCAAGGACATCCAGGTGCTCTGCCCCATGCGGCGCGACTGGGACCCCATCGCCAGCACAACCCTGAACAAAGCCCTGCAGTCAATGCTCAACGCCGGCGGCGAAGTGGCGCTGCAGCGCGGCGACGAGACCCTCCGCGTCGGTGACAAAATCATGCAGGTGCGGAACAACTACGACAAGGATATCTTCAACGGCGACACCGGACGCATCACCGAAGCCTACCAGCCGGGACGCCCCGACGGCGCCGTCCTGCGCGCCTGCATCGACGGACGGTTCCTCGACCTCACCCGCAAGGAATGCGACGACCTCGAACTCGCGTACGCATGCACCATCCACAAAAGCCAGGGCTCCGAATACCCGGCGGTGGTGATGCCCATCCACGAGTCCGAATACATCATGCTCAAACGTAACCTCCTCTACACCGGCGTCACCAGGGCCAAGAAGCTCTGCGTGCTCGTCGGCACGCCGAAAGCCGTGGCCACCTGCGTCCATCAGGAAGACACCACGAAACGCTATACGGGACTCAAAGACAAAATCAAACAATCCAATAAAAAATTTCAACTGTAATGAAACGCACAAAATTCATTCTCGCCGCCGGCATCCTGCTGGCCGCACTCCCCTCCGCCCTGCGGGCGCAGGATTACTTCACGCTCTCCGCAGGCATCTCCCTCGGCACCGACGGCGTCGGCGCGGAGGTAGCCACCCAGCTCGGACCCCACATCCAACTCCGGGCCGGCTACGGCTTCGCCCCCAACTGGCCGTCCTTCCAGGTCTCGGAACTCGTCGTCCCGATCCACCCCGGCGCCGCGGGCAGCAAGACCCAACGCGTACCGCTGAACATCGGGCTGAAGCAGAACCACGGACATCTCATCGCGAACATCTACCCCGCACCCGCCGTGGACTTCTTCTTCGCCGTCGGCGCCTTCGCCGGCAACCCGGCATACATGGCCGCCTCCGTCACCGGCCTGCCCGACGACTACAACACCGCCGGCATCAGCGTCGGAGACCACCTCGTCAAGGCACATGACGGGGCAATCAAAGGTGAGCTGCGCGGCTGGGCCGTGCAGCCCTACATCGGCCTCGGCTACGGACGGCCCGTATCCAACAACTACATGATGAGCTTCGCCGTGGAGCTGGGCTTCCGCTACGTCGGCAACCCGACCCTCTGGACCGTCGGCGACACCATGACCGCATCCGAATGGATAGCGATACCCAAGGACACCATCCCCGACGAATACATGTCGAAATACGACAACTTCGCAACGCTGCTATCCTTCTACCCCATGCTCTCCGTAAGAGTTTACTTCAACATCCTGTAAAGCCATAACCTCTTAAAAAACACACCATGAAGAAAATCATCACCTTACTCCTTCCCCTGCTCCTTCTCGTCTCCTGCGAGAAAACCAGCAAGAAACCCCATGTGTTCCCCGCGCCGCCATACGTCGGCCAGGCCGTCCGCTATACCAACGTGTACGCCAACGCCGACATCGACACGGACTACTCCCAGCAGTCGGAAATCGTACAGTTCGTCTCCTTCACGGAAGGCGGTACATACCTGCTCTGCCGTAAGGTTGAGGAACCCCTGACCGGCGGGCCCGGCAAGGTCTCCAAGAAATACGTCAAGACCTACACCGCCGGCACATATACCATCGTCGCCGACAACACCTACCGGCTTGAAGGCTATGGAACCGTCAAAAAAGCCAGCACGAAAGTACAGGCCGACGAGGAACTGACATTCACGCCCACCGCCGGACAACCGTTCACCATCCCCTGCACAGTCCAGAACGCAACCGTACTCGATGACCTCTACCGTCAATGGGACGTCAAAAGCACTCGCGTAAAACTCGACGGCGACATGAAAGTCGCCGCGGACTTCGCCGGATGCGACATCAACGAGATCTGCGCCTTCCTCAAGGAAAACGGCCTGTACGACGGCGAGGACTTCCCCGCCGGACAGAAGGTCTCCCTGGTGGACATCTCCGGACTCAATGAGATCACCATCCTCTACGAGAACGGCAACGTCGACCATGCCAAGATTACCAGCCACAACCTCTCGGTAATCGGCTACCAGTGGTCCGCTCCGGGCATGGGCTTCGGATTCGAGAACGGCGAGGCCACCGTCGCCTACGACGCTGACACCTGCATCTTCAACATCATGGGAAACGTCACCCACAACGGAAAGACCACGGAGGTCTCCCTGACCTGGGCACTTAAAGAGAAGAAATTATGAGACAGTACCTCGACCTCCTGCAGGAAATCATGGACCACGGCGTGGTGAAACACGACCGCACCGGCGTGGGCACGAAGAGCATCTTCGGCCACCAGATGCGGTTCGACCTCTCGCAGGGCTTCCCCCTGCTGACCACCAAGAAGGTCCACCTCAAGTCCATCATCTACGAGCTGCTCTGGTTCATCGACGGCGACACGAACATCAAATACCTCAAGGACCACGGCGTGTCCATCTGGGACGAATGGGCCGACGAGAACGGCGACCTGGGCCCGGTGTACGGGCACCAGTGGCGCAGCTGGCCCGCCCCCGACGGGCGCGCCATCGACCAGCTCTCGCAGGTGATCGAGACCATCAAGCGGAATCCCGACTCCCGCCGGATGCTCGTGTCCGCCTGGAATCCCGCCGAGGTGGACAAGATGGCCCTGCCGCCCTGCCACTGCCTCTTCCAGTTCTACGTGGCGGACGGCAAGCTCTCCTGCCAACTCTACCAGCGGAGCGCCGACACCTTCCTCGGCGTGCCCTTCAACATCGCGTCCTACGCCCTGCTGACGATGATGACCGCCCAGGTCTGCGGACTGCAGCCCGGCGACTTCGTCCACACCACGGG
>Ga0310786_10007005_pt1 | contig 14821 bp, 10 predicted proteins | sample AusTroGonzalo_MG_FD_203881 | JGI IMG/M metagenome (GOLD analysis project Ga0310786, IMG submission 203881) | Bovine rumen microbial communities from tropical cattle in Woodstock, Queensland, Australia - Gonzalo_03 (v2) (version 2) | ecosystem: Host-associated > Mammals > Digestive system >... | reverse complement strand
CGGACGCAAACGACTCGCGCGGCAGGTGCCATGACGAGACCTTCTGCCCCGTCGGCACCTCGGCGACGAACTGCTCGTTCGTGTTCAGCTCGCTCCACCAGTCCGGCGCCGTCACGAAGAGGCGCGGCAGGAGCTGCGCCGACGGGTTCCAGCGCAGCGCAGCGTCGAACTGGGCGTCGTAGTAGGCCGTGTCGAACGACCCGTCCGCGCGCCAGTACGGATTCGCGTAGTGCGGGAACGACCCGAACATGGCGAAAAGGTCAAAGCCCTGGCGGGACATCTCGCGCACGTCCGGCTCCTGCAGCTCCCACTGCCAGAAGAATAGCGGTGCCACTGGTGCGCCGTCCCGGTACAGTCCCGGAGCGCCGTTCAGGTCCTTCACCTTCCAGACGCTCGCCACCGGAAGGCATGAATCAGGAACTTTCTCGCTCGCAGCGCACACGGACACGCGAAGCAACACGGCGGCGAGCGCCAAGGAGGCGAATCCCGCAAGCCGTCTCGATGCAGGTATAATGGATGCAGTCATAAGGAAACTATGCCGGTCTCGTCGGTGACCAGCAACTCGAAATCGAACACTCCGGTCGGTGGGACTCTTATCGCATGTTTTTTCTCCATGCCGCATATTATAGCAAATCCTACTGGTTGAACCGGGTGAAAATATTGTAATGCGTCACTGAAGGGCGCATCCACAGGCGCATCAACGTCATTTAAATGAAATGACCACGCCCTGCTTCGGATAAGACTCCAATGTGACGGAGAAAGGAACGATTTGGGGGGAACGCGTCAGACGACACCCAAGGTAAAATCATGTAAGGCATTCATCGTGAAAGATGGCCGAAACGCAGGAGCCATTCGTCCACGGAACCGAACATGGGATGGCAGTTGGAATATACGTCGTCGGACTCCTTCCACGTCTCCCATAGCGTTGTGGCGCCGTTGTCGAGCATATGCATCCATCCCGGAAAGCCACGGTGCCGAACAATCCTCTCGGCCAAATCGAGCCGACCGTGCTCCGAGAGATACATGAGCATGTAACGCGTCGTGAAGATGCCGGTAGTGGGAGCGAAGCCCTTCGCCTCCACCGCGGCGACGAGCGCCATCTCCGCCGCCGGGATCTGTCCGGCAGGCACAAGTCCCAGATAGAGGCCCAGCGCCTGTGCGCTCTGCGTGCCGTTCGCCACAATGCCGTCCTTGACGAAACGCGCGACGAATGCCGCCTTCATCTTGTCCGCCACGGCGGAGAACTCGCTGGCATCCGCATCTCTGCCAAGCATCTTCGCGAACTTGACGGCAAGCCGCGCGAACTCGTATGCATGCGCAGTGGCGACCGCATCGTTTGGCGCGCGCTCAAGCGCCTCATGGTCGCCGATGCAACGCGGCACGATGCCGTCAGGAAACGTGGAGTTCAGAAGGCGAAGGTATCTGGCGCAGACGGGATAGAACGCAAGTGCACGATCTTTGACATCTGGATAATGCCTTATGAGCGCATCCATCAAGACAGGCACTACAAGCGACCAGCTTATCGGCCCGGCGCGGCGTGGACCATAGTTTCCGGCTGAAATGCCGACGTATGGAGCAGTTTCCGTGATCCAACCGTCGCCGGCGGCTTCATCGGCAAAATCCTGGAGCGTCTTCAGGTAGAACTCACGCATGTCCCAGTTCAACATGAAGGCCTCGCACGTGGCGACGATGTCGCCTCCATAGCCAAGGCGCTCGCGGCCGGGACAGTCGCTCTGAACGCCGCCAATCATGTTTGCAAGGAACGTACGGCGGCAAATCTCGTGGAGACGGGCGAAATCCGGATCGGCGGGCTTGAATTCACGCGCCGCGCCCGCATCGTCCAATCTGGAGGATATTGGTTGAAGCAACGCGCCATCGTCGGCCAGCAGTCGATCATAGCCGCGCACCTCGGCATATCGGCAGATATGCCATGTGAAAATCGGCGAGAATGCCTCGACCTTATCGCCGCCGCACACGAACACGTCGCGCTGACAAGCGACGTCCGGCGCGCCAGGGCCGCCTTTTCCGGGCGACTTTATCTGCCCCGCCGTCTGCGTGAGGACGTTCACCGAGCCATCGGCATTGAGCCTTTCCCCGTATACGATTTCAATGCGCGCGCCCTTAGGTTGATTCCGAAACGTGAAGGATGGAATTCCCGAGACGTTCTGGCCGAAATCGACAACCTGCACATTGGATTTCAGCCACGACGACTTGCCGCCGAGAGGCTTGCCGATTTTCACCGTAGGCGGCGCCCGACGAGGAACAACACGTCCTTTGGGGCCCGCGACCTTGACCGCCGGGCGCGCCGGAGAAGCCTGATGCGTCCTGTCCACCTGTGCGCCCAGGTATACGCAGTTCCGGACTATCTGCGTTTCACGCCATGTCCACGCAAGCTGCACATTGCCGCAACCTGAGCGCAATTTGAAGCATGGTCTGCCATGCGCCAGCATCTCGCGAAAATTGTGACGGCCCCAGAAAAGCAGCGGCGGCAGGTTGTAGAAACCATTGCCGAGCGTAACCGCAATCACATTGGTCGCCGGCCAAGGGCGAAACGCATCAGCGGGCGGAGCGATTCGATCTGAGTAGACGGTACTGTCGAACGGGCTCCACAGCGGAGCGATTCCAGCACCTCCGCCGGGACCGAAGCCGCGACCGTTCAGCTCGAAGACATAGAATCCGGCACATGCGATCTCGAAATCCGTGCACGACGAACCTTTCGGCAGAACGAACGATGACTCGAAACGCGGAGCAGGATCCTCCGCGAAGAATGCGGCGGAGTCGACGGGATCAGGCCGGCCGTCGCCCAACCATGGAATGTCGGCAAACTCTTCGGCGTACATGATGCCCGTCAGGGCCGAACATAGGACAATTGCAGAAAGCTTCTTCATGTTGCCAGTGGGAAAGGTCATGATCGTCTAGCCTCCAAGAAGTTTGCGGACAGGACCGAGGATTGCGTCTTCGCGCGTGTACATGAGCATGTCCATGATGAACGGCAGATAGACTATCAGCATCGCGATGCCGAGAGCGGACTTCACGGGCATGGAGAGGAAGAACACGTTCAGCTGCGGGGCCGTGCGGTTCACGAGGCCAAGGCCGAGCGTAGCCAAGAACATCACGATTATGACGGGCGCGGATATGACCACGGTTGTGCGCAGCATTCCGTCCAGTGCGCCGAGCGCCTGAACAGGGGCGTTTGGAGCAAAGGCGATTCCTGCCGAACCAGACGCATCCGCCGGGAACACCGGCCATATTGAATAGCTTGAATAGAGCGCGCCGAGAAACACAAGGACGACCCCGCCCACGAAAAACACGGTCGAGACTATCTGCGTGAAGAAGATGCCCGTCGTCGAGACCTGCGCGCCGGAGAGCGGCGAATAGACTTCGCCCATCGTGGCACCGCGTTGGTTGTCGATGAAGTTTCCCACGTTTTCGGCGATCCAGAACGGAATCGCCGCAAAGAATCCTATGAGAAAGCCGATCAACGCCTCCTTGAAGGCAAGAAAGGCGAACGCCCACACATTCGGCTCGCCTGGGGGCATTCCAGCCTTGATGTACGGTATGGCGACAAGGGAAAAACCCAGCACGGAAGCGCGCCGCACAATGCCTGGGATCATCGACTCCGTCAGCGCAGGGCACACTGCGAACGCGCCGCCTATCCTCGCCATCGCGAGAACAGCCGCAAGAATCCATCTATGGAATTCAACGTATGGCATATTTTATTCCTCTCTGGCACATACCACAGAGAACTCTAGAAGCTCTAGCCGATCTATTCAACTTCATGACGCCCTCCTTTCAGCGCGATTCCCCAAACGCGGAGATTACTTCCCCAGCAACGGGAAATGGGCGAAGATGTCCTGTGTGTACAACAGCAGCTCTGAACCCATCCATGACGCGCAGGCGAGAAGCGTAAGTGAAATCGCAATCAACTTGACCGCAAAGCCAAGGGTCTGCTCCTGTATCTGCGTGAGCGCTTGAAGAAGAGATACCAGTATGCCTATCACCGTCGCCACGAGAATAGGTATCAGCGACAGTCGCAGAACAAGCAGAAGACACGTCTGCGCATAGTCTAGTATCTGCGCCTGGCTCATATCACATATCCCCTTATGAGGCCCTGGATCAGGAGAGTCCAGCCATTGACCATCACGAAAAGCAGAAGCTTGAACGGAAGCGAGATCGTCACTGGAGACACCATCATCATGCCCATCGCCAGAAGGATGTTGGAAACGATTATGTCGATGGCTATGAACGGCAGATAGACCAGAAATCCGATTTGAAACGACTTTGTGAGCTCCGACACGCAGAATGAAGGTATGAGAATGTAGAAACTCTCAGGATCGACATTCGCGAGCTTGTCGTCCTTGCCCCAGAGTTGTTCTGCGGTGTTCACGAAAAAGGCCCTTTCGCGCGGAGTCGTGTGCTTGGAGAGGAATGCGCGGAACGGTTCTGCCGCCTTTGCAACGGCATCGGTCTCGAAGACGTTTTTTGAAGCTGACGATGCTTGGCTACTTGAAGTCTGTGCGGCTGTCGGCATCTTCGCAAGCTCAGTCTTCGCTATGCCCCATGATTCGCTCATTATAGGAGCCATGATGTAGAACGTAAGTATCATGGCGAGCGCATTGATGACCATGTTTGGGGGAATCGACTGGATTCCAAGCGCATTTCGAATGAGCGACATCACCACCACGATCTTAAGATAGCTCGTCGCGATCATAGCCACGAAAGGCAACAGCGAAAGCCCCACCAGGAGGACTATCAACGAAAATGGGTCTGTCTGGAACATGGCAGTTTAGAATTTAGAGTGATTCTACTATCAGAGCTGGATGATCGCCAAGATTTTCAAGGCGTCCCGAGGCGATTGTCCTGCCGCCCTGCACAAGGCGAAGCTGTGCGGGGCGCGTTGTCGGCGATGGAGCTGGGTTCTCGGCCCTGTCGAAAAGCTCGCCCAGGGCAATGGCGTGCGGCTCGGCGTCCACAACGCGGAAACGTCCGTCTTCCGCATATTTGGAGACGCCGCTTTCATCGACAACGAACCGCCTATCAACAACAATGCGCGGAGCCATGGTGCCGATTTCCGACACTAGCAGGACATCTCCGACCGCAAGAGTGGAAACATCTGCGGCCGGCAACGTGAATGACGCCACTTCCGTTTCTGCGGCCAGAGATGTCTCGCGCACTGAGGCATGTGAAAGATCGATGAAACGAAGTTGTCCGAGCGACTTCACAAGCGCTGGCGATGACGTCAACGAGAACGAGAGGACGGGATTGCCGTCATCGTATATCTGCGCGCAAAGAATATTCTCAGAAGCCGGTGATGAGGCCAGACCGACGATTTTCAGCTGACGGTGCGCGAAATTCTCTATGAGTTGAAGCAGAGGCCCGCACTCCTTCTCCACCAGGGCCAGAAGAATGGGTTCCGGAACTTCTGCGCGAGAAGGCCATAGCCCATGAAGCTCCTCAAACGCAGGAGAATCCGTGATTGACAGCGTATGGGGCTCGTCTTCAAGGACAACGGATATATCAAGCGTGTCGGCAGGACGCAGCGCATCGAGTCGCATGATGCATGGTTTGTCGCCCAAGCGACAGGGCATCGCCCATGCCTGCGAGGCGATTATCTCGGCGGCGGTCGCCTTAGACCAACCGGGCAGCGCCCCGATGATTTCACTAGACTTCATCGAATTTTCCTTTCTTCACCGCCACCGTGAATGTACGGTATGCCGGAATGTGCTCGGCAAGTGCGATTTCAAGTTGCGGAACGCCCTGACGGACGATATGTTCTATCTGCTGAGTTGACGGTGTTATGGTGAGGGTGAGAGTTCCCTCCTTCGCCGACAAATGGATTTCAGAACCATCCAGCACGGTGGGCTTAAGGTGAATCACCATCTCGCCATCACCGTGAGTCAATGCAGGCGTCACCTCGATCTGATCGACGACAGCCTCGACTATCTGGTTCACAGCCTCAACCATAGTCTCGGTGCGGGCAGACTGTGCCGCGACGACATCCGCCACCTGGGGCCGCACGGTTGCGGTCATCACCGGACTGGACTCGACTATTGGAGCCTGAACAACCACATGCTCGTAATCGGCCTCTTCATCAATGCTGTCAATGCCAATAGTAGCATTTTGTTGCGGAACATTCACTTGAACAGGCTGGATTTTCCGTACAGGATCGGCCACGACCTGCGTCGCCTCACGTACCATCGTAGCCTGTGACGGAGATTCGACAATCGGCAATTGGGCAATTGGCTTTTGAACCACCGTGTTCTCTGTCGGCGCCTCTTGCGTTACTGGGGTTTGGACTGTCGGCGTCTCATGCGTTACTGGTGTCTGAGCTATCGATGGCTCATGCGGAACGACAACATGACCGGGAACGACACCGACAGCTTCCTGATCAAGAGGCACTTCGTGCGTTAGCACGGGCGCTACTTGAGACGGAATCTCGACAGCGGCTTTTGGCAATTCCGGCGATGTTTCGCGCGCTACTGACGGTTGGACCGTCGGAGTCTCGTGCATTACTGGGGTTTGGACCGTCGGAGTCTCATTCGTTACTGGTGTCTGAGCTATCGATGGCTCATGTGGGACGGCGACATGACCGGGAACGACACCGACGACTTCCTGATCAAGAGGCACTTCGTGCGTCTGCACGGGCGCTACTTGAGACGGAATCTCAATAGCTGCTTTGGGCAATATAGCTGCTTTTGGCAATTCCGGCGATGTTTCACGCGCTACCGGCGTTTCGATCGGCGTTTCGATCAGCACCTCACGCGCCACCGAAACCGCAGTCGGCACTTCTGCCGTCACCTCACGCATTACTGGAGTTTGGACTATCGATGCCTCGTACTTTACTGGGGTTTGGGCTACCGGGGACTCTTGCAGTACTGGGTTTTGAACTGTCGATGCCTCGTACGTTACTGGCGGTTGGACTATCGGCGTCTCATGCGTTACTGGCGTCTGAGCTATCGGCGTCTCATGCGTTACTGGCGTCTGAGCTATCGGCGTCTCATGCGAAACGACAACATGACCGGGAACGACACCGACTGTTTCCTGATCAAGAGGCACTTCGTACGTTTGCACGGTCACGACTTGAGACGGAACCTCGCGAGCCGCTTGCGACGATTCCGGTGGTGATTCGTGCGAAACAGACACTTGGACCAGAGTCCTCACATGGGCTGGCACATCTTCGCGTGCCATCGCTGCGGCAAAGCGCTCGATTGCATTCTGCGAAGGCGCCTTCTGGCCGCAGTCGCAATTTTGCTGCAAAGCCTCCGGCAACGTAAGCGGCACAAGTCCCGACGAGTCGAAAATCGTCAGAAGCGGAGCATTCATGGGGGATCCCCCGATGTCTAAAGTTATGGGATCTATCATCTATATCTCCAGCTTCCTAACGGTGAAATCTTCCAATTCGCCCTCGGCGCGATGTTCCTGTTCCGCGGCATCGGCCACAACCCACGCGCTGCGATGCTCGTCGATCTTCATCCGATTCTTGATGGCTTGGTTCAGATTCGCGCGCGCCACGCTTTCCGCCTCTTTGCGCTTGACGACTTCGCTCTCCGCTCGCTTCACGTTGTCGGCCTTCAAAACACCCTCTTCGTCAATCCTCGCGACACCCTCTGCGGCAAGATCTATCTGCTCGCGGCTGACCACTTCGCCGATTATGGCGTCATATATCCTGTCGCGCCGCTCCTCCTTCGTCTCCTCGTATGCAGCAAGGTCGTGGCGGCGCGCCGCAAGCGCCTCTTCGGCCAACAACACCTCGCGCTTGGCGGCCGTGAGCTCGCCAGTAGCGCGATCTTCGCGCATCTCGCGGATCCGAAGAAGAGGCTGGAGGACATATGCCATCAGGACACGGCCTCCTTGAGCTTCTTGATCGTGTCGTCGTAAACAGGTCTCTCGTCAAGTCCCTGCTTCAGGAATGCGTTAATGGCCCCGTTCTTCTCTATGGCCTCGTCCGTCTCGGGATCAGAGCCCTTCTTGTATTCGCCGATCTTGAGAAGCAGCTCCACCTCGGCGTACTTCGCGAGCAGTGCGCGCAGTTTCGCGGCGGCGGCCTTATGGTCTTTCGGTATGATGGCAGACTGGCAACGCGACACGGAAGCGAGAATGTCTATCGCGGGATAATGGTTCATCTGCGCAAGTTTGCGAGAAAGTATTATGTGTCCGTCGAGAATGGAGCGCGTCTCGTCCGCGATCGGCTCCGTCATGTCGTCGCCCTCCACAAGCACTGTGTAAAGGGCCGTAATCGAACCTTTGGAAGAATTGCCGGCGCGCTCCATCAGCTTGGGAAGCTCCGAGAACACGCTTGGCGGGAAACCTCTCCTTGTGGGCGGTTCGCCTGCGGCAAGGCCGATCTCGCGCTGGGCGCGACCGAATCGCGTCACGGAATCCATCAGGAGCAACACCTTCATTCCCTTGTCGCGGAACGATTCTGCGATGGCGGTGGCCACATACGCAGCCTTGAGCCGCTCCATGGATGAGCGATCCGACGTTGAAATCACCAGTACCGATTTCTTAAGGCCCTCCGGGCCAAGATCCTTCTCGATGAACTCGCGCACCTCGCGGCCGCGCTCTCCGATTAGGGCAAGCACCGTGACTTCGGCCTCCGTGTTGCGGATTATGGACGCGAGAAGAGTAGACTTGCCGCCACCTGCCGCCGCGAATATGCCCATTCTCTGGCCTTCGCCGCACGTAAGCAGACCATCTATTGCGCGGATGCCAAGAGAAATCGGCTTCGATATCATCGTGCGATCAAGAGGCGAAGGCGGCGGAGCATAGACGGGGTAATATCCGTCCGGGCGCAGAGGTCCCTTCTTGTCAAAGTCCATCGGATGCCCAAGTCCATCGAGAACGCGCCCTAGAAGATTTATCCCCACAGGCACCATCTGCACGCGTCTGGTGGGTATCACCTCCGTCTCGGCGGAAATTCCTATCATCGCGCCAAGGGCGGTGAGCAGAGCCGCCTCTTTCGTGAAGCCGACGACCTCGGCCTGGACCTCATGTCCTTCCCAAGGATTGCGCAGGATGCAGACTTCCCCCACCTTGACGCCCGGAACGGACGCCTTGATGATCGTCCCGACGACCTGGATCACCTTGCCCTTCACGTCGATGGGAGGGACATCATCCACAGCGTGGCTCAGCACCTCTGGTATATAGTCGAAGATTCCTGTCATGAATATCTCTGTGGAACTCTAGTTTTCATGTACCAATTATATCATAAATCGGGACAAAGCAAACGCGTAAATTCGGTTTATTGACCAACGCATACTATACATCGCTCTTGCGCCGGTTACAGTCGGCGCAGAGCATCTGGCAGTTCTCGGCGACTGTCTTGCCGCCCTTCGCCCACGGCGTGATGTGGTCGGCCTGCATTTCCTCGATCGCGAACTTCTTGCCGCACCTCACGCATTTGCCGCCTTGCCGCTCGTAGGCGGTCCGCGCCATCTTGTCGGAGAAGCGCCGTATGCTCAGATGCCGCACGGTCTCTATCACCGCATCCCGCTGCGCGGGCTTGTAAACGAACTCGCGCTGGAACGCGGGGCGGATGTTCAGCTTGCCGCCATATCCGCGAACGCCCAGCTCCGCCGAATCCACATACCCGTCGAACACCTCGCGCACGGGGATCTTGTGTTCCTCGATCTTCATCTTGCTGTTCATTTCGATGCTCCTTGGTTTTAACAAACGGATTTGTTCGCGCCTAACGGCGCTCACATTTCCCGAATCGCGAAGGCCGTTAGGCCTGAGCAAATCCGTTTGTTTGTCTTCCCCGAACAGGTCGAGCTGGGTGTACACGACGGGACTTGTCGCGTAGCATGTTGCGGTGAGGCTCTTCAAGCCGAGGGAGTTGAAGCTCATCGCGAAGTACTTGAAGAAGTTGCTCTCGTAGGGATCGTCGCAGTTGCACAGGACGCGCTTGCCCTTGAAGTGCGAGCGGTAGTGCTTCAGCTCGTCCTCGATAAGCTGAAGGTTTGTGTAGAATTCGTCCTGCTTGTTCCGAGACGAATCATGCAGATTGCTGTTACCGGGCATGCTCTATTTCCTCTTATCGCTCTTCGGGCGGTTGATTGTCATGCGCTGTTCTTCTATTGCCATTCTCGCCTCCTCTTCATCAAGAAACCGTTCTTTGGCTTTGACATACTTCAAGGCCTCATCAAGAACTGTAATCGTAAAATCGGCAAATGCACTGGCATCGAACGGATTGATTGAAACAACCCTAGCATTAAGCCCGGACAGTGCTTCGGCATCTTGCCACGGACATTTTACAATCAGATTCACATTGCTTCTCTTTGCTTCTTCAATCTTGCCATTGAGTTCCAATTTGCTATCGTGAACAGGGTCTATCAATATCACATTCACAGCATTCCACTCGTAAGCGTATTCAAATGTTTTATCCAAAACCACAATTGTATACTCATAATCCTCCATTACTTTACGTGGGGACAGTAGGCAACACATCGGAATTCTCTCTCCACCACTCAACGAAAACATCATTTTAGATGTCAATTTGAAAAGATTGTCCTGTCTGATCCAGAAATATGGATTCCCCTTTATCATGCTACAGCCATTTGTCAAAGGTACGACAACCAACGATGGATTGAGTTCTTTTGCCTTTTCGATGAGTTCGGCCTCCCATGGAACGCTTGCAGCGAAATATACTTGCGATTGTGCCACGGCACGGACATCTTCTATTGTTTGCCGATATGCCGATATATCAGCATCTCCCTGAAAGACCGCATACACTTTTGTGTTTGATAGCAAATCTCCTCCATGAAGGCAGTTGGTGAACACACTGCATGCCACGGCAAAATTAGTCGGAACAAAGGGAAGTACCTCTGAACATGAGACACGCTGATCCCCCGCACTAATATACGAAAGACCGCATACAAAAGAAATGAGTACGACTCTACTTAACATCATGTTTCCCACTTTCATCCCATTTTTTCCATGAAACATTATTGGCATAAACTAAACTTCCTTTGAGACGTTCTATTAAGCGAGACGCAAATATCTCTTCGCATTTCTTTTTGGTATTATACCTCCTTTTTGCGTTTGTCTTTATGAACTCTTCTATTTCAGCTTCTGCAATAGTATCTGCCCATTTTTGGAGATCTCTTACATGATCCATCTCGCCATTTATTATTCTTTTTCTGAATTCTTGAGATTCATACCTAGGTTTCCAAGGAGTGTAGTCAGACCGCATATGAATTACGGGGGTCATCTCGCCAAAAACACTCTCTAGTTCCCACCACTTACCTCCACTACATTTACAAGAAACCCCGAGCTCCCAATCGACACCGGTAACCGCCAGTGTGTTTTTAAGAATTTCATCAGGGTTGGAATAGGAAAACAATTGTAGCCTTTTTACAGAATTCATAGGGCCAAGATCGTTACGTATGATTCGCCGATTCTTCTTCCAAGAATACTCACCCAAAACATCAACATCATCCACACAATTATTCACAAGTATCAAATACAAATTGTCCCCCCCCTCTTCCTCTATCGGATCACGGCTGAGCCAACGGCGGAGTTCGGGGAAATAATAACGGTAGCCGTAGTAGTAGAATCCTGTTTCAGAATCGCAGTACTTCGTCGAGAAGCGGTGGCGGAACGCGTCGGCCATTGAGCCGGTCTGCGAGATGGTTTTTCCGAAAGCATCGTATGTGTATTCCACCACGATGACGCCGTTCGTGTCCCAATACCCCATGATGTTTCCGAAGGCGTCCTGGAACGGAATGTAGATCGCGCCGTCGCGCCTCTCGTAGAGCAATCCGCCGACACCGCCCGCACCTTGGAAGGTTCCGGACAGGTCCTTGCCCCAGACGTACTCGATGATGTTCGTGATGATCCCGCGCACCTCAACCTCGCGCACAAGGTTCCAGCCGTCATAGAAGAAGTGCGTAGTCGCCGTGGAGGTAGTCTTCTTCACACGGCGCCCGAAGGTGTCGTAGGCGTAGGAAGCGATCTGCACGCCGTTGGAGGATATGGTGGTGAGGCGATTGCCGGAATCCCACGTGAAGGACCAGGGGGCGCAGTTAGTGAGGTTGCCGTCCAGATCGTATGCGGCCGGGACAGAGCCCGGCCCTCCCGACGGCGGCGCGAGGTCACGCCGCCCTACCGATGTGTACTGGTTGAGGCTGTTGGCCGTGTAGTCGTTCGTGACGGAATTGCAGGTGGCGGAAATCGAATTTCCGGCAAGGTCGTATTCGTGGGCCTCGTCGTGGTCGCCAATCACGGCTGACGCCACTTCGCCGCGAGAGTTGTAGGAAAAGGAGGAGGCAACGGGCGGGCCGCCCGTTGTACCAGTGAGTGTGCGCGATGTCGGACGGGAGAGGGCGTCGTAGCCGTAGGAGAAGGCGCGCGTCACGCCGCCGCAAGAGTTTGTGACGGTCTGGATGCGCTCGCGGCGGAAGATGTTGCGCCGCTTGGCGTGGCGGAAGACCTTGCCGGAAGGCAGTGTCAGCTCATGGCCGATGTCCTGCGCGTGGTTGTCGTAGAGATAGGACACGAAAGCGTCGGCGTTGGAGACTGAGGCGAGGAGACCGTCGGGACGATAGAAGAAGGAGGTGAAGTCTGGCTCCTCAACGGGCGAGCCGCCCGTTGTACCAGTGCCGCAGGGCGGCGGGTACGGGGCGACCGCCCTACCGATGAGGCGACCGTAGGCGTCGTAGGTGCGGGCGATGGAGAAATCCATGCCGTCGGAGGTACTGGTTTCGTTCGTGGCGTTGCCGCGGCCGTCGCGGTCGTACGCAATCAACGCGACGGCGTTTGACGCCAAAGAGAGGCGGCTGAAGTCATCGTATTCAAATCCAGCATCAAGCGCACCGTCGGAGGAGGTGACGGATGCGAGACGGCGCAAGGCATCGTATTCGTTCTCCTTCCACTTGCCGGATGCCTGTGTGGTGCGGAGAGGGAGGCCGTCCGCGGCATATGCGTTGGAGACGATGGAGCCGTCCGCATATGTCTTCTCAAGAGGCAGACCCGTCGCGGCGTCGAACGTCCAGCGCGTCTCGTCCCACGTCCCGCCGTCGCGCGTCGTGGAGAGCGAGACGCGGCGGCCCAGCGCGTCGTAGCCCTGTTGGAGCGGATGCACACCGTCACCGCCGGTCTCGACTTCGCGGCCATCCGCGTCGCGCGCGAAGTCCATCGTCGAACCGACGAAATCCACGGCGTTCGTCAAGTTTCCGCGGGAATCGTATGCACGGAACTCTTCGCTTCGTGCCCCGAACAGCGAGCCGTGCCATGCGGCGCGCAGCACGACGTCGCCGAAGTCGTTCCGCTCGAACGCCTCCACCGGGCGACGTCCACTCTCCCATGCGCGTTCCACGTAGAAGAGGTTCCCCCATGGATCGAAGTAATTGTCTTCTGCGCCGGTCCTGTCCTCGCGGGATATCTCACGGCCGAACATGCGCCGCGCCGTTGTGCATCCCGAGAACGGAGAATTCTCCACCGTGGTTTCGACCAGCGTGTCGGGATCGAACGATGCGACCATGGACGAGACGCGTTCGCCGTCCTCCGTTGTGAACGACTGCGAACGTACTTCGTCCGAAAGCCCCGTAAGACGCGTCCATGCGACCGTGACGGGGTTGGTGCGCCCGCCCGAGGAGACGGTCGTCGTCTCCACGCGCCACCAGGCGTTGGAGAGTTCCGCGTAGTCCGTCTCCGTCATGGTCTCCACGCCGCCGCGCACCTCGCCGATCTCCTCGCCGAAGTCGTCGTAGAGGGGCACGGCTCCGACGCCTGAACATTCGTCCAGCGTGGATACGACCCGCGGCGATGCGCCGGCATAGGCGCGGACGACGCGCGAGAGCGGCGTCTCGTCCTCTGCGACACGCCCAAGAAAATCGTACCTGACCACGCGGTTCGTGAAAAACGCTCCGTCGGAAGTGCGCGTCGTTTCGACTTCTGAGCGAAGGCCGTCGGCATCCCACGTCTCGAATGATGTCCGTTCCGTCCAGTTCGTCTCTGTAGCGCGGAACGCAACCGTTCCTCCGCCGAGATAGGAGATGTTTGTGGACACGACATCGGGCGTCGCCGACGCCACTATGGGGAACTCGCACACGACCGTCTCCACTCGGTCGTCGAAGACCGTCTCGGTCCTCTCCGTCACAAGCCCACGCTTGTCCACGGAAATCAGATGATCGGAGACTCCGTCAGGATACAAGGCGGTAGCCTCGTTACGCCAGCCCCTTTGGAAGTGGAATGACGGATCGACGGCCTCGCCGGGATCGTATGCGCATCGCGTCACAGTGTTCGTCTCGCGCCCCATGGCGTCCATGAAATGCTGCACCACCCGATATGTGCCGGCGTGCTTCGTGGACAGGAATGCGTCCGGGTATATCCAGTCGGAGCGCGGGAGAGACTTGATCGACGTCTCCTCCTCTGCGTAGTAGAGTCGGTCGCGGCCGGTCGTCGCCGAGCGCAGCGTAGTGAAGCCGGTGCGGTCGGTGGAAGAAAGAAGACGGCAGCAGGAATAGACATTCGTCGAATGGGATCCGTCGGCGTAAGTGACGGAGCGGAGACGGTTCTGGTCGTCGTATGTACGCCTTTCCCAGTTGAACTCCACTCCGTTCGCCGCCAGTTTCTCGGCGGTGTATGTGACGACGCCGTGAGTCGCGTCGCGCTCCTCGACACGAGAGGTCTTCGCGCCCGTCTCGCCCGCGAAGACGCGCTTCTCGGAGCGGAGGACGTCCCCGACGAGCGTCCAGGCGGTCTCCTCGCGAATGCCGTCCTCGCGGAGGCGCGAGATCTCCGCACCGCGAAGGAGCGGCGGCGTGCCCGCGCCGTCGTCGGCGTATGTGACCGTCTCCGAGACGGCGTTCCCCGCGTCCCC
>Ga0310786_10007004_pt1 | contig 14821 bp, 11 predicted proteins | sample AusTroGonzalo_MG_FD_203881 | JGI IMG/M metagenome (GOLD analysis project Ga0310786, IMG submission 203881) | Bovine rumen microbial communities from tropical cattle in Woodstock, Queensland, Australia - Gonzalo_03 (v2) (version 2) | ecosystem: Host-associated > Mammals > Digestive system >... | reverse complement strand
TGCCGGAGGCGAACTGGGGACTCGTCGCCAAGACCAACGCCCAGAGCATGGTCTGGCTCGGGACCACTGCCTCGAACTCGCTTGTCGTCACGTGGCGCGACGTCCTGCTCCAGCGTGAGACTAACATGCCCGTGAGCGTTCAGGCCGAGTTCTTCGAGAACGGCAACTTCGAATACCGCTACGACCTTGAGAGTGTAAAGTGCAGAATTGAGAATGAAGAGCTGGATGTCGGATCACTGACCAACGTCACGATCGGGGCCTCTCTCGGCGGCGCTCCGTTCGAGATGTCGCTGGCGGAACTGGCGACAAACGCGACGGCTGCCGCTTTCAACTCTCCATTCTCGATATCGTTCGTGGCGCTCGCCGACGAGGACGCGCAGACCGCCGACCGCGACGGCGACGGGATTTCGACTTACGACGAGATCTTCACGTACCGCACCGACCCCGGCCTCGTTGACACCGACGGCGACGGCCTCACCGACGGAGACGAGGTTGCGCAATCCACGGATCCGCTTTCCGTCAGCGTCCCCAACGAGGTGCTTCTCTCGAGGCTGGTTGGCTTCCAGACAAACGAGAACTACGCCGCGGCCTCGGTTGCCGTCACGAACGAGCTCGTCGGATACCGTCTCTGGGACAGCTTTGCCGCGACGTGGCCCGCAGGGGCGACGAACCTCGTCTATGAGCGGACTGTCAGGATCGACCGCCGTGACGGCTGGCAGCAATACTACCTTTCCTCTCGGCCGGACTCCGCCGGAGGATGGTCTCTCGGCGGCCTGGTGCTCGAATGGGAGGACTCGTGCGGCGAGTCGGGGACTGCTACGGCGTCCCCCGTCGCGGACAGCCTCTACCTGCCGCTCTCGACGAACAACCCGTCGTCGGTGACGTTCCGCCTGCGGGCGACTTCCACGGCCCTGCGGTCCGCGAACCCCGTGTATCTGGTAGGCTATGCGCCGAAGGTGTCGGTCATCGGCGGCTCCGAGCACACGACCGCGGCGGGCGACGAACTTGCGGTGTTCATGGAGGGATCGGAATCCGTCATCGGGCTTTCGATTGACAGGTCGCGGCGCCCTTGCAAGGCGGCGCTTCATCCTCTCGAACTCACGATGGCGGGCATATCGGACCTGTCTTCTCAAACGGAAGGCGGCCTTCGCTACGAAGGCGGGATGGACGGCGGGAGAGTCTTCGCCTCGGGTGCCGGCGTGTATCCGCTGCCCGACGTATCCGTCCGCGGCGTTTCGCAGGGGCAGATGCGGCTTCGCGGCGCTTTGCCCGACGGGACCGGGCGGTATCTTATCATCCTCATGCCATGGGTCCGCTACGGCGGGCGTCACGGCTTGGGCGACGGGCTGGAATGGTACGGTGAGGAGTATTCCATCGAATACGAGTATCCCCTCGACAGCGGCTGCCTTGTGCGCGAGTGGTATCGCAACTCCGTCGGCGCGTGGAGCTGCGACTGCGAGCCGAGCGCGGGGTGCGGGCTTGCCGACGACAACGGGTTCGTGTCCGTCAGTCTTGAGAGCGACGGCGAGACGGCCACTGCGACCGTCAAGATCGAAGACGAGACCATCTGGACCGGCACGGCCACCCACGTCCCAGGGTCGGATGACGGCAGCTTCGGCATCGAGCGCAATGACGAGTGCGGCGAGTGCGGAGGCGGTTGCGCCGACGGCGACTGCAGCGAACTCGAAGGGCCGTCGCTTAGCTCGCTCAAGTTCCGCATCCCGACGGGTATGCCGCGCAAGGGCCAGGTCGCCGGGTTCGCGTATTTCACGACCGAGGGGCCGATGCTTGTCGCGCCGTCCTCGTTCAAGTTCCTGCTCAGGAACGACGTCGGCGCGTCCGTCACGACCAACGGGAGCGCCCGCACAGTCGCCTGCGCCTGCGAGCGAGGGAGGGAGCTTGTCATAGAGCAGATCCAGGACGGCGCGCGCGTCACCGTGAACGCGCAGGCCACGGGCGCGCTTGAGCACACCTGGGAGATCGTGAACGTTGGCGGGAGCGCGGCAGAAATCCGCATCAGGCAGATCAGCCGCCTGAACAACGTCATGCAGGACTGGACGTATGAATGCACCTACAACGACGATAGCGGCGAGTGGGACTGGTGCGCGACTGACAACATCGCTGGCGTAAGCGAGGAGCTTGAGCGCATCGACTCCCTCAACGTGGACGGCACGGTCTCGGAGACGAGGACTAAGTTCGACGCGTCCGGAACATGGCTCGGTGAGGTGGAGACTCTCTCGCAGGTAATAGGCGAGCGGGAGTGCGCGGCCCTGCGCCAGGTTTACAGGCGCGAGGAGACTTGCGTCGGCACGGTCGAGCGCTTCGCCGACTATTGGCGCGACACCGCCCACCCCGCGAGGAACGGAAAGCTTCGCCTCCTGCGGGCGGACGACGCCCCATGGGAATACCACGAATGGAACGAGGACGGCTTCGAGGTCCTGCGCGTAGAGCAGCGCAACGGCTCGGAGGTTCCAGCCGACTTCCCGTCAGCGACGAGCAACGGCTTCGAAAACGCGTCCGGTCTCGCTGACGCCTTCCTTACCACGTTCTCCTATGAGCCGCTTGTCGGCGACAGCGCCCACGCCGACGACTACGGCAAGCCCCGCTGCGAGTCGCGCTACGTTGTGCGCGGCGGCGTTGCCGCGCTTACGGGCCGCACGTGGCGCCGCTACACGCACATCCTTTACGACGTACGCCCCGCAGTCAAGGAGGAGACATGGCGGGCTGCGTCGGCCTCGGCGCAGTTTGGCGACGCGGCGAACGCCTATTCATGGCGTACGGTATTCGATCCGGTCGCGGCGGGGGACGTGCCGCTCGTCCTGCGCGGCGAAGTCGCGGAGGAGATGGACGAAGACGGCGTCCGCACCGTGGCCGACGTGTCCGTCGCGAGTGGCCGCGTCACGCTGACGCGTCGGAGATGGCGCGGCAGCTTGCAGTTCCCGACTTGCGACGTCGTCGAGATGGACGACGAATACGGGCTCGTCCTCAGGGAGGCCAAGTGCCTTTCCGACGGAGGGGCCGTCGTCGACGAGACCATTTCCATCTACGACGACCAGAGCCGCCTCAGGTCCGCCGCATACCACGACGGCACCTCTACGACTAACGCATATTCGTGCTGCAGGCTCCTCTGGTCGCGAGACCGCCTTGGCCGCAAGGTCCTGCGCTCGGCCTTGACGGGACAGGACGGGCTTTACTATGCGGAGGAGGAGGTGTGGCTCTCCGATGTCGCCTCAAACGGGTTCAAGGTGACGCAGCACTTCATGGACGGGCTCGGGCGCGAGACGAACACGGTGGTCTATGTCGGCTCCGCGCCGGGCGAGGCGACCGACTTCTCTGCGTCCTCAGGAAAGCGCCTCTCCGAAGAGACCTCGCAATACTGGGGGATGGAATACGAATCCGTCGATTCCGCCGACATGCGCGGAAAGGTCGAGTCCAGGTGGACATATTACCAGTCCGGCCGCGAAGTCTCGTATTCCGATACGTTCGCGAGCTCTGGCGATTCCGCGCCTCTGGTGCGCACCGTGCGGACGGATGTCCTCAACGGGCCCAGCGCGACTCTGCGCGAATGGGATGGCAAGTGGACTGAGCTATGTTCCTGGTCTGACTACGATGCGTCCGGCTGCAGGATAGACTACGAGGTAACGGAATCCTCCGACTACGGCGTAGTCACCAACTCCGTGACGTGTCACGACTTCCTCGGTCGCACTGTTGCGACGGAAGGTCCGTCCGGGACTGGGACGACTGTTTACGACGGCTCCACGTCGCGCACCCTCTCGACCACGACTGCTGCAGGCGGCGTGGTGCGGACGTCGGAGAGCGTGTATAACGATCTTGGCGAGCTTGTCGGGAGCGTGAGCGATGGGGTCGTCTCGCGGCGCGACGAGGAATATGAGCAGGTGTCGAACGTCTGGTGGAAGGTGGAGAGGTCTGTCTTGTTTTCCGGCGGCGCGACGAACTCCGCGAGCGAGGTGCGCGAGCGCGTGACGGGGCTTTCCGACGCTGTGCGCAGTCAGGTCGTGCGGATTTCCGCGGACGGCGTTGCCACCGAGACTACGGAGTCTTACGACCCCGTCGCCGACGTGACGGTCGAGACAACAGTTTCGCCTACGGAAGGCATGGTCGTTCGAACGCTGCGGCACGGGCTCGTCCTCTCGGTCGAGACGAGTGACGGAACGACGGAGTATGCCTACGACGCCCTCGGGCGGACGGTGCGCGAGTCGTACGGGCCGCGAGTCGTGGAGACGGCGCACAGCGCGGCCGGAGACGTCATCGCCCGACGGACTCGCACGGGCGAGGGGACCTACGCAGAGGAGTCATACGCCTACGACTCCTGCGGCAACCGCGTCGCCGCGACGAACGCGCTCGGCGGCGTGACGGCGACCTCCTACGACGCGGAAGGGAACGTCGTCGAGATATCCGGGACGGCGGAATACCCTGTGCGCTTCGCCTACGACACGGAAGGGCGCCGCACCTTGCTTTCGACGACACGGGATGGTACAATATGGGATGTGACGACGTGGGAATACGATCCGGCGACCGGCAGGTGCCTTGCGAAGCGGCATGCGGACGGCTCTCGGTATGCGACGACCTACACGCCCGACGGGCTTGAGTCCACGGTGACTCGCCCCTCGTTGCAGTGGAGGGAGAATGTCTATGACTCGCGGAGAAGGCTCGTGGGCGTCATCTCTAACGACGGCAGCGAAAATGCCGCGTTTGAATACGACGACTTCGGGAGGGTGACGGCTGCGTCCAACGCGGCAGCATTTACGGAATACGCCTTGCACCGCAACGGGACGGCCACCAACGAAATTGTATCGGTCGGCACGAACTCGTTCGAGATCGTGCGCACCATCGACATGTTCGGCAGATTGGACGGAAGGGGCGTAGAAGGAAGCGAGTTCCAGGGGATCTTCTATGACGACGCAGGTCGCATCTCGTCGATCACCGACCAGACGGCGACCGTCACCTATGCGTATTCCGAAGACGGAATGGAGGCGGGATGCGCGATCTCGTTCGCGGCGGGTTCGTCGGTCGTGCGTCAGGTGGTACGCGACTTGTATCGCCCCGATCTCGTCGTCGCGGTTTCGAACGTCATCAACGGCGTCGCCGTTTCGGGCTTTGACTACCAGCATGACGCCGCCGGTCGTGTGGTGTCGAGGAACGATGACGCGTTTTCGTACAACGCGCGGGGGGAGGTTGTTTTCTCGCGCAGAGGCTACGCAGAGGAAGATTCCTATGCGTATGACGACATAGGGAACCTTCTGCTTTCCACATGCAACTCCTCGACTAACACCTATACGGCAAACAGCCTCAACCAATACACATCCATTCTCCGCGACTCTGCGTCTCCGCGTGAGATATCACACGACCTCGACGGCAACATGCTTTCAGACGGGCTACAGCAGTTCGCATACGACTCTGCAGGGCGTCTTTCGTCAGTCTCGACTGGCGGAGTCGCTGTCGCGGCGTTTCAGTATGATGCGTTCGGGCGCAGGGTGCGCAAGACGACGCAGGAGGCGACGCATACGTATCTCTACGACGGGTGGAACCTCGTCCTTGAGCGTATCGAGCGGGACGGCGGCGAGACGGACACCGTAGAATACTTCTGGGGTAAGGACATCTCCGGGTCGCTCGGCGGCGCAGGCGGCATAGGCGCTCTTCTCTACCTCAAGCACAACGGAGATGCGTATGTTCCGATCTACGACGCGAACGGGAACGTGGTGCAGTATGTCGATGCGACGGGCGCAATAGTCGCCTCATACGTCTATGACGCCTTCGGGCGCACGCTTGCTTCTGCCGGATCGCAGGCGGAGCTCTTCCGGTTCCGCTTCTCGACGAAATACCACGACAGCGAGTCGGGCCTTGTCTATTTCGGCTACCGCTTCTACTCGCCAAGCCTTGCCCGCTGGCTCACCCGCGACCCCCTTGAGGAGCAGGGCGGCCTGAACCTATACGAATTCTGCGGCAACGACGCGATCGGCCAAGTCGATCCATACGGGCTGGCGACCGAAGGTTCTGGGACTTACGACAAAATTGTCGCGTTTATGGAAAAGATGGGTGTGCAGCTATTTTGGTGGAATGTTGCAGAGAAATTTTTTAAGGGGCGTGAGAATTGTCCTATATCAGCAGAGATGCTTAAACTTGCTATAACCGGATATGTTGGTAATGGGCGTTATGTGTTCCCTGAGAATGGGCAACTTGCAGGTGCAATACAGGATTCTGCAGAATACAAAAATATAATTGACAATCTTGTCCACACACAGGCCACAAGACTTAAGACATACAAAGAGTCCAATGAGCCAATTAATTTCAACACAAAAGATCTCAAGACGGCTGTAGGTCATGCATCTTATAATCTGGAAGGTGACATCTGTAAAACAAAGAGCGGTAGTAGGGCGAGGTTAAATCTACACATAACTGTACTAGACACTTACGATTTTCATATGTGGGGCAAAGCAGAAATTGAGGCGAATGGAGCTTTTCTATCGTTCGGCAATAATCTTGCGTATCAGAGTCAGCAAAAAGGTTATTTGAAGACTTATCCGTGGAGCGTTTCGTTTGACGATAACAGGAGGTGGCCATGGCATGCAGGGTCGCAATTGGTGCGGTAATTCACGCAATTAGTGCGGTAATTCGCAGCATAGAGCGCCGACCATGGATTCCGATGGCGGCATACCTTGCGTGCTTTGCCTTGTTTGTGCTGGTGGCTTGGATACCGCTTGCAAACCTTATAGATTCCCAATGGCGTCCGCTGCCGGTGATGTCGTCGTCGGCAAAGCTGCTGATCGGGGAAGTTGTCTATTGGATTTACAGGCTTTTGTATGCGGTCGGCGTCTTTTCTGTTGTTGTAGTGCCTTTTGTGATGTTGTGCGCCATGCGGTTTAAGATCGCGTTCTATACATTGGTGATGGGAATAGCTGGCATAGCCGCATCGGCAACCTTTATGTTGTTGACCGCCCCTATCTGGTTTGTTCTTGGAATTGAAGAGTTAGATGCGAGGCAGGAATTGGGGAAAGATAAGGTCGTTAAAGTCTATAAAGATTACGATGCTGCTGCGGCGAAGTCGGAAGATCTTGGCAAGATCGTTCCGCCCGGAGCAACCGACATTACGGTTGTTCACCAAGTCTATTTCCAGGGATATTCCGATGATTTTAGATGTCATGTTTCCAATGAAGACTTCAAAAAGTTCGTCGCAGAACGCAAGTATGTCTTTAAGGAATTTGACATAGAGAAAGACTTTGGGAGCCCTCACTGCTTCCATTGGAACTCGGAGGATGATCTGCTGTTCTCTCAGTTCCCAAAAATGCGAAATGGGAAGATGGTGGATCACCATCCTGATGGTTTCCTTGGTTGCGTTGCAAACAACCATATTGAAGGCGGCAACCCAAACGAACGGTCGCTACAATATGTTTACGATACAAAGTGTTCAATACTTTGGGCACAGTGCTTTTGGTAGGCATGGCATTTTGTAGAGATTATGAAAACACAAAAAGCGATTAGAACGTTGATAGACGGCGTTGAAAAGCGTCCGTGGATTCCGATGGTCATCTATCTTGGGGTCTTTGCCCTGTTTGTGCTTGCAAGCGGACTGCTGCTTGCTGACATGATAGATTCTCGCTGGCGGCCATTCGGTGATTTTACAAAAGAGGAGAAAGCCGTCATCAGCGATGTCGGCGACTATATTGGCTGGGTGGTTGTCGCGGCAGGCGTCTTTTCCTGCGCCGTTGTGCCGCTCATAATGCTTTGCGTTGGGAGATTCCGCGCGGCATTTAATACGCTTGTCATGGGAATCGCCGGAATCGGAGCGTCTGTCATCTTTTTCTTTCTAACCGGCCCGTTGTGGTTCGTAATCGGGCTTGAGTCTGCAAAAGCAACGGATGCCTTTGGCGACAAGGGCGCGGAAATAGAGTTTTACAAGACCTATGACGAGGCGGCATCGTCGGGGGACGTCCGCAAGATCCTTCCTCCCGGGGCGAAGGACATAACCGTTGTGCGCAAGCTGTATTTCCAGGGCCACTCGGTAGATTTCCGCTGTAGTCTTCCAGAAGAGGACTTCAAGAAGTTTGTCGCAAAGCGCAAGTATGTCTTTAAGGAATACAACCTCGCGGAAGGCGGTAGTGGGTGGAGCTTTCGCTGGAACAAAGAGGATGACGCGCTCTTCTCCCAATTCCCTGATGTCGTAAACGGGCAAGTTGTGGATCACCACCCAGAAGGGTATCTGACTTGCGTCGCGAACGACCATCTTGACGGTGGCAATCCAAACGAGGAAACGCTATTGTATGTTTATGATAAGAAGTGCTCTATCCTCTGGGCTCAGTGCTGGCGCTAGGGCGGTGATTAGAAAGATCGAGGCGAAACCGAGCATCCCCGCCGGAGTGTATTTCGGCGTGTATATGGTGTCGTGGGTCGTGGCCGCGCTGTCGGCAACTCATCTCGTCGATCCGAAGTGCCGCTTTCTATCGTGGCTGATGCCGTCTTCGGCTCTAATGTATGAGGATGTATGCCGAGGGATGGATCATGTCGTGCTGGCAGTTGGCGTGGTCGCCGTTATCGTGGTTCCCTTCGTCATGCTGTGCGCAAGGCGATTTTGCGCGTCCCTCAAGACCTTGCTCATCGGGTTTGCCGGGATAGTCGCATCGCTCGCCTTCTCGTTCCTGACGGAAGACATGCTGTTCTTCGTGTCGCTTAGCGTAGATAACGCCCGCAAGGATGCAATGCGGAGCGCGGAAGTGGAGCGTTGCGCAGAATAGTCGCCCTGTCAGATCGGCAGCCTGATGGTAAAGGTGGAGCCTTCGCCGGGCTGCGACTTGCACGTTATCGTGCCTCGGTAGAATGTGACGATCGACTTGGCAAGGGCGAGCCCTAGCCCGAATCCAGGCTCCGAAACGGCGTCTTTCGTGCGGAAGCCGCGGTCGAATACACGCGGCGCCACTACGTGGTCTATTCCAATTCCCGTATCTGAGACTGAGATGCCTATGGAGTCGAGCGACCGAAACGCCGTGACGGCAACGCTTCCGCCCGCAGGCGTGAACTTGATTGCGTTGTCCACGATGTTGCCTATCAGGCGCTGGAACTTCGCCTTGTGCCCGGCATATGTTATCGGCGCCTTGTCCATCGAGGCCGAGAGCTTCACGCCCTTGGCCTCTGCGGCTGGTGCGTAGAGCTCAACCACGAAGTCGATGATATTCGAGAGGTTCTGCTCGCTGGGCGGCTCCCTTTCGGCGAATGCGTTGTTCCTTGCTATTTCGGCATGGGTCTCGAAGAGATCGAGGATCCTGTTGCAGGATTCGGCAATCAGCCCCGCGGCGGCAGAGTGGTCGCATGAGTTGTCGAAGATGCATTGGGCCTGCTGCGATATGTGCGAGAGCGGAGTCCTGATGTCATGGAGAATGTTCCGCGTCAGCTCGCGGAGCTCCTCTGCCTGTTGCTCCTGTATGGCGAAGAGCCTGTTGAACGAGGTCGAAAGCCGGTCTATCTCGCGGATTCCTGAATCGATCGGGAAAACCGCCGTTCCGCCTTTCTCCGTGATGTCGTTCGCCTTGTCTGACAGCTTGGCTATCGGTTTGGCGATTCCGCGCGAGAGGATTCTCACGATTGCATAGCCGACGGCCACCGCGAACACGGCGGCGACGATGATCCAGAACGTTATCCAGAAGTATTCCGACGTGGCGCGTCCCCAGTGCCCGGGGCCAAGCCCGTCCTCAAGCGTGGACCATCCAAGCGCCACCGCGACCGACGCGACCAGCGCCATCGCGCAGATAAGCATTGGCATCATGCGCCGCGCGATAAGCGCCCGCAGCGGAATGGAGACATTATTGCAGCACATAGCCAAACCCGCGTATTGTGGAGATCATGTTGGGCTCGTCGTTGGCGCATAGCTTCTTCCTGAGCGCGCAGATGCGCGTCTCGACGATCTTCGACGGCGCGAAGTCCAGTTCCCAGACGCTATGCAGGATCATCCTGGTCGTGACGGTCCTGCCGGTGTTTCTCATGAGAAGCTCCAGAAGGGAGTACTCGCCAGCCGTAAGGGCGATCCGCCGTCCTCCTCGCTTGACCTCGTGCGTCTCATGGCATAGCGTAAGGTCTTTCACGGTCAATACGTTGTAGCCTTGCGCGTAGGACGTGCGACGTATCTGCGCATACACCCTTGCCATGAATTCGTTTATGGCGAAGGGTTTCCCGATGTAGTCGTCGGCCCCGGCGTTGAGACCGGCTATCTTCTCGCAGGGTTCGCTCAATGCGCTTAGTACGATGATCGGCGTCTTGACTCCTTTACCCCGCGCGGACTTGATCAGGTCGATCCCCGACATGCGGCCGTCGAGCTTGATGTCGATTGCGGCGATGTCGTAAGGCCGCTTGGATATCATCCGGAGCCCCTCTTCGCCAACGGCGGTGCAGTCGCAGGAGAAGCCTTCTTCCTCGAGCTTGTCGGACAGGAAATTGACCGTATCCTTGTCGTCTTCTACAATGAGTGCTTTCATAGTCTGCGGACATTATACCGAAATTTTGCCATTCGTGCTTTTCGAAGTTCAAATTTTCTTGAACTTCGCACCCCTTTAGCGCGGCAAAAATATTTTTCGTATTTGAACTAACCTTGAACTTCATTTGGTATAGTATTGGGGAAATGAAGAGACTGATGCTATTGCTCGGCTTGCTCGTGACCGCACTCGTGTGGGCGGATGATCTCGGCTATTCGCCCGACGGTGGGCTGGTGTCGTTCGGCGAATTCGACTACGTTTACGACTCGGCGAGCAGGCTCACGGAGGTGTGGTCCAATGGCGAGATTATCGTCGAGAACCGATACGACGCACTCGGCCGCAGGGTGATAAAGTGGACGCCGGAGGCGACTCACACTTTCGTGTATGACGGGTGGCTACTTGTGGTCGAGCGCATAGAGCGGAGCGGTGGACAGCGTGATCAGATAGATTACTGGTGGGGCAAGGATGCCTCTGGAACCCTTGACGGCGCAGGTGGAATAGGCGGACTACTTTACATCAGGAAGAACGGCTGCGAAGTCTATGTTCCGCTATATGACGGCATGGGTAACGTTGTGCAATATGTTGACAAAATGGGGTCGATTGTGGCACAATATGCATATGATGCATTCGGGAACACGACACAAAAGAGTGGCGTGAAGGCTGACGAGCTAAAGATGCGCTTCTCGACGAAGTATTTCGATGACGAGGCGGGGCTATACTACTTTGGCCATCGCTTCTACTCGCCGCGCATCGCCCGCTGGCTTACTCGCGACCCGATAGAGGAACGTGGCGGATTGAACCTGTATGGGTTCTGTAGGAATTGTTCTATGTCTTTCTTTGATGTGCTGGGTGAGCAAATATTGATCAAAGAAGATAAATCTGTTGTAAAAGATCGTATTGCGACTAAAGCGCGGGCTGCATTCTTCCCTAAGGCATCTGTTTATTTTTCTTGTTCGTGGTATGGGGTATTGCGAATTACCGGGACGGCTTCTCGAAGAATTGAGATATTGACTCCGAATCTGCCAAGATGGGGTCAGCGCATGAAGCGATATAATGGCAAATGGGGGAGACGCAGGACTGATACAACAGAATGGTACGCTACTTATGCGCACGAGATGGATCATTGGAACTCTTACAATGGCTTTTTTGCTTTTCTGCATCTTCTTAATGACTTTGATGGAACGCATCTATGCAATAAATGCAATGAAATTAAAGATGAACTTAACCGCCAATACAATAGAATGTGGAGCGCGGCAGTCCAGCATTCGTTAAGATATGACATGGACGAGTACAATTACGGCGGGGCATATCCAAAAGCAAGAAAATGAAAGCAACTACTATCATTGGAGCGGCAGCTTTTGTCGCTATAGCTTGTGGACTGTTTTCAATGGCGGGCTCTTGTCAGAAATCGCGGGACATGGCGAGATATGAGCGGACGACCGAATCCTTGTTGCAATTTGTCAATGAACTGCAAGAAGGATGTCGCGCGGCAGTGCCAGAGCACGATGCATGGGGCGCCAGGATTACTGTGACGACAAATGACTTTGTGGTAGTCTATGTATCGGATGGAGCAGAGGCCAACGACATTGCCGACGATGTTATACTTCAGATTGACCAAAAGTCAAGGTCTTACTCGCTTTCATATTCTTACGACTCTCATAACTTTGCAGTCGGTGCACAATTCGATTAGATGAGAGGCGTAGTATAAGAGGAGGCGCAAAGTCGCATCATGAAGAAGTTGCCTATTGTTATATTGTTGTGTGGAGGGTTATCGTGCTGTGGTGTATTTCTGGTGCAGCGCTTAGATTCTTGTCGTGCCGTTCATAAGGAATCCCAGTCGGTTCATGATATCGAGGTTGCCGTAAGATCATTGACGCTTGCTTCGAAACGATATGATGCGATGAATGTCGTTGATGTCTTTGGAGACATATACAATCGGGCGAACAAACGGCTAGATGAAAATGGATTTTATGGGATAGGTTTGCATCTTGTGGATACAAACACTGATGTCGATACATCGTCGGTTACGATCGATGTGCCAGAGTTGACGATATTCCAGACATTTGAGTTTGTTGCGCAAAGATTTGGCTGGACGGTTGAGTATAGTGGAGGCGGTGTGTTTGTCAGAGGAAAACATCTTGAATGATGAGGTCGTGGTACATCCTTGTCGGGGCTCTGCTCTGGATAATATTGGCGTTGGCGATATATGCCACGATAAACAGGACGTCTGCTAATGGTGTGACTTTGTCCATTGTCGGCGGGGAGGTGTCGGGTAATGAAGAAGCCGACGTATCGTTTGTGATAAGTAATGGCACGTCGAATGTCATTTCGTTCTTCAAGGTCTATGATGATGGATTTGGCTACTCCCTCGAATGGCAGGAAGGTGGCAACTGGAGGTCGCCGGGTGTTAAATGGTGTGCTACAGGTCGTGATGTTGTGAAATTGAACACGGCAGAGGTTTACTCGTTCAAGGCGAAAGCCCCGTTGGATAATTGCAAGCGGCGTCTTTCGGTTGAGTATTGGAACGGTGAGCTGTTTGCCTCAGCTCCTAATATGGCAATATCGGAGGCGTTTGTCTGTTTGCCTACCAATTGTTTAGACGCTACTGCGATTGGCAGCAGAGATGCGCATCTCAAGTCGACAAAGTTTATTGGTGGTAAGTGATGATGCCATGATGGAGCATGAAGAAGAGTTGGATAGTTTGCTTTCTGGAGATATGCTGTGAGCCGATTATGGATCTTTATAATTGGTTTGTTGAGCTTATACGCCGTAAGGGCTGACAGCTTCGGCTACTCGCCGTACGGCGGGATGGTGTCGTTCGGGGAGTTCGACTACGTTTACGACTCGGCGAGCAGGCTCACGGAGGTGTGGCCCAACGGCGAGATGGTTGTCGAGAGCCGATACGATGCCCTCGGCCGCAGGGTGATAAAGTGGACGCCGGAGGCGACTCACACTTTCGTGTATGATGTAATCTTTGGGGACAGGCCCCGCGAAACCAACCATCTCTGCGCTCTCTGCCTCTCTGCGTCTCTGCGTGAGAAAATCCGTGTGGACACACCCCATGGACGCCGTGTGGACACACCCCTGACGCGGCGGTGATTTTAGCGGGAAATCTACACTTTTTACACCTCTACACGGCTAAAATCTGAATCCGCGGGGACACACCCCATGAAGCCACTGAAATAACGGCGTTACGGCGCTTTGCGACCCCGTGGGGACAGACCCCATGGAGTCGCTGTAATAACTGCGTGTGGCATGGTCGGCTGTGTGCATAAGGCGGCAGAAGATCTCTCCTTGCCCGTCACATATTGCAATATGCGACCGGAGGAGATCGCGGATGCTTCGCGCGTTCTTCTGAAAACCTCAAAAATCTGATATAATACACATCAATTAAAAACCTTCCCCATTATGAAGAAAACCTTACTCGCAATAATTTCAGTTGCCCTTGGCGTTACGGCGCTTTGCTACATCGTTGTTGCGAATTCCCTTACGCTCGTTCACGCTGGGTTGTCTGTGCCAAACCAACTCGTGGCGCAGCGAATCATAACGTTTGTCGTTTTTACATCCCTTGTTGCCTTGCCTTTTGGTGCGGCTTTCTTTACGCGACGCTTGCCACAATCGTTTGGGAAGAATCTTCTTGTGCGAATCCTCGTGATAGTCGCATTGATCGTGGTGCCATTCGTCATGTTCTTCATTTCGTTCAATTCTCCAATTTGGTCGTTTCCGTCGCCATCAAGCTGGGAGCGTCCCCGATTTTGCTATGGGTGGCCATTGCCCATCAAGCTCGATGGGGGCGTAGCGTTCCCCTTGGTGGATATTTTCGTTAATTGGATATTTTGGACGCTCTATCTACAATGGGTCTTGGGTAGCCGTCGCTTGAAGCATTACATCATCACGCTTTCGATTGTCCTGGGGCTTTCCTTCTTTGGGGTCTTGTCGTGTGGCCGTTTTGCGTTCAGTTTTTCCGGCCGAGGCCATGCCCCAAAAGCGACAACAAGCGAAGTGTCGCCATAGGGCATCGCCCCTCACATCCACTTTGGGGACAGACCCCGCAGGACCTGCCATCTCTGCGCTCTCTGCCTCTCTGCGTGAGAAAATCCGTGGGGACAGACCCCGCAAGCCCCGCCCGGCTCACCACCCAAGAAAGATTCGGGAAAGATTCAGGAAAGATTCGGGAAATGTTCGTTTCCGGGTTATTTGCTATCATGTCCTCGTAAAGCGGGGACAGGCCCCGCGAAAGTCAATAAAGAAGGAGGCTGAAGATGGCAAGGACGGCAAGGGTCAAGAAAACATGCGACGGGACGGCATACTACCACCTCATGTCGCGCACGAACGACAGGCGG
>Ga0310786_10007003_pt1 | contig 14822 bp, 14 predicted proteins | sample AusTroGonzalo_MG_FD_203881 | JGI IMG/M metagenome (GOLD analysis project Ga0310786, IMG submission 203881) | Bovine rumen microbial communities from tropical cattle in Woodstock, Queensland, Australia - Gonzalo_03 (v2) (version 2) | ecosystem: Host-associated > Mammals > Digestive system >... | reverse complement strand
CCTATAGATGAACAGACTGGGAAAACAATTAACGAAAATTATTATAATATTGGAAATGATAGTATCGATATTGGTTATATGACCGATAAAGAAAAAGAGCGTTATATAAATTACATTTCTGATAATAACAGATCCCTTGTATATGACATACAGATATATCTTATATGTATGGAAGAAATAAACCTATTCCTTGCAGAAGAGGCAACTGCTGAACAAACAGCAAATGCTATTCAAAATAGAGTATACATATATATAAATGAGTAAAATCTTAAACGAATCAAACAGATTCAGAAAGGGAAAAACTATGAAAAATGCAAAAAAAATAATTATTGTACTTGCCTCCGTTATCGTTTTATACTGTGCTCTATGTATTATTGAGTGTACAAGATTAAAAAAAATGAATATGTATAGTAAGCCTATTATTTCGTTGCATGAGGAGACTCACACAGGTTATGCAAAATATTTTGGATTAGGTTACAGTGTTAAATATGATGCAATCCTTGAACCTGTTGAAAAGGATGGTGAGGTTTATCAGCGTGCAACTGAAATAGATGCCACTTTCTCCGTTTTTGGCATTAAAGTATCATCTTGGACGCAAGACTAAAAGCTATATTTTTTACTCAATATTTTATTCCCGCAAAACGAATCAATTTATATCGTTATATCTTGACAAAATATAAGGTTTATGTTATAATAATTTGTACAATCAATCATGTTGATTGTACAATTATTTTAAGGAGTGATATTATGAAAAACATCAAGAAAAAAGCTGTTGTATTATCTGCATTAGCTTCAATCGCAATTGCTTCAACAGGAATTAGTGTAGCATATGCGATCCATTATGAGGGTATTGGTAATGACGATTGCATTAATGATTGGCATTATGCAATTAGTGTATCTGACCCTTATTCAAACTACTATAATGATGATCATCGCCATTATAGTTATGTAACAATTTCTGGTACTAATTATTATTCATCTGGTATTAATGGCGGTTATTACGTAGAAGCAGGCGATTGGGCTTATGCAACACATTCGAGAAAGTGGTATCAATCAAACGACGCATCATGGCACAACATTAATGGCTGCCATGCAAATATGTTTCCAGCTAATGATTAATGTGGGCTTTTGAATACAAATATGAAGCACATAATGAAGTATATGATAGCGCTAACATTGGTGTATTTTTTTTCATTTTCAATTTTTGAGTTTATTTGTAGTCAAAATGCAAATTTCAAAGCAGGAAAGAACAAGATCGAAATTCTGAATGATTATAATTTTTCACATTCGGAATATCTAAAAAGAATTGAAAAAGCATGTCAAGAATCAAGTGTGGATGTTATGTTCTCATATATGGTTTTTGAAAATAACACAAACAAAGAAAAAGAACTTGTAATTTTTAAAACTAACAATTCACAATCCTTTCTCCCTGTTAAGGCTAAAAAAGGTAATATTTTGTTGCTGGATAACGAGGCACTCTCTACCGATCCATCACTAATAAATGATGGATTTAAAAAGGGTAAATTATTATTTGTTGATTATTTTTATGACTATACGTTATATCCTTTGTCATGTATAACGCAACAACAAATAAAAAAGAGTGAGTGCCTCGTTAATTCTTCGGATGCCACTATATTGTCTTCTGCTTTAAAAAAACAAAAATTATCAATGAAAATTGAATTATCAAGCTATAACGCTGACTATTCGCTAAGGAAAATATTATACATCGGATTAGTAATAATGTTGTTACTATCATTTTTAAGTATGTTCTTCAAACAGTTTTCCGAATCAAAACACATAGCGGTAAAGAGACTTGAGGGGTATACACTTTTACAATCATTAGTTGATGTTTTTAAGGAGTTCCTTTTATATTATATTGTTTTATTTTTTATTTGTATTATTGCTTCGCTTGTAGCATTCTCTTTTATAAGTGAAATTGAATTGGGTGTTTTTTACTTTATCAATAATTATAAAATTATTCTATTTGTTTTTTTCATTATACCGATTTTATATAGCTTGTCATGTGTTAATATTTATCTTGTAAAGCCACTTGAAACCCTAAAAGGAAACAACAATAAAAAAGGAGTCTACTTATTAACTATTGTTTCTAAGTATTTAATTATTGGTGTTTTAGTGATAATAAGCAGTACAAATATCTCAACTTTAGCAAGTTACTATAATCAAATGAAAGCGTATCAAAGTATATCAGCTGATTTAAAAGACTATTACGCCCTAACAAATACAGCGTTTAATGAGGACATGGAAAAGGGATATAGTAAATTCTATGATATTACTCATTATTCAAATCAAGCTATAATGATGAATGCAATGAGATGCAAAAACTCTGAATGGGAAGATGATATAGCAAATTGGTATGTAATAATAAACGATAATTACATGGATTTCAATCCTATTTTTACTCCTGACGGGAAAAAGATAGAATATGATACGATTAAGGAAAAAAAAGCTAACATTTTAATTCCTGAAGGAGTGTCCAAAGAAAGTGTAGTTTCTATTTATGCTAAACGTCTTAATGTAAGAAATGCTGAATTAAACGTATTAACATATGATGTTAATCAAAAGTTTTATTGCTTCGAGATTATGAATTCAAAACATCCTGGATATATTATGCATCCAATAGTAATAATCCACCAACCTGAAAATGGTGTTAGCGCTACCATCGCAAACGGTGAATTGATTTTTAAAGCTCATACAAGCGATTTTAATTCAGAAATTCTACCAATATTAAGAGAATGTGATATTGATTGGATGACAGGAAGCACCCCAAGTGTTAAGTCAATTTTCGACTCTTATATTAATGATTTGAAAATCGAAGTAATTACCTATTCTCTTGTAATTTTATTATTTATATTTCTTTTCATTTGTACAGTAATCTATGAAGCAATTACATATTTCAAAAATCATCAAAAAAAATTCACTATTCTGAAAATGAATGGTTTCAGTTTTATAATGATTCATTTCACTCAAATATATTTGCGAATAATCGTTTGCTGTATTCTTTTGTTTATCTGTCAGGCGTATCACTTTAATTTGTTGATTCCAATTGTAATTTGCCTTGTAGATTATAGTATTTTTTATATAATTTTGGAATTCAAGACTGACAATTATTCTTCAAGTGTATTAAAGGGAGCATAGAATGGTTTGCATCAAATTAGAAAAAATAAACAAATCATACGAAAAGAAAAAGATTTTTATTGATTTTGATCTTTCTGTTGAGCAAGGGGAGTATGTTGCAATTGTTGGAAAAAGTGGTAGCGGTAAAAGCACACTATTGAATATCATCGGAATGCTTGAGGAAGCAGATAGTGGAACGATTACTATATTGGGTAATAATAATCCTGATTTCAGTTCAAGAAAAGGGCGTGAATTATTGCAAACCCATATAGGTTATTTATTTCAAAATTATGGCCTTATAGAAAATGAAACGGTTTTATATAATCTTCAAATAGCATCGAGATTTAAACGTTTCGACCGTAAAACCGAAAAAAGGGTGTTTAAATCAGCGCTTGAAAAAGTTGGGTTGTCCAATATTGAAAAAATGAAGATCTTTCAGCTGAGTGGCGGCGAACAACAAAGAGTTGCTATCGCAAAACTTATAATTAAATCGCCAGATATTATTCTTGCGGATGAGCCTACTGGAAGTCTTGATGAAGAAAATAAGCGAATTGTCATGTCACTTATAGATGAATTGAATTCATCAGGAAAAACAATTCTTCTAGTTACTCATGATGAGGAAGTAAAAAAATGTGCCAAAAGAGTCGTATCATTGTAACTTTTACAATCTGCTTTAGTATCATCGCCTTGACTGGTTTTATCTTTCATAATTATGAAATCATAAAAGTCCAAGGTCAATCGATGGCTCCTACTTTAAATCATGGACAATTTTTAATTGCCGACAAGACTTATGGCAATCTTGATTATTCCGACATTATTATTTTTGATATTAATAAATCAGAATTTTCTGGTAGGGCAATAAAACGAATTGCGGCTATGCAAGGAGATTCCATAAAAATTGAACATCATCAGCTTCTCATAAATGATTCTATAATACAGGATTATGAATGTGCTATTGAGAATATTGAATACACTTTAAACGAAGGAGAGTTGTTTGTTTTAGGCGACAATAGCGAAGGAAGTACTGATAGTCGTGATTTTGGGCCTATATCTATAAAAAATGTAATAGCAGTTTATAGGTAACCAAGTCCTCAATTAATAAACTGTTGTTCTTTTAATCATTACATCCATCATTCCAAATAACATTTGATTCAACTAAATATATATCAACTGAAGATATTATTACTTCATTATGCTATTGTCGATTCAGTGGATTGACTACATTCGATGAAGGAGTTAAACGAGGTTATGATTCCGATAAAGTAATGGCTGATAAAGTAAACGCTTCGAAGTATTATATTATCATACGGAAAGGGAGTTACCAAAATAGCAACAATAACCGTAAGCAAGTACCTTTCCGATCAATATATAATACAGCGTAAATAGCACATATTATAATAGGAGTTGTTTCTGTATGAAGCAACTCCTTTGTTTATTTAGATGCACCTCTAATATAATAACTGTTTCAACGTGTTAGTAATCTCTACCGATGTTTCCTTGAACAGAATGCTGCGGTATTATGCGAGGCGAATTCATTATATCCAGTGTTTTAAACACATCAGATATAGTTTTATCACATATATTTGTTTCGCTTGTAGAATTGCACTGTGAATTATTGACAAATCTGAATTTCTTATGTATATTTATAATAAGTATAGGTATATGCCCGTCGGGGTACATTTCCAGTATGGTCTTTTTGGCTGAAATAAAATCTGTCAGCTTGCCGAAATGCTCCTTATTATACTTCTCTTGCTTGTGCCCTTTGAGCGAAACATATTCATCATTAAATAAGAAAATGGAAACGACTATCATCGCAATCAGCAATCAGAAAGGCGGTGTGGGCAAATCCACCACAGCCTATAATCTCGGAGCTTGCCTTGCTCTGAACCATGACAAGAAGCTGCTTCTTAGTTTAAGATCAAACCAGTGTCCGGGTGAGTATCTTCTGCATTTTGTCTCAGCAGTGGAACAATGATAGCAGATACTTCAAAAGATTTTCTATACTGTTTAACAGCATCATTACCATCTTCGCCCTGAGACATACTGTCACCCAGTTTCCAGTCCTTGATCAGCATATCCATATTCTGATCGGAAATCCCCCTGGGAATCATTTCAAGCAGTTTTGAAACAGACGCTTTATCCTTGACAATGATATAGTGCCATTCTCCCATACGTTCATTTGTAGGAACTTTGAATGCAGAAAAGATGATTTTTTCAATTATCTCAGCAGACATTTCATCGGCTTCATACTCATAAATGGTAGCATTCTTGTTCATAGCTTCATAGAACTCCATTGTAATTACTCCTTACTATATTTCATATTAATCGGGGATAAAATAACGGGAGCAACCCTGAACGAGCTGCTCCCGTCGGATAAATCATCACATTAAAGACCGATCATGTCACGGATTTCAGAGTTGATAACGTAATATGCAGCTCTGTCCTCTGGCTTGATGTAGATCTGAATGCTCTCAATCTCACCCTCGAACTTAGATTTGTAATCCGCTTCAACTGCGGCTTTGATTTCGTCAAGGTCATATTCTAAACCTGAGAACTGGATCTTGATAGTCTCTGCTGCTGTTAAAGCATCTGTTTCAGTTTTCTTCACATCATTCATAATCTGTTTCTCCTTTTGTGATAATTTGTATTATAACACCTGTGTCAAACAGTATTGACCTTTGTTACTTCCTGTAGCCGCACTTGCTGCATACACCGTTTTCATCTAACTCTATACCGCAAAGAGGACAACGTTCCTTTTCAGCACCGGGGATATATTCTTCAACAGATCCGTTCACACCGCTTGTGAAGGTTATCTTAGCAATATTAAGTTTATCCTTGAGCAATTCATAGACAATACGGATCATACCTTCCACTGTCATAGTCTCTCTGGTTACTACTATCCTTGACTCAGGATATGCTGCTGCAAGTTCCGTTTTGAAAGCCGGTCCTCTTTGCTTATTTGTAGTTGTGCCTCCTCTTATGCCTTGTTCTTCATATACACTGAGAATTGCAGGGAGCAGAGGATCGTCATCACGAAGAATAAGTGCATGATCAAAATTCTGGATTACTTCCCAAGCAATCTTTTTGATCTCATTGCAGGGATAAACCATATTTACACCGGTATTGATCGTATCTTCTACTTCAAGTGTAAGAACACCGGTATGTCCGTGAAGATATTGAGCTTCACCCTGAAATCCCAAAAACCTATGCGCGTACTGTATCTCGAATGTTGTAAAACTTCTCATAGTATTCCTCTTGTCTTGTATTCTCAGAACGGTTACTTTGAATCAGAATATGGAGTTTTGTGATTCCCATAAGCCGTGCAAATTACAGTAGGCATACGCAGCTACAGCGGAATCACTCTCAGTGAGCATAAAGGTAGCAACCGGCTTGTCGCCCGGCTTTAACGTCTTACGCTGACGTCCTTCTTTGGTTTCAAGTACCACCCACTGAATATAGTGTTCTTCACTCATGGGGTGTTCTATGTTGCTTACGGTAACAGTGACTTCATGAGAGTTCACTTTGACATCGGCAATGATCGGGACGTGCTTTTCTCCTGCACCATCAGATGTATTAGGTGTAATGGGCGACATTTCTTCACCGCAGCATACGCAGCGGACACCTGAATCAGTAAGATGTGCTATCACATTTCCACAAGTATTGCATTTGTAAAATACCATATGAATAACCTCCTGACTTAGTAGTTTTCAGCATTGATTTCAAAGTAGCTCTGAGGATGACTGCAAACAGGGCATTCTTCCGGTGCCTGAGTACCGACGATGACATGACCACAATTGCGACATTCCCAGACCTTTACCTCGCTCTTTTTGAAGACCTCGGCGGTCTCAATATTCCTGAGCAACGCACGGTAGCGTTCCTCATGTCGTTTTTCAATAGCGGCTACGCCCCTAAACTTTTCTGCTAACTCATGAAAGCCTTCCTCGTCAGCAACTCTGGCAAACTCATCATACATATTAGTCCACTCATAGTTTTCGCCTTCTGCTGCAGCTTGCAGGTTTTCAACGGTATTGCCGAGAAATCCCAGCTCCTTGAACCATAACTTAGCGTGTTCCTTTTCATTTTCAGCGGTTTTCAAGAAAAGAGCAGCGATCTGCTCATAGCCCTCTTTTTTGGCGATAGAAGCGAAATATGTATACTTATTCCTCGCTTGGGATTCACCGGCAAAGGCTGCCATAAGATTTTTCTCAGTTTTCGTGCCCTCGTAAGGATATTGTTTTGTATCATCGTCCTTGATTCGTTCAAACACAGAAGCCGGCTGATTACAAAGAGGACAGAAGAAATCATCGGTCATTTCCCCCTCATGAATATACCCGCATACTGTACAGACCCATTTTTCCATAGGTTTCTCCTCCATTTCAAATTTTATTTGCTACGATCTAAATATCATATTGACAAAGTGCAATTGATATGTTAATATTATAATATAAAAAAATAGAAAATAATAGTAAAATTGACCAGATTTTTAGTACAATAGTATTTAGGGAGAAATTATATGAACACTTTATATACTGAGAATTTTCAAGCAGTCCGAAATCAGCATGACTTGACTCATTGGCACGAAAAGGTAGAGATCATACGAGTGATAGAGAATGAAATGATATGCGTTGTCAATGGTATTGAGTACCATTTGCAGAAAGGCGATATTTGCATTATAAACAGGCTTCAACTTCATCGTATATACTGTGATCCTAATCCGGACTGCACATTTCAGCGACTGATGATCGACACCAACCTGTTTTCGTCGGATCAAGTGATATACGATAAATATGTTGTTCCAATGCTTTCAGATAGGACATTCACTCACATTCAAGGGAAGCACGGAAACAAGTTCACATCAGAAGTTGAAAATCTTATGGACGAGATCGCAGATATAGAAAGATTGAAGCCGATAGGATATGAATTTCATGTGATTGCCTTGATATTTATGCTGTGTCAGCGTTTCTATCAGTATTATGAACTGTTTAAGGGAAAGACCAAAGCAATGGTAAATCCGGACATTCTGCTGTATCGTCGTATAAGTGATTTTATTGCCCGAAATTATGCAGAAAAGCTGACACTGGAAGAAATTGCAGCATCCGGAAATATCAGCAGAAGTAAATGCTGTGCATTGTTTAGAGATTATGCCGGACTGACACCGATCAATTTTCTAAATCTATACCGTTTGAAAATGAGTACCGATATGCTAAAAGATACAACAGAAAGCATTACATCCATATCTATTTCCTGCGGATTTGGTCAGCCAAGTTATTATAACCGACTGTTTCTTAAAGAGTATAAAATGACACCTAAGGAATATAGAGAAAGAATGAGAAATGACAATAGTTTATGATGTTGAATATCTAAAAACTCTATGATGTTTTATAGACACAAAAAGTGGTGCTGACATTGAGATCAGCACCACCTTTTCTATCTGATTTGTATTACCACCGGTTTCTATATCTGCATAAACCCCGGCTTCGGCTCAGGATAGTCAACCGCTTTCTCCATGACCATGTTCGTCAGAGCCTTCTTCGCTATCCAGCTGGGATCACCGTCAGGGCGCACCTAATCACGCAAGCTGTCTTTGCCGAGGATAAGGGGCATTCGGTCATGGATAGAGCTAACGGGTTCTACTGATTCTCTTGTTATGACGGCAAACATCGGTATCTGGACACCTCTATGCTTCTCAAAGCGGTACAGTCCTGCGAGGTATGTGATCTCAGCCCCTTCCGGCTGTATCGCATACTTTTCTTTTTTGATGTGCCAATTGCGGCACTCCCACTAAACGAAAAGTTGCGGTATGTATAGTCGATATTGCGGTATTGAGGATAATATTATGGCGATGACCATAAAGAAGTATTCCAAAATACTAATGGTTATTGACTAAACGGTGGCTAATGTATAAACAGACAGAGCAGTATCGCTTAATTGCGGTACTGCTCTTGTTTTATTCATTGATGCTTGTAATAAATTCCTTAAATGCTTTTTGTCCGTTCTCATTCCTTTTGAACACACCAGCATCCTTAAGAACTTCCAGAAAGACTTTACCAATTTCCTGTTCCAGAATTGCTCTCGCATTTTCTTTGCTGAAATCGGGATAACGCTTTAAAATATTCTCTGCCCATTCAGCGTGCTGTGTCAGTTCAGGGTAGTTATAAAGGTTCTCCTTATTAAGCATTGCAGTTTCAAGCATATTTATTTCCTTTGCAAGTCTTGCAGGAAGAACTGCAAGTCCCATAACCTCAATCAGACCGATGTTTTCTTTCTTGATATGATGAAGCGACGGATTTGGATGATATACGCCAAGAGGACGTTCCTCTGTCGTGATATTGTTTCTGAGTACGAGGTCGCACTCGTAAACATTGCCGTTTTTTCTTGCAATAGGAGTAATTGTGTTGTGCGGTTCTCCATCTGTTTCAGCAAAGATGAACACGCCTTCATCGGAGTACCCTCTCCATTTGGCAAGAATATCAGCACAGCATTCCGACAGCTGCTTTCTGTCCTCGGACGCAACACGGATAACCGACATAGGCCATTTCACAATCCCTGCTTTTACAGCTGGGTAAGCCTTTATTTCAAACTCGGTTTCAATGGGTGCTTTTGCCATTGCAAAGGTGTAATTTCCGCCCTGAAAATGTTCGTGACTTAAAATCGAGCCGCCGACAATCGGCAAATCCGCATTCGAGCCTACAAAATAGTGCGGAAGATAATCCACAATATCAAACAGCTTTTCAAACACCTCATCATCAATTTTCATCGGGATATGTTTTTCGTTAAACACAATACAATGTTCGTTGTAATAACCGTAAGGCGAATACTGCAACTGCCATTTTTCATTGTTCACGGTTAAAGGAACGGGACGAAGATTTTGTCTTGCAGGGTGTGTTGCGTGACCAGCGAAGCCTGCATTTTCAGGACAGAGCTGACATTCAGGATAAGCTGACACTTTCTGTGTTTTTGCCGCAGCAATGTCACGGGGGTCTTTTTCGGGCTTGGAGCAATTTATTGTAATGTCAATCCTGCCGTACTCGCAGTCATAAGTCCATTTCAGGTCTTTCTCAATTCGTCCTGCACGTACATAGTTCAGCTTCTTGCTGAAATCGAAATACCAGTCGGTAGCTTCCTTTGGATTTGCTGTGTAACGCTTGTTGAATTCTGCAACGACCTCTCTGGGCATTGGAGTAAGAATACCCATAAGCTTTGTATCAAATAAGTCATGGGAGTTCGACGTGTCGCTGATTATTTCTTTTTCGCAAGCGTACTTCACCAGCGGAGCAAGAATTTCATCAATAGTTTCATCTGAACATTCCGACAAATTCTCCTCCCAATCGGTAAGCTTCAATGCTTCCATAAGCTGATTGCGGACAACATAGATATCGTCGTTTGTTATAAGCTCCTTTTTTATTGCATAGTCAATAAGCTTTTGTACATCATTGCAAATCATACTTTCGCCCCCTATTATTCGTCATAACCATTCGGATGATTCTTGTGCCAGTTCCAAGCACTTGCAATGATTTCTTCAAGGCTGTCGTGAACAGGCTTCCAGCCGAGAACGGATTTTGCTTTTTCGCTGGATGCGACAAGTCTTGCAGGGTCGCCTGCACGCCTTGAAGTTTCAGTTGCAGGAATCGGGTGTCCCGTAACCTTTCTTGCGGTTTCGATTACCTCACGAACGGAGTAGCCTACGCCGTTGCCAAGGTTGAAAATGTCGCTCTTGCCGCCGTTATTGAGATACTGCACAGCAAGAATATGGGCCTGTGCGAGGTCGGTAACGTGGATATAGTCACGGATACAAGTTCCGTCAGGTGTATCGTAGTCAGTTCCATAAATGGAGATTGTTTCACGCTTGCCGTTTGGCACTTGAAGAATAAGCGGAATGAGGTGGCTTTCAGGGTTGTGTGCCTCGCCGATTATGCTGCTTTCATCAGCACCGCAAGCGTTGAAGTAACGGAGTGAAACATATCTCAGACCATGAGCCTCTGCTGTCCACTTAAACATTTTTTCCATAGCAAGTTTTGTTTCGCCATATGGGTTTGTCGGACAGGTTCTGTCGGTTTCAAGAATAGGAATATTCTCAGGTTCGCCGTATGTAGCGGCTGTTGATGAGAACACGATTTTGCCCACATTGTTCTTCACCATTGCTTCGAGAAGCACTTTAGTGCCATAAAGATTGTTGTCGTAATATTTCAGCGGATTTGTAACGCTCTCGCCAACGAGGGAGTAAGCCGCAAAGTGAATTACAGCGTCGATTTTCTCCTGCTGAAAAAGCTTGTTGAGGAAGTCAAAATCACGGAGGTCGCTTTCATAGAATTTTGCCCCTTCGGGAATCGCCTTACGATATCCCGTAACAAGATTATCTGCTATAACAACTTCGTTTCCTGCTTTTACAAGTTCAAGTGCGGTATGTGAGCCGATATAGCCTGCTCCGCCAAGTACCAGAATAGCCATAAAATCACTCCTTAGTAATCTCTACACCGCCTACGGGACGGATTTTCATTTTTGTACAAGATTTTTCTCCGAAAATCCTGTTCATTTCATTGATATAGTCATCAACAAGACCAACGGGAACGAATGCCTGAATTGTTCCTGCAAAACCGCCGCCGTGTACTCTTACTGCTCCGCTATTGCCAAGAAATCTTCTGCTGAGCATAACAGCAAGGGTTATTGCCTGATTTTCAGGGTCGGAGCAGGAATAATGATTCTGAAGATACGCTTCTGAAGAACGTCCCGACTGCCTTACAAGCTCAAGGAAGTATTCAAAGTTTCCATCTTTCAAAGCAGAAGCTTCAAATTTTGCACGATTGTTTTCCTCAAAGAAATGCGTTGCTCGGATTATTGCTCTATCAGAACAGGTTTCACGGAGCTTCGGAATTTCATTGTAAAATAAAAGCTCATTCACAAATCTCAGATGGGTCTTGCCGAAATGCTTTGCAATATTCTCCATCTCATTTCTGATTGCGGTATAATCATCAGTAAGGTCAGCGTGACTGCTCTTTGTATCGGTAATGCACAGGCAGTAGCCGTATTCCTCAAAATCACAGCTGAAGCCTTCAACCTTTGGCTGCTCCGTATCTGAAAAGTCGATGAACACCAAGCCTCCCACAGAAGAAACCATCTGATCCATAAGACCGCTGTTCTTGCCGAAATAAACATTTTCGGCAAACTGTCCGATTTTTGCGATTTCAACTGCTCCTGCCTTATTATCGTTATAATAGGTATCTATTATTGTACCAATCAGCGTTTCAAAAGCGGCTGATGAAGAAATTCCGCTTCCGCAGATTACGTCAGAGGTACAATATAAATCAAAACCGCCGATTTTAACACCCATATCCATAAATCTTGTCGCTATACCGCTTACGATTGCGGCTGTGCCTGTATTACCCGATTGAACGGAAATATCGCTCATATTTACAGTGAAAGGATTATATCCCTCGGATTTAATGCGGATAACTCCGTCATTATGAAAGGCTACAACGCCGATAGCATCAAGATTTACAGCCGCCGCCAGCACGCACCCGTGCTGGTGGTCGGTGTGGTTGCCTCCGATTTCAGTTCTGCCGGATGCGGAGAAGATACGGATATCCTTTCTGTTGGGATACAGCTTTGCAAAGCTGCTTACTGCGTCAAGATAGCGCTGTTTCTGATATGTCATAGTGTCATCGTCTGTACCATAAAGCTCTGAAAAGACTTTTGTAAATTCATTGTTTTCAATACTCTGTAAAGTATCGGTAATATTCATAAAATCATCTCCTATGATATCAAAGGGAAGATACGATAAATTCAAGAGACATTGCTTCTTCGCTGTTTATCTTGAATTCCTTGTGTACGGGCGCTCCCCAGCTGTCATCGCCGCCAACGCCCATCTGCTTTGCGGCAATGCGTACCCAAGTGTAAGTTGGGTCAGGTAGCTCGTCACGGTGCATAGCGTTGTCGAGCTCGTATGCGTTATATGGAAGAACACTCATTTCAAAGGGATTTTCTGTTGCTGTGAAATTAAGACCTGCTCCATTTTCTTCATATACATTTACATATCTCACGCCTGTTCTGTTGCCGCATTCCTGTGGGTTAAGATACTTTGTGAAGTTTTCCAGTGCAGTTAATGTGTATACACCAAGTCTTGCACCGTTGTTTCTGTCGATGTAGTTTTCATCAGGACCCATTCCGTAGAATGTGAACTTGTCATACTGCTTCTTCATTTTGAAATCCATTGCGAATACTGGCATATCGGAAAGTCCCTTTACTCCGTCATACTCAGCTTTTACGCCAAGTCTGCCGTCGAAATATGCGATATATGTAACCTTGTATTCAAATGACGGAACAGTGGGTGCAAGGAACTTGAATGTTACTTCAAGGCTGTCAGCGTTTTCTTTTGTTTCAAAACCGAGAAGCTTTGCACATTTTCCTGCGATCTGCCACTGTGCATTCTCGCAAGGGTAGCCCGCGCCTGTATCGTTATCGGTGTGCGCTCTGAAAAAGCTTACCTTAGGCGCTCTTGTGATGTACTCAACTCCGTTGTAGACCAGCGAGCTTACGCCGCCCTCACGCTTGTCGAACTGCATCGAGAAGCCCTCGCCGTTTACTCCGATACAGAAATCGCCGTACACTATCTCTGCCTTATGAGCAGTCATCGGGGCTGTGATCTCGGGAGTTTTTACGATCTGCTGTGCAAAGGATATCTCGTGTCCCTTTTCTGCCCAGATCGTGTCCTCTGCAAGAACTGCGCAGGCTGTCAGAACATATTCGCCGCCGTTTTCGGGAACTTCAAGACCGATTTTCACGCTGTCTTTTTCACCTGCGGAAATGTTCAGACGGTGTTCCTCTGCCACAAGAATTTCGCCCTCTTTTTCAAGTGTGACCTTGAAAATATATCCCTCTGTACCAACAAAAAGATTTCTGTTTTCTATTGTAATCACTCTGTCTGAGATGCTCATTCTGATGTTGGAGTAAAGCTGTTTTGCTTCGACTACCTTTGGAGAATATGTGCGGTCTGCGTAAACAATTCCGTTTGTGCAGAAACCGTAATCGCTTGCTCTGTCATCAAAATCGCCGCCGTAAACAAGCACTCCGTCCTTGTAAAGTGACTGGTCGATGTAGTCCCAGATAAAGCCGCCCTGATATGCTTCATATTTATCTTCAAGGTCGGTGTAAAGCTTCATACCGCCGAGGGAGTTGCCCATAGCGTGCATATATTCGCAACTGATGTAAGGCTTACCTGTGTTCTGTTTCAGATATTCCTCAACATCACAGGGTTTTGCATACATACGGCTTTCCATATCTGTGATATGGTCGTATTTTCTGTTCCACACAACGCCTTCGTAGTGAACAAGTCTTGTGCTGTCAACCTCGTGGAAGTAGTCAGCCATTGCCGCAATATCATCACCGCAGTAGCTTTCGTTTCCGCAGCTCCATATCAGCACGCTTGCGTGGTTTTTGTCACGCTCATACATTGACCTTGCTCTGTCGAGGCAGGCTTCCTTCCATTCGGGAAGTGAAGCAGGAACATTTATTGACGGCTCACAAGCACCCATCTTCTGCCAAGTGCCGTGAGATTCAAGGTTTGTTTCATCTATAAGGTAAATGCCGTACTCGTCGCAAAGTTTATACCAAATAGAGTTGTTAGGGTAGTGGCAGGTGCGGACTGCGTTGATATTGTTCTGCTTCATGAAGCGGATATCCCAAAGCATATC
>Ga0310786_10007002_pt1 | contig 14824 bp, 14 predicted proteins | sample AusTroGonzalo_MG_FD_203881 | JGI IMG/M metagenome (GOLD analysis project Ga0310786, IMG submission 203881) | Bovine rumen microbial communities from tropical cattle in Woodstock, Queensland, Australia - Gonzalo_03 (v2) (version 2) | ecosystem: Host-associated > Mammals > Digestive system >... | reverse complement strand
ACAACACACCACGCTCGACTGGGACCCTGAAATACAACTGAAGATGACGAATATAGGCATCGGTGCGGGCTACGGCTACAACTACGTGCCACATGAGGGTTGGCTGCTGCACATCTCAGCACTGCCCACGTTCATCGTCTACAGCAACACATCCATGACCTTCGGCGACACCCGTGTCCCATTGGACTACCACTTCCCCGAAGCCATCATCACTGGTCGTGGAGCGGTGGTACACCAATGGAGCAACAAGTTCCTCGGACTGTCGATGGTGTTCAATTTCACCAACATCGGCGACAAGGACAACCTCGCCGTGCATAACATCAAGTGGCGCGTCCGTACCTTCTTCGGACTCCGCCTGTAAAGGGAGAGTCATAAAGAGTATAAAAAAGTAATGAATTGTTTGGATATTTGCAGAAAATAAACTACTTTTGCAGTCCAGAAACCCTAAAACTCAATAAACAATGACCGCAAAACAAACCATCGAGGCCGGAAAGGCCATTCTGGGAATCGAATTCGGTTCCACACGTATCAAAGCCGTACTCATCGACGAAGAAAACAAGCCTATTGCACAAGGCTCACACGAGTGGGAGAACCAGCTCGTCGACGGACTGTGGACGTATAGCATCGAGGCTATCTGGTACGGACTGCAGGACTGCTACGCAGATTTGCGCAAGGACGTGCTGAAGCAGTACGACTGCGAGATTGAGTCACTGGCCGCTATTGGCTTCTCAGCCATGATGCACGGCTATATGGCCTTCAACGAAAAGCAGGAAATCCTGGTGCCCTTCCGCACATGGCGTAACACCAATACCGGCAAGGCTGCCGCCGAGCTCTCCAAGCTCTTCAATTATAACATCCCCCTGCGCTGGAGTATCAGCCACCTGTATGAGTGCATCCTTGAAGACAATGAACACGTCAAGGACATCAAGTACCTCACCACCCTCGCCGGTTATGTTCACTGGCAGGTTACAGGAGAGTTTGTCCTCGGTGTGGGCGATGCTTCGGGTATGATTCCCGTCGATCCCGCCACGAAGACCTACGACGCTACGATGGTAAAGAAGTTCGACGAGCTGATTGCTCCGAAGGGCTATTCGTGGAAGTTGCTCGACATTCTGCCCAAGTCGCTTAATGCAGGCGAGAATGCAGGCTATCTCACCTCTGAGGGTGCCAAGCGCCTCGACGTCAGCGGTCACCTGAAGCCCGGCTGTCCCGTCTGTCCGCCCGAGGGCGATGCAGGTACGGGAATGGTGGCTACCAACGCCGTCAAGCAGCGCACGGGTAACGTCTCGGCCGGCACTTCCAGCTTCTCGATGATTGTGCTGGAGAAGCCGCTCAGCAAACCCTACGAGATGATTGACATGGTAACCACACCCGACGGAAGCCTCGTGGCAATGGTTCACTGTAACAACTGTACTTCGGACATCAACGCCTGGGTGGGACTGTTCAAGGAATACCAGCAGCTGCTCGGTGTGCCCGTCGATATGAACGAGCTTTACGGCAAACTCTTCAACAAAGCCCTCGAGGGCGATGCCGACTGCGGTGGGCTGATGGCTTACAACTACGTCAGCGGCGAGCCTGTCACGGGTCTTGCCGAGGGCCGCCCGATGTTCGTGCGCTCTGCTAACGACAAGTTCAATCTGGCTAACTTCATGCGCGCCCACCTCTACGGCGCCATCGGTGTGCTGAAGATTGGTAACGACATCCTGTTCAAGGACGAGATGATCCGCGTAGACCGCATTACGGGTCACGGTGGCTACTTCAAGACCGCCGGCGTAGGTCAGCGTATGCTGGCTGCCGCCCTCAATAGCCCCATCTCGGTGATGGAGACTGCAGGTGAAGGTGGTGCATGGGGTATCGCCCTGCTGGCTGGCTACCTTATTAATAAGAACGGTAAGAATCTCGCTGACTACCTCGAGGATGTCGTCTTTGCAGGCAACACGGGTGTCTCTATCGCCCCCACAGCCGACGACGTTGCCGGATTCGAGCGTTACATCGAGAACTATAAGAAGTGTCTGCCCATTGAGCAGGCCGCTGTTGACAATAAGGCTTAAATCGGACTATCTATCCAAAATAAGGAATCCTCAGTGTCTAATAGCACTGAGGATTCTTTCTTTGTTCCATACTGATACGCTTATTCCTCCATCAACTTGCGGTAACGGATGCGCTTGGGCTCTTCCAAACCGAGGCGCTGGGCCTTGTTGACTTCGTACTCGGAGTAGTTGCCCTCGAAGTAGAAGACGTTACCGTCACCCTCGAAAGCTAAGACGTGAGTACAGATGCGGTCGAGGAACCAGCGGTCGTGACTGATGATGACGGCACAACCGGCAAAGGCCTCCAAGCCTTCCTCCAAAGCGCGCAGAGTATTGACGTCGATGTCGTTGGTGGGCTCGTCGAGCAACAAGACGTTGCCCTCCTGCTTGAGGGCGATGGCTAAGTGCAGGCGGTTGCGTTCACCACCAGAGAGGACGCCGCACTTCTTCTCCTGGTCGGCTCCGCTGAAGTTGAAGCGGCTGAGGTACGCGCGTACATTAATATCCTTACCACCCATGCGAATGGTCTCATTGCCCTGACTGACCACCTCATAGACCGACTTGGCCGGGTCGATATCCTTATGCTGCTGGTCGACGTACGATATCTTCACCGTCTCGCCAACGCTGAACGAGCCCTTGTCGGCCTGCTCCAGTCCCATGATGAGACGGAAGAGCGTGGTCTTACCCGCACCATTGGGGCCGATGACGCCGACGATGCCGTTGGGCGGCAGCATAAAGTTGAGGTCGCTGAAGAGCACCTTGTCGCCGTAAGCCTTGGCCACATGCTCGGCCTCGATGACCTTGTTGCCCAGTCGCGGACCGTTGGGGATGAATATTTCGAGCTTTTCCTCCTTCTGCTTCTGTTCCTCGTTGAGCATCGTCTCATAGCTGTTCAGACGGGCTTTTCCCTTCGCATGGCGGGCTTTCGGGGCCATGCGCACCCACTCCAGCTCGCGCTCCAACGTCTTTCGGCGCTTCGAGGCTACCTTCTCTTCGAGTGCCAGCCGCTGCGACTTCTGCTCCAGCCAGCTCGAGTAGTTGCCCTTCCAGGGGATGCCCTCGCCACGATCGAGTTCGAGAATCCACTCTGCCACGTCATCGAGGAAGTAGCGGTCGTGAGTAACGGCAATGACTGTTCCCTCATACTGCTGCAGGTGTTGTTCCAGCCAGTCGATGGATTCGGCATCGAGGTGGTTGGTCGGCTCGTCCAACAACAGCACGTCGGGTTTCTGCAGCAACAGGCGGCAGAGGGCCACACGGCGACGCTCACCACCGCTGAGATTGGTCACAGGCCAGTCGCCCGGCGGACAGTTCAGGGCGGCCATTGCGCGCTCCAACTTTGAGTCCATGTTCCACGCGTCGGTAGCGTCGATGATGTCCTGCAACTCGGCCTGACGTTGCATGAGCTTGTCCATCTTGTCAGCATCCTCGTAGTATTCGGGCAGACCGAATTTCACGTTGATATCGTCGTATTCTTTCAAAGCGTCGTAAACGCTTTGCACACCTTCCTGAACATTCTCCTTCACCGTCTTGGTCTCATCTAATGGGGGATCCTGCGGCAGGTAGCCCACTGAGTAGCCCGGACTCCACACCACCTGCCCCTGGAACTGCTCGTCAAGTCCGGCAATAATCTTCATGAGGGTCGACTTACCGGCACCGTTCAAACCGATGATGCCGATTTTGGCCCCATAGAAGAAACTGAGGTAGATGTTCTTGAGCACTTGCTTCTGGTTCTGCTGAATGGTCTTGCTCACTCCGACCATCGAGAAAATCACTTTCTTGTCGTCAACTGTCGCCATATAATAATAGGTATTAAAAACACTTTCGACTGCAAAAATAAAGAAATAAAATGAGAAAACGCGAAATTGAGGGGCTTTTTCTTTGCTATTCGGTCGCTTTTTTGTACTTTTGCACCCATATTCTGAATATTCACAAAAAACGTATACATAATTATGTTAACACTCAAACTTATCAGTGAAGATACTGAACGAGTCATCCGTGGACTCGAGAAGAAACACTTCAAGGGTGCCCGCGAAGCCATTGAGCAGGTACTTGCCGTCGACAAGCAGCGCCGCGAGGCTCAGCAGCAACTGGACAGCAACCTGAGTGAAGCCAAGAAGATGGCCGCTCAGATTGGCGCACTCATGAAGGAAGGCAAGCGCGAAGAGGCGGATGCCGTCAAGGAGAACGTGGCCAAGATGAAAGAGACCAACAAGCAGTTGGAAGAGACCATGAACAAGGCTCAGGAGGAGCAGATAACACTGCTCTGCCAGATTCCCAACATCCCTTACGATGAAGTGCCCGAGGGTGCTGCTGCCGAGGACAACCGCGTGGTAAAGTCGAACCTCCGCGAGTGCAAGCCGACCGACACCGTAGGCAATTGGGACGTGAACCCCAAGCTGGGCATCGATAATCCCCTACCCCACTGGGAACTGGCCAAGAAGTACAACCTCATCGACTTCGACCTGGGCGTGAAGATTACTGGTGCAGGCTTCCCCGTCTATATCGGCAAGGGTGCCCGTCTGCAGCGCGCCCTCATCAATTTCTTCCTCGACGAAGCCCGCAAGAGTGGCTATACTGAGATTATGCCGCCGACGGTGGTCAACGCCGCATCAGGCTACGGTACAGGTCAGCTGCCCGACAAGGAAGGACAGATGTACCACTGCGAGGTGGACGACTTCTATCTTATCCCCACGGCTGAGGTGCCCGTCACCAACATCTACCGTGACGTCATCCTGGACGAGGCTCAGCTGCCCATTAAGAACTGTGCCTACACCGAGTGCTTCCGCCGCGAGGCAGGCAGCTACGGCAAGGACGTGCGCGGTCTGAACCGTCTGCATGAATTCTCGAAGATTGAGATTGTACGCATCGACAAGCCTGAACACTCGAAGGAGAGTCACAAGGAGATGCTGGAGCATGTGGAGGGACTGCTGAAGAAGCTGGAACTGCCCTATCGCATTCTGCTCTTATGCGGCGGCGACCAGAGTTTCACATCGAGCATCTGCTACGACTTTGAAGTCTATTCTGAGGCTCAGGGGCGTTGGCTCGAAGTATCCAGTGTCTCAAACTTCGACACTTATCAGGCCAATCGTCTGAAGTGCCGCTACCGTCGCAGCGACACCAAGAAGACTGAACTCTGTCACACACTGAACGGATCGGCACTTGCCCTGCCCCGTATCGTGGCAGCCCTGTTAGAGAACAACCAGACGGCCGAGGGCATCCGTATTCCCGCTGCCCTCGTACCTTACACTGGTTTCGATATGATAGACTGACTACTAAGTTGTGAGGGGACGGTAGACTATGACCGACGCATCTCCTCCAACAACTGGCGCTGACGCTCGGAAAGGGATGTAGGCAACTTTACTTGATACGTGATAATAAGGTCACTTCCACCTTGTCCCTTCCCGCGTAAGCGTACCTTCGAGCCTGGCTGAGTGCCAGGCTTTATTTTTAACTTAAGCTTCGTGCCCGTCTGCAGGCTAACGATGACTTCGCCGCCAAGCAAGGCCGTGTACATATCAATCGATACGGAAGCCTGCGACTCCATCGGACGCTGCTGGCCGCTGAAGGTATCGAAGGGCGAACCGCCCTGAAATCCCTGACCGAAGAGACTCTCAAAGAACGATGAGAAGCCACCTCTACCACCGCCTTTCGAGAAGTTCGAGAAATCGAAGCCGTCAAAAGGCGAGCCGCCGCCCTGACCTCCAAAGCCACCGAAGCCGCCACCCATCTGGTCAGCCTGGCGCCACTGTTCGCCATACTGGTCATATTTCTTGCGTTTCTCCGGGTCGCCAATCACGTCGTAGGCTTCGTTCAGAGCCTGAAACTTGGCCTTCGCCTTGGGGTCATCAGGGTGAAGGTCAGGATGAAACTGTTTGGCGCGCTTCAGGTAAGCACGCTTCACATCTTTCTGAGGTATCGTTTTGTCAACGCCTAAAATCTTGTAATAATCAATGAATGCCATAACTCATGTCCTCCTATATATTTTACAAAACGACCTGCAAAAAACATGCCAAGCCATACATAAGGAGAAAAAAATATGCACCGAAAGATAACTTTCTCAAGAAAAATCAGTAAATTTGCACACAAAATGACAAAAAACAATGATTAGAAATCTCATTCTGGCAGCACTGACGCTGCTGACGACAAGCATGACAGCTACTGCGGCAACCAAAACCATCCGTCTGAAAGTGATTGAGACCAGTGACGTTCACGGCCACTTCTTTCCTTATGACTTCATGGAGAAGAAGCCGTTGGATGGTACACTTTCCAGGGTTAATACATACGTCAAACGTCAGCGGCAGCAGTATGGCGACCACCTATTGCTCATCGACAATGGTGATATCTTACAGGGACAGCCCTGTATCTACTGGTCGAACTTCGTCATGCCTCAGAATGAGAACCTGGCCGCACAGGTCATCAACTACATGAAGTATGATGCTGAAACCGTGGGCAATCACGATATCGAACCTGGACACAAAGTCTATGACAAATGGATTCGCGAAGTGCGCTGTCCACTACTCGGTGCCAACATCGTCAAGAAGGAGCAACCTGCTGCTGAAGAATTGAACGGCCGTCCTTTCGAAGTATACGACGGATTGCAGCCCTACTCTGTCCACTACATCGATGGTGTGAAGATTGTAGTCATCGGTATGCTGACGCCCTCCATCCCTAACTGGCTTCACGAGACTGTATGGAAAGGCATGGAGTTCGAGGAAATGGTATCGTGCGCCAAGAAGTGGGTGAAGTATATCAAGGAATACGAGCGCCCTGACCTGCTGTTCGGACTCTTCCACAGCGGTCGTGACGGCGGCATCGTCGACAAACATGGCGAGGAGAACGCTACAGCAGCCGTCGCCTGCGAGGTGCCTGGGTTCGACGTCATATTCTTCGGCCACGACCATCAGGTACATAATGAATGGCTCAAAAACAAGGAGGGTAACGACGTACTCATTATCGACCCCTCATGCTATGCCAAGAACGTAGCTGAGACGCAGATAGAACTGACCTACGAGAACGGACACCTGACAAAGAAGGACATTAAGGGCGAGATTGTCAATGTCAGCAAAGAGGAGATAGACCAGCAGATGGTTAGTCACTTCCAGTCGCAGATTGACCAGATCAAGAAGTACGTTGACCGTCGCATCGGACGCTTCGAACACCCTATCTACACCCGCGAAAGTTTCTTCGGCAACTCAGCCTTTACCGATTTAATTCATAACTTGCAAATGCAGATAACGAACGCAGACATTTCGTTCAACGCTCCACTGTCGTTCAATACCGTCATTGAGGCTGGCGACGTGACACAGGCTGACATGTTCAAGCTCTACCGTTTCGAGAACCTGCTCTATATGTTACGCATGACTGGAGAAGAGATACGCAAGCATCTGGAGTTCTCGTATGATATGTGGACGAATACAATGAAGAGTCCTGATGACCACGCCTTACGTCTGAATGATAACTCCAAGGAAGACCAGCAACGCACAGGATTCCAATACTATACATTCAACTTTGACTCCGCATGCGGCATTGACTACGAAGTAGACCTCACCAAGCCTGACGGACAGAAAGTGAAGATTCTCAGAATGTCGAATGGCGAAGCTTTCGACGAGAAGAAATGGTACAAGGTGGTAATGAACAGCTATCGTGCAAGTGGTGGCGGTGAGTTGCTGACGCAGGGAGCAGGTATTCCCAAAGACTCACTCGAGTCGCGTGTAATTTACCAGACATTCCGCGACCAGCGCCACTTCCTGACACAGGAGATAGAGCGCATGGGAACCGTCGACCCTCAGCCGAACCACAACTGGCGTTTTGTGCCCGAGGACTGGGTGAAGCCCGCCTTGAAGCGTGACAGTCTGCAATTGTTTGGAAAGTGAAGAAGTATTATTTCGTATTCTGTAAGGAAGAGCTGCTGTTAGAACATACGGCTGACGGTAGTTATACCATTCCGCTGCAGGAGGAACCTCCTGTAGAGGTCAAGCCGTGGACGAACGTGATGAATATCACACCGTTGGACGGCATCGAAGTTAAGACCTTCCGCATTGACAATCCTATAACCGAGATGGAAGGCTACGAGATGTGCGGCCTCCGCCAAAGCTACTACAAGCTACCACGACCGCTCTACTTGAAGGCTGGCAAGTGTCAGGAGCTACTCTACTGGGATCAGAACACGAAATACTGTGGTGTCTGTGGTGCGCCGATGCGCATGGACACTGACATTTCAAAGAAGTGTACAGAGTGTGGCAAGGAAATATGGCCGCAGCTGGCTACCGCCGTCATCGTGCTGATACACCGCGGCGACGAGGTGCTGCTGGTACGTGCCAGAAACTTCAGAACTGATTTCTATGGACTGGTGGCAGGCTTCGTTGAGACTGGTGAGACCTTGGAGGAAGCCGTTGCCCGTGAGGCTTTGGAGGAAACAGGCGTCACCATCACCAATATACGTTATTTCGCCTCACAGCCTTGGCCCTACCCTTGTGGCCTGATGGTGGGGTTCAATGCCGACTACGTCAGCGGTGAGATTCATCTGCAGCGTAGTGAAATAGCCAAAGGAGGGTGGTTCCGCCGCGACAACCTGCCTACGATTCCAGAAAAGCTCTCCATTGCCCGTATGTTGCTCGACAACTGGATGAAAAATCCTTAATACTCCAGAAGCGTAGTCGTCAGCTGGCCGTCAAACGAGACAGTATTCTCAGCCTTATAACACGCTGCGCCATCAGGAATGCAGATGGTGGCAACGAAGTGGAAGCCCTGATTGTCGACACCTGTAAACTCCATGTTACTTAGCACAGCCTTCTCCAGGAATTCCTGAGGTATCTTCGATGCAAAGAGCTGTTTCTTGAAGTCTGTCGAAAAGAACTTCTTAGCACCACTGAAAACACTGACGTGCATGATATTGTCATAGTAGATGTTGTCGGTCTCTACACCATTGTTGTAGGAGACGACATGAACCTTGTACTTCGTAGGATTGATAGCCAGATACCAGTGATATCTCTCGCCGTTGTAGGTCACTACAGAGTCTGTTTTCACCACCTCGGTATAGGTCATCACCTGTGGCTTGTCCTGAACAAAAGCAAAAACGTGGATAGGGTCGTCACTTTTCTGCAGTTTCATCACATCACCGCTCTGACTCTCGAACCAAAATACGTGTTCCGACTGCTTGACGATGAGGTATGACTTACTATCGCTGCCGATATAGAGGGAGTCTCCGATAATCTTGAAGTAGGCCGGCTGACTAATGGTGTCAGGGTAATAGATGGTGTCGCCGAGTGCACGGAATGTCACCTCCTCGGTTTCTTCGTCCACCCAGATGCCCTGCAGCAACTTCTTGGCCTCCTTGCTCTCCTGTGCCGTCTGCTGCTGTCCATTGTCAGGGGCAGGCGACTTAGAGGGTGAGCAGGCTGTCAGCAGCAGTACTGCCAGCGTCAGGCAAAAAATTATGGTTTGTTGTATCTTCATTATCGTCCTATGCAATGATATTCAAAGCCGTACTCCTCCAGTTCCTCGACGTCGAAGATGTTGCGGCCGTCGATGACCAGGGGACGCTTCATGGCTTTCTGGATGACGCCCCACGTAGGCAGACGGAACTCTTTCCACTCTGTCAGCAGCAGCAGGGCATCGGCATCGAGCACAGCATCGTACTTGTCGCGGCAGTAGATGACTTGATCGCCGATACGCCGACGACACTCGTCCATTGCCACTGGATCGTAGACGCGAACCGTACAGCCAGCTTCCAATAGTTTGCCTATCATAACCAGCGCCGTCGACTCACGCATATCGTCAGTCTCTGGCTTAAACGACAGTCCCCAAAGGGCAATCGTCAGACCGCGAAGCGGTTTGCCGTCGAAGGCTTTCTCCAGTTTCTGGAAGAGGATGCTCTTCTGTGTCTCGTTGACACGTTCCACTGCCTTCAATACTTCCATCGAATAACCATTCTGGTCAGCCGTCTTAATGAGTGCCTTCACGTCCTTGGGGAAACACGAGCCGCCATAGCCGCAACCGGCATAGAGGAACTTACGTCCGATGCGGGTATCGGAACCGATTCCCGCGCGTACCATATTTACATCTGCTCCTACACGTTCACAGAGATTGGCAATCTCATTCATGAACGAGATACGGGTGGCCAGCATGGAGTTGGCGGCATATTTGGTCATCTCGGCAGAGGGAATGTCCATGAAGATGACGCGGAAATTATTGATGAGGAAAGGCTTGTACAAACGGGTGAGCACCTTCTTGGCCCGTTCACTCTCCGTACCTACCACCACGCGGTCAGGCGACATGAAGTCCTTGATAGCGTTACCCTCCTTGAGGAACTCAGGGTTCGATGCCACATCAAAGGGAATGTCCACACCACGCTTCTCCAGTTCCTGCTCTATGGCTTGGCGTACCTTACGGGCAGTGCCTACAGGAACAGTAGACTTAGTGACTACTACGACGTAGTGGTTCAGGTGCTGGCCGATGGTGCGGGCTACCTGCAACACATACTTCAGGTCGGCAGAGCCATCTTCATCAGGAGGTGTACCAACGGCAGAGAAGACAATCTCCACATCGTCGAGCACGGCGGCTAAATCAGTAGTGAAATTCAGGCGTCCGGCTGCTACGTTCTTCTTGACCAGTTCGTCAAGTCCAGGCTCATAGATAGGAATCTCGCCATTCTTCAGCCGCTCGATCTTGGCTTCGTCAACATCGACACACGTCACCGTGGCTCCTGTATCAGCAAAACAAGTTCCCGATACCAAGCCAACATAACCCGTTCCTACAATCGCTATATTCATTTCTTTGCTATTATGTTAATCAAACAACTCTGCATCCTTGAGCAAAGGCTGCTTCAAGTCTTTCTCGCTGGTAAGTACTTCCTTGGGGTCGATAGGCCACTCGATGGCCACATCGGGGTCGTTCCAACAGATGCCCGCATCGTGCTGAGGAGCATAGGCGTTGTCTACCTTATACATAAAGATTGCCTCTGGACTCAGTACCAGGAAGCCGTGGGCAAAGCCTCGCGGAATAAACAGCTGGCGCTTGTTGTCTTCGCTCAGTTCCACCATCACGTGCTGACCAAAGGTGGGCGAACTGCGACGGATGTCGACGGCTACGTCGAGTACACGTCCCTTGATAACGCGCACCAACTTGGCCTGCGAGTAAGCCCCCTTCTGGTAGTGAAGACCACGCAGCACGCCGTAGCTGGACTTCGACTCATTGTCTTGAATGAAGTGTACAGGTCCTATGTGCTCCTCAAACTCCTGTTGCTTCCAGGCTTCCATAAAGTAACCACGGGAATCGTTGAAAACCTTTGGTTCAATGATGTAAACGCCCTTTATCTTAGTTTCAATAAAATCCATACCTCTTATATTTTTTGTGCAAAGGTAATGTTTTTTTTTCATTCCAAGACGATTTTAAGTTTCTTTTATTTGGAAATATCATAAAAAAGCTGTACTTTTGCAGACGTGATTGAATTAGAAAGACATATTGAGATACTTTTGCTCAGTAATGACTGTGTCATCGTACCTGATTTAGGAGGGTTTATGGCACACCATATTGAAGCGCGCTATGACGAGACAGAACACATGTTCCTGCCGCCACAGCGCACCCTTGGATTCAATCCACAACTCAAGCTGAACGACTCGCTGTTGGCACAGTCCTACGTCGAAGCTCACGACATCAGTTATCCAGAAGCCGTCAGACGGATTGAGGCAGAGGTCAGCGAGTTGAAACAACACCTTGAAACGGAAGGCTATTACGAACTGAACGACATTGGTTGCCTGACAGTTAACGATGAAGGCAAGTTAGCCTTCGAGCCATGTGAGGCCGGCATCCTAACCCCAGAGCTCTACGGTCTCAGTTCGTTTGAGATGATGGCTGCCAACAGCGCTGCCACAACCATTGACAAGTTCGACGAAGAGGAACAAGTAAAAGACAGCAACCTGGGAGGCGAGCGGGCCATTACCATCAAGATGTCGTGGGTTCGCAATGCCCTGGCTACAGCTGCCGCCCTTCTGGCATTCTTTATCCTTAGCCAGCCTGTCAGCAATAGTGATAGTGTTGACAATGTCAGCTTGAGTCAGGTCAATCTGCCTTTCATCACTTCTACCAAGACACCAGCCGCCAAGCACGATACGGTAGCTGACGTTTCCCTTACCACCAAAGACAGCATTGCAGCCGAGACTGTCGTAGCAGATACCGTAGCTACTGAGGTCAAAGAACAGCCAAAGCCGGAGATTTACTACTGCATCGTCCTGGCCAGTCAAGTGTCCAAGCGTGGAGCCGAGGCTTTCGTCAAACAGCTTCAGCAGCAGGGACTTAGCGACGTACGCATCTACGACCATCATAACATTCGACGCGTTGTCTGTGGCTCCTATGACACGGAGGCCGAAGCCTATCGGCAGTTGCAGCAGGTACATCAGCACGACGGACTCGCTGAAGCATGGGTTTACAAAGTGAAGAGTGAAGGGTAAGAAGTGAGAAGTGAAGAGTGAAGGTTGAGAAGTGAAAAAGGAGGAATGAAAAGGGAGGAGTAAACAGTGAAACGAGTACGTTGTCCCAAATGTGACCATTACATCATTTTTGATGAAACAAAATACGCAGAAGGCCAGTCACTGGTCTTCCAATGTGACGAGTGTGGCAAGCAGTTTGGCATACGCATTGGTACATCCAAACTGAAAGCTACCCAGAAAGAAGACCATCCTGATGAGGACGCCAACGAGAACGGCTGCGGTTCCATCGTTGTCATTGAGAATGTCTTTCATTTCAAGCAGGTCATTCCGCTGGTGATGGGCGACAACGTTATCGGCCGTTATCAGAAAGGCAACCCCATCAACACTCCCTTTGAGACCGTTGATCCAAGTGTTGACCTGAACCACTGTACCATCAACGTCAGTCGCGACAAGCGTGGGGACTTGTGCTACACCCTACGCGACAACAACAGCAATACAGGCACCTTTGTCGATAACGTCGAAATAAAGGGCCGTGAACGGCGTGTCATCAGTGACGGCACTTTGTTTACTATCGGAGCAACGAGTATTATCCTTAAGGGATAACGTATAAGTATGGATACAAAAAGAATCATAGGTTTTCTGCGTCAGGTGACGAAGAACAACAACCGCCCTTGGTTTCAGGAACATAAGAGTGAATATGAGACTGTGAGAGCTGACTTTGAGGAAGGTGTGCAGCATGCCATAAGACAAATTGCTACGTTCGATCCCTCGATAGCTCATCTACAGGTTAAGGATTGCACCTACAGGTTCTATCGCGACACCCGCTTCTCAGCTGACAAATCGCCATACAAAAACCATTTGGGCGCCTATATGTCGGCATATGGGAAGAAATCGCTGCACGGAGGCTATTACATGCACATTGAGCCCGACCACTGTATGGTCGCCTGTGGCAATTACTGGCTACCCACCAATATCCTGACATCGTGCCGCAATGAAATTATGTCAAACACGGAAGAATGGTTGAAGTGCGTAAAAGACAAGGAGTTCCTGAAATACTTTGGCAATTCGGCAGCCTGCAATACCGATGTGTCAAACTGGGATACACCTCAAGGCTTTGGACTTGAAAGGCTCAAGACCTGTCCTGCTGGCTTTCCTCGTGATTGGGCGTACATCGACTATCTGCGCCAGAAAGACTATTGCTGTTGGCATCGGGTTCCAGATGATTTCTTTGATGGCGACCAGTGGCTTGAGGAGATGGAACGTATGTATCGTGCTGCCAAGCCCATGATGGACTTCATTAATATGGTTATCGACGACTATCTATGACCATCAACGATGTTTTCAACTTACGAGATCAGGGACGTAAGGAAGAGGCCTACGAGGCGGCACGTGAGATTTATGCCGTTGACAAAGGACCTTATGCCTCGTCGGCTATGTTCTGGACGGCAGTAGATATTCTGAAGATTCGCGTAAACGAGGGCCGTATGGAGGAGGCCAGGAAAATCTATATGGCGTTGGAACGGCTTCTTAACGGCAAAACAGACGAGAAAGGATGGATGCATGATGCAATAAGGAGATGCGGCGAACTGATGGAAAAGGGAGAGAAACGGGAAATGCTGTCGGAATCTGGTCCTGAACACCTGCAGATGGGTGTTTGGGGTGAAGACTTGGCTGCAGCCTATCTGCGCGAGAAAGGTTATGTTATTCTGGAACGTGACTGGCATTCAAAACATCGCGATATCGACATCATTGCCCAACAAAACGACTGCTTGGTATTCGTTGAGGTAAAGACCCGTCGTAGCCGCGAGTTCGGAGACCCCTTAGATGCTGTTAATTATCAGAAACTAAAGAATTTACGTCTGGCCATTAATCATTACATTCAATATCGGAAACTCGACAACTCCTGGCGTTTTGATGTCATTTCAATAGTGGGAGAACTGGACTGCTCAAACCCGGAAATCGACCATATTGAGGACTTCCAATTAGTATAAAAAGTAATATCAAAATACAAAAGATTATGGATTGGTTACATATTATTACGGTGATTGTGCTGGTGATAATTGGCATTTTCATCTATAGGAACAAACAGAACGGATGATAAAAACGCAAACGTTTTAGCAATATTTTGCGAAGTCTGCTTTGCAATTCGGGAAAATTTGTGTACCTTTGCAGGCGTTTTAAAACAACTCATCATTTTTAGGTATTATTTCAGGCAATACTATTATACATTTTATTTATAAACAAATGGCTAAAGAAAAGAAATTTATCACCTGTGATGGTAACGAGGCTGCGGCTCACGTGAGCTATATGTTCTCGGAGGTAGCTGCTATCTACCCCATCACCCCGTCTTCGCCTATGGCGGAG
>Ga0310786_10007000_pt1 | contig 14824 bp, 29 predicted proteins | sample AusTroGonzalo_MG_FD_203881 | JGI IMG/M metagenome (GOLD analysis project Ga0310786, IMG submission 203881) | Bovine rumen microbial communities from tropical cattle in Woodstock, Queensland, Australia - Gonzalo_03 (v2) (version 2) | ecosystem: Host-associated > Mammals > Digestive system >... | reverse complement strand
GTGGTTCGTCGCACGATGGAGGAGCAGATGGAGATGTACTCCGAGGTGTGGCTGACGGCTGATGAACTGTGCAAATACTTTGGCACGCTAAAACCGTCGTGGCTGGATAGGAACTGGCAGGCTCTTCTTAAGAACTGCGTGAGACAGCCAGGGTGGACTGACGAGAAAGGAGAGAAGCACAGTACATCGAGGCTATATGCACGCAATAAGATTCAGCGGCTGTTTGCATCTGGCGAGATTGAAGAACTGAGATGTAGGGCGGTGGTTGGATAGGACACACCTGCAAGCGGCAGGCTTGAATGGCCAAATGGTTCTTTGACAGACTGAGACACAATAATATAAAGAGAGGGCGGAACGCCACGATGGTTAGTAGGGTAACACTGAAAGTCACCGTTACCACATCGAGAGATGTGAGAGAGCGAAGGCCGCTGACGGAGTTGGAACTATCGGGGCAGGACTAAAGACGTAAGCAGACAGGCTTTACAGATACGTCTATCCCAATAACAGCACGACAAGCCACTCCAGAATGATAATGCTTTAATGCGGCCATTGCACGAATCCGAAGCCGTGATGAGAAACGCAGACGGGAGCATTTATAAATCTAAAACAAAAGGACTATGAAAGAGAAAATCAAGGAATGGATGGCCATAAACAATATGACGTTTTCTGCCATTTGCGGTGAGACATTCACAAATGCCGAGGTTTTGTACACACACGTTGGTGCGGTGGTGTTCCTGATTGTGTTGGGAATGATTGGGGAATGATATACGACAAAAAGCCGTGCTATGGCGATGGTCAATGGCACTGCCCATTTCCGAAAGAGTGGGTAGAACGAATGAAGCAGGCCGCGAATTGTTGCAAACAGTTGTCAGCTGAATACATTGAAGCGGCGATAGACAGGGAGGTGTACAGTTATAGGGTACCTCCTGGCGACTTTCTCGAAGAGCCGCAGGATGCACGAGGGTTGCCTGTTGGTTACGGTGACGGTTTGGGTAGAAATGTGAGTTGTGACATCTATGACTACGACAGCATGCCTGACATCATCGTTACAAACGGCTACGATGATTGGGCATATAAAGTAAAAAAACGGGTATTGACGGCATAAAAAGAATTAAAAATAAACAATATGAATAATAGCAAAATCATTAAAGGAGTATTTTACGACTTTACGCAGAACAAGAATGGTGTCTCAATAAAAAAGTGCTGTGCAAGTTGCAAGCATCATGAGCCATACGACAATGAGGGTGACAGGAGGAAATGTAAACTCAGTAAAAAGTCTGTTGACAAGAGCGACTGTTGTGGATGTTGGCATATTAGCGACCAAATTGATGACATAAAAATAAGATAGCATGAAGATTACATTTTCACAAAACATAAACGACATTGGTTGTGCAATTGAAGCCAACAAGGATGAGATTGGCGGCGTACAGAAGTTGAAAGAACTGGCCGAGAAGTTTCAGAATGAAATGACCAGGGCATATGATGCCGCTCAAATGGTGTTTAAGAAGTACCCGGAATTCAAGCAGGTGACTCTCGACACCATGACTGACGAAGAGCGAAAGATGATGGAAGCGGCAGAAAAGAAAGGAGGTACAGCATGATAAATCTATCAACACCAAGTCAGCAGATGCTCGACGAGCTGAATGCCGATTTGCAACGCATTGACTATTGGCAGAAGCGTTGGCATAGCGGCACAGATTGGATAAAAAGGAGCTGCGAATATAGAGAGATATGGAACCGCGAGCACAAACCTGTGTTGTGCGACAGACACGAGTTTAAGTCAGCCAATGGGAATCGTTGGTACTGCTTCGACATACCATTCTGGCCTGAAGGCTTTGCCGATATGGTGACGTTGCACTCCAGCTTCATCTATTATGAGACCTACGCCAGCATCGGTGCTTTCATTCCAAAGTACATGATGAATAAGGAAACAAACTTGATGGATGATGCCTGCGTGATATACACCAGCCATTTCTTTGAGCGATACTGTGAACGACTGAAGATTCCTTTCCGTTCGCGGGAAATGGTGCTGGAGTTTGCCAGCATCATCGCTTTCAACCCTCTACAGGATGACACAGACAAAGACGGACGGCCAATCGTCGTATCCCGTATGCCGAAAGCTGGTTTTACCTACGGAGTGAGGCGCGAGGATAATCCGAACATCATTGAGATGCGGACATTCCTGAGCGACAAGAATATGACACCAACGAAGCTCAGACGCTACGAAGAGTTGCGCGAGCGAGTGGATGATGACGCATTCATTGCTGAGTCATATAACCTATCTGTTTGGGGATCGATACATGCAAAGAATAATATACCAATTCCAAAAGAATAAATATATGGAAATAACAGGAAAGATTAGGTCAGTTATGCCGGCAAATAGCGGCGTAAGCCAAAGAACTGGCAACACATGGATGTCGCAAGATTATGTGATGGACTATTTCTGGTGGCCGAACCAAACGCTACCATCGCAAATGCTGTTTAAAGTGTTTGGTGAAGACCGCATCAAGCAATGGAACTTGCAACAGAATGATGAGGTGAAGATTACATTCCACATCGAGGCACATGAATATGACGGTCGGTGGTTCAATGAAGTGCGCTGTACTAACGTTCAGAAGGTAGGTGCGAGTGCAACTACCGAGGAATCACATGGGCAATCGGCTGAAGGACCTACCGCGCCAGCTGGCGCAAAGGTGCCTCCATTCCCGGAACCCGGGCAACAGGAAGAGGGAGGCGAAGACGATGACTTACCCTTCTGACCAGTATTTCAACGAGTGGCAGCCCACGGGTTGTCATTCGTCCTTAATTACAGGGAACTATGACGGAGGAACTGACCGATCAGCAGAAGTACGACCGTGAACGCTATCGGAAGCAACGTGAAAAGCTGCTGGCTCAGCGACGCGAATACTACATCAATTACGAGAAGAAAGGATTGAAAAAGCCGAGACAGCGCACACCACGACGCATCCGCGACCATGAGCGATATATGAAGCAGCGTGACGAGCGACTGCTGAGGCAAAGGGAATACTATGGGGAGAACCACGAGAAATGCCGTCAGAGCGTAAAAAAATGCCAACGTGAGGCGTCATTAAGAAAACTAAGGAACTATGAGTGAAGAAATCAATAATATAACGCCAAAGCTACGATCAACTGAGCAGATAGCGCAGGATGAGCAACTGAAGCGGTGGGACATCCTACGGCCATACTTGCTCGACCCGCGTGAGGACTACCCAGAGCCGTACACCATATTGGAGTACAACGGCGTGCCGTTCTCGAAGGTTGGCGGTCTTGCGGCCATCACGGGTCAGAAGAAGAATGGTAAATCGTTCGTACTGACACAACTGATGGCGGCAATATTGGGAAACGGGTGTGACAAGACGCAGCGCTACCTGCCAGGACTGAAGGTGCCCGAGCGAACCATCGAGTATCTGGGCCACCTGCCAAAGGTGCTCTACTGCGACACTGAGATGGAGAAGCTGTCGAGCGCAAAGGTGCTGCGACGTGTGCATTGGTTGTGCGATTGGGACATGAAATACCCAAACGACCGCTTTGCCGTGCTGTGGCTAAAGAACATGCCGAAGGATGAGCAGAAGAAGGTCTATCAGCAACGCTACGACCTCATCCGCATGGCCATTGATGCCATACAACCCGACGTGGTGTTCGTGGATGGTCTGCGCGACCTGATAGCCTCGATTAACGATGAGGAAACGGCCTCTACCATTCTTGACACCTTCGGCTCGTTGGCAGAGGAAAGAAACATGTCGATATGGCTGGCACTTCACCAGAACCCAAGCCGCAAGAATGACGATGACGAAGCCAAGATGCGCGGTTGGGTAGGTTCGGAGTTGGGCAACAAGGTGAGCGACACGCTGGTGAGTATCAAAACGAAGACCGCCAATGGCGTGACGTTCACAGTGAAGCAGTGCGATGCCCGCGACAAGGACATGGACGACTGGCAGTTTGAAGTGACTGAGGATGCTGGCAACCTTGGCGTACCTCGCATCATCACGAAGGGCACCAACTTGTCGAGCAAGTCAAAGGAGCAACCAACGTGTGACGATACACGACAGATACGCGAGTGGATTGAACAGGCGAAGGGCATGTACGAATGGCCAATGGACCGTCAGACCATCAAGAAGACGGTATTCTGCGAGATTGGCGGAGTGAAGAATAAAGACAAGCAACAGGCCGACATGATGGCGGCAATCAACTTGCACTATTTGGAAGAATCGACGCTGAAGAAAAATGGCTATCCAATGCTCCAACCACCTGAAGACTTACCCTTCTAAAAACGGTGACCCAATCCCATTGTATCCCTAAAGGGATACAGAACCGTGACCCAATGGCGGTGCGTAGGGTGCGAGACCCCTGCCCGCCTATGGCGTGGCGGGCGGGTCACGAACCCCACACACGCGCCGCACGCGCATGCGTTTGGCTTTACATTATGACGTTTTGAATTATGGCTAAAATCGACCAGATTATCATCGAGCGCATTCTGGACACGGCGAAGATTGAGGAGGTCGTAGGCGACTTTGAGGACGTGGCACTACGGAAGAAGGGCGTGAGGTATCAAGGCATCTGCCCTTTCCACGACGATAAGGGCTACGGCAACTTCTCGGTGTACCCGAAGGAGAACTGTTATCGCTGCTTCAAGTGCGATGCGAAGGGTGGCGTAGTGGACTTCCTGATGGCGCACGAAAAGCTGTCATACCCAGATGCGATACGGTGGTTAGGTAAGAAGTATAACATCGAGGTGGATAATGTGCCGTTCGATTATACGCCACCGCCACCACGACCCAAGCCAGTGCCACTGCCTACGCTGACGCTGCCGCGAGGAATGGTAGCGAGGCGGATGGTGACAGAGGGCGACGCGCTGGTGCAATGGATCAACACGGGTATCAAGTGGGGAAACGAGCAACGGGCAAGGATTCCGCAAGTGTTACACGACTATTGTATAGGACACGCGACGGTACAATGTAGGCATGAGTTCACCGTGTTCTGGCAGATAGACCATGAGGGCAACGTCCGCACGGCGCACTATATGAAGTATAAGCCCGACGGACACCGAGTGAAGGATAAGAAGGACTATCCTACTGACTGGTTCCACGCGTTGCTTTCGAGGCATTGGGACGCTGAAAAGCAAGAGATGACCAACGAGCCACCATACCCATATCCGCACATATACGACCCGTCGAAGCAGGAAGCGAGGCTGTGCCTGTTTGGTGAACACCTGCTGAAAAAGTACCCAAAGGCAACTGTTAAACTTGTGGAGAGCGAGAAGACGGCAGTGCTGATGGCCATAGCTTACGGAAACAATCCGATGCAATTGTGGTTGGCGTGTTGTGGTGCGAGCAACTTGACACGCGAAAGGCTGAAGCCGCTCATCGGCCAGAAGCGGAATGTGATATTATACCCCGACCGTGACGGCGTAGAAGAGTGGCGAAAGAAGATGGAAAGCCTGTACTATCCGATGGTCAGCATTGACGATCAACCAGTGACGAAGTGGTGGAAAGAGTGCGACGGGCCGAAGGCTGACATCGCCGACGTGGTGGTGAGGATGCTGAACGAGGCTCCACCGCCACCGAAGACAATCGAAGAGATTAAATCCATCATGCCAAAAACCGCTGATTTGATAGATAAATTAGGATTGGAGGTGGTGACATGAAACAGGTATGCGAGGGATGCGTGGCATGGAGTAAATTCCCAAAGTTACATTTCTGTCATAAATTTGCGAAGCCATGCTTGCAAGTCCTGAATTGCAAAAAACGAAACCGACTATTAAACAAGAAAAGAAAATGATTAAAGAACAAGCAAGCCAAGAGAATCCAGGTATCAAGAACGTATCGACCAAAGTACCCGTGTGGGTGGCCGAATTGCTGAACCTGATATGCGCCTCGCGTGGCACCGACATCTACGGACTGCTGAAGCTGGTGCTGGAGTTCATCATCGAGACGGCCAAGGTCAGCGGCCCAGTGCCACCGGCCATGCAAACCATCCTTCACATGCTGAAGATGGACGTGGACTGGAATCGAGCCTTTGCCTTCAGCGACCCGTCGGCAACGATGGACGTGGCACAGGTGATCCTCGTACTACAGCAGCACGACAAGAACGGTGCGCGGCAAGGCTTCGGCCTCGCCATGATAGACAAGCCGTTCCTGCCAGGTGAGACACCGACCATGACGCTGTGTGTCGATGACATCCTGGAGCGCGTGGCCGAGGTCAGCATGAAAGGACTCTACCGTGACTTGCGACAGGTAGGCGTTGCACTGGAAACAGAAAGCCTACGCGAGACACTGACCATGATGTGCGACGCGCAACTGCTGGCACACCTCGACGAGTCAGACCGTGGTGAGCTGCCGCAAGTGGGCGACTTCCACGACTTCGGCAAGCAGATACAGTATGGACGCAAGACCAAGCGCAAGCCGCACCGCACGCCGGACAGCTTGGCAAACAGTCAGCAGACGATACAATGGACGGATGATGACCGAGAGTTGGCCGAGTACGAGGCGAAGGATTGGGAAGGTGAGCACCGACAGACGGACTTAGAACCGCCGGCAGGTGTGGACCTTGCCGAAGAGGTTGAAAATGCAATAGGCGGAAAGCCGTTCGACGTGGAGCCATGAGCGTAAAACGAAGAGCAGAACGGACGTACTTCAATACGGAGTACATGCCAGAACTATATGAGGATTCCATCGAGAGCGAAGAACCGATGGAAGGCGAGCGGCATGTGCGCGGAATTGATGACGTTGTACACGCCGACCGCCAAAGGTTCTACAAGTTCTGCCGCAAACACGGCTATGACTGTCAGATCATCAAGAACGAATCACGACGTAAACACCCAGACTTCTGACTATGGCAAAGAAGCGAAATTGGCGAGGGGTCAGTGACAAGGTGGCCAAGGACAAGCAGGAGATATACAACAGCCGCGAGTGGAAGGAGTTGCGCATTGCGAAACTCAGGAGCACCAACGGACTGTGCGAGGAGTGCATGAAGGAGGGCATCGTGACAAGTGCCCGCTGCGTGCATCACATCGTACCTATCGAGACCGCGCGAACCAAGGACGAGATGAAGCGGTTGGCTATCGACTGCGGACTTCAAGGGCTGAAGGCTCTGTGCTTCGCCTGCCATGCCCGCATCCATAAGGAGCTGGGCAGCAACACGGCGAAGATAGTCCGCCAGCGTGCCGAGGCCCGACAAGACCGATGGGCTGACAACCTCATGAGTAAATTCGTAAAGAAAGAAGACGATGGAACAGGAACAATGGAAACCGATTCAGGAGTTCAACGGTGAGTATGAGGTGAGCAACCTCGGACGTGTGCGCTCAATGAAAAGGTACCACGGTATGGTTGGGCGCATCATGCCTCAGACCATCCAGCGCAGAGGTTACTATGCGGTGATGTTCTGGATGAACAACAAACCGTACTGCCGCAAGGTGCATCGGTTGGTCATCGAAGCATTCACACCTAACCCCGACAGCCTGCCGTGCATCAACCATATCGACGGCAACAAACTCAACAATCATGTGAGCAACCTCGAATGGTGTACCTATCAGGCGAACATGCAACATGCCGTGCGCACAGGGCTGACCCATCCGCACCAATGGACTGACGAAGAGCGCAAGCAGATCAGCGAGCGCAACAAACAGTATGCCATCAGTCATGGCTACCAGCCCAAGCCACACCGAACAATGGCTGAGTACCAGGCAGAGCGACGAACTAAGGCCGAAGAGCGCAAGCGACTGAAAGCATTGCAACCTAAGAAGAAACGCGGAAGACCTCGCAAGCACCCTATCGACTGACCCCGGGCGGGTCGTTTTAGTTGAAGGGGCCTTCCGATTCGGAAATCACCTTGCCCTGCTCTCATTTAGTTCGGTAATTTTTGAAATTCTCGTTTTTCCCGAATCATATCTTAACGGTGCAAGGTATCGAAAATGCGCAATATACTCCGAACGCAAAATAATAACGAATAAAATGCCGAAAGCGATTTTTACTCCAATCCAGCTGCCACCTGAACAGCCCGACAAGTGCTCACGCTGCCCGCTGCTGGGACTCCGACCGAAGGAAGAACTGACCAAGGGGCAACGGCAGGCGTACTGCTGTCTGGGTGTGTTCACGCCCGACGGATTCCCGCCGCTCACGTCGAAGGGTATCGAGCGCAGTGCCGCAGCCTACCGAAAGCAGAAGCGACTGTTGCACCGCCCATGCGACGACCAGTGGGAGAAGTGGATGTCGCTGCCCGGTCGTCGATACCCCATCACGATGGATGCCTGGCGCGAGCGTCGCCACCCCTACGAGCTGGAACAAGAACTGAAACATTACAAGTCACTATTCAAGAAATAAACAGATATGGCAAAACAAAGAACGGCGCACGCCTACGAGTTGGAGCTGCGCAAGATGATAAAGTCGCGCACGGGTGCCGACATGGAACCGTGGCTGTTGCCACAGGTGAGGGCAACGGCGGCAAATATGGCGATGCTCGACAAGGTTCAGGCCGAACTGGAGGCCACCGACAGTCTGGTGACGCTGGTCAGCGGCTCGATGGCGCAGATGAAGAACGAGGTGTCGCCCCTTCTGCCCTACTACGACAAGATGCAGCGCACGCTGATGCTTCAGTTCGAGGCTATCGGACTGAACTACAAGACCACCCCATCGAAGGTGAAGGAGGACACCAAGAAGGGCGTGGACACCGAGAAGGACGGCCTGAGCAGCCTGCTCACCCAAGCCCGCGACACGATGAATGAGATACCTGAGATGGATTGAACGAATTTCACGAGAGCGGCAAACCACTGACGGCCTGACGCTCTCATAGTATAAACCCAATTAATAAACAAAAGGAACTATGACAAGAAGTGAGTTTGACTACCAAGTCAGAGAGTTAAAGAACAAGAAGGGCACAGCCATCCGTGAGATTGCTGCCCTACAGTCTGAAATCAAGGAAGAGATTGCCAGCAAGCATCGTCAGATTGACGAGATACGCAAGGACATCTCCAAGTTGAATCAATCGTTGCAAGGCTATCATCAGCGGCGCATCGCTCTGGAGAACGAATGGAACGCCAAGGTGAGTGCCTTCATCAAGGAGAACGAGCCAAGCACCACAAGCAACCTGGCAGAAACCAACACGCTCAACATCGTGTATGAGTTGCGCCGACGTGGTTTCAGTGGCATCGTTCAGAATGACGAAATCGGAGAACTCTACGACCTCGACAAGCACGATTGGAACAATGGAGAAACCAGTGAATCTGTATGAGGAAGCGTTTGTCATTCATTGGATTCGGCAAGCAGCCGAGGCACTGACCGACAACACGCACTTCATCTGTAACGACCTGAAGCTGACGAAACGTCTGTCACACGAACGGCAGACGTTTCTCATGATTGAACTGATAGCCCGTGAGCCTCGCCCATTCGTGGAGTACCTCGAAAGCGGCAAGACCCATCTACGACGTGCCGAAGTGGTAGGCGACGGCACGAAGAAAAGCCCCTACCGGGCACAATGGCGAAACGATTATTATAAACAATAAGAAACATATGAAACTGATAATATCAAAAACAGCACTTGAAATGGCAGTGAAGAACATCTGCCGAGTGATTAACTCAAAGAACGCTCTGCCGATTCTGGGCGACGTGCTCTGCATGGTGGACGAACAGCAGCAGACCATCACCATGACGGGCTCGGACACGGAGGCATGGCTGACGTACCTTTTGAGCCCCCTATGGCAAGGTGGCGGCTATAAAGCAGGGGTTGTAATGAGATTAGCAGCATAATAATTTATAAACATAAGGAACTATGGCAAAGAAGACAACAGACCGCGCCTTTGAGGTCTTAAAAGCAATCAAGGCAGAAGTGAACATCGACGTAATCAAAGACCACGAAATGCCGACGCTGTGCAACATGGAAACGTGCAAGGAGACTGGATTTGCGGTCATCCTGACGCTAAGTACCAAGTACGACTACACGAGTGCCGTGCTTGATGATTGGAGAAAGCGATTGGAGGCTGAAGATTACATGATCAGCGTCAAACGTAATCAGTTGCGAGTGAGATTTAACGTAATGTATTAGCCCCCTGCATTATAGCCGTCCCCCGATTGGCGGGGGACTCTAAAGGTCGAGGGCCGCTACCCCAACTACATGAGCGTGATTCCGCAGGATGCGCCCTACTCGCTGAAGGCCGACCGCCAAGCCCTGCTGAAGGCGGTGCGCAACGTGGCGCACTTCACCAACAGCAGCAGCCGACTGGTGAAGCTGGAAATCAGCAGCGACCAGCGCATGACGCTCTACGGCGAGGACTTCGACTTCTCGACGGAGGCGAACGACCGCATCGGCATCGACTACTCCTGCGGCAAGGACATGACGCTGGGCGTGAAGGCCGACAGCATCATCGACGAGCTCTCGCGCATCATCGAGCCGACGGTGACCATCCACTTCACCGACCCGAGCCGAGCCGTCACCATCCAGCCCGACGACCCGCTCTACCAGGGCGAGACGGTCACGATGCTGCTCATGCCGATGCTGGTGAATGAATAGAACACGAATTGAACGAATAAAACGAATAAAATAAAAGGAATTATGGAAAAAGAAACAAAAATCAGTATTGTACTCCACATCGTAGCCATGATTATTTTGGCTGCTTTCATGTGGGCATTGGCCGACTACAAGGCCGCACTTATCTCATTGTTAGTGTATGTCGCTTGTGCTGCTATCCGAGAGATGGGCAAGCAAGAAGGACAACGAGAAATGCGTGAGAAGTGTCTGGAGAACTTTATCGAAGGAGCCGCAAAGGTGGTGAAAGACACCGACCTTGCGATGAAGGCTCTCGGCATAGACGAGGAAACGCAGGAGAAGATACGCAAGGCTCGTGAGATTGTTCACAAAGCGCATTGTGCCGACTTTCCCGTGCCGGACAAAATCGTAATCAGAAAAGAAACTGAACCGCAACCGCCATCGTTTGAAGAAGCGCAAGGCGAAACGGGTACTAACGTAGCGGACTGACCTATGGCAAAGACAAAAGACTCACAGCCGCAGCAGACAATGGAGGAGTATCTGCTCTCGCAGCTGGATACGCCGGTGGTGCTGAAGGACGGCACGATGATGACGAAGCCGGACGGCTCGCCGATGACCAAGCAGGAGGCGATAGCCACGAACATCCTGAACCTGGCGATGAACCGACGGAGCAGCGAGAGCAGAGCCAAACGGCTTGCCGCTTGAGCTATGCCGAGTCGCGACGGAGGAAGGCCGATAGGCCAAGGCCGACGTGAAAGCGGCCCAATCAGACAGATTTGAGCTATCCCGACAAACGGGATTGCGCCGTAAGGCAAAGGGCAAAAAAGAACCGACCACGAATTACACGAATTGAACGAATTATAGGAACTATGAGCGAGAATCAAATCAAATCACGAAAGAGAGTTGCAGAGCATGGTGAAGTGTTCACGGCAAAGAGAGAAGTGAACGCTATGCTCGACCTCGTGAAAGAGGAAACCGACCGCATCGACTCCCGATTCCTGGAGCCTGCGTGTGGCAACGGCAACTTCCTCGTTGAGATACTGAGCCGCAAGCTGGAGGCAGCAAGAAAGAAGTCGTTTGGATTCCACCCCATCTGTAGGGGCGAGAAGATTGACGAACTTTCGTTGTTGGCTGTCAGCAGCATTTATGGCTTCGACATCATGCAAGACAACGTGGACGAGAGCCATGTACGGATGCTGTCGGTACTCCGCAAATGGTATGAGGACGTGACGAAGTACCCCGACTTGAAGAATAACACGATTTCAAGTATGGAACCATCGCCCGAACTCATTGAGGCGTGGAACTACATACTCGACCACAACATTCAGCGTGGCGACTTTCTGAAGATGCAACACCCAGAGACGGGCGTTGCGCTCTCAGTCTATCAGTGGGACATCAACGGCAAGACCATTCACTACACCGGCTACCTGCTGAGCGACCTCATTGACCAAGACAAACCAAAGCAGCTCATGTTATGGTAACAATAAGCGACAAACCACAATCTGCCGACCTCCGCGAGTATTGTGGATGGCAGGGCAACACGGAAGACAGCATCGTGACCGACGGCACCATCTACCACGACACCGGCTCGAAGGGCTTCAAGAACGGCAAACGCTACTTCAAGGACTGCTATCGTGCCGAGATCACCATCAGCGGCCAACGCTACCGCCATCGCTCGAAAGACCGAAAGGATTGTGAAGATTGGCTGAAAGCGGTCAAGGCGGGAAAGATAAAGCCCACCGACAACAAGGCCGACTGGTGGCGCATGGAGCAGCGCAAGGATGAAGCGGTGCGCATTGATGAAATCATCGTCAACGCTGCCGAGGAATCCGTCATGCTCTACGACTACCACCAGACGGGCGACCTATCGGCCATCAACGACTACATCGTGAAACGGCTGTTGCCTCACATGGCATACTACTGCGCCCACACGCTGAACTTTGGCAAGGATAGGACTATCACGGCATCACGTCAGGCCATCACCCTGCTGCTGACTCGTATCACGGCAGGAAAGCCCGTGATGAACTTCACGGCAACGTGTAAGCGTATGCTAAGAGTACACAAGCAGCGCGGCGACTTCTTCTACTACGAGAACGCACCCGAACAGGTGCGCATCATGGTGAACGGCATGAACCTCGACGGGTTGGCCGAACTCTACAAAGTAACTAAGGATAGAAGAATATAATAAAAAACGACAAATCATGTTTGAGAAAGTGAATGCTGGCCATCCGGATAAGATGGCCGACCGACTGGCGGGTGCCGTCGTGGATTTAGTGTATGAACGTGCGGGAGGGCTGACAAAGGCGAACCCGCGAGTGGCCTGCGAGGTAATGGCGGGGCACGGCAGGGTGGACGTACAGATAGAGACGAGCCTTGGCCGACTGGACTTGCGGGCTGACGACGTGGACCCGCTGATTCACCGGCTGTTCGGTGAGCGCGTGGTGGGTAACGTGCTCATCGCGCCACAAGACCCCCACCTGTCGGACATTTTGAGCCCCCTATGGCAAGGGGGCGGCTATAAAGCAGGGGTTGAAATCAAACAAGCAGCATAAGTTAAACCATTTAATATTTACGAAAATGAGCAAGAAATCATTTGAACGTGCTACAAAGCACAACAGAGTGCAAGCTGTATTCACTCGCTTCAAGAGAGACGACCAAGGGAAGTTGACAACCACCCCCCTGTACGACATCTATGGCCCTGAATACATGAGACGATGAGCATCATCCAAAAGGCGAAATGTGCGCTTGGCTTCCACAAGGAGGCCAAGTGCCATTGGACTGAGAAGTACCCATCCAGAACGACTAATAAAGGACGCTCGAAGAAACGCTGGTACACGGTCAAGGTTCGCATCACTGAGACGTATTGCGAGGTATGCGGGAAGACATTGAAACGCAAGAGGACAATAAAGTGGTAGCCCCCTGCATTATAGCCGTCCCCCGATTGGCGGGGGACTCTAAACGGGGCATGTGGTGACCGCCATCTGCTCGATAGGCGACGAGAACGTGACGTTTACCTACGCGGACGGCACCCAGGAGACGGAACGCTTCGAAAAGATTGTAGAAGATGCAAGAGAATACATTCATGGTCTTGGTGGTTTCGAGGCTTTTGCCATGTGGGGACTGATAAGACCATGAATGCCCCCCTGCATTATAGCCGTCCCCCGATTGGCGGGGGACTCTAAACGTGGAACAGGCAAGGCTGTATATCCTGACCGATTGCGGCGGCTCGTTTGAGGCCTTTGCATGTTGGGGTCTTATTCGCCCCAACATGTAGGCGAGGTTCTTTCAGTCGCTCCGCTTTCTTATGACTCGCTGGGCCCGAATAAGCGAGAGCAAGGGCCGAGCGGTGAAAGCGTCACCCTTCTTGCGTCCCTTCGGTAGCAAGCGACCAGAGGTCGAGCGCGGGATGCCGAGCGCGCTGAAGGCTGCGAGTAAGCGAGAGCAGTGTCATGCTCGCATGAGCAATGCCGAGCGTGAGCAGGCTCGACGCTGAAAGCGTCAATGGGGACTTCTGCGGCCACAGCCGCAAATTGATAATTGAGAATTGAGAATTAAATATAAGGAACTATGAAAGTGAACCATAAATTTAAGATTGGCGATCATGTTATGCACATGCCGACTGGTACGCACACCGTTTGGAAAATATCTGGCTATAGTGAGAATGGTTACAGGGTAAAAGAACATCTTGACTCTGTACGGATATTGTATGAAAAAGAAGATGAATGGGAATTGTACAATTCAGACAAATATCAATCACTGATAAATAATTAGAAACTATGAGCTATTGCAAGAAGAAAGGAATCCAGCCGACGGTGTGCAACTGTTTGGCTTGTGAGTATTGAAGGCTGCGAGTAAGCGAGAGCAGTGCCATGCTCGCATGAGCAATGCCGAGCGTGAGCAGGCTCGACGCTGAAAGCGTCAATGGGGACTTCTGCGGCCATAGCCGCAAATTGATAATTGATAATTGAGAATTGAGAATTATGGATTTCCTGACAATAGATTTAGTAAAGACGCATTGCCGAATTGAGTGCTACAGCAAAGACCCCGAAAGGCAGCGCAAGATTGACGAGACAATCAAGAAATGCGCCAACCTTGCCGAAGGGATTGTGTATGAGCATATCGGCAAGGACTATTTCGCCATCATAAAGGAATACGGCGAGATACCTATTTCGATTTTGCAAGCGGCATTGATTGCGACATCGGACACGATATTCGGGCGATACGCTGAAAAGAACTGCGCATTTAAGATGCTTCTGAAACCATACAAGAAGAAAGCGTGCGAGCGAAAAGAAAAGAAATAAGCGTCTTTAGGTTGTTATTTGGTTAA
>Ga0310786_10006999_pt1 | contig 14826 bp, 15 predicted proteins | sample AusTroGonzalo_MG_FD_203881 | JGI IMG/M metagenome (GOLD analysis project Ga0310786, IMG submission 203881) | Bovine rumen microbial communities from tropical cattle in Woodstock, Queensland, Australia - Gonzalo_03 (v2) (version 2) | ecosystem: Host-associated > Mammals > Digestive system >... | reverse complement strand
CGTCATTTAACTAATTTTACAACAAAATGAACACCAAAACAAGATTCAGGAAGCCAGAATCGGTGGTGTGGACTCACTTCACACGTCGTGGCGATGCCATTTTCCTCAGTTTGAAGAGAGAAGTTCGCATCGGCGTGCTCAGTGTTGCCACTTTGGCAGCTGCCTGCCCCGATTCCGCTGCGGCCGTCATGGCTTTCAGTCAGCCAACCACCCCCATCAACGATGGCGACGAGCTGGAACTGACACTGGATGATGCCGAGGTGGTGGGTACACTCGCCCCCCTGCCTGCCGACAAGGCGGTGCGCCTCGTGCAAGTGATTAACCGACAAGACATCGAGGCGTCGAGCGCCAACTCGGTGAACGACCTGCTGAAACTCGCCGCCGGCGTTGATGTACGCCAACGTGGAGGCTTCGGCATCCAGACCGACATCGGTGTGAACGGCGGCACCGAGGACCAACTGACCGTCCTGCTCAACGGCATCAACATCAGCAATCCCCACACGGGACATTTGACGGTCGATCTCCCAGTCAGCGTCGATGACATTGAGCGCATTGAGATTATCGAAGGCGGAGCCAGCCGCGTATATGGCAGTCAGGCCTTCTCTGGAGCCATCAATATCGTCACACGCACAGAAATGGAAAACACCTTAGGGGCACACGTGCAAGCTGGTTCCTACGGGACATTCGGAACCAACGTCCACGTCTCCGCCAACACTTCCCAATTCTTCAATCGCATTAGCGGAGCCTATGCCCGCAGCGACGGCGGCACCAGCAACGGCGACTTTAACAAAGCCAATGCCTACTGGAACGGAAAATTCCGAAGCGAACACTTCGATGCCAGTCTTCAGGCGGGTTTCAGTACCATGAACTACGGCGCCAACACGTTCTACGGCACTGGTTCAGACACACAATACGAGGAGGACCGCCGCTATCTTATCGCCGCCCGTGCCGAATACAAAAGAGCCGTCCGTATTCCCGTGCAAATCTATTGGAATCGCTCGCTCGACCATTACGTTTGGCGACGCGCCAATCCCGAAGCCTATCAGAATTTCCATCAAACCAACGTCTATGGCGCCAATGCCAATGCCTACACCACGTGGGTGCTCGGCAAGACTGCTGTCGGTGTCGAATTTCGTCGCGAGAACATCCTCTCCACCCGACTCGGCAAGGAAATTCCGGCCTCGGAACAGCACAAGTACAAGGTACCAGGTCACGACCAACATTATCAATACAAAGACGGACGCAGCAATGTCAGTGTTTACCTCGAACACGACATCTTGCTGGATCATCTGACCCTCTCCTTCGGCGTGCTCGCCAACCACAATACCGCCGTCGAAGGCCGGCTGCATCTCTACCCCGGCATTGACCTCGCATGGCGTCCCACCGACTACTGGCGAGTCTTTGCGTCCTTCAACCAAAGTCTCAGAACACCTACTTACACAGACATTTACTACAATGGTCCCGGACTGCAAGGTACGCTCCAGCTGAAGCCCGAACGAAGCACCGACTGGCATCTCGGCACTGCCTACACGGGCGACTTCTACCAACTCCAGGTCAAGGGATTTTATCGGCACGGAACCAACATGATTGACTGGGTGAAATACAATGGTAGCGACTATTACAAAACCGCCAATAGCGACATCGACAACATCGGTGCGGAAGCTTTGGCAAGAGCCAATTTTGCCAACCGCTGGGGAAAGAACGCCTTCCTCCAACGCCTCACCCTCAGCTATTGCTACAACTACAAGTTCCGTGTCCACACGGAGCAAGCAGCCAATTATGTCTCACGCATGACTTTCCTCCGCCACAAATTTGTCGTCTCGCTCCATCATCGCATCGTCAGCAGACTCACAGCGCAATGGGACGTCACCTTCAAAAACCGTGAAGGCGAGTTCGACAATGCCCAAACAGGTGAACGACAGACCTACGGCTCCTACGCCACCCTCGACATGAAAATCCAATGGACGCATCCCAGCTACAGCATCTATCTCCAAGCCAACAATCTCACCAACCACCCCTATTACGACTTCGCCAACGTGAAGCAACCGGGTGCATGGCTCATGGCTGGAGTCAAGTGCCGTATCGGTTTTCATGAAGACTACGGCCGAGGAACTGGCATAAAAAGGAGTGATTCTGTTAAAAACTGACAAAAAGTCATTGTCGTGTGGAAAATAATCACTAATTTTGTCACGATTTTTCTAAAAGGAGGCTTGGACGCCCAACCTCAAAACCAGAAAGGAAACTCTTATGGACGAAAAAATCATACAGCAGGTGAAGCAGCGGTACGGCATCGTGGGAAACTACGAGGGATTGAACCGATGCATCGATGTCGCCATCCAGGTGGCACCGACTGAACTGTCAGTGCTTATCTATGGCGAAAGCGGTGTGGGTAAAGAGGTGTTGCCGAGGGTGATTCACGATAATTCAACACGGAAGCACAACAAATACTTTGCTATCAACTGCGGATCCTTGCCAGAAGGCACCATCGACTCTGAACTGTTCGGACACAAGAAGGGATCGTTCACGGGCGCACTGGATGATCGCGAAGGATATTTCAGCGTGGCGAACAAGGGAACGCTCTTTCTGGACGAGGTGGGCGAATTGCCTTTGGCGACGCAAGCCAGGCTGCTGCGCGTGTTGGAAACTGGCGAATACATCCGTGTGGGCGAAAGCGAGGTGAGAAAGACGGATGTGAGGATTGTTGCAGCCACGAACGTGAACATGCAGAAGGCAATCCGCGAAGGAAAATTCAGGGAGGATCTCTATTACCGACTGAACACCATCCCCATCAATATGCCGCCACTCAGAGAACGAGGAAGGGATATCGAACTGCTGTTCAGAAAATTCGCCTACGACATCTCGCAGAAATACCGCATTGAGCCAGTCCGACTCACGGAAGATGCGCGCATATTATTATTAAGGTATAAATGGCCCGGAAACATTCGTCAGCTCCGCAACCTGGTGGAGCAAATCAGCGTCATCAGTCAGGAGCGAGAAATCACACCTGAAATTCTGAGAAGTTATGGCGTAACGGATGATTCATTGGGTGAAACAGGATTGGTATTGCATGGCGCCAACCGCATGGAGCACACGGCAGAAGCCCACAGCTACGAGAAGGAGCGCGACATGCTCTTCCAATTGCTGTCGAGCATCGGCAAGGAGGTGAAAGACCTGAAGGAATTGGTCCACAGCAACATGGAGACAATGCGCGATCCACAACCCTACATTGTCAACGAACCACGCTATACGCCTGCCAGCAGTATTCCTTACGAGAGCCGCCACATTCAGGATGTGGAAGACATCGAAACAATCGAGGAGGCTCCGATGTCGAACAAGGAACTGATGAAAAAGAATATCATTGAGTCTCTCCAACGCAACAATGGCAACCGAAAGAAGACAGCGCAGGAGTTGGATATCTCGGAGCGCACATTGTATCGGAAAATCAAGGACTACGGGCTGGAGATATGAAAAGACATGTGACCATACTGATTGTGATGCTGGTGAGCGTGTTGGGCGTGTTGACCGCGTGTACCGTCAGCTATAAGTTCACGGGTACGAGTATCGACTATACCAAGACCAAGACCATCAGCTTGGACAAGTTCCCCATCCGTGCCAATTACGTGTGGAGCCCAATGGAGTCGATGTTCTATAACACTATCAGCGATGTCTATGCACAAAAGACCAAACTGAAAGTGTTGAAGCGCGATGGCGACCTGCAATTGGCGGGCGAGATTGTTGAATATAGTCAAACCAACAAGAGCATCGGCTCGGACGGATACTCCACGCAAGTGCAGCTGAAGATAGTCGTGAACGTGCGCTTTGTTAATACCAAGAAGCATGAGCAAGATTTTGAGCAGCGTTTCAGTGCTACCGCAGAATATGATTCATCCAAGCAACTGGCGGCTGTGCAGGAAGAATTGGTACAAGAGATGATTGACGACATCGTTGACCAGATATTCAATGCAACAGTAGCTATTTGGTAAACAGACAATAAGAATAAATTATTTCATGGAATAATGAATATAAGAGAACTGATAGACGACCCCTCAAAACTCAATGCGGAGACCATGCCCGAGTTGAAAGCATTGGTGGAGAAGTACCCCTTTTTCCAGGTGGTGCGTCTGCTCTACATCTCCAATCTCTACAAACTACATTCGCAGGATTTTGGCACCGAATTGAGGAAGGCAAGTTCTTTCGTTCCAGACCGCTCTGCCCTTTTCGCGCTGACGGAGGGTGTCAACTACACCCTGCCAACCCACGGCAATGATATTAGCATTGAGACGGAGGATGAGGGCACCAGAACCATCTCGCTCATCGACCGCTTTTTGAACGAAGGTGGTATTGAGACAGACGAGGATTATGGTCCTCGCAGAGAGCAACCGTCTCTGATTGACTTGACCAAAGACTACGCCTCTTACCTGATGCAACAGGAAGATCAAACCTCCGAAATTTCGGAAGTAGAACATGGTGAAGCGCCCAAACTGAAGGGAGCTGACCTCATCGACAACTTCATCGAAGAGACCAAAGGCAAACAGCGGGTGGACATCCCAGACATTGACGACAATGAATTCTCCTCACCCGAGTTTTCTGTGGAAGAAGAAGAGGTTTATACCGAAAGTATGGTCAACATTTACATAAAACAGGGCCGATATCAGCAAGCTTTGGAAATATTACGCAAAATTTCTTTGAATAATCCAAAAAAAAGTTCTAACTTTGCAGCGCAAATTTATCTGCTGGAAGTTCTCTTGAAGCAAAATCAATGATTTCCAAAAGAGAAATTGGGCAAGAACAAACAGTAAATTAACAAAAAACAAACAAATAAAATGTATCCATTAATCATTGTACTCATCCTTCTCGCATCTTTGTTGATGGTGGGAATTGTTCTTATTCAGGAATCCAAGGGCGGTGGTCTCGCATCCAGCTTCGCTTCTTCAAATCAAATTATGGGTGTTCGCAAGACTACAGACTTCCTTGAGAAGGCAACTTGGGGTTTGGCTATTGCAATGGTGGTGCTCAGCGTCGTTTCTGCAGCTTTCGTTACAAAGACAACTGTAGAAGAGGCTCCAATCAACATTGCTGCTCCAGCTCAGTCAACTGATGCAGAAAATGTACCAACATTCCCTGCAACAGGCACACAGACTCCAGCTGAATAAAGAATAGGAAAAAAGAGAAAGAATTTGGGCTGCATGGTTTCCATGCGGCTCTTTTTCATGCATAAACAAGGGTGAAAAAGGGAAAAATGGACATTTTTATAAAAAAATGCCATTAAATTTGCAAAAGTATCAAATAATTCCCCTATCTTTGTCACATGATTTCTTTAGCGAGACATATTGAATTGTTGCTGCTCGACCACGACTGTGTGATTGTGCCAGGACTTGGTGGTTTCATAGCCAACCATGCCGATGCACGATACGCAGGGGGGGAGGAGCACCTCTTTTTGCCCCCTTATCGAACGATTGGTTTCAATCAACAGTTGCAAGTCAACGATGGTCTGCTTGTGCAGTCGTACATGACAGCTTACGACACTTCCTACCCTTCTGCCAATTTACAAATGGAAAAGGATTTGGAGAAAATGATGTACGAACTGGAGATGAAGGGAGAATACGAGTTGGAAAACATTGGCACCCTCAAGAAAGGACTCAATCAGAACATTTCTTTCATTGCACCCGAGACAGGCGCGCTCACTCCATCCCTCTACGGGTTTTATTCTTATGAGATGAAGTCATTACAGCACGTCATCAAGGAGAAAGACATTCAGCGTACTTTGCAAAATGCTGCATCTATGCACATTGCCAAGAAGGACGATGAACTGGGACAGATTGACACTACCCCACGAAAGGATGTGGTCATCCACCTCAACCGCCATTGGATTGACTTTGGTATTTCTGCTGCAGCTGCTGTGCTCCTATTTTTCTGTTTTTCTTATCTGACGATGAAGGGTGTAAACAAAGGCTCCGATACTGTAGTCGCAGCCTTCCCTACGATAGATAAGGTGACCGCCAAGCCTACCCCTGCTGTAAAGACAGCTGAAACTCACAAAGCTACAATAAAGAAAACAGGGATTGCTCAGCCTACAAAAATTCAGACAAAGTCTACACCAACACTTTCCGCAGATGTCCCTGCTCAGACTCAACAAAAAATCGAAACGACAGCTCCTGCGAAGGTTAATAAAGGCAAGTTTACTATTGTCCTTGCCACCTACGTAAGTCAAGATAATGCCGAACGTTACATCAATACCCTTGCCAAGGATGGCTTTGATCAGGCACGCTACGTGAAGAACGGGAAGGTGAGTCGAATACTCTACTCTAACTACGCTGACGAAGTTGCGGCTCAGCAAGCCCTGATGTCACTCCGCAAGCAGAGTTCCGAATTCTCAGAGGCATGGATCCTCGAGCTCTAACGCTCAACTGAAGACAAAAACTTAAAAGAAGACGGCATGAAGAGAGTTAGATGTCCCAAATGTGATCAATACATCGTCTTCGATGAAACACAATACACCGATGGCCAATCATTAGTCTTTGTGTGCCAGCACTGCAAGAAGGAATTTGGCATCCGCATCGGTAAATCCAAACTCGCCAACCGCCACGAGGAGAAGACCCTCGACGAGCATGCTTATAATGAAGATTACGGCAGTATCGTGGTGGTGGAGAATCGCTTCGCCTACAAACAGGTCATTCCTTTGGATTTTGGTGAGAATGAGTTTGGCAGATATGTGAAGGGCACCAACATCAACAAGCCCATCGACACCCGTGACCCCAGCATTGACACTTTCCATTGTGTCATCACGGTGAAAAAGAATAAACAAGGGAAACTGCAATATATCTTGCGCGACGCTCCCAGCGATACAGGCACCTTCTACATGAACGACATCTTGCGTGATGTTGACCGCATTAATCTGGAAGACGGAGCCATTATCACCATCGGAGCTACCACATTGATACTGCGTGCAGCCCAAAATGACTTATAGACTAATGATACTAAAAGGCGACCTTATTACAAAAGCAGATGCACAGAGTGCGTTTTTCTCTTCCTACGAAGGGAAATACACCCTCATGGATAATCTTGACGAGAGAGGCGAACCTATCATCCATGCTCGCAAGGAGATTTACAATTCCGAATACGTTTATGTCACAGTCGTGCTACGAGGCACTCTCCACCTAATTGTGTCAGGTACCCGCATCGAGTTGAAGGCTAATGAACACCTCACTGTCACACCCTGCATGAGCGTAACCATAGAAGAATCTCGGTGCGTCTTCTTTTGCTTCCTCACCAGTAGCTATTTGATGGCAGACATATACAAGCGTACCAACGTGTTTAACAAACTGCACTATCATGCCTTTAAGTTCCGTCACATCCGTTTAAATCCTGAGAAAATTGCCATTCTTCTCGAATGCTACAAGCGCGTTAAACGTGAGCACCAACAACCCGACTACCCAAGGAAAGAAGTAGTTCTCCGTGCCTACCAATCTGCTTATGTAGCGAAATTTTTCTCCTTGATTGAGGACACAGAGCGTGTTAACTACGTAACCAACAGTCGACAGTATGCACTCTTCAATGAGTTTCTTAAACTGCTCAATCAGCATCACAAGACGGAGCGTTCCGTGCAGTTCTATGCCAATAAACTCGGTATCTCTCCCAAGTACTTGTCCACCATCGTATTCAAGTTCACGGGCATGACAGCCTCACAATCCATTGACCAATATGTGGTGTACGCTATTAAACAAACACTTTATAACAACGAATATAACATCAAGAAAGTCAGCGTGGAATACAATTTCCAAAGCCAGAGTTTCTTCGGGCGTTACTTCAAGCGCATCACAGGTTTATCGCCCAATGCTTATCTCAAGAAGAACAACATCAAGTCCATTAATTTCGTACAACAAAAAAAGGAGAACTAAGCCATGCCACAGTCAACAACCAATCAGAACATGCGCCACACCCCCCGATTTGTGGAATACGTGGACATCTTTTCACGAGAAGACATCATCCCTTCAGCGGGATCTAAGGACAACATACTTCTGTTCGACACTTTCAGTGGAATCAATCCTCTTGATCCGCTGAAAGATACTCCCCCCACCAAGATATACCAGAGCGTCAGCTACTATCTGATGGAAGGGGAAATCACTTTCGACATCAATGGCAAGGAAAAAACAGTGACCCGCAGCACCCTTGTCAACATCATGCCTGAAAACATCATTAAAGCCACGCATGTCAGCCCTAATATACGTTACTTCATGGTGGTCACGTATCCCAAAGTGTCCAATCAGATATTTAAGGAGATAGGACTTACCTACAGCAACGCACGACTATCTTTGCAGCACTTCATTACGCCTGTCGACGTACAACAAATGCAGGATATGCTCCGCATTTACACCGATATCAAGCGCGATTTGCGCGGTCCTGACTACGAATATAAGCCTGAATTTATTCGCTGTTTGCTCAATAGCATGATGGTCAAAAACATTAATATACATCAGTATGACCCTCTGCCTCTCGAAGGCAACAGCAATTCACGCCAGTACGATGTCTACTGCCGTTTTCTCTCTCTGCTCAACAAACATACAGTAGAGCACCGCACCGTCCGATTCTACGCAGAAACCCTTGGCATCTCCAGCAAATATCTCTCTTACGTCTGCACATGTTACAGTAAGAAAAATGCTTCAGCATGGATAGATGAGGCAGTCATCCAGAAGGCCAAGGCAATGATATTGGTTCATCACTACTCTCTCAGTGAAACCAGCGAATCCCTCCAATTCCCCACTGTGAGCAGCTTCAGTCGCTTCTTCAAGCGCATCACAGGAATCACACCTAGGGAATTTCTCCGTAAAGAAAGTAAATAAAAAGGTAATATAATAAAAGATTGTTTTTATGCGACTTATTCCATTGTACACATGGACTAAGGGGCTTCATTCCATGAGGCTCTCACGGACCAATTTTCAGAAACAGCCATGGGCGAGCGGCGTTACACTTCTCGTTTGTGTTATCATTGCCATGCTTTTGGCAAATCTCCCCCTCACAGCAAATTTCTACCACGAGGTGCTCGAAACCAGCCTCTCCATGACCATCTCCAACGAGACGTTCAGCATCAGTTTCCCGCAAGACATGACCATTGAGAAATTCATCAACGACATCCTGATGGTTATCTTCTTCTTCACTGTCGGACTCGAGATCAAGCGTGAAGTTGTCTGCGGCGAGCTCTCCAGCGTCAAGAAAGCCCTCCTGCCCGTCATTGCAGCAGCAGGCGGAATGGCTATCCCAGCTCTTTTCTATACCATCTTTAATTTCGGCACCACCACCGCTGGTGGATGGGGTATTCCCACGGCTACCGATATTGCCTTCGCTGTCGGCATCATGTCCATTCTTGGCAACAAAGTACCCATTTCTCTCAAAATATTCCTGACAGCCCTCGCTATCGCCGATGACCTCGGAGCCATTCTTGTCGTCGCCATCTTCTATGGTGGTAACATCAACCTCCCCCTCCTTCTCATCGCCATTCTGCTCATCATCGGCATCCGCATCATGAACAGCCTTGGTGAGAAGCGCATGATGTTCTACCTCATTCCTGCCATCGTTGTTTGGTTCCTCTTCTACTACTCAGGCATCCATTCCACCATGTCAGGTGTTGTTATGGCATTCATGATTCCTATGGACGCCCGTTTCAAACGCTCCTACGTCAAGCGTAGCAATCGCAAATACCTCACCCGTCTTGCCAACTACGACAATGACCAGTTTGAACAGGGTGTCCCCTTCCCCAACGGTCCTCAGCGCCACTGCCTTCGTCGCATGAGTTACATCAACAACAACTCCATCGGCATGTCCTACCGTCTTGAACATGCACTCAATCCTTGGGTGAACTTCCTTATCATGCCCATCTTCGCACTGGCCAATGCAGGAGTTGTTATCCCCGACATCAGTTTTTTCAACATCTTTCAGGCACTTCCTCTCGAAGGTGTCGGTCTTGTTGGCATGGGTATTTTCTTCGGACTTCTCCTCGGTAAGCCTATTGGTATCACTCTCGCTTCCTTCATTGCCATTAAGTGTAAGGTGGGAGCTATGCCTGAAGGAGCCTCTTGGAAGATGCTCTTTGCAGTAGCATGCCTCGGCGGTATCGGCTTCACCATGGCCATATTCGTCGATACTCTCTCCTTTGGTGAACTCACGCCCGAAGCCACTGACATGCTCCGTTCGTCAGGTAAAATAGCCGTTCTGCTCGGTTCACTCTCTGCTGGTGTCCTCGGCTCTTTGCTCATCATGTTGTTCGACAAAATGGAGAAGAAATAAGAAAGCACTTTATTGTATAATACGAATTTCTAAAGATACGATTTATGGGAAAGTTTACATTGATGGCTCTGCCGTATGCCATAGAAGCACTGGAGCCAGTGATTAGCAAGCAGACGCTGGAGTTTCACCACGGGAAACATCTGGCTGCATACGTGAATAACCTGAATGGTCTGCTGGACGGGAGTGGTTTCGAAGAAGCTACGCTTGAGGAGATTGTCTGCAAGGCAACGGGAGGCATCCTGAACAATGCCGGACAGATCCTAAACCACGAGCTGTACTTCGGTCAATTTTGCGGACAACCAACGAAAGCGGCTCCGACAGGCGCCTTGGCTGATGCCATCGTGAAGGACTTCGGCTCGTTCGAAGCTTTCAAGGAGGAATTCCAGAAGAAGGGCGCCACCCTGTTCGGCAGCGGATGGGTGTGGCTGTCGGCTGACAGAGCCGGTCAACTTTTCATTACCCAGGAGACCAATGCTGCCAATCCTGTGCAGAAGGGGCTCACTCCCCTACTTACTTTCGACGTATGGGAACACGCCTACTATCTTGACTACCAGAATCGCCGTCCCGACCACCTCGCCGCTCTCTGGAGCATCATCAATTGGGAGGAGGTAGAACTGAGATACGGTAAGGCCAGAATGTAATCTTCTCTAGACAAGACAAGATGTGCCCAACACACTATTGCAGGTGTTGGGTACATCTTATATATGGCTTATTCTTCAGGGTGAAGTACCACCACTCCGTGTCACTTGACCTTTATCTTCTCATATTCCTTCTTCGCTGCCGTCATCAGTTTCTGGAACTCAGCATCGTTGTGTAGACGTGCCAACGTGTAGGCAGCCACCAAACGACCTGCCTGCACATCGCTCGGAAAGTGGAAGCCTAAAATGACACGACTGCGACCATATTCGTAACCACGTGCTAACAAATCATTCTGGCTATTCGGCATCACTTCCACCAAAGCGAGCGCAATACCCCAACCTAAGATGGAATGCGAAGAAGGATAGCTGGACGATGTGGCATACCTCTCATTCAGTTCTGGTATGGCAGAGCTATCGCCCAAGCGGGCGAAAGGACGCGTGCGGAAGTTCTTCGCTTTCAAGTGTCTGGAAGCATTATACAGTTCCTCAAACGCCTTCTTCACCATCGCAGCGATGGCAGGCGTCTCCTTCTCGCCCAGTGTCAGACCCACACAAGGCGTATAGCAATCAAGGAAATCCTTATCATCACAAGGAACATCCGCCAGTGCCTGCATGCCGCGATCCGTGCCACGTTCCTGTTTCGCCTGCCAATACCCCACCACATCACCATAATAGCGGTAGGAAGCCGAATCCACAGGCGCATCCAGCACCCGCTCACCTTCCGGATAGCCCACTTTAACAGACTTCGACTTGATGCCCTTAATGCGTCGGTACTCCTTACGTGCCTCCTCCAAATCCTCCTGATACTCCGGGATGGAGTGCATCCGTGCTACAGCAGCCGATGCTGCCAGACGACCCGCATCCACATCGCTCTGCCAATGGGCACCCACAATGACACGGCTCTCTCCATACTCATATCCGCGACGCAAAATGGTGTCCTGCAATTCGGGAGCCACCTCCACCATCGCCAATGCAGAACCCCATCCAAATGCCGTATGTCCAGAAGGATAGGAACCGTTGCGACGCAAGTCCTTCTCATCGTCGAACTGGCTCGACACATGTTCGTTCAGTCGGGCAAAGGGACGCACACGCATATATCTTCTCTTCGCTATGCTCGTAGCCTGATTGCTCGTCTCCCCCACCCGCTTGATGAAACGGTATATGGCAGGCGTCGCCTCCTTACTGATGGTCATACCCATCGCCTCGCTGAACACCGTCGCCATGCGGTCAGCCCCATAAAGCGACTCCCAACTCGCCCGTTGACCACGCGGCGTGTTGCGAATGGACTTTCCCCACAGAAACTGCTGGAAGTCATCCACAAACAGCACACTCGCCGTATCTGGTGGAACAGGCAGATAAACACACGGATTGGGCAGCTGGAACAGGTTAAAATACGGAGAGTCCTTCTTCTCATTCTCCGTCTGAGCCACCACACCCAATGTGCCACAAAAGAAAAGGATGGCAGTAATCATCCTCCATGTTTTCAGTCTCATTGTTTCCTTATTATTTAGTATTCGGCTGCAAAAGTACTAAAAAGTTAGAATATGTCCTAACTTTTCTCTGTCTTTGCACACATCATTATAAATAAAAGAAAATTATTAATAAAAGACAGAATTCTTTGAACGTAAACAATGATGAAAACAAGAATTATGACTTTCATGGTAGCGATAATAACCATCGCCACCATTTATGGACAAGAAGAGCCAAAATTCACAGTGAAGCCCACAGGGCGCATCCTGTTCGATGCAGCCTATATCAATCCTCAGCATCAGGAAGACAAGCTGAACAGCGGTGCTGGCATCCCCGACATGCGCGTCGGCGTGAGCTTCAGTTACGACCGATGGAAGGGTAAGGTCGACATGGGCTATGCCTACGGCAAAGTGAACATGAAGGATGTCATCCTCCAGTATGACATTGACCTGGGATGCAGCGAAGCACACCTTCACATGGCAAGGTACACCATCCACGACCGTCGAAATGATTGCCAGCGAAGATATTGAGCTGGAAAACATCCAAATCCGGTTCACCATAGATTGATTGATGCTCTCACTTTGACATCTTTGACACTTTGACAACAACAGGGAAGCCCTCCATTTCGGAAGGCTTCCTTTTATTTTTCACTTTTTTTGATAAAATTAGGGATATGAGTAAGCACTGGGTTATACCCATTACTTCTTGCTTTGAAAACACAATCCTCCTTTTTAATCTCAATAATGGCAGGGTACTCTTCACCTGGCTTAATCTTTAAAAATATACCTATACTTTCTTGATTACGTCCCTTTTCATCGTCTGGGAAGAATGTTTCAACATTGATTTCACTATGTACAATTTTCCTCCCTTTCATAAAGACAAAAGGCCTTGTCCCTTCATACTCATCCAATGGGAAATCACTAAAATTGATATTGAACCTCTTTTCAAGGGAATCTCGGTCATTATGAACATATATGCCCATCAGAAAATCATCAAAATACAATGCTCTGTCCCAATCAAAATCAGTGTAATCATTCAAATCGATGGTGTCCTTATGATGTTTAAGTACATCCACTTTGATCTGATGAATAATCGGTTTTTTATGGCATCCACCAAGGAGCACCGCCAATGAAATCATGATTATTTTGAGTTTCTTCATTTTCTTCTAATTTAGTTCAGAAAAAAGACTTCATGTTTATTTCTTGTATGGTAGTTTCTTATAGAATGTGTACACCTCGCCTTCCACTTCCATTTTCCCTTCGTATCCGGAAAATTTTGAAAGTTGCAAAAAATATTTTGAAACTTTCAAAATTAAAATTCAAAGTTTGAAAATTAAAATCTAAACTTTAGAAATTTTGTGGAAAGCCTAGTCTATTTGAAAGCGTCACCTTAGTCTTTACTTCTTTTATCTTGTTTTGTATATATCAACAAGTATAGTGAGTCCACCAATAATCATGAACAAACAATATTTATCGCTGCCAACCTTCCACACGATACACTTTCTCTACAAGTTTCTTCTCCTCTTTGGTCTTGGCGTCCTTAAACCACACTTCGATACGTGCTGCATAATAATCGTCCCACACACCTTCGTAGATGCTGAATTCCTGCTTATCCACGAGTTTGGAGAAGGATTTCGTCGGTTTGATTTTCACTCGACTGGCTTTTCTAATCCTGTCCACTGAAAGTGGGATGTTTTCTGTGACTTCGAAACATTTCAGATATATTTCTCCTGCAGGCAGCGGGCCATAAGAGAAGTCATACATATACATTCCTCCCTGAAAGCCATTTCTGACACTGAGGTAGGTGTTGGTATCATGGATGTCCGCCACAGCCAAAGAATCAGCACGGCCTTCCACATATACATGATAGCCGGAATCAGGATCAACGATATAATTCGTCAGTGGCAAGTTGTATTCCAAATTCGCAGGAATAGGATGTTCCTTGCCGAAAGGATCGGTGTCAGGATCAAACAAAAGATGGATGGCGGTTGATAAGCAGAAAGCACCCATCCCCAAAACAATCACGCTGGATGCTACAATAGAAATGATACAACGCAACCATTTTTTGTTGACAAGCAGAACAATCCATGTGATAGGGAGTAAAACCAGAATGAGAAGCATCAAAATCAACCACGCATCGACAACTGCTGATGGGACAGTTATTCTGGCAAACCATACAATTGACAGCAAAGCCAACAACACTGGCAGCACATACCAGTACTTGATGATGAAATCCTTCACGGATGAGAAAAATGTTTTCTGTTTCATAAGGCATAATTGGTTTATGATTGTCGTTCCCTTATTCTTTTCTATTTCCTTTATTTTTCAAATTGAAACAATACCTATCGCTGCGCACCTTCATTTATATAACGAATCAGTGTTGCAAATATTAACGCCAAAATGCAACTTTTTTTCGACTTTAACATTTCAACATGTTT
>Ga0310786_10006998_pt1 | contig 14826 bp, 11 predicted proteins | sample AusTroGonzalo_MG_FD_203881 | JGI IMG/M metagenome (GOLD analysis project Ga0310786, IMG submission 203881) | Bovine rumen microbial communities from tropical cattle in Woodstock, Queensland, Australia - Gonzalo_03 (v2) (version 2) | ecosystem: Host-associated > Mammals > Digestive system >... | reverse complement strand
ACCCGTCAATTACAGGGACGTGCTATAGCGAAAATATGTATCGTGCAATCTGTGACCGCTATAAAGTGGAGGTGGAATGATTTCGGTTGTTCTTCCGTCCTATAACAGGGCGCATATCTTGCCTAGGGCCATCGAAAGCATCCTTGGCCAGACTTACAGGGATTTTGAACTCATCATTGTCGATGACGGGTCGTCTGACAATACTGCCGAGGTTGTAGGGAGCTTTAGCGATAGCCGGATTGTTTATGTGCGCCAAGAAAATGCGGGCGCCTGTGCTGCACGGAATAACGGCATCGCACATGCCCGGGGCGACTATATCGCTTTCCAGGACAGCGATGACATCTGGCATCAGGATAAGCTTGAAAAGCAGCTGGCGACGCTCCAGAATACGGGTGCCGACGTTGTTTTCTGCCGGATGAACAGAATGGTCGGTGGAGAAAAGGTGGGGCTGGTCTCGGACTACTTTCACGAAGGGTTCTTGCCGAAAGATGAAGTGCCGATGTCCATAGGGACGCAGACTCTGGTCGGCAAAAGCGAAGTATTCAAGCAGGAACGCTTTGATTCCGAAATGCCTCGTTTTCAAGAGTTCGAGATGCTGGTGCGTGCACAAAAGAGTTTTTCCATTTATTGCATAGAAGAACCTTTGGTGGATTACCTCTTGCAAAAGGATTCCATTTCGGTCAATCCGTCGTCTGTACTGACGGCCTGGAATCTTATACTAAAAAAACACCCTGATTTTTTCAGGGTGTACGGCTCATCGCGTGAACGGATCGCGAGGGATATCCAGCTGAATGCCAAGTCCATATCTGCTTTTTCCCAGCGGATGCGCCTGGCGCTCTATTCGTTCAAGTTTAGCAGGTCTCCCAAAACACTAGCCCGCTTTATCAAGTGGTTTGTGCTGTAGGGCTTTATTTTTTTTCCTTGAATTTGTCTTTTACCAGGTCAAGGAGTTCCTGCATGTCGGGATTCTTGATGAGCATCAGCCAATAAAGCGTAAGCGCAATGAGGCTGCCAAGCAATAGCGTCAAGATGTTTGGGAGATCCAGGTAAGTCAGGAGGTATGCAGGGATGCATGCCAGAATGCTACGGATCAAGTACGGCGAAAAATCCTTGACTTGCTGGATATAGCCCAGATTAAAGAGCCTGCCAGTGTAGTAGGTGTTGATGAACACTGCAATCTGGTTATAGAGAAATTTAGCAAAGCAAATGGCGAGAATGCCATGAGGAATGGCGAGAAGAATGAGGGTGATGGAAATGGACTTCTTGATGACTTCCAGTTTCAGGAACCAGTCTGAACGGCCCTTGACTTTAAGCAGGTTCAAGTTGATGGTGCTTAAGTGGTCGAACATATACGAGAATGCGAAAATCTGGAGGTAGATTATCGATTCCGTCCATTTGTCGGTTAGAATCAGTAGAATGAACGGCTTTGCCAGAGCGCACAACATGCTGCCGACAATGAAGATGCTGAGGGACGTTATGCGGATGTACTTGCGGTAAATACGGACTAGATGTTGGTCGTCATCCTGGATTTTGGCGAGGATGGGGTAGGTGACGGTTTGCAGAACTCCGTTGATCGTGCTGCCGGGAAGATCTGCAATGTTTGCTCCACGGGAATAGTAGCCTAGATCCTGCGCAGAATAAAATTTGCCGATGGCGAATGTGGTCAGGTTCCGATAGAATGTATGCAGGAGCCCGGCGGCGAGCAGCTTGCTGCCGAAAGAGCCCAGTCTTTTAAATGATTCCATGCAGAAACTGGCCCTGGGAATCCAGCGGCAGATATAGCAGATGAAAACCAGGTTGATCAACGCGGCGATAAGTTGCTGGTACACGAGGGACCATATTCCAAATCCTACATAGGCGAAAATGACACCGCAAACGCCTGAAATCATCGTGGCGGCGACTCTTCGTTTGGCAAGCGACTTGAAGTCCAGCTTGATGTTGAGCATGGACACCTGCACTGCCATAATGGCGTTGATGATCAGCGTTATGGCCTGGACTCTCAGAATGGGGCACAGTATTTGAATTCTGAAGAAGTCCGCAATGTAGGGGGCCGCAAGGAACAGCAATGCATAGACGACAACAGAAATTGCAAAATTGAAATAGAAAACGGTGCTGTAGTCTTTTTCTGTAGGGTCTTTAGTGCGTATGAGGGCAGAGTTGAATCCGCTATCGATGAATGTCTGTGAAACGTCAAAAAAAACGGCAAGCAGCCCAATCGTTCCATAATCAGACGGAAGCAATAGTCGGGCCATAATGATTCCAAGAAGGAACTGGATTCCCTGAACGGAAATACGTTCAAGGAAGTTCCATTTGGAGCCGCTAATTGTTTGTTGCTTTATAGAACCCATAAAATGCTAGCTTAGCGTTTTTTCCAATAAAACTTGATGAAGGATTGGTGCGGTTCTCTTTCGCTTTTTGGGGGGAGTTGCATATAGTCGCCATAGACGGCGCGCAAAGGCTTGTCGTAATCCTTGATGGCGTAGAACTGCGTGTCTTCGAATTTCAGAAGGATCCTTTCGTTGAAAACGCTTGTGGGAATATGTTCTACGGGACCGTTGTCCATCACGGCGAGCTGGGACCAGAAATTGGCCTTTTCAAAAGGAATTCGAACGATTTTTTCGTTGTATTCCTTTTGCATCCTGTGGCCGCCGATTCCGTTTCCCTTGCGCAGCTTCTTGAGCAAGAGCTTGAGCTTGTTCTTGAAGCCTTCGCAGTGCGTCACGCGCTTGAACTGGATCTTTTTGGGAATGATCTGTTCCCATTCGTCATGCAGCTGATTGTAGAGCTTCTGGAATTCGCCGAAGTCGTCCGGAACGCCGTCCAATGGGAATATGTCTATCCATACGCCTGCGGGCTCGGCAATCCAGTGGCCGTTCTTGGCGACTGTTTCGTTGTTGTCGAAAACACGGGCATAGGCTATCAGGCAGTCGAACTTGCATCCTTCTCCAAAGAAGGCAAGCTTGAATTTATTGGACTTGTAGGTCCTTATGAAGCGCTCGTAATCCGGGCGGGGCATGCAAATGTCGATATCGTTGTCCCAGGGAATAAAGCCCTGATGGCGCAGGGCGCCAATGAGCGTGCCGTAGGCCAGCGAATAGCGGATGTTTTCCCTTTCGCAAAAACGGTGTACATCTTTTAGGATGTCAAGGGAAAAATCCTGGATCTCTTTTAACGTCAGTTCCGTCATGTCCAGAAAAACCCGACTAGAATCCGCTGAAATCCATGGGCTCGCCAATAGCCTCGTAATAGATGTTCTGCTCTTCTAGAGTATGGGGAATGCCGACATCGTCCGGGAATTGCATCCAGTTCTTTCCATACGAGATTTCCAGTACGGAGATTGGGTCTTGGGGACTGGGAAGGATCGCGTTTTCGAAAGCGATGCCCTTTAACGGATACAGACTGCTAGTTTTCCAGAAACCGCGGAACTTGAATTCTGTAAGGTCCCAGTTTCCGATTCCCGGTGTCATGCGGGACGTGGGTTCCTTGGAATAAATGTCGTTGTTCTTTAATTCACGTTCGTAAAATTCAAACTTTTCTTTCCAGGTGTGCTTGCTCTGGACAAAGTCGCAGATCTTTTGTCGATAGGCGAGATATTGTTCTTCAGTGACGTCTTCCCTGACATAGTCGTTCGGGAAAAATTCCAGATTCAAGGAATTCTTGAGATTTGTTCCCTTGAAAAGATGCAGGCAGTACGGAGTCAGGATGAACACGAACTTGTCGGGATGAGCCTGAATGGACATATCATAGAATTTCGCAGAATAGCAGTTCTTCTTGGTGGAGTCAATCCACACGAAATTCTTTTTTGCGATTTCGATGAGCTGATTGAATTCATCGCGGGTGACGCTCAGGTCAATGTCGTCGTCCCAGGGAATGAATCCTTTATGTCTACAGGCTCCAAGAAGCGCACCGCCATTTAAGAATGGCTTGATTCCATAGGACTCGAGCATCTTGATGATTTCTTGAGTGAAGGCAAGCTCCTTGAGCTGGAATTCGCGCAGGTATCCTGTTGCGGGTTTTACCTGCGTGATGTCGAAATGATGCTTGAAAAATTCGATTTGAAGTTTCAAGGAATCGATTTCTTTGTTTAGTCTCTTGATTTCAATCTTGTTCTTGAAAATGACATCGCGGATTTTTTTGCAAACGTTCTTTACTGGTTCCGGGAGAATTTTTTTGATGATGCTGATCATAACGAATCCTTAAATGAAGCCTTTTTTTTGCAAGTCCTTGAATGCGTCTATAAGCTTGTCGTAGTCGGCAGTCGTGAGCGCACCGATGTGTCCGACGCGGAAAACGGTCTCTTTCATCTCGCCGCCATTGGGGCAAATCCACATGCCGTACTCGTCCTTGATTTTAAGGAAAATGTCGTTTGCGGATGCCGTCGTCGGGTGGAGCGGCGTGACTGCGTTCGAGAGCGATTCAGAAACGATCTCGAACGGAAGTTCCTTGATGCGTTCGCGGAAATACTTTGCAAGGGCTGCCGTGCGGGCGATTTCGGCTTCCACGCCACCGTTGGCGTCAATTTCCTTGAGACGGGCATTGATCTGTCGCAGAATGCTTACTGCGGGAGTCCACGGTGTTTGTCCGCGTTCGGCGTTCTTCAATGCGATTTTCAAATCGAGATACTGGCAGCAGCACTTGACCGTTTCGACGCGTTTGAGCGCCTTGGACGAAAGGACCATGACGGCAATGCCCGGCGGGCAGGCGAGTGCTTTCTGGGAACCGGTGATCATGATGTCTGCGCCGAGAGACTGCATGTCGAAGGGGTCGGCCAGGAACGTGCTGATGCAGTCGACAATCAGGAAGAGGTTGTTCCTTTTGCAGAAGTCGCTGATGAGCTGCATGTCGTAGTGGACGCCCGTTGAAGTCTCGTGCTTGTTCACGATGAATGTGGTATATCCCTTGCCTTCGTATTCGGCGAGGTGTTCAGCCTTCAATGCCTTGCCCGGTGCGAGCTTGATTTCGCTAAAGGGAACGTTGTGAAGTTCGCAGAGTTCCACGAATCGGTGACCGAAGCTGCCGCCGTTGACGACGATGGCCTTGTCGGCAGGAGTCAAGGTATTCATGATGGCGGTTTCCATGCCTGCGGAACCGGATCCTGTGATAAAGACGACTCTGGAATCGTCGGATGCCTTCGCAAATTTCTTGACCAGGCGTTCGTTCTCGAACATCAGTTCCGAAAATTCCGCAGTGCGGAAATAGGGAACCTGTTCTGCGCCGATAGCGCGTACAGCATCGCTAGACTGTACTGGACCTACAGTAAAGTTGATCATAAAAAGCCTCTAGATTTTGTAAAAGTTCTTGCGCTCGTTGAATTGCTGCATGGCGAATGCCATTTGGATGCTTTCGCGTCTGCGCAGCCTTGCCGAAGAAAAACGCTTGTTGATGATGCAGCTGATGAACTCCTGGATCTCGTAGCGGAGTCCGAATCCGTCCCACTTGTAGAAAAACTTCTTGTTTTCGTTCTGGTTCTCGTAACGCAGTTCGAAGTAGTCCGTGAGCCACCAGGGGGCGGGCACATAGGCGTACCCTTTTGTTCCCGAAATGACCAGGTCACCTTCTGTTTTGACGCCGAGCCCCACCTTGAAGGAACATGTCGCATTGGGGTAGCGGAAAACACCCTTCGTGTAGGTGTCGACTCCGTTCTCCATGCGGCTGTAGAGCGTGAGTTCGTCGTAGTTGATGCCTATCAGCTTGAAGATGGGGAGGAGCGGGTAGCTCCCCTGTTCAAAGAGAGCGCCGCCAGCTTGATTCGGATCGAATTCGCGTCCGTTCTTGTCGAGAAGCTGCGATAAAGAAGCTTCGATGTCGACGACATCGCCGATGACCCCGGACTTGATGAGGACTACCAGGTGGTTGAATGCCGGGCTGTGGGCCGTCTTGTTTGCTTCCATGAGAATTCGCCCTTGTGATTCTGCGAACCTGTAGAGTTCCTTGGCCTGTTCGCCATCGAGGACCATGGGGGTTTCACAAAGGACATGTTTTTGGGCTTTCAGGGCGGCCTTGATATTCTCGTAGTGGGCTAGATGTGGCGTGGCTATGTAAACGGCGTCGACATTGCTGAACAGCTCTTCAAGATTGTCGCAAGCCTGGACATTGTTAAAGTCCTTTGCGAATTCTTCACTTTTCTTTTTGTCGATATCGTAGACGGAGGTGACAAAGACCCCGTTCACGATGTTGGCTTCGGATGGAAAACGCCTTGCCACACGTCCGCAACCGATGATGCCGACGCGAACGATGTCCTGCGATTCTGCTCGCAGCATTGTCGAAGATATGCCTTCGGTGCGCGGGAGATAAACGACCTTGCAGAATTCGTTGAGGTAATCAAATTTGCCTTCCCAGTCCGAGCCGATGGCAAAGATATCGACATCGTATTTCTGGACGTCGTCGATTTTTTGTCCGACGTAGTCTTCGATGATGATCTGGTCGGCAAGTCCAGTGGCCTTTACTGCTTCGACACGTTCGAGAACGTTGTTGCGCACGTTGAGCTTGCCGCGATCGCGGTCAAAGTTGTCGTTGGTGACGCCGACAATGAGATAGTCGCCTAGCTCCTTGGCCCGACGCAAAAGATTGATGTGCCCCTGGTGTAAAAGGTCAAATGTTCCGTATGTGATTACCTTTGTCATTATGTTTTTCAAAATAGAAATTTTTGTTACACTTGGTGATTTGCGGGACCGACGAAGGTCTGTATAGAGGGCTTATGGATGTATACTCTGGATGGTCTTCGCGAACATCTGGTACAGGCCGGTTCTGGCTTGCCATCCGAGTTGTTTTAGTTTAGTCGTGTCCAGGTTCATGTGCAGTGTCTTGGCGTAACCGAAACTAGAAATATCACCTTCTTCGATTTTTACCTGAATCCTGTTTTGCGTGATTTCTGGAGCGACCATTTGTGCGACGAGTTGCGCCATCTCGTAAATCGAGCAGTAAGTCTCTTCGTTTGCGGCGTTGTATGCTTCTGCGAAATTTCCCTTGGTAAGCACGGTAAGGATGGCGCTTGCGGCATCCAGGGTGTAAAGGTAGTTGCGCTTTGTTTCGCCTTTTGTATGGAGAACAATGTCGCGCCCTTCGATTGCGCATCTCGACAATTCTGCAAAAATACGGCCATCGTTATACTGCACGCCGGGACCAAATGTTTGCGTGAGGCGGACCACTTTTGCGGGGACTTTTAGCTCGCTTGCGTAGGAGGCGCAAAGGGATTCGCAAAGGCGCTTACTTTCGGGATAGCTTGTGCGTACGCTCATTGTGTCGAGATCGGTCCCGTGCGATTCGAGAATCTTTTCGTCATCGTGGGGGGTGCCGTAGACTTCCATACTGGACAGGTAAACAAATCCCTTGACCTTCTTTTGATGGGCCAGCTCAAGCATATTCCTTGTTCCGCCAATCGCAATTTCGATGACGCTGATCGGGGCTTCGACGAAGGACTTGCTGGAAGTTTCGCTTGCCGCATGGATGATGTAATCGATGGGTTCGTCAACGTCAATGCCATTCCGGATGTCGCCCGTGACGTAGCTGATGCGCTTCCCATTTGGATCGATGTCCTGGAACAGCTTTTTAGCCTTGTCCGCGTTACGGACAAATGCGATGACCTTTGCCGAATGGGTGTTCGTGATTATGGCCTGGATCAGGGTGCTGCCGATAAGGCCCGTCGCACCGGAAAGGAATATAGTCTTGGAATCCAGCTCTCTGAAAATATCGGCGTTCTCCTTGCCGAGAACTTGTAAATCATTTATCAGGGTTTCGTCTAAACTCATCTTTAATCAAGTCCGTAAATCTGGGCGTCTTCCTTGACTTGCAAAATGGCCCGCATTGTGTAGAAATCGTCGGGAGTGGTAATCTTGATGTTTTCGTAGGGACCGTCAATCATATGGAGCTTGTAGCCGTAATGCTTCATTATCGTGCAGGAATCGATAAAGTCGGTACGCCTTTCGGCGATGGCCTTTTCGTGTGCATCGAGAATGTCCTTGAGCCAAAAGCTCTGAGGCGCCTTGGCCACACGCGAGTGCGCTCTGTCGGGCACCGTGACGATGTCTCCGTTGTTGTCGATTTCGACGATGGTTTCCTTGACGATGGCGCTTGTAATTGACGATCCGTACTGCTTGACACTCTGGATGTTTTGCGAAAGCAGCTGTGAGTTGATCAGGGGGCGTACGCCGTCATGAATCAGGACAATGGCTGGTTCTTCTTGGGCAATCGCTTTTGCTGCTTTGAGCCCGTTGTAGATGGATAGCTGTCCTGAATCGCCTCCAGCAACGACCGCCTTCACTTTTTTTATGTGATGCTTTTGGAGAAGGTCGTTCAAGTAGTCGATCCATTCTTTTACACAGACGACAACAGTGGCGTCTACATCATCGCAGTTTTCGAAATGGTTCAATGTGTGGATGATGATCGGCTTGTCGTGAATCTTTAGGAACTGTTTTGGCAGATCCTTGCTATGCATGCGGACGCCGACACCACCTGCGAAAATGACGCCAATATTCATAATGGACTCGCGTTAGTACTTGCCGTACTTGTAGCCGTAACCGTCGTTATGGCCGTGTTCGTACTTGTTGATGACAAAGCTTGCGTGTGCCGTGTTGTTGCCCTTCAACAGTTGCTTCATGCCGTCCTGGATGGCATCGATGCTGTGCCTGTTGTATTCAATGACCATGACGATTTGTGCAGCGACTCGGCAAGCGAGGGCGGCGTCGGTCACGAGCATGATCGGCGGTGTGTCAATGATGATGATATCGTACTTGCTCTTGAGTTCTTCGATCAAGTCGCTATAGCGCTTGGAACCCAACAGTTCGGAAGGATTGCTCGGAACATTGCCACAGGGGATGATTTCGAGGTTTTCGACTTCTGTCGTGCTGACGACTTCTTCGACGGTGGCCGTGTGCAGCAAAATCTGCGAGAGGCCCTTGCCGCGCTTGATACCGAATTCCTTGTGGAGACGTCCCTTGCGGAGGTCGGCGTCGATGAGGAGAACCTTCTTTCCGAGTCCAGCGTAAAGGGCGGCGAGGTTTACGGAGATGAAGCTCTTGCCCACGCCCGGGATAAGACCACTGATGCCGATAATCGGGCTTGAACTTTCGTCCATGCTGAATTCGAGCGAACTGCGCAATGTGCGTAGCGATTCCACGGCGACATCGTCGGGTTCGACCACGGCGAGCGGGCGCGTTCCCTTTGTGCCCTTCGGATTTCCCTTCGGGACCTTGGCGTAAACACTGAATCCTGTTTCACGTTCGATGAAGTGTGCGTCGCGGACTCCGTTGCTGAGCTTGCTCTTGAGCATCGTAATGAGGGCGCCCAGGATAAGTCCAAAGAACAAGGCGATGCAGACGATCATCGTCTTTTTCGGCTTGGCGGGTCTTGTCACTTCTTCGGCAAAGTCAATGATGCGGACGGAACCGACTTCACCTGCGGACACGAGTTTCAGCTGCTGGATGTTGTTGAGCATGGTCGTGTACAGGATCTTGGTCATGTCGACTTCGTTCGTGAGCTTGAGCACTTCCTGCTGCGTCGCGGGCAATTTCTTGGTCTCGTTGGAGTTCGCGGCAAGTTCGCGCTTGATGGTCGCTTCTTGTTCTTCGAGCGTCTTGATGGTCGGATGTTCAGGCTGGAACAGGCGAATGGCGCTCTTCTTCTTTTGCTGCAAATCCAGGAGACTTTGCTGGAGGCGGGTGCGCTTTTCCAAGATCAATTTTGTTTCGGCGTTGATGTCAATGGAACCGACCTTGTTGCGGTAGGTGTTGTACTTCAAAAGCGAGCTGTCCATTTGCGCCTTGATTTCGGGGAGCTGCTTTTCCAGAAATTCAAGTGTCTTCTGCGCTTCGGCGTTACGCTGTTCGACGTTCTGCTGGAGGTAGGTAGTGGCGATTTCGTTCAGGATTTTTGTAGCGCGGTCCGGATAGATGTCCTGATAGCTGAATTCGAGAATCCCTGTCTTTTTACCCCTTTCCTTGACGTCGAATGCACCTTTGAATTTTGCAATGGCGTCGAGACGCTCCAACTTGTTGAGCTCGAATCTTTGTCCGGCGACAGCTTCCATATTGAATACGCCAAAGACGAGGGTGTCGTTTGCGTAGGGTACCTTGTATGTCTGGCCAACTTTTCCGGAGAGGACTTTTTTGTCTTTATGGTCAAAGAGGTCGTAAGAGAGGCTGTCTGTCGCTTCTGCGATCCACGGCTTTATCTTTTCGTCGCTCGGGAGATTTTCCCACGGGAAATCAAAACGGTTGAGCTCCATTCGGCCTTCGTGATGCAGCAGGCGGTCCAACTTGTTGATCGGAGTGGCCTCGTATTGCAGATTCATCTTTTCGACAGTTTCGCCGATGATCTGGCGGCTGGTGATAAGCTCGATTTCGGTGGCGGCAGGGCTCGTGGTGGCAAAAAGGTTTCCAAGCCCCGACATCATGCCGACGCTCTTGTTGTTCTTGGATTCGATTTGGATGAGGGCGTCCACCTTGTAGATGGGACGGATCCACATGGCGATAAATACGCCTACAATGCCTGACAGGATCAGGCTGGGAATCATGATTTTCCAGTTCTTGACAAGTTCTTTCAACAGGTCGAAAAGATCTGTTTCTTCTTTTTTCTTGGACGAAGCCATGCGATGTACCTTCGATAATCTGATTTACGATACTAAGTTAGAAAAATAAAGAGCTGCGATTTGTCACGCGGAGTGCGTGAATTCGAAAAAATTGCTAAAATAATGATGATGAAAAGATTAATAATTGCATTAGAGGCTTTATCCATATCTGCTTTTGCCTACCTTCCGGGCGAATCGGGCTTTGTGTCGCTTGACGGGGCGCATGGCGTTTTTGGAAACCCGGCGGGTCTTTCGGCTCTTGATTCCAGGGGGGCGCTCGCTTCGTACAGCTATGACGACGGCATTACCGAGTTCCGCGCTGGTGGAAATCTGGACCGGTTTGGAGCGGGATTCGAATACCGTTTTGATGGCAAGGGAATGGACGAATCTCGTTGGAATTTGACGCACAGTTTTCCGCTTTTTGAACGCAGTGTTTTTTGGGGCCAGCGTCTTACGGCATTCCGCAGCGCCGATTTCAAGGGAACGGAATGGACGTATTCTCCGGGCATTTTGATTCGACCGCTTCGTATGCTTTCTCTGGGCTATTCCTGCGATAATCTTTTGTATGTAGGCCCAAGTTCTATGGAGCGCGTTCACAATGCCGGTGCGACGCTCCGCCTGGGCGATGTTTTCGGTGTCAGCTACAATGTCGAAAACTGGAAGGAACAGCGCCTGCTTTTTGAATTGGACCTGTACGGGATCCGTTTTGGATTCAAGATGCCTATTCACGGGGACGATGACGAATACACGCTTACGCTTTCCAGTTCGTTTGGCGGGCACTTCGACGCCTCCCTCAAAGTCTATGACGACTTTTTGCCGAAGGGCGGGAGTATCGGATTCCACCAGTCTCGTAATCCGCGGGCATCTCGTGCGTCGCAAATCGTTCGTGTGCCGCTCAATATGGATGTGACCGAAGTCGAAAAGAAATTCCTGTTCTTTCCGCCTACATCCATTGGACTTATGAAAGTTCGTAATTTGTTCGAACATCTGTTGCGTGACCCGGCGGCAGGCCTTGTCGTGCTTGACTTTTCGGGGTATCGTGGAAACTTGGCCATCTCCGAAGAAATCAACCGTTACGTACAAAAGTTGAAAGGCCGGGGCTCCCTGGTCATCGCCTATATGGACGATGTCCGTCCGGCAGAACTTCTGGCGGCGTCGAATGTGAACCGCATTGTCGTAGAACCCTCCGCCCATTTTACGTGGCTCGGACTTGGTGGCGGTATCACGTTCTATAAGGGACTTTTTGACAAGATTGGCGTGAAGGTGGAATTTTTGCGCCACGGCGCTTACAAGTCGGCCGTGGAACCTTACACTAAGGACTCCATGTCGGTCGAGGCCCGTGAAAACGTGGAAACGCTATACAGGGATATCTGGGAATCGGTCCGTATGCACGTGGCGCAGCGGATGAAGCCGGAGCCGTCGCATTCTAACCTGGAACGACTTGATTCTCTTGCTCAAAAGCCGGTGATTACGGCAATCGGTGCCAAGAAGGCAGGGCTTGTCGATACTCTCCTCTACATTGACCAGGTGCCGTCCTACGCGCTCAAGACGTTCTTCGATATCGATGCTCCGCAGGCTCATTTTAGGACGTGGTCTCCGACGGATACCAAGATTTTCGATGAAAGCTGGAGCCGTCGCGCCAAGGTGGCCCTCTTGAACATCAACGGAACCATTGATTCCCGTATGGAAAATGCGGTGGTTGAAAGCTTGCGCAGTCTTCCGTCGTCGGGAGCGAAGGCGCTGCTTTTGCGCATCTCGTCGCCGGGCGGAAGCGCTATTGCATCCGATAAAATTTGGGGCGCGCTCAAGAGCTTGAGCAAGCGTGAATTCCCCATTGTGGCAAGCATCGGGAATATCGGCACTTCGGGCGCTTACTACATTGCTTGCGGTGCCGACAAGATTATTGCCGAACCGTTCTCCATTGTCGGAAGCATTGGAATTTACGGTGGAAAGATTGACGCGTCGGGACTGATGAGCAAGCTTGGATTGAGAAACGAGGCTATAAAGACGAACGATTATGCGGATGCGCAGTCTTTTGCCCGCCCGTGGACAGACGTCGAGAAGGCTGCCCTTCAAGAATATATGGACGACTTTTATGACCGCTTTACGGGAATCGTTTCGCATGCGACTGGAATTCCGCAAGCTGTTGTGGATACGGCGTATGGCGGCGGCCGCGTGATGGTGGGCTGGAAGGCCAAGGAAGCAGGGCTTGTGCAGGGCTTGGGCGGTTTTGATACGGCTCTTGACGAAGTCCGCAAACTTGCTAATATTTCGAAGTCCACCGAAATTGAACTGATGCAGCTGAATACGGAAGATTCGTTCGTGGTGCCTTTTGCGGATTCGAAATCTCTTGGTGATTTCATCCGTGAAATGGAACGCACGCAGTTCTGGGCCATCGAGCCGAGGTTGATGGATAATTCTGAGTTCTAAGTGCCATAGTTTTTAGTAACAACAAACTGCGCCGGAGGCGCAAAAAGATGTTTGAAATTGCATTAACTGTTTTTTGTTGCCTTGCGGCTTCGGCGTTCTGCTCTGTGACCGAAGCCTCGTTTTATAGCGTTCCTCCTTCGACCGTAGAAGTTCTCGAACGCCAGAAGCGGTTCACGGCCCGCTACTTGAAGCACGTGAAGGATAATATCGACCGCTATATTGCTTCGGTGCTTGTGGTGAACACGGTGGCGAATACTGTCGGGGCTTCGCTTGCGACCGCTCTTGCCGTCAAACGTCTATCGCCCTCGGCGGCGATGATGCTGCCGGTCGTGTTGACGATCCTGATTCTGCTTTTTGGCGAAATTACTCCGAAGACGCTTGGTGTCAAGCAGGCTAAAATCTGTGCGCCGCTTGTCGCTGTGCCCTTCTATTACATTACCAAGGTGCTGAGCTGGACGGGAATCATCTGGCTCTGCCTGACGCTCACCAAGCATTGGACGCACGAAGATAAAGAGAAGAAGGACGTGAGCATCGAAGACATCAATAGCCTTGTGAGCCTTGGGCTCCGCGAAGATGTCATTGACAGCCAGCAGGCGCTTGTGATCAAGAATATCCTGTCGCTCAAGTCGCTCCCGGTGCGTCGTGTGATGACTCCGCGTCAAGTCGTGTTTTCGCTTTCGGCAGACCGCACTATCGGCGAAACGCTCGACGAACGTGGCAACTGGCCGTTTTCGCGAGTCCCGCTTTATGATAACAAGAAGGACAATTGGATTGGAATTGTGCTCCGTCGAGATGCGTACAACCATCTTGCGGAAGGCCGCCGCGATATTAAACTGCGCCAGCTTATGCGTCCGATGCAGTTGGTGCCGGATAGCCTCACGACCGACAAGCTGTTGCTCCGTTTCTTGAAGCAGCGTGGTCACATGGTTGGTGTGGTTGACGAGTTCGGTGCCATTGCGGGCATCGTGAGTCTCGAAGACGTACTTGAGGAAATCCTCGGTCGCGAAATCGTCGATGAATTCGACGTCGCCGTCAACCTCCAGGAAACCGCCCGCCGCAAGTCCAAAGCACTTGCAAGCATGCGGAAAAATAGTAGGCAGTAGACAGTAGGCAGTAAGGCGGTAGGCGATAGACTGTAGCGTAGACTGTCACCCCGGACTCCAATGTCATCCCGGCCTCCGTGCCGGGACGGGGTCTCCTTACGCGGCTTAAAGGCGATTTCTTTCGCGTTATTATTTTAAATTTGTTATGTTAATTATGTTGATTCTATCAATTAGTAGAATGTTTAACCCGCGAAAACACTACTTTTTTTCAAAAAAGACTTCTTTTACCCTTGTATCCCCCTCCAAAACCATCTATATTTGTTTTGCTTTTTTCGGGGCGCCTTTGCCCTGGAATTTCACTCACTAGAGGATTTACATGAAGACCATTACGGTAAACCCGAAGACTGTCTCCCGCAAGTGGAAGCTTGTGGACGCAGCTGACAAGCCGATGGGACGCGTTGCAAGCGAAGTTGCTCGTCTCCTCATGGGCAAGCATAAGGCCATTTATTCCCCGAACGTCGATACTGGCGACTTCGTGGTTGTTATCAACGCTGAAAAGGTTGCTGTTTCCGGCAACAAGGCTCTCCAGAAGCAGTATTTCCACCACACTGGTCACATCGCCGGTGAACGTTGGATCAACTTTGCCGACCTCTTGGCAAAGCACCCGACTGCTCCGCTCGAAGCTGCCATTTGGGGCATGCTCCCGCACAGCGCTCTTGGCCACAAGATGATCAAGAAGCTCAAGATTTTTGCAGGTGCCGAACATCCGTTCGCTGCCCAGAAACCCGA
>Ga0310786_10006997_pt1 | contig 14827 bp, 15 predicted proteins | sample AusTroGonzalo_MG_FD_203881 | JGI IMG/M metagenome (GOLD analysis project Ga0310786, IMG submission 203881) | Bovine rumen microbial communities from tropical cattle in Woodstock, Queensland, Australia - Gonzalo_03 (v2) (version 2) | ecosystem: Host-associated > Mammals > Digestive system >... | reverse complement strand
GAATATGATAACAATGCTATAGACATTAATGCAAGTAAGCTTTTTAACTCCGCTAAGGTAAAGCTAAGGTATGAAGAGCTTATGCAAGAATTAGAAGATAAGTCAATAATGTCAGCCAAAGAAAGAATGAAATATTTAACTGATATAATTAAAGAACAAACAAAAGAAAAAGGATATACAATGTTTGGTGATGAATATGAAAAGGTAGCAAATTTCAAAACAAAATTAGATGCTATAGATATTTTAAATAAAATGTCTGGAGAATATAAAACAAGAATAGATGCAAATGTAAATACAGATATAAAGGTAACATTAACAGATGATTAACGTAAGTATAAGTAAAAAAGTATTTAATGATAAATATATACCATACCTAGACAATGAAGATAGAATATTAATATTTTATGGTGGAGGTTCATCGGGTAAGTCTTTTTTTGTAGGAGAAAGATATATATATAAAAATCTAAAAAGAAAGATGAACTTATTAGTGGTAAGACAAACAGGAAACACAAATAGAAATTCTACATTTGCATTATTAAAACAAATAATAAAACAATGGGGAGTAAGTCAGATATTTAAAATAAATGAATCAGATTTAAGGATAAAATGCGTAAATGGAAATGAAATAATTTTTAGTGGGTTAGATGATACAGAGAAACTAAAATCAGTTACTTTTGAATCTGGAGAGCTTACAGATATATGGATAGAAGAAGCAACAGAAATATCTGAAGAAGATTTTAATCAATTACAAGTACGTTTAAGAGGTGGAAACACGAAAAAACAAATAGTATTAACATTCAATCCTATAAACGTAAATCATTGGATAAAAAGAAAATTAATAGATACAGGAAAAGCAACAGTATGTCATAGTACATATAAAGATAACAAATTTTTAACAGAAGACGACAAAAAGACATTAGAAAGTTTTAAAAATACAGACTTATATTATTATAATGTTTATTGTTTAGGATTATGGGGAGTATTAGGGAAAACATTCTTTAATGCTGAAAAAGTAAGTAATAGAATATCACAATTGAAAGAACCTATTAAAGTGGGTTCTTTTATTTATGATTATGATGGATTAAAAATAACTAATATACGATGGAAGAATGAACAAGATGGATTTATTAAATTATATGAATTACCTAAGAAAAATTATCCATATGTAATTGGAGGAGATACATCAGGAGAAGGATCAGATTATTTTATTGGACAAGTTTTAGATAATACAAACGGAAAACAAGTAGCAGTATTAAGAAAAGAATTTGATGCAGATGAATATACAAGACAGATGTATTGTTTAGCTCATTATTACAATAAAGCATTAGTAGGAATTGAAGCAAATTTTGATACATTCCCAATAAAGGAACTTGAAAGATTAGGATATAAAAAGCAATTTATAAGAGAAAAAGAAGATAATTTTACAGGTAAGATAGCAAAAGCATATGGATTCAGAACTGATAGAATAACAAGACCATTAATATTAAGTGAATTACAAGCAATAGTAAATGATCATATAGATTTAATTAATGACAAAGAAACATTAGAAGAAATGTTAGTGTTTGTAAGAAATGAAAAAGGAAGACCTGAAGCACAAGAGGGTTCTCATGACGATTTAGTTATGGCATTGGCAATTTCTTATTATATTCGAGAACAACAAGAGATGAATGTTAAAGAAGAAAATCAAGAATTAGAATATAACATAATGAAAGACTTTGGATTTGAAGTAGAAGATGAAAATGAATTTGGAAGTAAAATAGAGGTGTTTTAATGAAAAAGTCTGTATTAAGAGAAAGAAACAATCACGTATTAGAATTAGATGTTGTTATACATGCAACCTTTTTAGAAAAAATAGGCGGTATAGAAACATGGGTATATTACATAGCAAAAAAATACAACATAGGACAGATAACATTATTATATTCAAGAGCAGATAAAGAACAGTTAGATAGGCTAGAGCCTTATATAAAAACAATACAATATACAGGGCAAAAAATAAAATGTAATAAAATAATATTTACCATGGCACAACATGTAGTTCCTGAACTATATGAAAGTGCAAAAGAAAAATATTTATTAGTCCATGCCAATTATGGCAAAGTATATGAATATGGATACGAAAAATTTCTAGAGATGAATAAAGTGTACGCAGTATCAAACGTAGCAAGAGATAGCTTAAAAAGGCTAACAGAACAAGAAGTATTTACACTATATAATCCAGTAGAGATAGACAAACCTAGAAAGTTATTAAAGTTAATAAGTGCAACAAGGTTAACACAGGAAAAGGGAGAAGGCAGAATAAAGAAACTATCAGAAGAACTAGACAAAAAAGGTATACCGTATATATGGCATATATTTACAGATAGACCACCAGAAAAAGTAAGTAAGAACATTATATTAATGCAACCTAGATATAATATGAGTGATTATATAGCACAAGCAGATTATCGGAGTACAGTTGTCTGATGATGAAAGTTTTTGCTTATTTGTACATGAATGTTTAAAACTAAAAGTACCTGTAATAGTAACAGATTTGCCAGTATATAAAGAAGTTGGAATTACAGAGAAAGAAGGATATATATTAAATTTAGATATGTCAAATTTAGACGTAGATAAAATATATAATAAAATACCAAAAGTAAACTATAAAGCTTTAGACAGCAATAAAGAATATAAAAAATTATTGGAGGGAAAGAATGAATAATATAATAATGATTAGGGTAAATGGAGTTATAACAGCTGAATATAAAAAACAAATGAGAGCAGAACTTTTAAAAGACATAAAAGAAGGATTATTCATAGTAGACGATACTATTAAAGATGTTACTTTAACAAGAATAGATGATTTAGGAATAGAGGAGGAATAAAATGAAAAAGAAAGTATTTAGAGAGAGATACTCTGAAGAAAAAAAAGTTGAAACAGAAAACAAATTTACTGTTGAAGATGTAAAAGAAAAACCTAAAAAGAGAGGTAGAAAAAAGAATGTTAAATCTGATAAATAGTTTAGTACCAGTCGTATGTTTATGCATACGTCTTTTTTATTGGTTATAGATTAAACAAACCTAATAAAGAAATAAAAAATCCTATAACTTATGTGAAAGAAAAAATAGAAAACAGGAAAGATGAAAAACAATTGAAAAAAGAACACGATTATTGGGAAGATGTATTCAATAATTTAGAAAATTTTGACGGAACTCCAGAAAGTCAAAAGGAAGTGAGATATGTAAATGGAAGATAAAGAAGTAACAAATGTATGGAAAGATTTTGAAAAAGGCAGAATGTATAATAGGACTAAAAACTTATACCGAGATACAGAACTTAATTATAATTTTTATCATGGAGATCAAGCTAAATATTTAAATATAGGAAAAGAAACACCAGTTATATTAAATATAGTTAAAAGTATAGTTAAGTTTAAATTGGGTGTAGTTAATTCAAACGCATATGCAATAGTTTATAACCCTAATTTTTATAATGCTCAAACAGAAAGAGGTGTTTTACAGTCTTTATGTGATGCTTTAAGTAAACACTCCAATGAAGTATGGGAATTGCAACAGGTAGGTGCAAAAATAAAAGAATGTTTAAAAGATGCTTGTATAAATGATGAAGGCATAATACATAACTATTTTGATACAACTAAACAAGAAACAATTTCGGAAGTAATAGACAAAAATAATATTTATTATGGAAATGAGAATAATTCAGACATTCAATCACAACCATATATAATAATCTCATATAGAAAACCTGTAATACAAGTAAAAGAAGAAGCAAAACTATTAGGGATAAGTCAAGAAAAAATAGATTTAATAACTTCTGATGGAGAAACTTTAGAACAAGCAGGATATTCAAGTACAACAGATGAAGTAAATCCAATGTGTTTGGTATTGTTAAAGTATTATAAAATAAATGATGAGGTTTATTATTCAAGAGCTGTAAAATCTATTGAATTAGAAACTAAAATACCAACAGGAATGAAACTATATCCAGTAGCTCATATGGTTTGGGAAGAAATGAAAGGTTCAGCAAGGGGGATAGGAGCAGTTAGAAGTGTAATAAATAATCAAATAGAAATAAATAAAATAGCAACAAGAAGAGCTATTTCTGTTAAATTATCAGCTTTTCCAAAACCAGTAGTTAATGAAGAATTAGTAAGTAATCCGGAAGCCCTTGAAAAAGTAGGAAGTACAATAAAGTTAAAGGGTGGAGCGACAATAGATGATGTAAGAAAACAAGTAGGATATTTAAATCCTGCAAGTATGTCTACAGATGCTAAAAACTTACAAGATGATATACAAACAAACACAAAAGAACTTGAAGGCGCTGGAGATGTAGCAACAGGAAATGTTGATCCAACCCAAGCAAGTGGAAAAGCTATTTTAGCAGTTCAACAAGCAACACAACAACCATTAAATGAACAAGTTGATACATTCAAAACATTTATTGAAGATTTAGCAAGAATATATTTTGATATATGGAAAGCATATAAAGTAAATGGATTACAGGTTTTACAAGATGTAAAAGACGAAAACGGAAAAATCATAAAAGATGAAAATGGAAATACGATAGAAGAAGTATATACAATATCATCTGAAATATTAAAACAATTAGAACCAAATATAAAAATAGATATAACACCAAGTTCTCCTTATGATATTTATGCTGAAGAACAAACATTAGGAAATTTATTAACAGGTGGATATATTACATTTGAAGAATATATTGAGTTACTTCCAGATGGTAGTGCAACAAGAAAAGATAAGCTTCAAGAATTATTAAAAGAAAGACAAGAAAGAGAAAAAGCCTTATTGGAAATGGAGAAAGAAGTTAATCAATACGCAAGTGCAATGAATAATGTAATGAGTGTAGAAAGCAATAATCAATATGCAATTGAAAACATAGCACAACAAGGCGAGAATTTAGCGAATGGAGGCGAAACATATGAAATGCCCCCAATGTAGATTAGTTGAAATGTTAGTAAAAGAGATTAAAGACAATATAGTTACATTTATATGTCCTAAATGTAATAAAGAAATTAAACAAGAGTTAGAAAACAATGAACCAGAATAGGTTCTTTTTTTATGTCCAAAACATGCTTATGACAAAAAAAGATGCAAGGAAATAATAGTCGACGGACTTAAAACGGGAGGTTTTAAATGAACGAAGAGCAGAACAATGAAGTTTTAGAGAATGATGTACCTGAAACATCAGAAGAAAATCTTGATGAAGTAGTAGTCAATGCTAGCCAAGATGAAACTAATCAAGAAATCAATACTGAAGATGATATTAACGAGAGAATTGAAGCAAGAGCAAATGAATTAATGGAAGAAAAAATTAAAGACAGAATAGCTCGTGACAGAGCCACTCAAGAAAGAAAGTTTAATAAAGAACTTGCTAAATACAAGCATCTTGAAAATGTCATTAACACAGGATTGGGTGTAAACAGTTTAGATGAAGCGATAAGTAGAACATCTGAATTTTACAAAGAACAAGGAATTAATATTCCTGAATACAAAGAAGGTTTTAGTGAAAGAGATGAACAAATCTTAGCTAAGGCAGATGCACAGGAAATTATAGCTCTTGGCAGAAGTGAAATGGAAGAAGAAGCTAATAGAATAGCTTCAATTCCGGCAGAGCAAAGATCTATAAGAGAAAAGACAATTTTCGATACATTGTGCAAAGAATTAATAAACTTAAAAGATATAGATGAGTTAAAGTCAAAAGGCTACAAAACAGATATTCTTGAAACCAAAGAATTTATAAAGTTTAGAGACCAGTTTAACGTAAATACACCTATATTAACTATATACGAAATGTATAACAAAATGAATGGACAAACAGTAACACAACCTGCAAGTCCAGGAAGTGCAAAAACAAACATTTCCACAAACGAAATAAAGGATTACTATACTCCTGAAGAAGCTAGACAATTTACTGAAGAAGATTTTGAAAAAAATCCAAAACTTATGGAGGCAATTGAAAAGTCTATGCAACAATGGGGTAAAAACAAATAGTTTTCCTATAAAGAAAGGATTATAAAATGGCAATATCAAATTTCCAACAAACAATATGGAGTAGAAAATTTAATCAAGCATTAGAGACAATAACATCTCTAAGAAATCACTGTGATTTCAAATATGAAAAAGATTCAAAAAATGCAAAAGAAGTAAAAATATTAAGTGTAGTAAGACCTACAATTAGAACATATGTACCAGGAACATCTTTAACAAGAGAAGGTGCAACAGATGGATCAATGACATTACAATTAAATCAATATAAATATTTTGATTATGCAGTAGAAGACATTGACCAAGCACAATCTGTACCAGGATTAATGGATGAATTAGCAAGAGAAGCTACAAGAGGACTTGCTGAAGAAGGAGATAAATATGTTGCTTCTTTAGTAAAAACAGGAGTAGAAGCTGGTTCAAATCCATTAGGACAAAGTTCTTCAGTTATCTCTTTATCAAAAGCAAATGCTGTAAGAAGTGTAGAAGATGGATTTGCTTATCTTTACGGAAAAAATTGTAAAGTTAGTGATATGTTTTATTTAGAAGTAGCTCCAAAACCATTTACAATTTATAGAGAAGCATTAACAGAATTATCAACAAATAACCCAGATATATTAAAGAAAGGTGCTGTAGGTAAAATTAATAATGCTTATGTATGTATTGAAAACTTATTACCAACAGGTAAATCAAGTGGAAGTCAAGCTACAGATGATGTTCACTATAATATTTTAAGAACATCAAAAGCAATTGCATTTGCAGAACAAATCAATAAAGTTGAAGCATATAGACCACAAGATGCATTCTCTGATGCACTTAAAGGATTATATGTATTTGGTGCTTTAATAACAAGACCAGATGAAATATATGTAATTAAAACAGCTATTTCATAGAAACAAGAGGATTCCTTAACCGGAATCCTTTTTTTAATATCACTTTAAAGGAAAAAAGCTAGTTCGATTCTAGCAAAAGTGAAAGAGAGGAGAAAAAATGGAAGAAAAAAATGAATTGTTTACAATTAAACCTTCATTAAGACAATATTATGGAAGGACTGTAACGAAAGAAATGAATTTTGATGAAAGTACGGACGATAAAACAATACATCAAACATTAAAAGATCTGGTTTTAACAACAGAAATTAAAAAAGAAAGTGAATACAATGGCGTAAAAAGTAGCGAACACAGTAAATTAACTCAAGAACTACCGGAAGGAACGATTTTAATATGGGATGAAATGCAAGGATATATTATCCCAGACAGAGAAGTTTATAAACTTAAAGACTTAAAAGAAGAAATAGAACAAATAGAAGAAATATATAAGGATGTGAAGTAATATGACGCTTGGAGAAAATAAAAAAATAGCATTGGGATTAATAGAAGAATATTCTAAAAACAATGATAATTTAACAGAAGATGAAGATATTTCAACAAGAATAAATTTTCTATACTCAACCAATTATCAAGAATTAAGTCAAATTAAAAAAATAATAAAAACAAGAATTATTAGAGATATTTTAGAAGATACCGAAGAAGGATATGAAGAATTTTCATTACCTGCAAATTTATATCAATTAAGAAGAGTTATAGCCTCTGATGAAAACAACAACATAAAAGAAGCCGATTATTATACTTTAGGTAAAAAAATATATATAAGTAAAAAGACAGGATATAAATACACATTAGAGTATTATATATATCCTTCAATAATAACAGATGAAACTGACGACAATTTTACATTAGAAATAGACCAGGATGCTCAAATGTTGCTTCCTTATGCGGTTGCAAATGATATATTAAAAGCTGATCCTTCAAGTGATTATAAGGCTTTTTATAATGAATATAGAAGAAAATTAGATATGTTTGACAATGGAAGAATAGCTCCTGGCATAATTGTAAAAGAAGGGGTGTTGTAAATGGTAAGTACACCTTTAAGAAAAACATATGGTAATTTTGCAGGAGTAGATTTTAGTATAGACAAAGCTATGGTTCAAGCAAATAGAAGCCCAGATGCTTTAAACATATGGAAAAACTATAAAGATACAGAAGGGGCAAGTATACAAACTCGACCTGGAATAAGACTATTAGGAACTATAGGAAGTAAAATATTAGGCTTATATGCAGTAACAAATTCCACAGCTATAGTTCATTCTGGAAACAAGCTATATAAATGGACTAATTTTCCAGATGCTCCAACAGGTCAGACATTATCTGAGTTATTTACTGGTATGAGTACAAACAATAAAACAGTTTTTAATAAATTTGGAGATTATTTATATATTAATGACGGAACAAACTATTTAAGATATAACGGAACTACTGTAAGTGCTGTAAGTAGCGATGCGTTTGTACCAACAACGACAATAGGAAGAAGTCCATCGGGTGGAGGGGAAATGTATCAGGATGTCAACTTATTAAGTAATCAGAGGATAAATCAATTTATAGCAGATGGAACTTCAACGATTTATGTTTTAGATGCAATAGGAATAACAAGTGTAGATAAAGTTGTAGTTAATGGAACTGAAGTTGCTTCAACAGGATATACTGTAGATACTACAAACGGGACAGTAACATTTAGCACAGCCCCTGCAGTGCCAACATTAAGTGGACAAGATAATGTTTATATAACATTTACAAAAACAGTAATAGGATATTCAACTAGAATACCAAATTGTACTAAAGCTGTAATGTGGGATAATAGAATATTTTATACAGGAAATCCTGCATATCCAAATGCAATATTTTATTGTGAATTAAATGATCCAACATATGTAAGTGATTTAAATTATTCTGAAGATGGTTCAAATGATTCTGCTATAAAAGACATAGTTGTAGGTGCTGATGTATTATGGGTATTTAAACAAAATGATCAAAATAATGCCAATATTTTTTATCATACTAAAATAATTGATTCTGAACAAGGAAAAGCTTATCCAAGAGTACAAGGCAATATAGAAACGGGATGTTGTTCTGTTGCAACTAATTTTTTAGACGATATAGTTTATTTAAGTGAAGATGGATTACAAGGAATAATGACAACAGAATTAGATAGTAGACAAATAATATTTCCAAGAAGTCATTTAGTAAATAATAAATTAATAAGTAATACTGATTTTTTAAGCGCACAAATGGAAGAATGGAAAGGGTATTTATTAATCCTAGTAGGCGACGAAATATATTTAGCAGATTCAAGACAAAAAGCTTCATATATGTCTGGATATGAATATGAATGGTATTTGTGGAATTTATCTGAAGCAAAGCCAAATTTATTAAAAGAATATAATAATAAATTATATATTGGTAGTAAAGATGGCTCAATATATGTATTTGATGGAACAAATGATAATGGAGTTGCTATAGAGAGTTATTGGACAACACCTATGGAAAACTTTGGACAGCCAAATCATTATAAAACCACAAATAAAAGAGGTGGAATTGCAAAATTAAGAACTATGCAAAATGGAAGAGTTAAATTAGCAGTAAGAACAGATAAAATGGCGCAATTTAAAAAAATAACAGAGAAATCCTTACAAGGATTTAATTTTAATAATATAGATTTTAATAATTTCTCATTTGCAACAACAAATGAGGTTTTTTTAGTTTATAAAATTAAACAGAAAAAAATAAAAGAAGTATCCTTAAAAATTTATTCTGATGATTTAAATAAACCTTTTGGAATATTTTTAATGACATTAGAAGCATTTGTAGGAGGATACGCTAAGAAATAGGAGGAAAGAAATGAGTTTAACAAAGTTTACAGAAAATACTAATATTATATCACAATTAGATGATACACCTTCACAATCAGGGAATGAATTAAAAGCAAAATTTGATGAAGCGAGCGGTTTAATTAAAACTTATTTAAATAATACTTTAACAACAGAAACAGAGCAATTAGTTGCAACAGAGAAAAGCGCATTACAACAAGCAATATCAGATTTAAGCAGTCAAATTAATGCAAGTTTAAGTCAATTAAGTGAAAATATGAAATTAAAAATAGTGACAGGACAAGAAGTGGCAACAAATGAATATATAGATGATAAAAGAGTATATGTAAAAAGATATAATTGTGGGAGTTTGCCTAATAATGGTATAAAAACAATACCACATAATTTAAGTGGAGTAACAACTGTAAGAGTTGAAGGGTTTTATAAAATTGAGAATAGAGATGCAACAATATTTCCTCTACAATATATTGACTTCGGAGCACAATCAAATAGTTCAACTTTTTATGTAGGTAGTGTAAATATTGTTATTAATACATGGGGTGATAAAACTGATTGTACGGCTTATATAGATATATATTATACAAAAAATGATTAAAATAGGGGGTAAAATATGGCAGAAACAGGATATGAAGATATAGATAGATGGAATCAAGAACAAAAATCATTATTACAGCAACAACAAGCTACACAAGAAGATATTACAAATAGACAAACACAATTAACTGTAGATGAATTAGCAAGACAAAAAGAAAAGATTGATAAAGATACTACAAAAACAACAAGAGGATTATATACAGACTATCAAAAACAAATAAATCCGTATGGTGTAGAAGCGGAAAGACAAGTACAAACAGGATTAAATAACAGTGGTTATAGTGAAACATCTAAAACAAATTTATACAATAATTATCAAAAAAGTATAACAGATACATTGAACAATGCAAGAACATTAAAAGCTGATTTTGACAATGAAATAGCAAGGGCAAGAGAACAAGGAAATATCACATTAGCACAAAATGCTTTAGAATTATATAAACAACAATTACAACTATTAACACAAGAATATGAAATGAGAAATAATAGAAAACAATTCTTATATCAACAAGACAGAGATAGAATAGCAGATAATCAATGGCAACAGCAGTATGATGCACAACAAAATCAATGGCAACAACAATTTGACTATCAAAAGCAAAGGGATTCGGTTAGTGATAGTCAATGGCAAAAACAATACGAACTATCAAAAAAAGCTAGTGCTAGTAGGTCAAAAAGCTCTTCTTCTACTAGCAAGAATAGTACGAAGAGCGTTGTAGCAACTGGAAATAATACACAAGAAGTAAGTTCTTCAGCCCAAAAACTATATAACGGTATAAATGGATTATTATCTAGTAACAATTCAAAAATCAATCAAAATACTGCAAGACAATTAATATATAATGAGCAATCTAAAGGAACTATTTCAGAAGATGAAGCAAGGGCATTGTTTAATAATTTTGGATTATAAAGGAGGACTTTATGTCTTGGGATGAATATAAAAAGAAAAGAGAAGAAGAACAAAGCAATAGTTCTTGGGATAGATACAAACAACAGAGAGAAAATCCAAACAGACAAAGTAATAATATAGAAGTCCCAAAAACAAATAATAATGAAAATTCTATATGGGATAAAATTAATTATACAGTTTCTAAATTCTCAGGGGGGGCTTTGTCAGGAACTACAGGAGTGGCACAAAGTGGAATTTTAGATATGGCTAATAATGCCCAAAAAGGAAAAGAAAAAAGTGCTTTATCATTAACAACAGATTTAACTAAAAGTATATTGGGAATTATGAATCCAATGCAAATGGTTAATAATAATTTTTCTAAACTACCATCTTATTTAAAAGAAACTGTAAACAATATAACTGATAAAGATAAAACGATTAAGGAAAAAATAATAAATCAAGGGTTAAATGCTAATAACTATGTAATTAATAATATTCCATTAAAGGACTTGTTTAACACAGGAACACAATTAGCAGGAAAAATAAATCCAAATTTAGACGAGACATTATTAAAAGCTAATGAAGAAATAAGAAAACCATCTGAAAACTACAATAAATTTCTTGCAGAGGAATCTAAAAAATATGATAATACTACTAATTTTATTGCATCTGGATTTGAGAGTGTAGGAAATATGATTCCATCAATAGTAGGTACTGCATTAACCAAAAATCCAAGTGTAGGACTTGCAACAATGGGATTGAATGTAAAAGGACAAGCAACTCAAGAAGCATTAGACAAAGGAAAAGATTTAGATACTGCGGTTAAAATAGGAGATGCAAAAGCATTAGTAGAAATGGCAACAGAAAAAATATCAGGTGGAGCAAAAATATTTGGAAAAGGCAATTTAGACGATTTAGCAGAAGAACTTGTAAAAAAAGGAGCAAAGTCAAAGGTAGGAAAGTTTTTATTAACACAATTAACTAATACAGGAGGAGAAATATTAGAGGAAGAAATATCAAATATTGCAAATAATTTAATTGATAAAGGAACAACAGATCCAGATAAAAAAATAATAGATTTAAAAGAAGGTTTAGAAACAATGGGTTCTACTGCATTCACAACAACTCTTTTAAATTTATTAACAGGTGGAATGGTAAGTGATTATAAAGGGATAAATACTAATCAATATGAAGATAATAAAACAATAGATAATACTATTAATCAAAACAACACCCATAATTTTCAACAAGAATCAATACAGGAGCAACAAATATTACCTACACAACAAATTAATCAAGAACAAAATAACATTGCTCAAAATGGAAATATGGAGCAAATATTGCCATCACAACAAAACGATCAAGAAAACAATATCACACAAAAAACAGAATTACCTGTTCAAAACAGTCAATTTTATAATAATAAAAATTCTTATGAAGTACAAGATATTGGAAAAACAACATCAGTATTTAAAAACGATGATTCATATACATGGGAGCAAGTATATGACATAGAAGATAATGTTAATAATGATTTTGACTTATACTCTATAAATGATAAATCAGGTAAAAGAACAGGATATATTAATTTATATGTAAATGACAATAATCAATTAGAGGTACAAAAAATATCTGATAAGACAGATGATGTCATAGATTCAATAACTGTTAAACCTAATAAAGACAAAAAATTTACCGGTGAAAGCATAAATAAAGCAATAGAAGAATTAACACTAAATAAAGATATAGCACCTATACCTGGACAAATTGATATAACAGGAAATCAATATAACGAAAATGTAGAACAAAAAAACAATCAAACAGTTCAGAATGAAAATATAGAATATCAAAAAAGACAAAAAACAGTTACTAATCAAGATAATATAAAACAATATACACAAAATGATATTAATAGATTTACAACAGGAAAAAATAATTTAATAGATGGATATAATTCAAATATATATGATTTTGTAAATGAACATTATGACGAAAAAACAAAAATGGCTAAAAAACATCCACCTAGAACAAAAGAGAAAAAAATGTTTTTAGGTAGAATAAACGACAAATTATCTGAAAGTTTAAATAATTTAATTAATAATTCAAATAGATTTGAAAAAAAATATAATTTAAAAGATTATAATATTGTTCTTTCAGAAAATAATATTGAGCATTCTTTTAATAGACATGGTAATGAAAAAGAAGTAGGACAGATAGACGTCACTCCTGAAATATTAGCAAAATATGGAGATGTTATAAGTGATCCAGATTATATAGGATTGTCAGATGAAAAACCAACCAAAAGAGAACCAAATCCAAAATTGATTTTTGCAAAAAAAATAAACGGATACTCTGTTGCAATTGAAGTAATAAGTGACAAGAAACAATTATTTCCTAAAGCATATTATGCATATGATTCTAACTCACAAAACTGGAATGATTTTGTAAAAAATAAAAAATTAAAAGAAGTTGGAGCTATGGATTCAGATAAGTTTAATAACTTCCCTGAAATGAACGTCCAAGACGACACAGCTGTAACTTCTTCTATTAATAATAGTATACCACATAACAATAATAAAGTCAATGATAATACTATTACTAATAATTCTATGCAAAATAATCAAAATAATACACAAAAAGAAGCAAATTTACCTACAAAAGGTGAAAAAATAGTCTGGGGCGAAATGGAAAGACCAGAAGGAAAAATAAGAAAACATTATAGGAGTATAATTGAAAGTTCTAATACAACTAAAGAAGCAAAAGCAATAGCAAAGGAATTAATGGGTAGTGATACTTATATTCCAGAGAGCAACAAGAAACAATTAAATGAAGCAGATAGAAGAATATCAACAAATGGAGCTGATAATGAATTAAAAGTATTAACTTCTTTATCAAACAGAATAGATGCTAAAATAACAGCAAGTGATATAGCGGTTGGAGAAAGACTAATAGAATATTATTCAAAAATAGGGGATAAAGCTAAATTACAAGAAGCAATACAAACAACCGCAATGGCAGGAACACAAGCAGGACAAACAGTACAAGCATTATCTTTATTAAATCATCAAACACCTCAAGGACAAGTAACATGGATTCAAAGATCTGTTGATAAAATGAATCAAGAACTAATTAAAGAAAGAGGAGAAGATGCACCTCAATTTAAGTTTACTCCAGAAATGCAACAAAAAATAATGGAAACAACTAATAAACAAGAGATGAATAAAGTAATAGATGAAGTTTATGAAGAGCTAGGAGAGCAAGTTCCAAAATCAAGATTAGGACAAATAGATTCATGGAGATATTTTTCAATGTTGGCTAATCCTAAAACTCATATAAGAAACATTGTAGGAAATGTTGCAATGGGTAAAATGCAAACAGTAAAAAATAAAGTAGCAGGAACAATAGAAAGTACTGTTGCCAAATTCAATCCAGATATGGAAAGAACACATACTTTAAAACCAGCAAGTAAAGAAGTAAAACAATTTGCAAAATCAGACATCGAAAATGTTGCAGATAGACTTGAACTTAATGACAATAAATATAACCCAAAATCAAGACTTGAGGGAAGTATGAGGACTTTTAAATCAGATGCAATGGAAAATACTCTAGGT
>Ga0310786_10006996_pt1 | contig 14831 bp, 12 predicted proteins | sample AusTroGonzalo_MG_FD_203881 | JGI IMG/M metagenome (GOLD analysis project Ga0310786, IMG submission 203881) | Bovine rumen microbial communities from tropical cattle in Woodstock, Queensland, Australia - Gonzalo_03 (v2) (version 2) | ecosystem: Host-associated > Mammals > Digestive system >... | reverse complement strand
AGCCTGCTTATTGGAGTAGCGCCATCCATGGTGACAAAACTCAGCAAATCTGTATTGCAGAAGCTGTTCAATACAGATGGAACGGGCAAAAATCTTGCAGAAAGATTGCAAATGCTGAGGTAAAATTAATTGTGAATTTTTACCATCCATACGTTTAACAAATTCATATACACCCACTTATAATTGGTAAAATTTTCGGTGAAATCTTTGTTCTTAAAAAGCTTGCCTATTTTTCAGGAAGCCTCTACTTTTGCAAGCTGAATCATGCATGATGAAAACTAATAGATAAAAATAGTTGTTATGAGATTATTTATTTTGATTTTAGTGCTTTGCCTGTCCATCCATCCTATGGTAGCCGATGAATATACCGACCTTGCTACGAATGTCATCTATACTTATAAACCTGGAAGTCCAAATGCCATTGTGAAGTGCGGTGATAGGCTTGATTGGGACAATGGCACTACGGAGTATATTTCAGGAAATCCAAATGCCAGGGGGGATGTCCGCATTCTTGACCAGTTTACCGTAAAAGGCGAAGAGTATGTGGTTAATGCCGTTGGTGATTTTGCCTTTGTCATGAACATAGACATCACTTCAGTATTTTTGCCTTCCACTATTGAGACTATCGGCAATGAGTCTTTTAGAGGATGCAAATTACTTAGGACCCTGACGTTGTCGGAAGGCCTGAAGACAATAGGCCACCGTTGTTTTTGTGGGTGCGCTTCTCTGTCATCGCTGACATTGCCAGATGGGCTTGAGAAAATAGGCTTTGAATCATTCTTAGTAACTAACATAACATCATTCATTATACCCTCTACGATGAGGGAAATTGATTATTGGGCTTTCAACACAAATGCAGTATCAAGTATTGTCTCAAAGATAGAGGATCCTTTTGTGGTACATGATTTATGCGATTTCTCAAAGGTAAGCCCAACCCTTTTTGTTCCCGTTGGCAAGAAAGAGAAATATACGGCAACAGAAGGATGGGACAAGTTCAAAGTCATAGAAGAGATTGGCGAATATGACTTGACATGTGCCCCCTCAATCAGATTTTTTGACAACGGCGGACAGGCAACCACCCACGACCTCCAAGGCCGCCGCCTTGCAAGCCCTCCCGTTAAGGGGGTGTTTATCCGTGACGGGAAGAAGGTGGTAAAGTGATATTAAATTATGGTCGCGAATTATCATTAACTGAATTAGAGAATCTTGGATATTAATCAACGAATAATAAGATGAAAAAAGCACTACTATTTACGTTGTTCATTTCAACAATGCTGTTCGCATGTTGTTCTAAGAACGAGGCGGACGATATGGGACAGATGCCCCCGCGCCTCAGCAAGTCGGACAGCCTGGCATTGGTCAAAATTTACCAGGAGATAGGTCCTTGGGGAAGGGTGTGGGACTTGAAAGATGTGTCGACATGGAGCAATTTCCAGGCGTTCCTGGACTCGGCGGCCAACGAATACCGCGTCTGGTCCTTTGAGATTTACAACGGCAAATGCCGGGGCACGCTGCCGAAGGAGATTTGTGACTTGACGGAACTGAGGGTGCTGGCCATCTTCGGCGGCACGATGGACGGCGAGATACCAGAGGACATCGGGCGGCTGAAGCATCTTATCGGACTAAGGTTCGGGTATAACAACATGTCGGGACACATTCCTGTAAGCGTCGGTGAGCTGACAAACCTGACAAGGTTGGACATCGTGAAAACGAAGATCAGCGACACCATCCCCGAGTCCGTTGGCAACCTGACGGAGATGATAAGAATGGACCTGTATGACAACCAGCTCACGGGCAATTTCCCCAAAAGCCTCAAGAACCTGAAGAAACTCATGGTGATAGACCTGGAGAACAACCATCTCTCGGGCACGTTCCCGATAGAGGTGCTGACGGGCAGCAACCCGTGCTACATCAACCTGAAGAACAACGACATCACCGAGCTGCCCTTTGAGGTATGGGACGACGACTTTGTAGCCAATGAGCCTCCGGTGTTGGTGAAGAACAGGCTTTCCGGGCATGTGCCGGAATGGGTATTGAAGACAAAGAAATGGAAGGAGCTGGGCCAATGTACTACAGACGACCAGAAGGAAGGCTACGGATATGACGTATGGCTAAGGTGAAAAGGAATCTTGAATGCGAATAACGACAGAAAAGACATTACATATAATTGTCGCTCGCTACATGGAATTGTTATGAACTCCGTCTCTATTTCACTGGCAGCAACCTCTACTTCTATGGCTGGATAGAACTGTAAACAATCTCTCGCATAATGAAAGGAGGACTTTTCTTTGTTCAACCAAACTATATTATTCAATGACTATGAAGAAAACATTTCTTATCCTCGGCCTGATGGCCACAAATTTTATTACCGCTAACGCTCAGCTAAAAGTGACTTCAGATGGCAAAGTTAAGGTTGCGTCAGACCAAACCTCTTCCTATTCTACTCTTCTGGTTGGAAACAATCAATTTGTGGGGAGTATGGCTAACATTGGAATATCGGGATCTACAACTGTAATAGGAGGAAAAAGTAATATTGGAATTATGGGAACAATTTCTATCAATTATTCTGCACCAAATGTTTACATTGGTAAGGATATTAACCCATCGGTAACCCAAGGCCCTGTTGTCGTAGAGAATGGCATTGTCGGCATAAAATTGCAAGATGGTGTGCTTATAAAAAATGATTTTGAAGTTAAGGAGGGGGCTGTTTTTGAGATTAAACAATAAAGACTGTTCTATTAGCGTTATAAAAAATGGATTTTTAATAGCTTGGACAATTATGAATTCAATATGGAAATGTTTGGTTAGTGTTATACTTAATGTTTGGCCGTTTGTATGCATCAATGCTCAGAGTAGCTATCCTCCTATGCTTAAGGACGGGCGCGTGTGGTATTTAAAGGATGTCTATGATGACCATACTGACACCTACAAATATGTTATTCAGGGAAAGGAAACGGTTGATGGGCAAGAGTGTTATCTGATGTATTGCCACAGAAATGGCAACACATTCGGCCCAAGTCGCTATATAGAGAAAGACCGTAAAATATATGTCATGGATGACGGGGGAGGATGCAAAGAAGTTTTCGATTTCTCATTGGTAGCTGGAGGCAACAGTTCCCTTATTACTCCTTTGCAGATTATATCAATAGACACAATAACGGTCTGCAAAATTGATTATCGATGCCTTATGTTTGACTTGTGGAATTTTTATTGTGAACAAGAGTGCTGGATTGAGGGTATAGGTTCCGTTTCAGGCGGACCTTCTTGGTTTTACGACAAGGACATTGCTGTCCCCGGTACTTTCCGTGCATCAGTTCTTGTGTCTGTTTGGGATGGAAACGAGTGTGTTTTTGACATTGACGAATTCCGAAATGCAGTCAATAGCACTGGAGTAAAATGTGTTGAGGGCTACCATGATGATGCAAACCAAACCGATAACCGAAAACATTTCGACCTCCAAGGTCGCCGACTTGCCAATCCTCCCGTCAAGGGGGTGTATATTCGCGACGGGAAGAAAGTGGTGAGGTGAGAATACAGGTCGGTTGCTCGTTTCACGGCATCAGCTCTACATGCTTGATGCGCTGGCGACGCCAGGTGTAGATGGCGTGCAGATGACCGTCGCGAGTCTGTATGATGCTGGGATAGGAGTACTGCGAGATGGGGCTGTCTTCCAGTGTCACCCAATGCTGCCAGTGCAGGCCGTCGCTGCTGCGGAGGATGGAGAGGGGCGTGCGGGCCCCTTTCTGCTTGTCTGGCTCGATAGGCCAGTCGTTGCAGATGAGGGCGAAGGTGCCGTCGGCAAGCGTCACCGCATCTATACCACTATTATTATTGGGGGTGTCGATAAGCTGCAGCTTGCTCCATGTCTCGCCATTGTCACTACTAAAGGTAATGCCAATATGACGACTGCGGGTGCGGCAAAGTGCCTCCAAGCGTCCGTCAGGCAATTGGATGATAGTAGGCTGAATGGCCAGGACACCGCTGTCGGCCTCAACGAAGGCCGTGCGCCGCCAGGTCTTGCCATAGTCGTCGCTCAGTTCGAAATAGCACTTCCAGCCATTACGCTCGTCGCTGGTAGGCGATATCAAACGATCGCCCACCATGACGGTCTTATTCTTGATGGGTCCATAGATACCGTCGGGCAGAGGCTCACGACGGCTCCAGGTGCGCCCACCGTCCTTCGAGTTGATGCGCCAGCCCTTCCATCCTGCCACGTTCGGGCCAATCTTGAAATAAAGGTGCAGCACACCTTCGGGTGTCTCGAAAAGCACGGGGTTCCAACAGGCCTCACGGTAGAAAGACTCCCTTACCCCTTTCAAAGGAGGAGAAAAGCCCAAAGCGCCGAAATTACCTGTCCACTGAGGAAGGGGACAGAACTGAGCGTTGAAGAAAGGCTTGGCGACTGTTGTCACCTGACTCACCTTCAGGTCAGGGTTAGAACTCAGCGATTGAGGCTCCACGCCATCAGCTACCATGACTGGGGCTGTCCAATCTTTCGCGCCCTTGGGTTTGCGGCTCACCCAGATGCACACATCGGGGTTACGCTCCTTGGTGCCGCCAAACCAAGTAGCCACGAGGTCGCCTTTCTTCGTCTCCACGATGGTGGCGGAGTGACAACTGGGGAAAGGCGCGTCCTCGTAGAGAAATTCGTCGCAAAGGACTTCATTTGCCTTATTAGCCGCAACAGCCACCTTTAACTCGTACACTCCGCTACCTATCTCCTTTAGAGTACCGTCGGGCATACAGAGCGTTGCCTTGGTATTGGCGGGGATCTCTACATGCCATTGCAGCTGACCATGCTCTTTCTTCCACCGGCTGACAATAGGCCCATAAACAGAGTTGTAAGAAGCATCGATATTGTCCAACTCATCAACTGAGAAGTCGGGCTTCAGCAGAATTCTCTTGAATCCCGGCGCATCACTACGGATACCAGCCACGTCTTCATAGAGCCATGAGAGCAGGTCGCCGAGCAGCATCACATGGTTGCCGGAGTTCATCTTGGGCGACGCTGTGTCACCATTCCAAAGTTCCCAGATGGTGGTAGCACCGTGCTCTGTCATGTAGCCCCATGAAGGATACTGCTTGCTGGTGGCCAACAACCAAGCCAAATCAGTACGCCCCATATCTGTCAGAGTATGCATCAGCCAACCAATGCCGATGACGCCACAACTGAGCGTGCCCTGATTCTGGTCGAGAATCTTCTTGATAATATGCTTCTGCACCTCCTGACGCACATAGTCATCATCAACCATTCCAAAAGCGAGCGGCAACAGGTTGGCCGTCACAGTATTGTTGCCGTAGAAGGTGCTGTCGGGATAGAGCAGATGTCCGGGAACAGTACTGGTGCCTCGCTTCGTGGCAAGGAAGTGACGATTGAAGGCCTCCTTGGTGAGGCTGGCTTCTTGTTCAAAATAGGAGGCGTCGCCATTACTCCCAACGAGCGAGGCGTATCGCGTCATCATCTTACACAGGTGATAATAATAAGCAGTAGAGATAAGTGTGCCATCTGTCTGACGGGCAGGGTCTTGGCTATGTATAAGCGTCTCCTCTTCGGGCGGCACACACCAGTCACCATAGCGGTCTTTCTGAATGAGCCCGTCCTTCTGATACTGTTCTTTCAGATGGACAAGCCACAGCTTCACATTCTGATAATACCGCCGCATGGGCTTGTCGTCGCCATAATGCTGATAGAGCATATCGAGCGAGAAAGGCAGCGCCGCCGGCCAGGTGACATTGTCACTATAGTAGTTCCAATAGGCGGGAGCCACATCAGGGATGCAGCCGTCTTCACGCTGTGCCTCGACGATGTCACGAGTCCATTTGGCATAGAGGCGGTCAGTACTGAAGAGGAACGCCTCGCCATAGCAGCCGCGAGTACGGTCACCAAGCCAAGGCTGGCGCTCATCACGCTGCGGACAGTCAACGGGCATACCCTTGTAATTGCTCAGAAGCCCCCACGTGGCATTGCGGTACACTTTATTTAATATAGTATCGCTACAGACGAAGTGGCCTGTTTCCTCCATTTCATCGCTGATAACCTCGGCTACAAAGTCAGCAGCAGTCGCTAAAGGAAGGCCCGTCACCTCTGCGTATCGGAAGCCGTGATAAGAGAAGACAGGATGCCACCAGACGCCATTCTCACGCCCATTGGCATAATAGCGGTCAGTACTCTCTGCATGGCGCAGGTTTTCGGTCCAGATATTACCGTCAGCATCAAGACGCTCGGCAAAACGGATGATGACGGAGTCGCCTTCACTAAGGCCATTGAGGCGCACCCTCAGCCATCCGGCCAGGTTCTGCCCCATGTCAATCACTAACTTGTCACCCTTCTTCTGTACACTTCTCGCGGGCATCGTCTTCACAACCTTCATATTGGGCGCCATCGCACCACGCAAAGTGCCCTGGGGCAATGCCGTGCGCTCTGCTTTCATCCAGTTTGAGTCATCATAGCTTGGAAGTGTCCAGCCTTGCAACTCCTTGCGGGCATCGTAGATTTCTCCGTCATACTCGTTGTTAGAGCGGAGAGGCCCGTCCACATTTACACGCCAAGTCTTTTCATCAGTGACAATGGTCTTGCGACTTCCATCCTCAAACTCCACGATGAGGTTCAGGCGCAGCGTAGGATAGCCAAAGCGGGTAATCTTATAGGGCTTCTTGTCCTGCTGCATGGTGTAGTAGCGGCCATTGCCAAGAACAACGCCGATGGCGTTCTCCGAGGACAGCAGCGGGGTGACGTCGAAGGCATTGTAGAGCACGGTCTTCCGATAATCGGTAGGAGCCGGAGCAAGCACCTGGTCGCCAACACGCTGCCCATTAATGAACACCTCATACAGGCCAAGGCCACAGATATAGAGGGTTGCCCGTCGCACCTGCTTGTCGAAAGAGAACTCAGAGCGCAGGTAACGGCTTGACAGACGGCTGTGTTCAACCTCTCGATCCCAAGACGAGAGGTGGTCATAGCCAATCCACTGGCCACGCCAGTCACTCTCTGTCAGCAGGCCCACATTCCATTCGGCCACAGAGCTCCAAGGGGTGTCGCCCACTGTGGTCGTTGCCTGAATACGCCAGAAACAACGGGTATTGGAACGAAGACGCTTACCTTCGTAACCCACCCACTGTGACTCATCGCTACTCACCGTGCCGCTGTCCCACAGGTCACCTTCCAGTGCCTCTGCCTTCTCTCGCGTAGAGGCCACTATTATGTGATAGGCCGTCTGGGCGACATCATTGGCTTTCGACGTGATGCGCCATCCCAAACGGGGTGTCGGCGTTTCGAGGCTCATGGGGTTCACCAAACGTTCGGTACGCAAATCGCACACGCTGACAACCGGCTCAACCTGCTTTTTCCTGGCAGCCTCAGCCGAGGCGCAAAACAAAAAACCGCCAAGCGTCAGAATAGCAAGTAGGATGTGTCTGTTACGCATTTCAAGAAAGCTACTTTAAGTTTCCAAGAATATCACGCGTAATCTCTCTTGTGACAGTACGGGTAGCCGCCGAGGTGGCATTCTTCACCACACGACCGGTTGTAGAGGTGCGGCTCTTCGTCTTCTTACCAGTCACCTTGTCGCTGACCCAGTTGCCAAGAATAAGGGCGATGGTGGAGGTGACTGCCGTAATGATGGCGTTCAACACCTTCTTGAAGATGCCGGGTTTCTCCTTGGTCTTCGACTTCTTGGCCGCAGCCTTCTCGTTTTCCTCGGTTTCAACGAGTGCTTTTTCCTCTTCCGCCTCACGCACCAGTATCTCGTAAGCACTCTCACGATCCACCATGTTATCATATTTTCCGTAGATGCGGCTCTGGTTGATGATGGCACGGCGTTGCTCTTCGGTGACAGCACCTATCTGTGACAGCGGGAACAGCACCTTTGCCCGCTCAACGACCGTTGGTGCGCCCTTCTCGTCAAGAAAGCTGACAAGCGCCTCGCCCGTCTCCAACTGCATGATGGCCTCGTCGGTCTTAAAGGCAGGGTTGGCACGGAAGGTGTCGGCAGCTGTCTTGACGGCCTTCTGGTCTTTAGGGGTGTAGGCACGGAGGGCATGTTGCACGCGGTTGCCCAACTGTCCGAGGATGTTCTCAGGAATGTCGGTAGGACTCTGTGTGACGAAATAGATGCCCACGCCTTTGGAACGGATAAGGCGGATGACCTGCTCAATCTTGTCAAGCAAGGCTTTTGAGGTGCCGTCGAACAGCATGTGGGCCTCATCAAAGAAGAATACCAACTTGGGCAGCGGAAGGTCGCCGACCTCAGGGAGTTTACTGTATAGTTCGGAGAGCAGCCACAGCAGGAATGTTGAGTAGAGCTTGGGTTGTAGCATGAGCTTGTCAGCAGCTAACACATTCATGATACCCTTGCCCTGCTCTGTCTGCATGAGGTCGAAGATGTCGAACGAAGGCTCACCAAAGAACTGGTTGGCTCCCTGCTGTTCCAGCTGTAGCAAAGCACGCTGGATGGCTCCAACAGAGGCAGCCGACACATTGCCGTACTTCTGAGAGTATTCTTTGGAGTGCTGCGACGTGTAGTCGAGCATGGAGCGGAGGTCTTTGAGGTCAAGTATCAGCAAGCCACGCTCGTCGGCAATACGGAAAGTGATGTTGAGGACACCGTCCTGAGTCTCGTTGAGACCTAACAGGCGGCTCAGCAGCTGAGGTCCCATCTGGCTGACAGTAGCACGCATGGGATGGCCCTGTTCTCCATAGACATCGAAGAAACGCACAGGACAAGCCTGGAACTGGGGCGTTTCGAGGCCAAACTCAGGGAGGCGTTTCTCGATGAAACCGCTCATTTTGCCTACTTGGGATATGCCACTCAAATCACCCTTCATGTCGGCCATGAAGCAAGGCACACCTGCCTGGCAGAATGACTCGGCCATCACTTGCAGCGTGACGGTCTTTCCTGTACCTGTGGCACCGGCTATGAGTCCATGTCGGTTTGCCATTTTTCCGTTGATACTCAGTGCTCCTGTATCAGAGCTGTGGGCGATGTACAGCCCGTGTTCTTTGTCGTACATAATATAATAATGTATAGGTTTTTAGAATCTTACGATACGGCTACCATCCTCCTGTTCTTCTATGCTGACACGGAGGGCTTCGGCTGGCAGCAGGTCTTCTATCAATTCGGGCCACTCCATCAGGCAGAGACAGCCGGAATAGAAATAGTCCTCATAACCCAGGTCGTAGACTTCCTCTATGCGTTTGATGCGATAGAAATCGAAATGATAGACAGGATAACCCTCACCGTCGGCATATTCGTTGACAATGGCAAAGGTAGGAGAAGTGATGACGTCGCTGACACCCAACTCCTCGCAGATGGCCTTAATGAAAGTAGTCTTACCGGCTCCCATGCGGCCGTAAAACGCTATCAGCTTCTTGCTGCCGATGGCCGTGATGAATTCACGGGCAGCAAGCCTGATGTCGGAAAGGTCTTGTATCTTGATTTCCATGATACGATGCTTTTTATCTGAATTACTCGTGGATATGCCAAATACTGCCCACCTTCCGGCGGATGGCCACGAAGTTAAGTATTGACACAAACACAAAGACAGCCACGCCCACCAGCAACGTAGGCAGGAATTTCGACGGTTCGAACTGGCTGTAAAGGTTGCCCATAAGGGGCAGATACCACGTGCGGGCTTTCAACACAAGCAGCAGGGCACCACCAAGCACCAGAAAATTGAGCAGCAGGGTAAGCAGATGGAAGGGACGAGCCACCTGAGAGGTTGAGTAACCTATCAGCAGCAGATTGTCTATTTTCTCTGTCTGCTTCTGGAGCAGGAGGAAGATGCTGAGCAGCAAGACATAGAAAGCCAAGGCAGATATGACGAGTCCCACGATAAGCACACCTGTGATAAGCAAGCGCAGCAAACTGGCCATGCGGGCAGTATCGGCGTCGTCTGCCTCTGTATCGTAGTGATAGCGGCTCAGATAATCGGCGATGCGGTCATCACCGGGATTTTCCACCTGCATGATGAGACGCGACGGCTGGGCCTCTCGGTCAGGCGAAAGGCGCTGGTTCATATCGTCGATGAAAGCCTGCGGAACAAGGATGGTGTTCAACCGACGTGAGAAGGCCACCACATGCCCCGTCTTGAGCACAATGTCGTGGGTGCCGCTAAGGCGCAGGTTGACGGCCACCTTGCCGACAAGCCCTTCTGAGACAGTAGGCAGACCCTGACTACTGGCAAAACCGAAGTTGTAGAGGTTAAGATAAGTACGGGGCAGGATGATAGGCACATCATAGCTGTCCGGGTCGTACTGCCACTGGCTGAGATCCACATCAAGGAACTCGTCAGGAACAGCCTCAAAAAACATCTCAGTGGAGAACTGCATCCCACCTGCACCCACTGTGGCAAAGACGCCGAACTGAGCGGGTGTATATCGCCCCAAAGCCCGCACAAAAGGCTGCTTGGCGAGTCGGTCAATCTCATTCTCGCTAAATACTGTGGAAGCTCCCGTCAGGGTTCCCACCGTACTGACACGCTTGGTGAGCACGATGTGACCCGGACGCATGAAACTGTCACTGCCCGTGAAGATTGGGCGGACGTCGCTGTAAAGCTGGACGGCAAAGAGAACGATGGCCAATCCAAAAAGGTTGGCGAGCACGAAGCCCGCCAACTGCCATACGTTGAGATGCCGGCTCAGCAATCGGTTGAGCAGGCGGTTCATCAGATGAACTTGGACACGTAGTCAAGAATCAGCTCTAACGGGTTCTTGTCATCGTCCTGTGTCGTGAGACGGAACACCGACCTGCCATTTCCCTCGTAATAGGACTCGCAGTAATTGAACATCTTGGCCACATCTTTCATGATTCCGGCTACCTCAGAGCCAACCATGTCCTCGTCGAACTTCTTCAGGAAGTTGAAGTTGAAACGGACATACATACCTTTACCACGGATGTCTCCAGAAGAGACCGCATGGCTGGCGGGCTGGAAGCCATTGGGATTCTCACCGTAGCACAGATAGGTAATGCCGCTTTTACGACCGAAGTCCACGTATGACTTGGGAGTGCGAACATAGTCATCAGTTGTGGGGTCGTAGCTATCCCAGTCGTAGCTATAGTCAGCCACAGCACGGAAGCCGTCACCACGCTCCTGCAAGTCTTGCTCGCCGAGTGCACCCTGCAGCAAATCGACAATAGTATTGTCCTTTGTGCCAATGAAGCCGTTCACATTGGGACCTTGCTGAGTGAAGGAGCTGATGTCAAGGGCAAAGCTTCCCGTCATCGAGCTCATCACATTGTCAACCATTTCCTTGGCTTCGCCATCAGTGATATGCTGTGCCTTCATGAATTGCTCCACCGACTTCTTCAAATAGTTCATGTCCATGTTGACGAACAACGAAAGGCCATCGGATGAGACATACTTCATCAAATCGGAGTCAATATCCTTAAGAGCATCTTCGTACTTTCCAACCCATTCCTTGGCGTCCTCGCTCATAGCCAACAGCTCTGAAGTCAGCAGAGCCTCACCTCCCATCAGCTGGAAGTCGCCAATAAAACCAAGGTCGTCCAACTCGACGCCGTCAGGCATTTGCTCTCTCAACATCGACAACGCCTGTTTGACATCACGGTCGTCTACTGACTTGATACCACTGCCAAGCATCATCAACGACATGACACCTTCCTGCTCACAGAGTTTCTCCATAGATTCGCTGTCGCTAAGAGAGCCCTCACCCGACTCGGCCATTTCCTTCAGGGTCTCTGCGAAATCTGAACCGTTGGCATCGCCAATGAAGAACCAGTCATCAGTAAAGAAGAAGTTGTCCTCAATACGGCTCACGCCGTCCTCTTCCTCTATCTCTAACGACTCACCAACTTCGTCTGAAATCTGGTTCAGCAGGTCGGTCAGCTTACTCTTGCTCGACACGCAACCCACTAAACCGCCCATATTCTCACGGTTGCCAGTGAAATAGAAGAAGACCGGCTGGTCGAAGTCAATGCCAGAGCTGCTGGGGTTAAGCAGGATAGATACAATCTTCTCTGTCATCTCTTCGCTCATTTCAGTGTCGCCCATGCCCGACTTCAGCTTCTTAATCAGCTTTGAGTCGCTGTTAAGGCCGCTCTTCTCTACCAGTTGCTTCACGTCAACGCGCACCACGACAAAGGCATTCTCAGGAATGAGACGCGTGGCCTTCGAAGGGCCTTTGCTACACGATGCCAGCAGCAGCACGGCTGCCACCAGCATAAACATCAAATGGAATGTTTTTTTCATAAACTCCTTGTTTTAAAGATTACACATTATTATAATATATAAGATGATTATTCCAAAGCCACTTCCGGCTCATCCTCACGAGTGACGTACCGCTGATAGTAGGCTATAAGCAGCGTAGTTAGCGGAAGAGCGATGATAAGGCCGATGAAGCCTAACAAGGCACCCCATACCGACAGGCTCAACAGCAGGATGGCTGGGTTCAGGTTCATTGCCTTGCCCATCACCTTGGGAGTGACCACCATGTCAATGATAACCTGCACTATAGCGAATACAGCCAAAGCAGAGAGAAGCACCAGCCAGAAATTCTGCCCCGTGTCGGCAGCCTTCAACAGAGCCAACAGTACCGTTGGTATCAGAGCCAATGTATGCAAATAGGGTACTAAATCCATGATGCCAATGAGGATTCCGAGGCCGATAGCCATAGGGAAGCCAATAATGGTGAAACCGATGCAGAAGAGTACACCCATAATGAGAGCCACCAAGCCCTGACCACGCACGTAGTTGTTAAGCTCACGTCCGGCATCCCGGGCCAACCCATTCCAGAAAGGTCGGTTCTTCTTGGGGAACAGCTTCACCCAGTTGTTAGTCAGGTACTCATAATCCATCAGGATAAAGAACATATAGAGCAGGGCGATGAGCGAGGCAACAATGCTGACAACCATCGACACCGTGTGGTCAAGCACGTGAAACACCTGCGGTACCACCGACTTCACCGTGGAGGTGAACTCGTCACTACGGAAGAAGCGCTCCATGTCCTTACTGTGCTCCTGAGTCCATTGAGTCACCGCCTCGGGAATACTGTCGATGTTGGCAGAGCGGTGGATGTATGAGGTAACCAGCTCGCCCAACTTCTGGAACTGTTCAATCATAGGCGGGATGATGAACCAAAGCACGCCTCCGATGATGAACGCCACGCCAAGGAACGTGACTATGATGCTCAAGGCACGGTTGCGAAAGTGCATCTTGTATTGCACGAACTTAACGACAGGCCATAGCAGATAGGCAAAAAACCACCCGATAACAAAAGGCAACAGCACGTTCGTCAGCTTGCCGACAAGGAAAATGAGGCATATTGCCAACAGCACATACCCCAGTATGCGGACAAAACGGTCGAAGGTGATAATCTCTCTGAACATAAGCCGTTGATGTATTTATTCTCCTGTTTTACTGCTTTCCTCCTGCGCTTTGCGGTAACACTCACGGCAAAGGGGCTCGTATTCCTGAGTCTCTCCTAACATGACACGGCGTTCACCAGGCACCTTGCGGTGGCTCACGTAAGCCAACGAACCGCAACGCACACAGATGGCGTGCACTTTCGTCACATCGTCGGCAATGGCACAAAGAGCCGGCATAGGACCGAAAGGCACTCCCTTGAAGTCCATGTCAAGACCTGCCACTATCACGCGAACACCCCGATAAGCCAGCTCGTTGCACACATCAACGAGCCCTTGGTCAAAGAACTGCGCCTCATCAATGCCCACCACATCAATGTTGCTTGCCAAGAGCAGAATACTGGCCGAAGAGTCAATTGGCGTTGAAGTAATGGAGTTACGATCATGGCTCACCACGTCCTCCTCAGAGTAGCGCACATCAATGGCTGGCTTGAAAATTTCAACACGCTGACGGGCAAACTGGGCACGCCGCATACGGCGGATCAGTTCCTCCGTTTTGCCCGAGAACATCGAGCCACACACCACTTCAATACGTCCGGGGCGGTGTGCCTCCCCTGTGAAAATGTCGTTCATTGCGCTGCAAAGGTAAAAAAAAAGTTTGATGTTTGACATTTTATGCTGTAAGTTTTTTACAAGTAGTGTTAAATAAGCGTAATAACAAACCTAAATCTCAGTTCATCAACCATTAACTCCGAAGAAATGCGTAATTTTGCGCCCCGAATATGGCAACGCTTTATATCGTTCCCACACCTGTGGGAAACATGGAAGACATCACGTTGCGTGCATTGCGAATTCTTCGTGAAGCTGATGTGGTGTTGGCAGAAGATACCCGCACATCGGGCATCCTCCTGAAGCATTTCGATATTCATCAGCAACTCCTTTCGCACCACAAGTTCAACGAGCATGGCACGTCGGCCGCCATCGTTCAGCGCCTGTTGGCGGGGCAGACAGTGGCTCTTGTCAGCGACGCAGGCACGCCTGGCATCAGCGACCCGGGGTTCTTCCTTGTGCGTGAGGCCGTCAAGGCAGGCATCGACGTGCAGTGTCTACCAGGTGCTACAGCCTTTGTGCCGGCATTAGTGGCCAGCGGGTTGCCCTGTGACCGTTTCACCTTCGAGGGTTTCCTCCCCCAGAAAAAAGGCCGCCAGAGCCGTATCGAGGCTCTTCGTGACGAGGAGCGCACAATGGTGTTCTACGAATCGCCCTACCGGTTATTGAAACTGTTGCAGCAATTAGCCGAAGTCTTCGGCAATGACCGCAAGGTATGCGTGTGCAGGGAAATATCAAAAGTGCACGAGGAATGTGTGCGAGGTACACTCTCTGAGGTTATTCAACATTTCATGGAAACAGAGCCACGCGGCGAGATTGTCGTTGTGGTGGCAGGAAAAGAATGAACAACATAAAGACGACAATAGCTATGAAAACAAAAACATAGATGATGGCCGTAATTTG
>Ga0310786_10006995_pt1 | contig 14833 bp, 10 predicted proteins | sample AusTroGonzalo_MG_FD_203881 | JGI IMG/M metagenome (GOLD analysis project Ga0310786, IMG submission 203881) | Bovine rumen microbial communities from tropical cattle in Woodstock, Queensland, Australia - Gonzalo_03 (v2) (version 2) | ecosystem: Host-associated > Mammals > Digestive system >... | reverse complement strand
TTAACAATTTAAAATTAAGAAAGGAAACGAATTATGGCAAAGACTCCAGTTTCAATGGCAATTGATGGTTACAAAGAGAGAGAAGTACTGATGGTTACTTACGAGTTCAATCAGGCAACCGACGTAGAAGGACAGATGGCAGGTATCCCCCGTGGTGGTAAGATCCGCGTTCGCGTAAAGGCCTTGAACGATGGCACACCCGATCTGCTGGCTTGGATGTGTGAGCGCAGTCTTCCGAAGAATGGCGAGATCAAGTTCCTCGAGACCAAGACCAACAAGGAGATGAAGAGCATCAAGTTCACCAACGGCTACTGCATCGACTTCGAGGAGAAGTGGGAGGACAAGCTCGGACACTTCGAGGAGATCGAGATCACCTGCAAGGAGATTGAGTTCGGCAACGTTAAGTACACTAACGACTGGGCATAACGCAGGCAGTTAAGAGATGAGAATTTAGAATTAAGAGTTGAATTTAAAGAATAGAAAGGAAACATATTATGGCAGAGAATGTAACCCCAGTAGTACTCGCAATCGATGGTTTTGCAGAGAGAGAAGTAATGATGGTAGACTACAAGTTCGATCAGGCTACCGATCGTGAAGGACAGATCGCAGGTATTCCCCGTGGTGGTAAGGTAAACATCCGTGTGAAGGCCATGAACGATGGCAACAACGAGCTGATAGCCTGGATGCTCGACCCCACAAGTCCCAAGAATTTCTCAGTGAAGTTCGTGAACACCGTAGACGGTGCAGCCATGAAGGAGCTGAAGGGTACCAACACCTATTGCATCAACTACGTTGAGAAGTGGGAAGATGGTCAGCAGCATTACGAGGAGATCGAGATCGTATGCCAGAAGCTCGAGAATGGTCCGGTAAGCTACGATAATCCTTGGAAATAAGCGAGTAAGCGAATGGAGAGCCAAGCTTGCTTGAGCTCTCCTGAGCGTGAGCTTATTCGACGCGTAGCGTCAAGTAAGTGATTAAGCGAAAGCGTCAAGTAAGCATCAAGTAAAACAATCTATCCTATTTGACAAATAAGGCGTCTCTCATCCAGAGGCGCCTTATTCTTATGTCTTGATAGCTCTTCAAGCTATTTCGTCATCCTTCACCAATTGTGGCCTCTCATGAGAAATGTTGTAGCTTTTCTGAGTTCCTTCAATATCGAAGGTCAAAGTAACCTCGTCCATTAAGACATCGAGCGAACAAGGTGCACCCTCCAAGACTGGCAGACAGCTATTGCTGCCAATGGGGAAACCACAGCAAACGGGGATATCCGTGTCGTGCATGTGGGCCACCAGCATCTGCTCTACACTACCAAACTGAAGGTCGAACTTGATGGAGTTGAACGTGCCGAAAATGATACCCTTTACCCTTTCGAAGTCTATCTGCAGTCGCAACATGTAGAATAGTCGGTCAATATCGTGGAGCGACTCTTCCACTTCCTCCAGAAACAGGATAATGTCCTGATCGGGAGGCAATGGGAATCTGGAGCCAGCAATGGCTGAATAGCTCGAAAGATTGCCTCCCACCAGCAATCCCTCTGCATGGCCACAGCGATTATGATCATTACCTGCCACCTTGTATTGAGGTATGGCGCCAAACAGGATATCGCGCAGAATCGTGCACGAAGGCTCCTCTTTTGCTGCTATCTGGAATGTCATCGGACCATGAATGCTCATCGTTCCGGCACTCGTCACAGTATAGAGCAGGGTGGTAATGTCGCCATGACCTATCAGCCACTTAGGGTGCTTCTGATAGAGCTCCAGAGGAATGCGGTTCAGCAGATGGATCGATCCATAGCCGCCTCGCGTACATATTATTGCTTTAATAGAGTCGTCCTCGAGTGCCCATATGATGTCGGCAGCACGTTCATCGGCTGTGCCGGCATACACATTCACGTTGAGGCTGTTGGTGTGAGGGCCGATAACGGGATGAAGTCCCCAGGACTTTACCATTTCTGCTGCTTCGAGAATCGCCTCCTGTGGTATCCAATAGGCAGGCGATACAAGGGCTACCCTATCACCCTCTTTTAAAAATGGTGGTTGCGTCATATTATCAATCATTGCTAAGTTATATCATGCATTTCAAGTGCAAAGGTAATCATTTTAGCTGAAAAACTTTCAATTTTTAGCCTCTGGGGAGGGGTAAAACGAAACTTTTGTAAATTCTGAGAGTTTTTTGTAAATTTTGCAAGTTGAAGTAGGGAGTTTTCTCCCACTTTTTGCAAAAAGCGAGGCCCAGGTTTAGAACCTTGCGAAGAAGTTGTCTTCGAACTATTTTTTATTATCAGAAATTCATTTTCAGCCTACATGCCTACATAAAATTGCTTGAAAATGCTTTAATATAAGGTTTTTTGCAAATTTCAAGCCTACATAAAGCCTACATACTGCCTACATAAAAACGGCTATTTTTACGATTTTCACCCACCATAATGGGCTTTGTAGGTCATTTTAGGGTACTTATAAACCGAATAAATCATACTAAAAAGTCCACAAAAGACCATCTTTTACCCTTCAAAAGACTATCTTTTGGGTTGTAAAAGACCATCTTTCGCCCATCGATAGATAGTCTAAAGTCCAGGAAATAGTAAGGTAAACTTTCAGGGGCTAACTTGCACCCTTTTAAATTCTCTCGAGAATTTGGAGGTTTAGACGGAGTAAACCCAGACTTTCCTCGGAGTAAAGTCCTAAATTCTCTCGAGAATTTATCAAGCTATAACGTCCAAACCAATCCTTTAAAGGTAAATCCATCGCACTTTCAACGGCCTAAAAGGGCGAAGAATTGCCTCTAATCCGCCAAAAGTATGTAGGCTCCATGTAGGCTTTATGTAGGCTTTTATGTAGGCTGTAATGCAGTTAACACATTGATACACAGTGAAGTATGCCAAAAATATGTAGGCTTATAGGCAGTTTTGTAATTTTTCATGTTGTTGGACATCGCATGTTCTCAATGAAAGAACAGAGAATTTTCAGATAGTGACGAAATTGTCACTATACTCAGTGTGGCTATTTTGCCAAAAATTGTGTACCTTTGCAGTTGAAATCATATAAACTATGTACGAACAAAAGGGACTTGACGATATTCTTTTCTTGATGCTCTATGGTGGGGCAACTATGCTGGCCGTTGTGTCGTGTTTCTATTTGCTGCTTACTCGTAGCAATATGTTCTCATCAATGGTTCATCCTCCAAAGAGTCTGCGCCGCTGGGCAGCAGCCTTCATGGCTTCGGTAGCTGCAAGCCACGTATGGTGGGTGGTGCTGGGACTCTATTGGCTGGTTGACGACAGACTGATGCGTAATATCGTAGCCATCACGCTTGATCGTCTGTCTTTCGTTCCACTGATGATGATAGTGCTTCTGCGTATGTTGCAAGATAAGCATCGGAAATTGTGGCCCATTGCCTTGGCCATGCTGCCATTTGCTGTCATTGCCGTATATTGTATCATCACGCATAGCTATGCTTTCGAATGGTTCGTCAAGGGTTACAGCTTGTTTATTGGCATCACATTCATTATATTTTATGTGTATGCCGTTCGACAGTATGGCCGCTGGCTACATGACAACTTTTCCGACCTTGAGCATAAGGAAGTGTGGCAGAGTCTAGCTTTGCTGGCATTTATACTGGTGGTCTATATGTGTTATACCTCCAACGAGGGAGCGCTTGCTACTGAGTATCTCGCCCAGGTTAACACACTGATTATCATAGGTTTCGTGCTCTGGCGAGTGGAAACCTTGCAACAGCTCGATGCTGAGAATACTGAAGAGATGGTAACTGATAGCGAATCGCTTGAAGGTAAAGAGGATACAGCAGCATTCTCAATCCCAGCAAATATCGGCACCCAATTGGAGGAACATTGTAAAAACAATCAACTATATCTTCAGCACGACCTTACATTAAAGCAACTTTCAACCATCATAGGTACAAACAGAACATATCTGAGTGCCTATTTTGCCCAGCAGGATATTACATACAATACCTATATTAATAATCTGCGTATAGAGCATTTCATCGGCCTGTATCGCGAGTCTGTAGGGTCATTGCGTTCTGTTAATGCCATGAATCTCGCCCAGCAGTGTGGTTTCCGCAGCTATAGCACTTTCAGCGCAGCCTTTAAGCGATATACTGGCACCACTGTAACTGCCTGGATGAGACAGGAATACTTAAGATAGTTCGATGGTGGATGGGATGCGAAGGTACCTAATCAGTCGTTTTGTCTCTCGCGATATTGCTTGGGCGTTTGTCCAAACTGATTCTTGAATAGGCGATGAAGATTGTGTTGTGTTAATCCTACTTTCTCAGCAATAGCCCTTATGGAATCATCTGTAGTGCTTAGCAGCTGGCAAGCCTTTTCCAGACGGATGCAATTAATATAGGTAGGAAAAGTCTTCCCATCGGCATAGAGCTTAAGCAAGTGACCAAGCGAAATACGACTGATACCAAAACGTTTTATCACATCCTGCCGCGTGAGAGCATAATCAGCATAAAGCTGCTCCTTACGTATAGTATTGTCTATGTCCAGAAAGATACTTTTTTTACTTTGCTGCATATTACAGATTGATTAATACCTGGCAAAGGTACTCTTTTTCACAGAAAAACCTTTCATTTTATCGCATCTGGGGGTGATAAAACGAAAGATTTTGTAAATTCTGAAACTGTTTTGTAAATTTAGAAAGTAATAAGGCGCCTCTTAACCAGAGGCGCCTTATTACGTGTTTACCACTTATCGCGAGTATGGATGTCATCGGCCCAACGGTGGTCCTTGGGGAAAGGCTGACCTCCCCAGGCCTTGACTTGTGTCCAGGGCTGTGGGGCATCGGTCCAGAAAGGATGATTAGCCGGCAGACCCAGAGGCATAAACGTGAGCGATGTCATATAGAGCGAGCCATTGTTGGTGTACCAGTCGGCCGTTTCGGGCTGAGAACCACAGAAGCCGATGGTAAGGAAGCCTGCATCATTGTAGTTCTGCTGGATGTCGAACATGCGATGAATGACCTTGGTGAGGGCGGCCCGCACTTGTCCGTTGCTCAATTCGCTGGGCAGCTTCTCATACCACGCCATCAGAGCCAGGGGCTGCATGGCGGCCAAGCGATAAGGCGTGGAGCGGCCAAAGACGGGAAAAGTGCCTTCGGGCGAGATAAAGCGCTCGAGGATGATAGCGAACTTCTGGGCACGCTTCAGGGCGCGATCGTGGTAAGCCTGATAGTCGAGTCGCGTGTTCTTCTTAGAATCGACCATCGCCTGGAGGGTTTCGAGATACATAGCATGAAACACGTAGCTCGAGTAGTAGTCAAAGGCGAATACAGGACCATCGGCATACCAGCCATCGCCCATATACCACTCTTCCACCTTACGGCAGGTGGTGTTTACACGGAATTCATCGAACTGGGCACCAACCTTGGCCAGCAGACTCTCGATGGTAGAGCAGAACAGATACCAGTTGGTGTAAGGCGGATCGATGCGACGCAAGGCCTGAAACTCCTTGATGTAACGCTGTTTGGTTACCTCGTCGAGGGGCACCCAAAAGGTATCCCAAGCACGAAGGAACGACTCTGCGATATAGGCTGCATCTACCAGGTTCTGACCAGCCTTACCCCAGCAAAGGTAATCGGGTGATTCAGGGTCTACCGCATTCTTATAGGCATGCAGGGCCCACTCGCGGAGTTGGCGCCGCTGCTGACCCTCAGCAGTCTCATCATCGGGCAAGGTAAGCCAAGGAGCAATACCAGCCATCAGTCGGCCAAAGGTTTCCATATAAACCACAGAGCGGTCGCGATTGTCGAACGAAGGCGAGAACTCCGTCTTCATGTTCTTCTGCAACTGGCCTTTGGCCATGTTTTCGAGTACGGGCTGGGCCATCTTGTAAGCCTGCGAGCACCAATACTCACGATCGCTCTGCTGAACTGTTTTTGCTTTTTTAGCTGCCTGAAGCGGCAGAAGCAGCACCATGGCTGCAAAGAGGGTAATCAATCGTTTCATTGAATAATGTATTTGATTCTGTTGTTTGTTTTTTGCGATTTAATCGTAAGAACGATGCGATACATCTGCTTTCTCCACATACCCTGAAGCAGAGGGTCGAGCTTATCGCTGATATCCTCTATGGTAGCATCCATTTGTTTGGCATCGAAATGGATATGCTGTAAGGCATCAGGACTGAGGGCTATGAACATCAATCGAGTAGGTTCACGATACTCGCCCAACTCGTATTCCTCCGTACAGGTAACCCCTTCCTTTTTCGATGAAATGGTACGTTTCCATGATTTCACCTTCGCCTCAGCGGGATAAGCGCCAGCGATGTCGAGGGTCAACTGACCGTTCTTTTGGCTGATCACCTTGGCAGCAAAATCCTTACCTTCCTTCTGATCGATGCCATTAATCTGGGGCAGATTGTGGTACTGCGACTGCATGGTCCAGATGTCATAACGATTATTGCCGAAGGTCTTGGCGGTGTATTCGCCTACGCCAGGATCGATGAAAAGAGGTTTACCATGAACATAAACAATGAAGGAACCTACATCGTTGTGGTTGTGGCTCTCACCGTTTGTGCCACCCTTCATGGCTACATAGAGATTCCCTCGACGGGCAGTCATGATCTGAAGATCGGGGAGCCATACATCTTTTATTAAAGGTTCGCGAGGCTGTTCTGCGATGAAATAGCGGATATTTCGCAGGAAAAAAAGTTCGCGACTGAGTGTGGGGAAGTTGCCACTCTGATCGTATAGGGCAGCAGGGTTGGTAAGTACTCCCTTCTGTCGACCTAAGTAGGCACCAAACTCACGCATGTTCTGATCATTAAGCCAAAGACCGAAGGGGTAAACGATATTCACCTGTTGCACATCCTTGTTATTGTGTGCATCGGCAAAGTCCACATAGTAGTCATTACCTATGTAGGTCTTGTAGGCATAAGCAGCCATGTTGCCGATTTTCTGCACATCGCACGGAAAATCTGGAAGTAGTCTTAAAACCTCAAACATTGAGGCTGCAGCCCTGTCCCAATAGTGTGGCCCCTCATCACAGCCACCATCCTCAGGATAAGCATCGATAAAGGCCTGAGTGGCTTTCTGTATCTGGGCGATAGCCTCAGCCTTACGGGCTTCGTTATGCTCACAGAGTAACACGCACGAGAGCCAATTGCTGCATATCCAGGGATTCCAATTCATACCAGCCGTCTTCCACCAATAGTTATTCTCAACAGCAGGCACGAGAATGCGTCGCTCTATCTCACGATCAATGCGCTGAGAGAGGTCGGGCGAGAAGGCATCGAACTGCTGTTGGAGCATATACTTGGTCCACACGATGAGATTGGCCGTCTCAGCATTAAAAAGGTCAACCTCCTGAAATTCGGCCAGAGGGATGGCCTTACTGTAATGAGCAGGAATACCCCACCACGTTTCCTCACAGAAACTACCCATTCCATCGATAATATTTCGCGTAAATCGACCTTTTCCCTCCATAATCTCTGCCATGACAAGGGCAGCCAACTGGCGACGCTTGGCAAAACAGAGAGTTTCGTAGTTCACTCGATTGCCCGTTTGCTTGTTCTCAGCAAAGACGGTAAAGGGGAGCGACGCCCAAGGCTGGTCGAGATACTGCTCACCATAGGCTATATAGCTCTGGCGCATCTCTGTGGGGATGGAGTCACGCCAAAAGGCATCGTCAGCCTGCGGGAGCAGGCTGGCGATAGCCAAGGAAATGGTCAGTAGTAGGTTCATTGATTGAGAAATTTAACGTATTCACATGCTGCTAAGAGGAAAGCACCAACACCAAAGTTGGCCTGAGAGTTGGCATCGACGGTCTGACCAGGAATGGCGCGTTCACCGATGGGTTGTACATACCCTACCCTGCCGTCCTTCTGCAAGGCAATAGTAGTCAAATAATTCCAAGCCTTCTCGATGGTAGGAGCGAACTCCTTCTTAGAGAGATAGCCATGATTGACACCCCACAGCAGGCCATAGCAGAAGAAAGCCGTACCAGAGGTTTCAAAGCCTGGAGCCTGCTGAGGATCCATCATAGAGCGTGTCCAATGGCCCTGAGGCTGTTGTAGTTTCTTCACACCACGGGCCAGATTGGTGAACTTCTCAACGAAGAAAGGCTGGCGCACATAAGTTTGAGGTATATCCTGCAACACCTTGGCCAAACCGGCCAGCACCCAACCATCGCCTCGAGCCCAGAAATCCTTCTTACCAGCGGCTGTCTTGTGCTTGGGATAGATGTACTTGCCATCGCGGAAATAAAGGCCTGTCTCGTGGTCAAGCATGATGCTGTCACTGTAGCTGATGTTCTCATAGAGCTTACGCAAGTACTTCTCATCGCCTGTGAGCTTGTACATCTTCGTCATGACTGGCATCACCATATAGAGGGCATCGGCCCACCACCAGTAATCGTGTACCCGAGAATCGGCCTCGTAACCAATCACTTCCTTGGCACGTGCCACCTTTTTCTCATCGGGCGAAAGATTATAGAGGTCAATATAGGTTTGGAAGCATATTTGCCAATCGCCGAAGAGCACATAGTCCTGGCCCTCACCATACTGTTTGTATTTCCAGTTGGCGGGATCGGGCTCTGTGGCGCCCTTCCACTGGTTGTGCTCAGCCCAACGGATGCTGTAGTCGAGCATCTGCTGATCCTGCAGGAGCTTATATACCTCCATATTACCCGTATGGTAAGCGGCATTATCCCAAAAAGAGCGTACCTCAGCAGGATTATTCGTCTGCCAATAGGTATTTACTTTACGGATAACGTCTTTCACCTCGTTAGTCGTCCACTTCCTGGCTTGAAGTGATAAAGCCGAGAGAAGTGTAATTGTTAATAGTAGTCTTCTCATAAATCATTGTGTTAGTTGTTTGCAAAGATACTAAAATCTGTCAATAATCAGATTGCCAGATTGTTAATTCTTTCAAAAGGGGCAGCCTACATCGCGCAGACTGCCCCTCCGCCTTAGAAAATACTAACTAATAACCTAATTATGTATGAACGAAATGAAATTGTTCTTAATAACCAGGATTCTGCTGCAGTTCTGCATCCTTGTTGAGCTGGATCTCTGACAGCGGAATGGGCAGCAGGCAGTGCTTAGAGGCATCGAAACCAGTAATCTTCTTGCTATCGGTTCCCTCAGCCCAGTTGTCCATAATCATCTTCACACGCTCAGCCAGTTTACCGGTACGGCACAGGGTGTAACGACGATTCTCCTCACCTACCAACTCACGGATACGCTCGTCAAGCAGGAAGTCTATGGTCATCTGCGCAGAAGTTACCTTACCAGCCTCTGCGTTGCCCGTCTCAGCACGATAGGTCTTGAAGGCACGATCACGCAGCACGTTGATATCCTCAGCAGCACCGGCAGTGTTACCTTGATTGATACGAGCCTCAGCACGGAGCAGATAAGCATCGGCCAGACGCATCAGAGGCCAGTCCTTCACCAATGACCAACCGAAGTCGTCAGTAGGATCGTAGCCACCCCACTTCGTAGGATGATCGTACATTACCTCCAAGGTGTCTTTTACAGTCCAATAAATGCGGTCGCCCGTCTTGATGGTAATCTTGGTAGCACCTGGTGTGCCGTCATCTACACGGAAACCATCCTTAACTGAGATCTCCTTGTTCACATTGGGCTTGTTGGCATAGAGGATACGACGGATGTTATGGTTAGAGTTGCGGATATCACCCTTCTCCCAGATACCATACTTTACATAGTTACTCAAACGCAGACGGCCATTGCCACGACCACCGAGAGAGTCAGCATTCTGCATGAAGTCTGTCAGCTTGTGGAAGGCAGCCACCCAGTTACGGCGCTGCTGGGGAGCATTGATGGTACCACCAGTTACGTCGCGCTCATACTCCATCTGGAATACCCAGATACCCTCGGTGTTACCCTCAGAGCGGCGCTGGTTGTGCCAACGGAACATATCGCTGTAGTAGTCACCAGCATCAGACAGATACTTACCATAGCGCTCCTGAATGAGTTTGTAGTTACCACTGTTAATGGTAGCAGTAACGGCAGCCTCAGCCTCCTGGAATTTACCCATGCGGTTGAAAGCCTCACCAGCCAGGATGCGGGCACAGTCCTTATTAATACGATTTTGCGTCTTGGTCTTGCCTACCTCAGGCAGATTGGCCATCGCGTCATTCAGGTCGGCAGCGATGACTGCATCAATCTCTGCAACAGACTGACGGGTAAAGTCGGTACGTGGCTCAGCCTTGCTCTCAGTGAGCAGGGGAACAGGACCCCACAAGGTGACAAGCATATTATAGGCATAAGCACGGAAGAACTCTGCCTCACCTTTAGCGGCAGGATCAACATCCGCAGTATTAATAATAATGTTAGCGCTGTTGATGATGCTGTAGAGCGATGTCCACAGTTTGCTGACACCACTGTTCTCTGCGTTCAGCGAACCATACTGATAGAAGGGAACCTCTACGCCCTGAGTAGAACCAGGTGCACCCACATCGGTACCATCCTGGAAACAGCCTACGAATCCCTGCTGGTCGCTCCAGCCCCAGAGATCGGCATATTTATAGTGCAGGCCAATAACCTTGGCCTCGACGTCAGTCACGTCAGTGCCGTATGAAGAGTACATCTTCTCTTCCAAATAGCTGTCGCTGCAAGAGGTCAGAGCCAGAGCGCTGACAGCCAGTGCTGAATATATAATATTTCTTAGTTTCATAATTGTATCTCCTATATTTAGAATGTAACGTTAAGACCGAATACAAAGCTCTTGGTCATCGGGTAGTTGTTCTCATAACCGCCCCATCCGCGCTGAGTGATGTCAGCCTCAGGATCCCATCCCTTCCAACTGGTGAAGGTGTAAAGGTTGCGTCCGCTAACATAAGCTGTCAGTGCGCTGAGATGCAGGGCATTGATAACCTGTGCAGGGAACTGATAGCTCAGTGTCACATCCTTGATACGGGTGTAGCCTGCGTTGCGGGGGAAGCCATAGCCCCAGCGGTTAGAGGTCTTGCTCAGTGAACGGTACTCGTTGCTCTTGTTCTCAGGTGTCCAGTAACCTACCTCAGTAGTAGAATTACGACGACCCTGCTCATCGGCTGCCATAGCCAAAAGTGAGTTGTTACGCTTGTGGCCCTGTGCGGTTTGGATGAAGATACTCAGCGTAAAGCCCTTATAAGAGAAGGTATTGGTAAGACCGGCTGTCCACTTCGGAGCGGTCTGGCCCTGAATCTTCTTATCGCCCTCAGGAGTAATCTTGCCATCGCCATCGAGATCGGCCAGCTTCACGTCACCAGCCTGAGCCTGTGGGTCATGGTTCAAATGGTCGCCACGGGCAATCTCGTCTTCCTGCCAGATGCCTTCCATCACGTAGTCGTAAATTACGCTGATAGGCTCACCGATAAACCAACGGTTACCTAGGTCGTCCTTCTCGTCACCATAAAGGTCCTTGATTTCGTTCTTGTTGTATGACCAAACGAGGTTGGTGCCCCAAGTGAAGTCCTTGGTAACAATGTTCTTTGAGTTGATGGTAACCTCAAGACCCTTGTTGGCAGTCTTACCCATGTTCATATATACATTAGAGTAACCAGAAATCTTCGGCAGGTTGCGCTGCAGCAACAGATCGGTAGTGGTTGAGGTATAGAAATCGATGTTACCATTGATGCGGTTGTTCAGGATACCGAAGTCGATACCGATGTTGAAGGTCTTCGTGGTCTCCCAACCAAGACCGCTGTTACCCATACGAGAGCTGGGGTAGAGGGCTGTTGCGGATGCACCGTCCATGGTGATGGCAGAGTTCGACATCTTAGCCAGTGTCTCGTACACGCCAATGGCCTCGTTACCAGCCTTACCATAAGAGAGGCGCAGCTTCAGGTTGTTCAGCCAGTCGGCCTTCTCCATGAATTTCTCGTTGGAGATGTTCCAACCAAGGGCAACAGAGGGGAAGGTACCATACTTATTATCAGCACCAAACACTGACGAACCATCTCGACGTACCGTAAAGGTAAAGAGGTAACGGCTATCGTAAGAGTAGTTCAAACGTCCCATCTGTGATACGGTGGTATAAAGATCGGAATAAGAACCTGAAGTCTGAGTGCTACCACCACCGAGGTTGTGCCATGAAAGCTCGTCGTTGATAAACTTAGAGCCTGTAGCCTTGCTCTCATGATACTTCTTACGTGAAGAAGCGTAGAGCAGGGTGATATCGAAGTGGTGTTTCTTAATATCCTTGGCATAGCTCAGGATGTTCTCAGAGGTGTAGCTCTGGGTTTCGGCGTTGAAGATGTAGCCATAGCCACCAGAGTAATTGAACTCGGCCTCACCATTATAGTAGTTCTCGCGCTTTGGACCGAAAGAGTAACCGAAGTTGAACTTATAGTGCAGACCTTCGAGGGGCTTCCAGATATTACCGAAGTTAAGATCAGCATAACCGTTGAGGTTAATGTTCCACTGACGACGCTCGTGGTCCTGATCGATATACTGCATCGGGTTGAAGAACAGGGTCTCAGAGTACATCGGATACTGCTTATAGCTGCCATCCTCCTCATAAACCTGTCCATAAGGTGACATGGCCTCAGCCATCAGGAAGTTAACGCGACCACCATCGCGGTTGTGGCTAACAATGTAGGAGTTGGTACCGATCTTCAGGTAATTGGTCACATCGGCATCAATGTTCATACGGAGAGAGTAGCGCTTGTAGTTAAAGCCCTTCAATACACCCTTCTGACTCATATAGTCGCCAGAGATGAAATACTTCACATTCTCAGCACCACCATTGATCGTTACATTGTGGTCCTGGATGATACCAGTCTGAGAAACCATGTCGTAGAGCCAGTCGGTCTCAATACCAGCAGCCTGGTTGGCAGCCTCGGCCTGGTTCTTCACATAGTCATTATACATGGTCTCGCCAGGGTTCTGAGCCACATAATCGCGATAGCGCTGAGTGATCTGCGCACCGTTACAGTAGTCCAGTTTCTTGGCGAAGTCCTCAATACCCAGATAACCGTTATAGCTGATGCTGGGCTTACCATCCTTACCATGCTTGGTAGTGATCAGGATTACACCATTGGCACCGTTGGTACCGTAAATAGCGGTAGCAGAGGCATCCTTCAGGATTTCCATTGACTCAATGTCACCAGGGTTGATGTCATTCAGCGAACCACCACTCTTCGAGATGGGGATACCATCGACAACGATATAAGGACCTGTGCCTGCGTTAATAGAGTTACGTCCACGAACCAATGCTGAGGGCGCATCACCTGGGATAGAAGAGCCTTGCTGAATGGTAACACCAGCAGCAGCACCCTGAACAGCCTGCAGCACATTGGTTACAGGAAGCTTACTCAGGCGTTCCTTATTAATAGAGGTGACAGAACCAGTCACATCGGACTTCTTCTGAACACCATAACCTACTACCACCACTTCATCGAGGGCGGTAGCATCTTCCTCAATCGAGATGCTGAGGGTCTGGCCAACGGTGAAAGGAACTTCCTTCGTCAGATAACCGATGTAGGAAATCACCAGAGTGCCAGGGCCCTGAACATTAAGGGAGAATTGACCGTCGAAATCGGTGACGGTTCCTGCCTGAGCGTTCTTGACCTTAATAGTGGCACCAATGACGGCATCACCGTTCTTGTCAGTTACTTGGCCTTTCACAACACCTGCTTGCTGGACGTTCTGAACAGCCTGTTCTGCCTTAGTTGACAATGGGAATGCCATCATTCCTGCTGCCAACGCCATCGCGAAGCATAGCTTCATGGATGGGAGAGTTAAATTAGCATACTTCATTTGTTACTGTTTTGAGTTAATGTTATAATTGTTAGTAAGATGAATTACCACGTAAACGATTGCGAGATCCGGCGGCAAAGGTACGATAATTGATTTATATCAATGTCTCCTCATCGTGATTTAAGGGGAACAAATCGTGAAAAGTGAGATTTTACCCCTATTTTTTGGGATTTTCGGAAATAATTCTTATCTTTGCGGTCAGAAAATAACTAACTAAATTAAGATGCGTAGATTCGTACTACTAACGATTGCCATGACCTTATGTCTGGCGGTGGGGGCACAACGCATGCCACTGAGGATGGTATCGCAGACACCTGTTACCGGCACCGAGGAGGCGCGCAAACTGATGTTCGACCACTACGGACTGATGTGGGTGGGCACAGACCAAGGGCTCCGTTCCTTCGATGGCTATCATTTCCAGACTTATCGCAGCGATGCCTATTCTCCTGGCATTCTTCCTAATAATTATGTACGCTCGATGACTGAGGATCTGGATGACTGTCTGTGGATAGGCACCCGTGATGGTGTAGTGCGTCACAACCGTCATCGTGGCACTTTCAAGACTTATCACCTGCGTAGCGAGAATGCTAAACTCATTAATGCCCTCTATACTACAAGCGATGGCACTGTGTGGGCCGGAACGAATGCTGGCGTTTCACGCTACGATGCCGAAAAAGACGATTTCATCGACATTAACCTACCCGAAGCCGCCATTGCATTTGCTGAAGACGGGCATGACAACTTGTTTATAGGAACGTGGGAAGGGGGGCTGCTACGTCTGAACAAGAAAAGTGGTAAGATGGTAGGTTATCCGCAGTTAAGCGAGCGTAACACAGCCCAGACCCTGTTGATGGACAGTCGTGGACGACTCTGGATTGGCACATGGGAACATGGTATCGTGATTCTGGATCATCCAGAGAACGAGCATGCCCCCGGCATACACCATATCAACGATGGCAGAACAGACTTCCGTACTTTCCATCGGTTGGTGGAAGATCCTGTAAGTCATTCCGTCTGGGGTTGTTGTATCGAAGGTCTTACCCGTGTAGACTTCAACGATATCACCATCGGGATGAACTACCCCATCCTCACCTTCTGCTACGACATGCT
>Ga0310786_10006992_pt1 | contig 14837 bp, 8 predicted proteins | sample AusTroGonzalo_MG_FD_203881 | JGI IMG/M metagenome (GOLD analysis project Ga0310786, IMG submission 203881) | Bovine rumen microbial communities from tropical cattle in Woodstock, Queensland, Australia - Gonzalo_03 (v2) (version 2) | ecosystem: Host-associated > Mammals > Digestive system >... | reverse complement strand
CCCTTGCACACCGAAATCTCCAGCGGCGTGGCGCCATTGAAGCCGATAATATCGGCTCCCATTTCCGTAGTATTGATTTTGAGGGTGTCGGTGCCCTTGGCTCCGGCGTTGGTGCCGCAGGACGTGCTGGTGAAGAAGGTGCCTCCCAGAACGGCCAGAATTCCTATAATCAGTAAAATCTTTTTCATAGTTTCATTTTTGGCAGCGCAAAGATACAAAAAAATGTGTTAAAATAGCCTCCGTTTTATGAACGACGCCCTTCATCTGAAATACCTGGTAACCGCCCCGGCCGACCTCCAATGGGGAATGGCCACCAACTCCGTCGGCCAGGCCCAGCTGAATGTTCTTGATTAGCGCAGTGGAAGTAAAGGTTGCGCCGGAAACGGCGTCCAATTGGATACTCTTAGCTTCTTCCATGATTTTCCCAAACAATTTAGTCAAAAGGCCGCTTTCGCGCACCATTTGCAAGTAACGGGGACCTTACCGGTTGGGAAGGGCCTCTATCTTGGTAATCACGCCCTGGTATACAGAAATTTCAACAGGAGTGGCGTCATTGAAGCCGATAATATCGGCTCCCATTTCCGTAGTATTGATTTTGAGAGTGTCCGGGGCCTGGGGCACATGGCCCACGAAACCGGACGAACTCACCAGAGAAGCGGAAAGCAGGGTTCCGCCGATAAGTAAAAAAAGAGGATCTTCTTCATATCGATTGATGGTATTATCTCATGCAAAAATAAGATTTTTTTTGGCGGAGCACTTCCCAGCGCTCCGCCAAACACACATACTACCTATTAATTAACCAATACAATTGATTCTATTTAAGACCCTCAGGATCGCGGTAACTTATGTTTACACCGTAATCCCGGATGCGGCCGTTAAGGCCCATCATTCCCTGGCCGGAGGTGTCACCTTTGCGGGTGCCTTCAATCATCTGCTCACTCATGAGCTTGAGGTCGCTGATGCGCTGCAGGGTTTCGGGGTTTTTGCCCATATAGTGGCCGGGATACATTTTCTCGATCCCGTGTTTTTTCATGTACTTTTCTATGCGGGTGGTAGTGGCCAGCAGCGTGGAGAAGTTGGTGGTAAGCAGCAGGTTGCCACTGCCGAAGGCATCTCCGCTGTAGCCCCATTTGCGTCCGTCCATCTCGAAGAACGTAGCACTGCCGGGAGTGTGGCCAGGAGTAAAGATTACTTCAATCCTGCGGCCACCCAGGTCAAATACCTGACCGTCTTCCAGATAATTGATCTTGCCCTTGTAATCGGCCATGAACATGGGCACATTCACGGTATCGGCCGCATTGATCCAAATCTCAGGGAAATCGTGAATGGCGCTGCCGGTATGATCCGGATGCACGTGGGTGGCAATAAGGGTTACCGGCTTTTTGGTGATGCCCGCCACAATTTTGTCCAGACCCTCAATCTTGGTACCGGCATCCAGAAGGATGGCTTTCTCGGATCCTTCGATAATATAGATGGTCTCATTGGCCATCAGGTGGCCGTTGCCTTCCCAGGTGTGCTCGTCGATTTGACGGATAATCACATCGGGGCCTTCATACACCACAGGTTCATCATATTTGAGCGGGGGCATTCCCTGCGGCCCCTGCGGGCGCATGAGGTCGCGAAGGCGGGGTTCATCCAGAAGTTTTTCGGCACGGACATAGGGAGAGAAGGCCAGTGCGGCTGCACCAAGTCCCATCATTTTAAGAGCATCACGTCGTGTTATCATGGCTTACATGGGTTTTCTTGTTTGCAAAGTTAAGGGGGATCTTGCGAATCCCCCATTCAAAATCTTCAGAATACTTGTCCCTTTCTTCTTTCTGCAGTGAACAGAGATATTAATTGACGGTCACGATTACTCTCTGGAAATGCGTGAGGGCCGGAGTGCCGTTGTCAGTTCCCTGAAGGATGATATGGAAGGAAGAACCGGGAAGGGCATCGGCCGGAACGGTAAAGCAGGCAGAGGTCGTGTCTGCGCCCTCGATGTCAAGGACGGCATCGGAGGTGCCGGCCTCGCGGTACTGCCACCAGGAAAGGGTAACGTCATCCCCATCAGGATCCTTTGCCGATGCTTTCAGTGCCACCTTCTCTCCAGCTTTGGCGCTGATATCAAGAGAACCTTTCACGCTCACCTGCGGCATATGATTAGCCTCGGCATACTCCTTCACGCACCAGTCAATGCGGGCGGCAAAATCGTTCTGCAGGACCTCGGTCCAGCGCATCTGCGGGTAGAAGATATCTACCTGGCCCGTGTAAGGATTGAAGTCTCCAGTCTCACGGTTAAAAGTAACCTTCGGCTTCTCCTCCCCGGCATCTCTCCGGAAGGGAGAAAAGCCGCCTTCCGGCATCGGGTCTTTCCAAAAACGGGCACGAGTCTCGAGGAAACGGCCGCCGATGCCACCCCATTCGGGATGCTCAAGACTGCGAAGGCCCAGGAAGTCGAAAAGATAGAAATAGGACGGACTGTCGCCTTCGGAAATAAAGTCATTGAAATCGGCCCCCGGCATACGCTTCACCATTTCAGGGTCTCCATAGTGATCTTCGGGATCCTCGAAGGGATACGGAATACCGGCACCCAGGTACAAGGCGCCGAGCGGCCCTTTCCCCTCCACGATATTCTCCCGGAACCACTTCCCGCGAAATACTTCCTGGAAAGGCTGGGGTGTCACCCTCTTCCAAATGTAGGCAAAGCCGATAAACTGTGTTCCGTTATAAATGGTACGGATTTCCGGCCAGTTGGGCTGAACATAGTTGAGATATGTACCGTCCTGGTCCTGAATGATGTATAAAACCGCTTTGTCGGAAACCTTGCGATAGATGCTTTCCCACTCTGGAGTACCTTTATACTGCTCTTCGATAGACAGAAGGGCGCGTGCAATCGTGTTGGTTCCGCCCCAAATCTGAAGATAAAGCGGGCCGGGGACATCGTCCAGCAGCATGTTTTTGATATAATCCGAGCCTTCTGTTGGCGCCGCCATATCTCCTTCCACGCGGATATTGCCCACCTTTATTATGCTGTGAAGATACTCCGGGGAAGGATATCGGGCGTCGTGCTTTTTCAAATTGTCATAGCACTGTGCATAGGCATCAATGATGCCGGGAACCCAGTCCATCCCAATCCAGCGATGGCTGGGCTTGGGAGCGTCGAACTGCGGACCGCCCATTCCCTCACGGGGCCCCTCCCAACGGTTCTCCGGCAGGAGCAGCGTGCCTTTCCCGTCTCCCGCCCAGTGCCACTGGGACGCAGAATACACGATGCCCTGAATGTCCATCTCGTTGGAATACAAGAGCAGGCGGATGAACGAATCATAGTCGTCCACCTCTCCGTCGGTAGTAACAATGGTGCGGGGGCGCAGGTCCCCGTTTATGGCGGTTTCGGAGGAGGCGCAGCCCGCCAGCATTGCGGCAGCGCACAATAAGATACTCAGTCTTTTCATAATGTCTGGTGGCTGTAAAGGTCCGTTTATAATGTGGTGTCAATCTTCATCAGACTTCAGAATACTTGGTAATTATTTGGAATCGTGAACAGGCACTCCTTTTTCAACTTCACGGTATAGTTGCTTGGCTGCCTCCACGATGGCTTTCTCGGCATGGCCGGGCTGGAGGCGGGAGCCAATTACCTGGAAGGTAAGGCGGTTAGCGGCAGCGTCGGAATAGATGTAGCCGCTTTCGAAGGGTCCGTCGGCCAGCGTTACCACCATGAGCTTGCTGGCAGGGAACTCTTTTTTGAGCCGAAGGCCAATCTCCGTATAGATTTCACCGCTTACGCTCACCATGGCGATGTTACCGATGGTCACGAGTCCAACGCCGATATGGCAGTCTCCGGCTGGCTTATAGCCGGGATCATAGTTCTCCCGACCCACCTTGTCAATGCGTTCGCGACCCAGCACAGCAATCACAGTCTCAGCGCCCTTAATGACGGGATTCACCTCATACTGCGTGTCATAGAGCATGATTTCCAGGGCCTTGAAACCTACGGCATTCCCCAGCATCCGCACATACTCGTCCTTGCGGTCCACCATGGCTTTATGAAGGGGAATCTGCTCGTCCGTCACTTCCTTGGGCCTCAAGTCAATAGCGCCCACTTCGGCCCGCTTGGGAAGACGGACACCTTTTATCTGAGAAGTCTCCTTGAAAATGTCGGAATAGGCCAGTTTGGGGTTCTGGTCTCCAGAGGCACCCTGACAGAAGACGGCCACGGTATTATCGCCGAAGACTTTTTCGACCAGGGCGCAGGCATCGCCGGGGAAATCGGCACTCACGACACCGCTGATAAAGAAATTCACCGGATGCATTCCATAGTTCATATACACTGCGATGGGCACATCCTCCTGATCCAGGAAAGAGATGACTGTGAGGTCTTTGTCGGAAGGGGCCGTCCAGTTGGGAGCTTGCTCCCACTCCTGGAATTCATTATAATTGTCGCGGTTCACATTGAGGTCCAGCGGACGTTTGCCAAACCCCACCCTGGCCGGCCGGGCCGATGCCTTGGCCTGCTGCACAGCGGCCACGATAGCCTCCTGAATCTGTGACTGCGCAGGAATATTATCCGGGCCGATTCCGGTGGTACCGCCACTGTGCGTATGGGTGCTGGAAATGATGAAATTCTCATACGGAATACCCGTGGAAACCGAAGCCTTGCGAATAGTGGCGTCGAGGTCATGGCAGTGGGTATCCATGGCCACAAGGGCTGTGGCGGACTGGCCGTCACTGGCATAAATAGCTCTCACATAGAGTTTTCCGCGGATGATATCCGAGGCAAACTGCAAATCGCTCTGTTTGGGAGTGATGTCAACTTTGGCAGCACCCGCTACAAACTGCTGGGCGGAAGCCGTGGCGGAAGCCAAGGCCAGCGTAAGGACAAAAAGAAGAATTCTTTTCATATTTGGGGATTGATTAACAAATATACTACTCCACTTTCCAGATTGCACTCACCTCACCCTGAGGGCTGACAATGCGCACTGCGTTGGCCCCCTTCTGCAACTGCACCCCAGTCCACTCCACTGTAGCAAATGCATCGGCCTTTTTCGTGGAAACTTTTTTACCGTTAAGCCAGAGGGTGGCCGAAGGGGAGGTGGTGAAAACAATGATGTCGGTCACAGACTCTTTCCGTTCCGTGTATTGTTGGGAGCAAAGGTGCAGGGTGGGAACAGCTTTGTTCCAATTGGCCTTGTAATAATAGAAGGCGTCTTTGCGCACCTTGCGGTCGCGGGTAACCAGGCCCTTGTCGTTCTGGTTGGGGCTGTCGCCTTCGAACCGGCCAGAAGCGCCGAAGTCGAACATGTTCCAAACATAGGAAGCCCAGATGTAATCCCGCTGGGCAATCACCGGCCACTGTGCGCGATGAATGGCCGTCTGGCGTTCCATGGGGTGGTTTTTGCCCATGGAATCCATGATGGTGAAGGCCTCTTCGCCATACTGTCCCACATGCTGGACGGGACTTCCGCCGGCGCCGTATTCACTCAGTCCCATGCACACCTGCGGATTGGCGGCGTGCCACTGGTCGTAGAACGGAGCCAGGTCGTCTTTCTTCCCATAATACCAGCCGAAGTACTTGTTGAAGCACATCAGATCGGGGATATACTCGGTAGAAGCATCCAGGTAAGCAGCGCAAGTGGTGAGGCGGGAAGGATCCAGTTCGTGAGCCAGGTTGTTCAGCGTAGCCACAATCTTGTCGGTTCCTGCCTGGATCTCATTGTACAGGCCCCAGAAGCAGATGGACGGATGGTTGAAGTTCTGGACAATCATCTCCGTGAGCTGCTGCTTCAGATTGGCGTCGAAGGCCGGATTGTCCACCCAAGTACCTACAAAGGGGATTTCCTCCCATACCACGAAGCCCCGGCGGTCGGCCTCCTGGAACATGAACTTGGCCTGGGGATAGTGGGCCAGGCGGATGGAGTTGGCACCCATCTCATCGAAAAAGTCGAAGTCGGTGCGGTGCTGCTCCTCCGTCAGGGCCGATGCCAGGCCGGCCCATTCCTGGTGCCGGGATACGCCGTACAGTTTCAGATGCTCTCCGTTGAGGAAAAAACCTTTCTCCGGATCGACCCGGAAATAGCGGAACCCCGTCTGTTCCTCGATCCGGTCCACTTCCACACCATTTTTAACCAGTCTTGCAACGGCCTTGTAGAGATAAGGATCCTTTTTCCCGTTCCAAAGGTGCGGCCGTTCCACGGAGAGGTTGCAAACCACTTTGTCGTTGTCAATCCGGTCATAGTGCGTCCGGGCCACTTCCTGGCCGGATGCGTCCAACACAGCCACCTGCACCTGATAGCCCTCATAATCAAGTCCGGAAAGGTGAACGGTGGCCACCAGCTCGGCCCTGTCCTCACTGACCCGTTTCTGGGCCAGCTGGAAACCGTTGCTGCCGAAATACAGGGGCGAAATGCAGGTCTCATCGGTCACGATGAGCCAGGCATCCCGATACAGGCCGCCGTACATGTTGAAATCGCCGCCAAATGGAGCAATCTCAAAGCTTTGCGCATTGTTACAGGCCACCTCAATGGTGTTGTCACCCTTCTTCAGATAATCTGTTATCTCAAAGCAGAATGCAGTGTAGGCCCCTTTGTGTTCTCCCACATAACGGGAGTTCACCTGAACGGTAGCCATGGTGCCGGCACCGTCGAACTTCAGGAAAAAGCGTTTCCCGGCCTCCGCATCCGTAATGGTCAGCGTGCGGGTATAGGTACCAAAGCCCCGGTAATAGCTGCCGCTCATGTCGTCTTCGGCGTTCCAAGTGTGCGGAAGAGTTACGGGGTCCCCAACCGGCCCGCGGCCGAAGGAGGCGCCGGCAACAGGGCCCACCCTCACAAAGGATTTGCTGAAGGTCCAGCCTTCATTCAGGGAACGGACTTCGCGGGCCGGGGTAGTGAAGGTACTCAAAACGAATGAAAGAGCGAGAGCTGAGAGGAGTTTTTTCATAGTATTGCTGCCATGGGAAACATTAATGATAAACTATTTGACCGTAAGCCGGACACACTGGGTATCCCGGCTGTTGGTGCCTGTCATTATTTCGAAATCGCCCGGTTCACAGACCCACTGAAGTTCGTGGTTGAAATAGGAGAGGTCATCGGCCGTTACCGTGAAGGATACTTCCCTGCTCTCGCCTGCCTTCAAAAACAACTTTTGAAAACCTTTGAGTTCCTTGACCGGACGGGTGGAACTGCTGAACACATCGTGGATATATAACTGCACGGTTTCATATCCGTCACAACTTCCACTGTTGGTAACTTCTACAGTGACCGTTACGGAGCCGCCCGGCGTCATTTCCGTGGCGCTCAGGACAGGGGCGGAATAGGTAAAGTCCGAGTAACTGAGCCCATAGCCGAAGGGATAAAGCGGTCCGTTGAGTTCGTCAAGATAACAGCTGACGAATTTCTTGTAGGGAGCATCATCCGGATGCGGACGACCGGTGTTCTTGTGGTTGTAATAGAGCGGGACCTGGCCCACACTGCGCGGGAATGTGGTAGTGAGCTTGCCGGAGGGATTGGCATCTCCAAAAAGGATATCGGCTACGGCATGGCCACCTTCAGAGCCTGGAGACCAGACATTCAGGATGGCGTTCATGTTTTCATCTGCCCAACACAAGGCAAGGGGCCGGCCGGTCACCAGTACCATTACAAGCGGTTTCCCTGTGGCCCTAAGCGCCTTCAGGAGTTCCTCCTGGCTTTCAGGCAAAGAAATGTCACTGCGGGAGGCTCCTTCTCCGTTCATGTTGGCAATTTCACCCACGCAGGCGATTATTACATCGGCCTGACGGGCCTTGGCTACTGCCTCAGCGATGAGTTGCTGCTGGGGAACGGTATGCAGAGGAGGAGTAGGGTAATTCGGGGCAAAGGTCTTGTACAGCGCATAGCGTGCATTTTCTTCCTGGGCCAGATCCGCCATGAGCCAGCTGCCTTCGGCATAAGTGGCAGGGGTTACGGCGGCGATGCCTTCGTAAAGGGTGACGGATTCACCGGCATGGTTCGACATGGTCCAGGTTCCCGCCATGGAAGCAGCGTCATTGGCCAATGGCCCCACAACAGCCACTTTGGTGCCTTTCCTTAAAGGAAGGACGCCATCATTTTTCAGCAGCACCTGGCATTCCCGGGCCACTTCCCGGGCGAAGGCCCTGTTTTCTGGCGTGTACACTTCTTTCTCCACCCGTGCCGGGTTCAGATATCGGTAAGGGTCTTCAAAAAGGCCCAGTTTCCACTTGGCTTCCAGGATGCGGCGGCAGGCCTCGTCAATCTCGGTCTTGCCGATCCGGCCTTCCTGCAGGGATTTCTCCAAAGTACCGATGTAGCCGTCGGAGTTCATATCCATGTCCAGGCCGGCTCTCAGCGAGCGGGCACTCACTTCCTGCAAGTCGCCGATACCGTGGGCGCTTTCTTCGGCGATGGCTGTGGCATCCGAAACAATGAAGCCATCGAAGCCCCAGGCTTTCCGAAGAAGCTCATCCATCAGATAACTGTTCATGCTGGCGGGAATCCCTTCAAATTCATTGAAGGAGCTCATGTAGCTCCCGGCGCCGGCATAAGCAGCCTGCTGATAGGGGCGCATATATCCGTTCAGGGCCTCCTGACGGCTCAGGAACACCTGATTATAGTCCCGCCCTGCCTCGGCAGCTCCGTAGAGGGCATAGTGCTTTACGCACACCATCACCTCGTCGTCAGCGAAAGAACCGGGGTCCCTGCCCTGGTAGCCATAGACCATGGCTTTGGCAATTTCGCCACCCAAAAAGGGATCCTCGCCACCCCCTTCCACGATGCGGCCCCAGCGAGGGTCCCGGCAGATGTCCACCATAGGGCTGTACACCCAGTTCACGCCGCAGGCCGAAGCTTCCTTTGCCGCCACGCGGGCGGTCTTCTCAATCAAATCCATGTTCCAGGAGGTGGACAAAGCCAAAGGGACCGGGAAAACGGTCTCATGGCCATGGATAATATCGCAGCCCATGATGAGAGGAATGCCTGCGCCGGATTCCAAGGCGACAGCCTGGATATCGCGCAGATAATTCACATCGGTCGATCCATAGATGCCACCAAGCTTGCCGGCGCGGAGCAGTTTCACATTTTCGTCCTCCTCCGTCACCCGAAGGGCCGAAATAAAACCGGAGGCAGAATGCAGATTCAGCTGGCCGATTTTCTGTTCCAGGGTCATACGGCCCATCAGATCATCGATATAACGGTCCATCTCTGACTTTTCCCTACAAGCAGAGAACAGGACAAGGGCGGCGAGAAAAAGGGAAATACGGATTTTCATGGGGAATTCTACTTTTCAAGTTTCTCCAATACCACCGGGCCCAGAAGGCCGGCGGGATAGAGCGGGCTGTCGGCGCGGTAGAAGGGCATGGTGGTAAAGGTTACCTTCCGGGCACCCGGCTGGGCGTCGCCGATGAGGCGGTTGGGCCAGGTGTTCACCACCTTCACTTCGAGGGTATTCTTACCCGGCTTCAGGGTACCTTCATAGTTAAGCTTGTATGGGGCCTTCCAGATGAAGTCCACATGTTCGCCGTTCACGTAGACATCGGCCATATAGGCCACGTCGCCCAGGTCGATGGCCAGGCCGTCGGCTTTTTCTTTCTTGCCCAGGGTGAAGGTATTGGTGTAGGTGGCGATGCCGGAGAAATACTTCACGGCCGGCTCCTCGGATTCGATGAAGGAAGCGAGGGTGGCATAGCTGCGGCTGCCTTCCGGGGCGCCCAGGCCTTCGAAAGTAACGGTCCAGGGGCCATCCAGAGCCACGGCGCCGGATTTCTTAGGGGCAGTATAGGGCGGAGCGGGCTGGCCGTTCTTGTCCGCCACCACAAAGAGGGCCTGGTTGGCTTCCAGCTGCAGGCAGCAGGCGCAGGTGGCACCGGGGACCACTTTTCCGGTCTCGGGGTTGTACACCGTGATTACGCCCTTGGCGTCGCGCAGCTTGAGCTGGGCCTTGACGGCTTTGTCCGAGAAATTGCGGATCCAGTAGATTTCCTTGTCTTCGTCGGTGCGGTGCACAAACTTTAGTTCGGCAGGAGCAACATATTGGAAATCCGGCTCTACTGTTGCGGCAAGCAGCCTAGAAAGCTGTGTGGTGTGCACATTGGGACGACCGGAGCCCCAGATATCGGCCACCAGGGCGTCGAACTCGGCCTGGCAGTCGGTCATGCCGGCGGGTCTAAGAGGTTTCTGACCGCAGATAACGGCACCGGCCCTGGCCAGCTGGTCCAGCTTGCGGAGCACCTCGATGCTCATCACCTGGCAGTGTTCGCCCAGTACCAGCACCTTGTACTGCATGCCGGAAGGCGTCACCAGCTTACCGTCTTTGTAAGAAACAACGTTCAAAAGGCCGTAAGGGTTGATGAAATCGTAGGAGTACTGCTCTGGCACTTCCGGAAGCTCGTGGCCGTAAATACCGGCGATGTTGGTATCCTCGCCGTAGTACCAGAGTACGTCGGCCACATAATGGCCCCGCTGGAGCATGTAGCAGCTGCGGGCCAGGTAGTCGGCCCAGTATTTGGCGTAGGGCGCCCAGGTGTCGTGGCGGTTGAACCACTGGCCGAAGATCATCAGGCCCAGACCGGGCTTGTGGGCGTCGGAAGGCTGGTGGGCGCTCTCGTGAATCACGAAGCGGGTGATGCCGCTGTACATGGCGACGTCGGCCATATACTTAAGATTGCCGGGAAAGTAACTCCAGGCGTTTCCACTGAGGCCAGCAGCTGTAAACGATTCTGCAGCAGCGATATTCTGTCCGTAAACATGGGCCACGGAGGCCGATTCACGGATGTCGGCCTGGGCCATGGCAAGGGTGCTGCCGCCACCGGTGCCGGGAATCCAGAAGGCGCTCATGGGAACGGCGGCCGTCATCTTGATGTCCATGCCGTCGCCAACGTAAACGCGACCGTTCTCGTGGCTTTCGGTGTAACGGCCCTTCATGCCGTATTCCTTGGCGATATCGTTGATGCGGTCGTAGTTGGCGGCGAAGAGCTCGCCCAGGGTTTCACGCCAGTCGAAGAGGAACTTTTCGGTCTTTTCCGAGCACTGGATAATCTCACCGGTGAGGGCCGGGAGCCAGGGGAAAAGGTCGTAGCCGCGGCGGGCCTTGAACTCGTCTGCCAGGGTTTTGGTCCATGTCATCTGCTCGGCCTCATAGCTGTCGGTAAGGATGTATTGGATACCGTGCTCCCCTACCAGACCACCGGCCGCTTCCTTATACATGTTCATATAGGTGCGGAAATAGTCCATCCAGGCTTCCTGGTCCAGTTTGTCCACTTCCAGGCCGGTAGCCTCCGGCGGGGCCGGGTGATTCTGCTTGCCGGTAAGCGATGCGCCGAAGCGGTAGATGCGCCAGGTGCCGGCCGGGACTTTCCAGCTAAGGACACCGTCCTTTGCCTGCGTCGTGAGGTCAATGGTTTCTAGCACCGGTGCGTTGGCGGCTGGAGTAGGATAATCCATCAAATCGTGCGGAGCGGCGAAACCGGCCTTCTCCTCGGCGTGATTCACGCGGGTGGCCGTATGCAGGACGAACTCATGGATGGGGGTACCTGTAGGTTCCGGAAGATTCACGCCGAAAGCGGCATAGCTGCGGTCGGCCACCGGATTGGCCACGCACAGACGGAAATACTTCGCCGTGGTGACGGGAATGTCAATGGTCTGCTGAGGTGCGGAGCCGGAAGGAATATGGCAGACATCTTTCCAGAGAGTGCCGTCCTCACTACATTGGAGATAATTCTCGAAAGTAGGAGTGCCGGCATCCCACTGGCTGCGGACAGGACCTCCCACCAGGGTGAGAGCCCGTACGGTCACCGCCTCGGGGAAGGAATACTGAATCCAGGCGTGTGTACCGGCCGGATTGGTTTTTAACTCACTTCCATTGGCCAGATCGCCGTCCGTGAGCTGTCCCACGGTGAAATCTCCCGCGCTGGCAGAAACGTTTGCACCCAGCTGAGACAAGGTTTTATCGGCATCGGGAACGCGGATGGCCACTACTGCCACATCCTGGTACCAGGGAGCAATATTGGCTGCTGCGCCAGAGAAGTTCATCCCGGTAGCGCCTGCATTCTGGAACTTGCCCACGGTGGTATAAGGCTCCGGGAGGGTTATCACCTGCGGTTTCTTGGATTTGGGATTCCCGGTCACTTCCACGGTGCGCCAGGTGAGCTTTTTCATGGCATTCTCGGGCTTCACCCAGGGGCCGCCCGTAGAGCTCCAGCCCGGGGCCGAGGCAATGGCTACTTCCATGCCCAGCTTGTCGGCATAGCCAATGGCATAGCGGAAGGCGTCTTTCCAGCCGTCCTGCATGTACGGCAGACGTTCCACAATGCTCTGGCCGCCGCCCATCATGGTACCGCCGGCATCAAACTGCTGTACTCCGCCTATGCCGGTGGCTTTCATCCAATCCAGGTCGGCCTTAATGCCTTCCTTGGAGATATTGCTGTCCATCCAGTGCCACCAGACGCGGATGCGGGCATCCTGAGGAGGATTCTGGAAAGCGTCTTTGTAAGGCTGAGCCTGGACCGCGACGGCGGCCAGGCTCAGAGTTATCCATATGCTAAGTAAACTTTTCATCACCAACCCGTGTTTTGTTTGATGGAAGTCTGCTGAATCTCAGACGTCGTGTACGGGAAGGCGGTGTACTTGTTGTCCCAACCAATCCAGCCGTCCGTAGGCACTTCGCTGATGGTAATATCATAAGTAGCCGGATTCGCAGAGGTGGTATAGGATATTTTACCCACGTTCGCAAATTCTGTGGAAGCAATGCCCCAGCGGATGCAGTCCCAGAAGCGCTCGCCTTCGCCGAAGAACTCGGCACGGCGCTCGGCGCGGAGTTCAGCGTCGGAGTAACCGTTCACGGGGGGCAGGCCGGCACGTTCACGTACCTGGTTCAGGGCCGTGGCATCACCGGCGGCCTCGGCATAGAGGAGGAGCACGTCGGCATAACGCATCACCGGAAAGTTGGCCATGCTATAGATATCGTGGGAGCTGGTGGCGGGATACATATCGGAGCACCACATGTACACCTTGGCGGGCAACACGCCCTGCATGGTACCCTGGGAAGGCAGGGACATATCGGCAGCCCAAAGGAGGCGCATACCGGCCTGGTAATCCGTAATGCCGGGATGGGCGGCCTTCATGGCGGCCAGGTTGTCGCCTTCATAGTTGGCCGTGCCCTTGTAGGCGTCACCGGAAAGAGTTACGAACATCTCGGCAGCCTCTTCCACGGACCATACGGAACCCATGCGGCGGTTGCTGTCTCCTTCGCGCTCAACCATAAAGTCATAGAAGCTCTTGGAAGGCATGGTCTGGAGATAACCCTGGGAGAAACCACTCAGGTGGCAGCCACCGGGCTGGACCAGGGTTTCACCGCGCCAGTTGGAATAGAAGTCAATGCGCACTTCGTTGGCCTTCTGGCTCACGTCATTGTCGTCGGCATTGAATTCCCAAACATACTCATCGGAGAAATCGGCCTTGATGGTATACAAGTCACGGTAATCATCGATGAGCTCGTAAGCCTTGCTGTCAATCACCTGTTTAAGGGCGCTGGCGGCAGCCGTCTTGTTACCGGCATACAGATAGGCTTTACCCATATAGGCAAGGGCGGCCTGCTTGCTCACGCGGGCGCCGATAGCCTTCTGGCCACCTAATCCGGATTTGGCCGGGAGAATCTCAGAGGCCTTCTGGAGAGAGCTTGTGCACAGTTCCCAGAGTTCAGCGGCGTTTCCGTTGGTCACTTCGGCCAGTTCTTCGGCGGACATTACATGGTCAATATAGGCAGGCGTTCCCCAGCCACGGATCAGGTTGAAGTAGGCCCAGCCACGCATGAAGTAGGCTTCGCCGATGACCCGTTTCTTGGTAGCGGTATCGTCAGATAGTTTCTCGATAATCAGGTTGGCCTGGTAATTAAGCTTGTACAGGTTTGAATACAAGGTAGCAGCGTCAAAGCTGTCGTTATTCTCCGCTTTGTACGGGTCGGTGGACACATAATTGTCGGTATAGCCTTCAAAGCCATAGTCGCCGATGATGTCCCAGGCAGTGTTGTACATGGCCACGGCCAGTGCCTCAGCCTGAGGATCCGTAGCCTCTGAATAGTATTTGTCGGTATCCAGGGCGCCCAGCTGCTCTACGCTGTCCAGCATTTTGGAGCAGGAGAAGAGGGTAAAGGTGGCAACCGCTGCAGAAAGGATAATGGTTATCTTTTTCATAATACGTTCCATTTAAGAGATTAGAAGGAGAGGTTGATACCGAAGATGAAACTGCGGGCCGAAGGATAGTTCACACGGTCCAGGGCGATACCGTTACCGTAGCTCATGTTACGGGATTCAGGATCGTTGCCGGGATACTTGGTGAAGGTAAAGGCGTTCTCCACGGAACCGAAGATACGGAGGCTCTTGATGTGAATCTTCTTCAGCAGGCTCTGCGGCAGGTTGTAACCCAGCTGGATCTGCTTAATCTTGAAGTAAGAAGCATCGAACACCCAGAAGTCGGACTGCTGGTACTTGCCGCCCCAGAGGGAATTGTCCACCATGTTGCCTTTAGGCCAGGTGGCCGTAGTGGCCGTGGCAGGCGTCCAGCGGTTCGTGTACACGAATTCCGGCTGGTTGGCAATAGGAAGGTCAGGACGGGAGATGCAGAGGAACATTTCGTTGCCCTGAACGCCAGAGCCGAAGACGGTGAGGTCGAAGCCTTTGTAAGCCAGGTTGAGGGTAACACCGTAGGTGAAATTGGGAATACCGTCACCCAGGTAGGTCTTGCCGTCGGAGTGATCTACACCCGGCTCCATGGCATCCAGTTCCTCAACGGTATAATAGTCGGGAAGGCCGGTTTCGGCATTGATGCCCTTGTGTTTGAAGCCGCGGATGTACCACATGGGATAACCGCTTT
>Ga0310786_10006991_pt1 | contig 14841 bp, 12 predicted proteins | sample AusTroGonzalo_MG_FD_203881 | JGI IMG/M metagenome (GOLD analysis project Ga0310786, IMG submission 203881) | Bovine rumen microbial communities from tropical cattle in Woodstock, Queensland, Australia - Gonzalo_03 (v2) (version 2) | ecosystem: Host-associated > Mammals > Digestive system >... | reverse complement strand
ATGAATTTGCTTGAATCTTCATATTGATAGGTTTTAGTGAATAATCTATTGTAATAGGAAATTTAAGATGCCTCGCATGATGGCCTCACGCCGCTGTTCCTCGCGGATGCACTCGAAGGGGAATCCCATGGTGAGTACACGGTAGTCGAAGCCGCTGTAGGCGACGCAGGCCGACTGGTTGTCGCCGTATTTCATGGCGGCGAAGGCCGGATCGACGGGGAGCAGGTTGTCAGGATGCTGTGCCGCGTAATGCAGGTGGGTGGGCTGACGGTGGAAAGTGAAGGTGAGGCCCAGTCCCTGAATGGTGTCGCTCTGCAGTGAGTCGGCGTTGGTGCCGCCATACTGGCACTTCAGCACCTGATAGAGGAACTGACGGTCTTGTTGCAGGAGCATGTCGCGCCCGATGTAACTGCCGCTGACCAATAGGGCACCGCCCTGTGAGGTGAAGGTACGCAACCGGTTCTGAAGTTGCGGGGAGAAGGTCTTGTACTGTCCTAGCGAGTAACCGTCGTTGCGTTCCAGACCGAGGATGAGGTCGATGAGGGCGAAGTCACCTATGGGAATGGGGCCGTTCTCTAGGGCGCCTGTCGAGCAACTGGCAATGCTATACCGGTTGGCGGCAGCTATGGCCTGGGCGTGGGTGCGGATATAGTTGAAGTCATTGCCTGCGAAGAAGTGGCCCGCTAGTGAGTCGTTGGTGAAACCCAGTCCCGTGGGGCCTTCCCTACCTGCTCTTGAACGGTCGAAGTTCTTCTGGAATCCGCGCCAGCCGGCAGTCAGTCCGTAACTTACGCCGAGGTCTTCCTCTAAATGGAAGCCCTGGCTCACCAGTCCGTCCTCTACCTCGGGAGATGCCAGACGGTGGAAACCGTTGACGATCAGTACCTGTTTCTTGGCTGTGGGATTGTAGAGGGCCGATACCACCTCGCTTGGGAAACTCTCACCGCCGTCGTTGACCGCTGCCACGCGGAAAGAATAGAGCACGCCGGGCTCCAACTTGACGGTGGCGGATGTAATCGGCGAGTTAAGCCACTGGCCGTTGTCGAAGCCGCCGTTGCCCTTGGCGGTGTATAGGATATATGAGGTGGGGGTGGCTGACGGTTCCAGCGGATCCTCTACCGCAAACCAGTTGATGAGTGCCTCGCCTTGTGTGGTGAGGGTGACGCTGACGTTCTCGGGCATGAGGGGCTGTACGACGTAGGGGATATTGTGCATGCGGGCCGTGTAGCGGAGCATGACTTTATAAATGGAGCGGGCCAGGTCGAAGCGGAAGTTTGGGTCCTGCGCCATACGCATATCGGCGAAGTTCTGGTGCGACAGTGTCTCGATGATGGCACTCGGCACCTCGGGCACCCGGCACTCGGAGTAGTTGCGGTCGTAGAGTTCGCGGGTGTGCCACTGGCCGTACTTCTTATAGATGTCGCGTGGGAGACTGGACAAGATTTCGTCGGCGAAGTCGCGGGAGGCCAGTCGGGTGAGGCCTGCGTTGAGGGTGGAGTCGCGGAAAGTGGTCATGCAGATACTGAGCGTACCCGTGTTGCTCTTGCCGTCCTTGGTATAGCCGGCGTCGCTGTGGACGGCTAACGACAATTCAATGGGAACGTTGCGGCCTGTGGTGTCGGGCAGATAGCATGAGCCGCCGGAGAGCAGGTTGGTCATCCAGGAACGGGCATTGATGTCGTCGCCATAGTCGTCCTGTCCGTCCTTGGTGCTATAGACCTCATAGGGCATGCCCGCCCATTGTGCGAAGTAACGGGAGCCTTCCAGACAACGGGGCATCCCACTGAGTTTGCCGCCGCGCTCGATGTTACCCATGCCGCCTCCGAAGCGTACGGCATCGGCTGTGACAATACCTTTCGAGGCACTGAGGTTGGAGAGTACGACGCGGTTCTGTTCGCTGTTACCCTCGTCGAAATCGAAGGTTCCTAAATAGACCCATGTGGAGCCGCCCATCTGTTGGTTGACGTGGAACTCTGTGGGCACGCCTTGGTGCCAGACGGTATAGCGGGCGTCGTCGATGCTACCTTCTACGGTCTGATAACTGACATAGACGGCATAGCGCCCTGCCTCCGGGATGGTGGGCTGGTAGGTGATGGTGCTTTGGCGCCCAGCCTGTGTGGTGGTGGCTGCCATGCGGACGGTACCAGCCTCGAAGGGATTCTCATGATCTACGTAGTTGCCTTGATGAAGGGCGAAGCCGGGCTGCGGGGCGTCCTGCCATTGTCCTGTTTGTTCCGTATAGCCTGTTTCCGTACTGTCGTTATCGACGATGACCTCATGTTTCTGCCAGTCGCGCTCACGGGGCGTGAACACCACGGCGCCAGCTTTCTCCAGCATCGGAATCAGGTAGGGCGATACGATGGTCTGTGTGAAGAGGTCTTCGCTTGTGCCGAAGAGGGGAGGACGCTGCCACTGCCATTCGTTCTTGGCAATGTTATAGTAGATGCCGTGGCTGGCCCAGACGCAGAGATGACGGTTCTGCAGACCTTTATTGATGGTGTATGGTCGTGAGGCATTGGCCACCCAGGGCTTTCCCTGATAGTCGATGTCGCCCCAGGTGCGGGCGGGGTCGGGTTGTTCCCTGCGGTGGTTGGCCACGAGGTCGCGGATGTCCCAACCGCCTGTCTCGATGCGCAAGGACCAGTCTTGCAGACTGTCGGGCAGCAGGTGCTTGATGTCGGTATAGGTGTTGCTGACGGCCTCGGGTGTGAACATCTGTTCGCTGAAGGCGGCATTGGCAACGACTTTCACCGTCTGGAGCGAGTCGTTGATGACAATCTTCTCGAACTTAATGCTGTTGCGGATTTGCTGGGCACTGACCGTGTAGTTCGTAAAGTAGGCAGTCAACGCTCTCTCTAATGGACTCGGCTGAGGCTTTTTAACTTTCTGAACTCTCTGGACTTTCTTCTTTGTCTTTTTCTTTTGTGCTGGCGAGATGGAATAAGCGAAGGGTGAAACATGAAGCGTGAAGAAGATAAGCAGCATCTTCACCCACCACATCGGGTAACCAGTCTGTTTCTTCACCTTATACATTTCCTATCGTAAAGTTATTCGGGATTTTCCCTCGGAAATCCTTGAAATAGAGTTTGATGTCGCGCATATCGTTCTCAAGGTCACCTGAGGGGATGATGGTCTTGGTGCACTGAATGAGGCGCTTCTCATAGTCAATGCCATAGAGAAGGATGGGCAGTCCGGCCTTGAGGGCTATAAAATAGAAGCCTTTCTTCCAGTCAGGGTTCGGACTGCGTGTACCTTCGGGTGTGATGCAGAGGTGGTATATCTTTGAAGCCTTGGCACTCTCGGCGATGGCATCCGTCATGCTGGTATGCTTCTGACGGTGTACAGGGATGCCCCCTAGTTTCCTGAAGATAGGGCCTAAGGGCCAGAAGAACCATTCCTTCTTCATCATGAAATTACACTGCATACCCTCGGCCCGGCTGTAGAGGAGGCCGAGAATGAAGTCCCAGTTGCTGGTATGCGGTGCCAGACAGATAATGAATTTGTCGGGATGGTCCTCTGTGATGTTCAGCGTCCATCCCCGTTTCTTATATAAGAGCCACTTACAGAAAGCCTTCAACATCTTATCCGTTCATTTGGTCAATGATGTCGTTGACTTGTGCTCCGAACTGCTCTCGCAGTTTCTTGAAGTAGTCGTTGGCTTTCATGCCTGGTTCTGGGTGGGAGATGCGGCAGATGTATTCGTCCTCCAGTTTCACAATGGAGAAGAGTAGGGCGTTCGCACTCTCTTGTTGTGCTTCTGCGCCATAGAGTGATAATGCTATTGCCTCAGCGAAAAGATCCTCACAGATCAGATGAATAGCCTTTTTCAGCGTTCTCTTGTTTGCCATAAAATCGTTCCTCCTTTTTTAATCTTTGGTTAATGTATATCTTAATGATTTGCAATATTGAGTAAGCAAAGATAGAAAATATTCTTCGAAAAGCAAAGGATTGCATCACAAAAAAATATTAAAAAGGTGATTTTCGTATGTTTTTTGTCTTATTTTTGATGAAAAATGACTAATTTTGCGGGCAAAATGAGAATAAGTGTCACATATTTAAGAAAAACAGATTATGGAAAAAAGTTCATTGCAGATTGCGAGAGCCGCTTATCAGCCTAAGTTGCCGAAGGCTCTGCAGGGTGCTGTAAAAATCAAGGAGGGTCAGCCCACTCAGAGTGTTGGCGACCAGGAAGAAATCAAGAAGTTGTTCCCTAACACCTACGGTATGCCCATCGTGGAGTTCGTTCCTGCTACGGAGGCCAACACGAAGAAGATGAACGTTGGTATTATCCTCTCCGGCGGTCAGGCTCCTGGCGGACACAACGTGATTACTGGTCTCTTCGACCAGATCAAGAAATTGAATCCCGAGAACCGTCTCTTCGGTTTCATTCTCGGCCCTGGTGGTCTGGTTGACCATAATTATATGGAACTTACCAAGGAGATTATCGATGAGTATCGTAATACCGGTGGTTTCGATATGATTGGTTCTGGTCGTACCAAATTGGAGAAAGTGGATCAGTTTGAGAAGGGTCTGGAGATTATCCGCGAACTCGACATCAAGGCTATCGTGATTATCGGTGGTGATGACTCTAATACCAATGCCTGTGTGCTGGCTGAGTACTATGCAGCCAAGAACTATGGTGTGCAGGTGATCGGTTGTCCGAAGACCATCGACGGCGACCTGAAGAACTCTCAGATTGAGACTTCATTCGGTTTCGATACCGCTTGTAAGACTTACTCTGAACTGATTGGTAATATCGAGCGCGACTGTAATTCAGCCCGTAAGTACTGGCATTTCATCAAGGTGATGGGTCGTTCGGCTTCTCATATCGCCCTTGAGTGCGCTCTGCAGACACAGCCCAATATCTGCCTCGTTTCTGAGGAGGTTGAGGCTAAGGGTATGAGCCTCGACGATATCGTTGACTACATTGCTAACGCTGTTTGCGTTCGTGCTGCCGACGGTAACAACTTCGGTACCGTTATTATTCCTGAGGGTGTTATCGAGTTCATCCCTGCCATCAAGAAACTGATTGCTCAGCTGAACGACGTGCTTGCTCTGCCTGAGGCTAAGGAGATCAGCCGCGATGAGCAGGTTGACTTCGCCAAGAGTCATCTGACTCCTGAGAACCTCGCTGTGTTCAACTCACTGCCCGTAGGTGTGGCCCGTCAGTTGGCTCTTGACCGCGATCCTCACGGAAATGTACAGGTATCGCTCATCGAGACTGAGAAGCTGCTCTCTACGATGGTGGCTCAGAAACTGGAGAAGTTGAAGAAGGAAGGCAAGTATGTTGGTAAGTTTGGTACGCAGCACCACTTCTTCGGTTATGAGGGACGCTGCGCTGCTCCTTCTAACTTCGATGCCGACTACTGCTACGCCCTTGGTACTTCTGCAGCCCAGTTGATTGCCAACGGCAAGACCGGCTATATGGCAATCGTGAAGAATACCACTGCTCCTGCTGACCAGTGGATTGCCGGTGGTGTGCCCATCACAATGATGATGAATATGGAGCGTCGCGCTGGTGAGATGAAGCCTGTAATCCGCAAGGCTCTTGTGGAACTCGACGGTGCTCCCTTCAAGGAGTTTGCCGCTCATCGTGAGGAGTGGGCCCGCAAGACGGCTTACGTCTATCCTGGTCCTATCCAGTATTGGGGTCCCACAGAGGTCTGTGACCAGCCTACGAAGACGCTTGCCTTGGAACAAGCCAAGTAAATGTCGAAGAAACGTGTAGTACGCCGTAAAGGCATAGGTACCACCCATACATATCACGGCCCCGGGCGCAGGAAGCGTCCCGGAGTCGTGATTCGTCTTCTCCAGAAGGTTCCTTCTTGGGGATGGTGGATTGGTGGTGCGGCTATCGTGGCGGGCTACATCTGGTTCTTCTACTATTTCTTCGTCTCACCCTTCGGTTTCCGTTGGCGAGCTCTCTATGGTGATGTGTCCTATCCAGAAGGCTATGAGATTCACGGTATCGACATCTCCCACCATCAGGGCCGTATCGACTGGGACAAACTGAAAGACGAGGGCATGATTAACAAGTGTCCCATTCGTTTTGTCATGATCAAGGCGACGGAGGGTGCCACGCAGACGGATGAGAATTTCCGGGAGAATTTCTATCAGGCCCGTGAGAACGGTTTTACACGTGGGGCCTATCATTTCTACAGCGTCCATTCGCCAGCCGAAGAGCAGGCCTACAACTTCCTGAAGGTGGCGAAACTGGAGAATGGCGACCTGCCTCCTGTGCTCGATGTGGAGCACAAGCCAAAGAATCAGACCGATGATGAATTCAAGGCCAGTGTGCTGCAGTGGCTTGATATTGTGGAAAAGCACTACCAGGTAAAACCTATCATCTACACTTATTTCAAGTTCAAGACGCGCTATCTGAACGACTCTATCTTTAACCAGTATCCCTATTGGATCGCCCACTACTATGTCGATACCCTTGAGTACAAGGGCCGATGGAAGTTCTGGCAGCACACCGATGCAGGTCGTCTGCCAGGTATCAAGGGCAATGTAGATTTCAATATTTACAATGGTTCCTACTACGACCTCCGGCAGATGACTATCGGTTCGCAGGAGACCATCGGCGAGAAGGCCTACGGCAACGACTGATTTTTATTTCTTGCAGCAGAAGGTGAGACAGGCCCAACCGTTGTCTTGCTTCTGACTTTCAAGGGTGAGTCCGAGGCTGGCGGCTTTGTCAGTCAACATGGGGATGTCTTCGATATAGAAGCCACTGAGAATGAGATGGGCACTTGGAGCCATCTTCTGACGGAATAAAGGCATATCAGCCAATAGGATGTTGCGGTTGATATTCGCTAGAACCAAGTCGAATTGTCCTTCCACCTTATTTAATAATATAGAGGCATCGCCCAGGAGGGCGGTGAAGTGATCATCGACCTGGTTGATGACGGCATTGTGGCGGGCATTATCGACGCTCCATTCGTCGATGTCATAGCCGACGGCCTCACTGGCACCGAGTTTCAAGGCGCAGATGGAGAGGATGCCAGTGCCAGTGCCACAGTCCAATACCCGTGCATCATGCGCGTATTGGATAAGTTCGGAGCAGACCATACGAGTGGTTTCGTGGGTACCTGTGCCGAAAGCCAATTTTGCGTCGATCTCAATAGAAGTGAGAAGTGAACTGTTAGAAGTGAACAGTGAAGGGTCAGGCAAGTGCCGTCCGTCGTGGATGATGATGGATGGAGGAATAACGATGGGTTCGAAGCCTTCGTTTTCCCATTGCTCGTTCCAGTCCTTATCCTCTGCCTCGCGGATGTCGTAACTGACGGTGACACCTTCAAAGGGGAAATCCTCGAGGGCGGTTTTGAGGGTTTCTTCGTCGAAGAGCGCCTGCTGTACATAGCCTTTGAGTCCTGTCTCTGTTTCTTCGAAAGTCTCGAAACCAGCCTCTCCTGCGAGGGCGGCTAGCAGATCGCAGGCATCAGCACTAATGGGCGAAAGGGTGAATTCTACCTCGTAATATTTCATATTGGATGTTAAATTTTGGTGCAAATTTACAAAAAATAGGGAAAAACCTATCGTCGTTTAGGGTTTTTCCCTATATTTGCAGTAAAATTATAACTAATTTTGCAGCGTGAAACATTAAAATGTTAAGAATATGAAGAAGTTTTTCATGATCTCAGTCCTGATGGGAGCCCTGCCACTCTCCATGGTGGCTCAGGATGACCTCTACTTCGTTCCCAAGAAGAAGAGTGCAGAGGTGGTGGAAGTAACTACACCAGTCTATAACCGTGCGAAGAGCCAATATGAGGTGATTCAGAACGACTCTACCATTGACATTATCGAGTTCGATGGTCAGAAGGGTGTATATCCGGATTCTATCGTTACTGAGGATTTTGAACTGACCAAGAGGATGCAGCGGTTTGACGACTACGATCTCTCCGACAATGCAGCCTTCTGGGCAGGCTATCACCTTGGACGTGACACCTGGAACTGGGGGTTAAGTTGGCATTCGCCTTGGTATTACAGCCGTTTCGGTTGGTACGGAGGCATCTATGATCCTTGGTACTATGGCTACTACGATCCTTGGTATTATGGCTACTATGGTTGGCGTGATCCTTGGTACTATAGTTGGTATGGTGGCTGGTACGATCCCTGGTATTATGGTTACTATGGCTGGTACGGATCTTGGCGCTATGGCTACTATGGCTACTACGACCTGGGCTATCCTTATTATACAACGGTTTATTACGGTGGTGCTCCCCGTCGTTATTCAGACAATCGTGTGACGGGTACGCAGCGTCACGGACGTATAGACTACTCAGGTCCACGTGGTATATCCAACGGACGTACAACGACTTATTCTGGAGGCACGTTCGGCGGATCGTCGCTGGGTGGCAACCGTGCCAGCAATACGCGAACCACAGCCGCTACTCAGGGTTCTACACAGCGTACGACAACGGTGCGTAATTCTTCTGGTACCTTCGCAGGCAACCGTGCAAACAGCACCTATTCTAATAATAGGTCGTCAGGCACCTTCTCCAATGGTAATTCTACACGTACGGTCTCTTCCGGCAGTTCTATGAGCAGTTCTTCCGGCGGTTCGTTTGGCGGTAGCCGCAGCAGTGGTGGAGGTTCCATCGGTGGTGGCAGCCGTAGCGGAGGCGGCGGTGGCGGCGGAGGTAGTTTTGGAGGCGGCCGACGCAGGTAATAAATTGAGGATTAAGAATTTATAATTAATAGGTTAAGAGATTATTGAGTTATGAAAAAGATATTGATTTCAGTAGTCGTCCTGGCTTCGGTATGTACCGCAATGGCTCAGGAGACGTATGAGAATGCAAAGATTGCCACAGAAGACCTCAACGGAACGGCTCGTTACGTGGGTATGGGTGGCGCTATGGATGCCTTGGGAGCTGATATCTCGACCATCGGCACCAATCCTGCAGGTATCGGACTGTTTCGCAGGTCAGTGGCCAGTGTGTCCTTTGGCACGAACACCCAGCAGGATGCCGTCGATTTTGCTGGTGCTAACAAGACCCGTATGAGTTTCGACCAGGCAGGTTTCGTATATTCAAACCGCTGGGGCCGTGATACGTATGTCAACTTCGCCTTCAATTACCACAAGAGCCGTAACTTCGGCTATATCCTCTCGGCACAGGATAGGTTGTTTAACGCTTCGCAGAACAAACTTACCTTTGCCAAGGCTAAGAACGGTCTGCTTTACGATGGCACGAACAACTATGATATGCCCAATTTTGATAAGTCGTATGCATCCTGCAACCAACTCGACGATTTGTATGCCCGTAATCAGTTGATTGATTATGATGAGGACATGCAGAGATATGTCTGGTATTTCGACGATGCCTCGTCTTATGTGCTCGATCGCAATCACAAGGGCTATATCGGCGAGTACGATTTCAACTTGAGCGGTAATGCTGGCGACCGTTTCTATTGGGGCTTCACCATTGGTTATCACAAGGTGCATTACAAGCACTATGGCGAGTATGCCGAGAATCTGGTTGATGGTGGTAATATCCTCGTCAGCGACGATCGTCAGATCTCAGGCGAGGGCTTCGATATCAAGGCTGGTATCATCGTGCGTCCCATCGAGGAGTCAGCCTTCCGTATCGGCCTCTCTGTGGCTACGCCCACCATGTACGATCTGACGACCTCCAACACCACCACTTTGAATATCAATGGTCTGTTCGATTACAATGTGAACGTGTCATGCGGCGAGAATCTCGACTATAAGTTATATACCCCGTGGAAGTTCGGCGTGAGCCTGGGTCACACCATCGGTCAGAGTATCGCACTCGGTGCTGGCTATGAGTATGCCGACTACGGCTCGCTCGATTCACGTTACAATACAGGTAAGGGCTATTATGATTGGTACTATGGCACCTATCATGAAAATAGCGAGAGCGACGAGGTGATGAACCGTCATACGGAGCAGACCCTGAAAGGTGTATCTACCTTTAAGGTTGGTGCCGAGTTCAAACCCGTACCCGAACTGGCCGTCAGACTGGGCTATAATTATGTCTCGCCGATGTACCAAAAGGATGGTTTCAAGGATGGTACCCTGAACAGCGATGGCTCATACTATAGTTCCGCCACTGACTTTACCAACTGGGATGCCACCAACCGTATCACCTGCGGTCTAGGCTATCAGATTGGCAACCTGAACCTCTCTGTGGCCTATCAATATAGTGCAACAAAGGGAGAGTTCTCACCCTTCATGAGTTATTACGACAATGATTATGCAGAATGGGACAACATCTGCTCTCCCGTTAAGGTGGAAAACAAGCACCATCAGTTGCTCTTCAGCATCGGCTATTCCTTCTAAAGGTGGAAAATTACTGAATATAAATGCGGCTTTATGTAAATAAGGCCGCTTTTTTTTGTTTATTCGGCTGAAAAGTCGTACCTTTGCACGAAATTGCAAAAATGTCAAATAGTCAAATTGTGAAATAGTCAAATGAAAAGGCTTTTATTAGGAGACGAGGCCATTGCACAGGGCGCACTCGATGCCGGTCTAAGCGGTGTCTATGCCTATCCGGGCACTCCCTCCACAGAAATCACAGAGTATATCCAGGAGTCACCGCTGGCTAAGGAGCGTGGTGTCCACAGCCGTTGGAGTACCAACGAGAAAACGGCGATGGAGGCTGCCCTCGGCATGTCGTATATGGGCAAGCGGGCCCTGGTGTGTATGAAACATGTAGGTTTGAACGTCTGTGCCGACCCCTTCGTGAATTCGGCTATGACAGGCACCAATGGTGGTATCATTGTCCTGGTGGCCGACGACCCCTCGATGCACTCCTCGCAGGACGAGCAGGACAGCCGTTTCTATGGTAAGTTTGCCATGATTCCCACGCTGGAGCCCAGCAGTCAGCAGGAAGCCTACGACATGATGGCCGAGGCCTACGAGTTGTCTGAGCAGATGCACCTGCCCGTGCTGATGCGTGTCACCACCCGTATGGCTCACTCTCGTGCTGTTGTCGAGGTTGCTGACGAGCCCCGTTCGCAGAACGAGCTCAACTACGATGCTCAGGCTTCCAATTGGGTTCTCCTGCCTGCCTTCGCACGCAAGCGCAACGTCGTGGTGACTGGTCAGCAGCCCATCCTCGAACAGATGGCTGTCGATAGTAAATACAATAAGTATATTGATGCCAAGGACCATAAACTCGGCATCATCGCTAGTGGTATCGCCTATAACTACCTGATGGAGTGCTATCCTGACGGTTGTCCGTACCCTGTGCTGAAGATCTCGCAGTATCCGTTGCCGAAGAAACTCATCCGCCGTATGACCGACGACTGTGAGTTCGTGCTGATTGCCGAGGAGGGTCAGCCCTTCATCGAGGATCAGGTGCGTGGCGTGATGCCAGGCAACGCCGTCATCAAGGGTCGTCTGACGGGCGAACTGCCTCGTACGGGTGAACTCAATCCCGACTTCCTGAAGAAGGCTCTCGGCATTGAGAGTGGTGAGAACTATGCACCCTGTGAGGATGTCACACCCCGTCCGCCTGCACTCTGTCAGGGTTGCGGACACCGTGATGTCTATACGGCTCTCAACGAGGTATTGAAGGAATATCCCAACGCCCGTGTGTTCGGCGATATCGGTTGCTATACGCTCGGCTTCCTGCCGCCGTATAAGGCCATCCACTCCTGTGTTGATATGGGCGCCTCCATCACAATGGCGAAAGGTGCCTCGGATGCTGGTCAGTGGCCGGCAGTGGCTATCATCGGCGACTCTACTTTTACCCACAGCGGTATGACGGGTCTGCTCGATGCTATCAACGAGAATGCCGACATCACCGTGATTATCAGCGACAACTTGACGACGGCTATGACTGGCGGACAGGACTCGGCTGGTACCAATAAGTTTGAGGCTATCTGTAAGGGGCTCGGACTCTCTGAGGACCATCTGAAGGTGGTGAACCCCATCCCCAAGAATATGCCGGAGATTACTGCAGCCATCCGTGAGGAGATCAACTACCACGGTGTCAGCGTCATTATCCCTCGTCGTGAGTGTATGCAGACATTACAACGTCATCTTAAACAAAAGAAAGCAGCAAAATGAAAACAGATATAATTCTTTGCGGCGTAGGCGGTCAGGGCATCCTCTCCATCGCCACTATTATCGGCGAGGCCGCTATGAAGGAGAACCTTTATATCAAACAGGCCGAGGTACACGGCATGAGTCAGCGTGGCGGTGATGTGCAGTCGAACCTGCGCATCTCCAGCAACCCTATCGCTAGCGACCTGATAGCCCTGGGAGGTGCCGACGTGATTATCTCGATGGAGCCGATGGAGGCCCTGCGCTATCTGCCGTTCCTCTCGAAGGATGGTTGGATCATTACCTCCAGCGCACCTTTCGTGAATATCCCCAACTATCCCGATATCGAGGCTATTAAGGCTGATCTCGCTAAGATCAAGAACGTGATTGTGCTCGACATCGAACAGGCTGCCAAGGACAATGGCGTGCCCCGTTCGGCCAACGTTATCCTGCTGGGTGCAGCCCAGAAGGCCCTCGGCATCGAGTACGACAAACTGGAAGATGCCATTCGCCGTGTCTTCGGACGCAAGGGTGAGGCCATCGTCGAAGCCAATATCAAGGCATTAGCCATCGGAAGGGAGGCACAGAAATGAAGCCGACGCCGATTAAGAAGGAGATTGTCGATGGACTGGTTGCTGAACTTGGCATCAAGGACTTTGCCAAGGCCACGATCCGTGAGGTGAAACAAGTGGCTGCTAAGTCTGAGAAGGCGAGTGGGGTAGAGTTCATTAAGATGGAGATGGGTATTCCTGGTCTGCCTGCTGCTCAGGTGGGTGTCGATGCGCAGATCAAGGCCCTTCAGGACGGTATCGCCCATTCGTATCCCGATATTCAGGGTGCTCCTGTGTTGAAGGAGGCTGCCTCGCAGTTTGTGAAGGCATTCATCGGTGTCGATATCGCTCCAGAGGGCTGTATCCCCGTCAGCGGCTCTATGCAGGGCACTTTCGCTTCGTTCCTTACCTGTTCACAGCGTGACAATCGGAAGGACACTGTGCTCTTCATCGACCCCGGCTTCCCTGTACAAAAGATGCAGTTGCAGGTCATGGGCGTGAAGTACGAGACCTTCGATGTCTATTCCTATCGTGGTGCCAAACTCGGTCCGAAACTGGAGGGTTATCTCAAGCAGCGCAATATCTGTGCCATCGTCTATTCCAACCCCAACAACCCCTCGTGGATCTGTCTGCGTGAGGAGGAGTTGAAAGTCATTGGCGAGTTGGCCACGAAATACGATGTCATTGTGATGGAAGACCTCGCCTATTTCGCCATGGATTTCCGCAAGGACCTCTCTACACCGTTCGAAGCGCCCTATCAGGCCACTGTCGCCCGCTATACCGACAATTACATGCTACTCATCTCGGGCTCCAAGGCCTTCAGTTATGCCGGTGAGCGTATTGGTGTCACCTGTATCAGCGATAAACTGTTCCATCGTCATTTCGACGACCTCTCCGAGCGTTATCAGGGACTGCCCTTCGGCCCTGTATTCTCCACCCGCATGCTCTATGCCCTTTCGTCGGGCACCAGTCACAGTGCACAATATGCGATGGCTGCCATGCTGAAGGCTGCCTACGAGGGGAAGTATGATTTCCGCAAGGAGGTCAGCGTCTATGGTGAGCGTGCCAAGAAACTGAAGGAGATCTTCTGTCGTCACAACTTCTATGTGGTCTATGACAAAGACCTCGACGAGCCCGTTGCCGACGGCTTCTATTTCACCATCGGCTATCCAGGCATGACCAGTGGACAGTTGGCCCTCGAACTGATGTACTACGGTGTTTCAGCCATCTGTCTTATCACCTGCGGTTCTGAACAGGAAGGCCTGCGCGTCTGTACCTCATTCATCGAAGATCACCAGTACGATATCCTCGAAGAACGAATGCAGATATTCGAAATAAATAATCCTCGGTAATTACCGAGGATTTTTGTTTATTCTTCTTCTTTTTCGGGCGCCATGTTAACGGGGGTGAAATGGAACTCGTTCTCGTTTAGCGTCCGTACGTCGTATCTCACTTTCTTACCGGTGTATTCTTTCCTCAGTTTCAGGAATTTCTTCTCGATGTCCTTGCGTTTAAGGGCAAAGATGACGATACACGTGCGGTTTGGCTGGTTGAGTGTGTTGGCGAAATACTGGCGCAATTGGTTGGAATACACACTTCTGCCCAGGAGAAACTTCGTCTTGGTGTCGTACCACACGCTATCGACTGTCTGGATGTCAGTCATATAAACCACGGAGTCGGAGAAATTGGCCACGAAGCCGAACATGTAGGCTTTGGGCGTAACGACGGACTTGGCGCTGGCCGTGGTGGCTACGAAGGCCACCATCATGGTGAAAAGGGTATATCTTAAATATTTCATTATCCTAAGAATGTCTTTAATATTTTGTTCTTCGTACAGGTGCGGAGACGGCGGATGGCTTTCTCCTTGATCTGACGGACGCGCTCGCGAGTAAGGTTGTATTTGGAACCAATCTCCTCGAGCGTCAGTTCGGGCTGGTTGATGCCGTAGAAGGCTTCAATGACGTTGCGTTCTCTGTCGTTCAGCAACTTGAGGGCATTGTTGATCTCTGCCTTGAGCGACTCCATCACCAACGTCTTGTCGGCCATGGGGGCATCGTCGTTGATCAGCACGTCGAGCAGGCTGTTGTCCTCGCCATCGATGAATGGAGCATCGACTGATACATGGCGGCCGTTGACGCTCATGGCCTCATCGATTTTCTCTTCAGGGAGGTCGAGTTTCTCGGAGATTTCCTCTACCGACGGGCGACGCTCGTTTTCCTGTTCGAACTTGCTGAGCACCTTGTTGATCTTATTGACGGAGCCCACCTGGTTCAGCGG
>Ga0310786_10006990_pt1 | contig 14846 bp, 14 predicted proteins | sample AusTroGonzalo_MG_FD_203881 | JGI IMG/M metagenome (GOLD analysis project Ga0310786, IMG submission 203881) | Bovine rumen microbial communities from tropical cattle in Woodstock, Queensland, Australia - Gonzalo_03 (v2) (version 2) | ecosystem: Host-associated > Mammals > Digestive system >... | reverse complement strand
TACTCAAACGACACCCTTATGGGACCTCCAGGACTGGTAAAATTGTTGACAGAACTTCCCCAGTTGCCCGCAGACTCCGTCCAACTCTGAACAACACCATTTTCATCCTCAATGGTAATGACAAACTGCTCTGTTTCGTAATTGCAATCCCCTTCGCGCTGTTGAGTCCATGCAAGATAAGTATTCCCCGCCACTGACTGCATCCACGGGCTGGTAATCTTCTGCCCTGCACTAGTGATTGAAGCGTGGTTAGAATCAATGATTGAGGCTCCACCCTCAGCCGTCCAGCATTGTGTGAAGTCGGCCTCGTATGGCAGGCTGATGCTGTCGCAGTCGACCGCTATGGGAGTGATGGATGTTGTGTCGTTGACGGTGATGTAATGGTGATGGAATTGCCAAACAGACTGAGGGATATACTTTTGCACTGTGGTGCAAAGATGGAAGTAACCCAGCGAATGCCAGACAATCGTCCTCGTGCTGTCGGTGGATGCGATGACGGTGGCTATCGAGTCGGGAACACTTTGGTAAATCTGGTCGTAAAGGGTCCAATCCCAATATGTCGTCAATCCGTCATCGGGCATAGTGACATGTGCTGTGTATGTCGTGGTGTCGCCCATATTTACATCGGTCGGACCTTCGACAACAAGCGTCAAGTCGTAGGCATACACTTCTAGATTCTCGATATAGTGCAGATTTACGGCACGAGTGTCTGTGTAGGTAAAGACCAGATGGAATGGCATGCCGGGATTGGGGAAATGTGATATGTAGTTTATGCTATGATTTTCAGAATTCCAATGTGTTGTGGACACGACACCTTCTGCTGTTTCCACTGAAACATCGTAATACACCACCGAATCCCCATTGTACCATAATGCCCCTGTGGTGTCGCGTCGGTCGGTGAATGTGTAATACACAGTTCCCGCAGAAGTACTCATCCAGGGGCTTGTAAGGGTCTGTCCTGAACCGTTCAATGAAGCTCTGCTGGTTCCGGCAATTGCTGCACCACCCTCGGTAGCCCAGCATTGAGTGAAGTCAACAACAATAGGAAGTGTCAGCAATACAGAATCACAGTCAATAGGTAGTTCGTCGAAATAAGCTGTCAAGATGGTGTCTGATGTTAGTACCAAAGTTCTGGGATTATTGGAGTCTCCGTCGCTCCAATGATCGAACCTATAGCCGCTGTCTGCCACAGCTCGAATCACGGCAGTATCGCTCTGACATGATGGAGAAGCTACAATCTCCGCTATGCCATGTGCAGCTGCATTGACGATGATATTAATTTGTGGATCAATAATTCTTCTGAAATTACCCCAATCGGTAGTTGCATACAGTGTTCCCGTACCACAGGGAACGTATAAGTCAGTGTTGTTTGTTCCTGAGAATGCAGTCTCACCCAATACAGGAGGCGTTTGCGAATTGACAAAAACAGCACTAAATACAACATTAGAAAATGCATTATAACCAATTTCTCTCACAGAGCCGCTAAGAACTAGGGTGTCATGCAACGAGGTTATTCCGCTCATAAAATTGTAAGGGATGACTTCAACGCTATCGCCAATATTAAGATTCGTTAAGTTTAAACAACCCGAAAAAGGAGATGAGGCTACACATTCTTTGGCATTGTAATTTACTGTTGTCAAACCTGTGCATTGGTTAAATGCGCCACTCATGTTTTTTACCGCAGGGGGAATCGTGATTTCCGTTATCCCCGATACTCCGTTGAAAATATCGCTTTTAAGCAATTTAACGTTGTTGCCTATATTGATTGTTGTGAGGTTGGGGCAGTTAGACCAAAGTCGTCCGTTAATGGTTTCTGGAGCAGTGGAATAAACATAAATATTGTAGCCCGTGCCGGCCCCATACCAGCAACTATCGGCATTAAAGTTTACAGTGGTAAGGCTTATGCAACTATCAAATGTAGCCCATCCAATTTGCTCAATATTTTTTATTGTCACATATGAAAGCGATGTGCATTTTGAAAAAACGGCATAGTTTAATTGCTCAACATATTCCGGTAGGACAAGACTGGTAAGTCCACACCGAGAAAATGCAAATGCTCCAATTTTCTCTATGGTATCTGGAAACACCACATTGCTGAGGTTAGAGCACCCATAGAATGAGTTGTTGCCAATAATCCTTACATTAGCAGGAAGTGTGACTGATGTTAACGAGGTACATCCCGAGAATGCCCCCTTGTAACTATAGTACACTCCATAGCCTCGATTATCTCCGTCGTACCATGTAAAATCCCCAATAGAATTCAGAGATTGTGGGAATTGCACTGATGCGAGAGATGTACATCCTGCGAATGTACAAGAAGAAATGTTTCTTACTAGTGGCGGTATTGAAATACTTGTCAATGAGACGCAACTATCAAAAGCATTACTTCCAATAGTATCTATATTGCTCGACAGAGTTATTTGTTGTAGTGATGTGCAGTGTCGAAACGCTCCAAATCCAATCTCTGTTACGTTAGAGGGAATATTTATATTTTGCAAAGAGGAGCAGTCTTCAAAAGCACTTGCTTGGATTGAGATGCACGAGCTAGGCAGAGATACTGACACCAGATTTGAGCAGCCTATAAAACGCCCCGATGAGGTGTACCCTTCTCCCACGGTAACGGAAGTCAAATGTCGACAATTATCAAATGAAAATTCTCTGACAGTATATGTTGGATAATGTGTGACGCCTTCCCAATCAACATACGGCCATATTATCTGGTGTGGCACGATTAAATCCCCTGAAAGTGTGGCTGTATCTCCGTGTAGGGTATAAAATGTTGTAGAATAAGTATAACTTATGCACATCAAGGTTTGACCTGAGGGAGCGGTGATGAGGATTGTATCATTCCATGTCCAACCTTTTGTGGGGAGCAACAATAATAGCAACGCAATGGTTGCAAAATGTTTTATGTATAGTTTCATGGCTCTTCTTCTTCTGTTATTAATCACTCATGCCATGTTTCATCGCGGTTGAGATACAGGTAAGCCACAGTTTCTTCTATGTGGCCGTCATTGTATCTCCTTTGGCTTTTTGATATCAAGACCATTGTGTTTTGGGAGAGTTCCTTGATTGGCAGGGGTGTAGTTTGACCGGCGACGGTCAAATTGATTGAGCTGCCACTGATGCTCCATATTCCATTGAGTTCCTGTGGCTCGCTTTCGGGATCTATAAAGCTGTGTGAATAGGTTGAGAAGGAATTGTCTGAGCGGAAAATCATGTACATCTCTCCATACTGGGAGTATGGCATTGTTTCCCCATCACTTTCCATTTTATCGGCATTCCATTTGCCTACCAGTTGCTCTTTCGAGTAGGATGGACTGTCGTTTTTGTCTTTCTCGCACGAGGCAAAAAGTCCACACAGGGCGATGCTAATCATCGCAGCCATTAATACAAATCTTGTTTTCATATTATACATTTTTTAGGTTAAACTTTCTTTCAAATTATACAACGAAGAAAGTGGAGCCATTCATTATGTCTCTATCTTCCAGTGTGAGGGTCTCGACTTCCCTGTAAAACGAATATAAAGGTGTACTGAACCGCTCCACAGGGTATACAAAATCCAATGGAGCATTTCGTGGCTCCTTTATTCCTGGTTTTACAGAATGTGTAAATTGTCGAGATTCACACTGTTGGAATAAGGTCAATAAAATGCGCTTTCTTTCGGCAAACCATTTTCTTGCGGTTTGCGATTGCAAAAATACGAAAAAATTTTCAATTGACAAAAAAAACTTTGCCTCCGCGCCAGAATTTCACGGAGGCAAAGGAATTTTTAAGGTTTTTGTGATGGGTCAGTGGCTGAGGCCGGCGACGAAAATCTTGCGGACGAGGCTGGCGTTGAAGGAGAAGTGACGGACGATAAACAGGCCGGCATGGCTGTAGAAAAAGTTGGCTAGGAGGCGCTCCTTGCGCTTGCGTCTGAAAATGTCGCGGTTGGTCTCGCCGAAGGTCTTTCCTTGGATGATGGCGTCGGCGGCGTTCCGCCCGGTGGCGACGGCATAATACAAGCCCTCGTACGACAGCTTGTTGGCGAATCCGCCGGCATCGCCTATCAGCATCACGTCGTCCATGCCGGAGTCGACTTCCCGCACCGGGATATAGGCCCCTTTAATCAAGGTCTCCTGAATGCCGAGCTGCGCCAGGACTTCGCGGAAGCGCTGCGGTGTCATGCCCTTGGCACCCAGCCCGATAACGTCGCAGTGTACGCTGGGAAACAGATAGTAGTAGCCTTTCTCGTATTGTCTCGACACCACGCCCTCTATTGCGTCGCTGGTATGCTCGACCTCTTGTTCCAACACAAGCACATACTCCTCATATTTTTTCCCACAATCTGTTTCCTAACGCGACTGTTGGCGCCGTCGGCACCCACCAGATGTTTGCACACCACCTGACGGCCCGACTTCAGCGTCACCAGGAGACGGCCGTCGTCCTGCCGTTCGAACCTGCCGAAGGCATCCTGTATGAGCTGTCCGCCCGCCTCGAGGTACTGCTGCAAGAGGGCGTAGTCGAATTCCTTGCGGCTCACCACCTTAATCTCCTGAGGCAATTCTATCTCGTTGAGCGGCTTGTGGTTGAGGCCCAGCTTGATGTGCGTTATCGGTCGATAGTCGTACTTCAGATTGGGCATCAGCTCTGCCAGCAAAGAATATGCCTTAGGCGTGAGGCCGCCGCCGCAGACTTTGTCGCGCGGAAAGGTGGCGAAGTCCACCAGCGCACACTCCACGCCGGCTTTGCGGAGCAGATAGGCACAGGTGGCTCCCGCAGGACCCGCGCCGATAATCAATGTGTCAGTGTTTTCCATATATTCATGATAAAGGTTTGCCGTTGAGGGTGGCCGAGGTCATCTCGTCCTGCTCGTATATGAGCTTGAGCGAGAAGAAGGGCGTGCTCTCGTCGAGGAGCAGGCGGAGGAAGATTTTGTCGCCTTCCCAGAGGGTGATTGATGGGTCGCCTGTACTATTTAACAAGTTAGAGGGGGTGGCAGCCGCTTGCGGCTGACGGGGGCGTGTGTCCAGTGGCAGGTCGCTCTTGCGTATCCAAGCTAACTCTCCTTCGGCATCGATGCTCATGTCGGGCTCGCCGCGCCATTCGTCAGCGGTGAAGAGGTGCATGTATTCGTTGGGCCAAGTGTCTGAGATGAAGGTCACTATGCCGCGATAGCGCCAATGCGTAATCTCCAGGCCGGTCTCCTCCCTGACTTCGCGCAGCATGCACTCGTCGGGGCTCTCGTCGGCCTCACATTTGCCGCCTACGCCTATCCATTTGCCGTGGCTGGCGTCGTTCTCCTTCTTCACGCGGTGCAGCATCAGGTAGCTGTCGCCGTTGTCGATATAGCAGAGGGTCGTCTGTTTCATATATAAAAAAAGGCCGACGTGTCGGCCTCTTTGTCATTGATTCTGTCGTGAAGAATTAGTCTTCGGCGTTGATGATGGCTTTGTGCACAGCGTTCCAGCCAGCGGCGGTGATACCCCAGTTGTTGGTGGAGTTCTTGTTGCCGTTGATGCGGACTTTTCTTCTCTTCACTTTTTTGTTTGCATTGATACCCATGGTGTATACTTTTTATTTGTTTATATCTTTGAAAATCAGTTTGTAATAGTGATGTCACCTATTGCAAACGCTCGGCAAAGATACGAAAAAATTAATAACTAGGAATAAAAAATTTAAAATTAAGAAGTTTTTAATGTTTTCTACAATGATAAATTCTTAATCCTTAATTCTTAATTTTCAGAACCGTCCCGAGGCTCCTCCTCCGCCGAAGCTGCCTCCGCCGAAGCCACCGAAGCCGCCTCCGCTGAAGCCGCCACCGCCCCAGCCGTGGCCGCCCGAGGGACCTCCCAGGAACACGCCGCCCGAGCCGCCTCCGCGCCATTGGTCGGGGTGCTTCTTTGCGTAGCGTGCCAGCAGGATGATGATGACGGCGAAGAGCACCAGCGTGCATAGTCCGGCGATGAGGGCCGCACGGCGCTCGTCTTTCTTGTACTGGGCATAGCTGTATTCCCCCGCCATGACGGGCTGTATGATATCCAGTGCGTTTTCCAGGGCGCCGTAGTAGTCGCCTTCGCCCAGGGCGGACAGCATCGCGTCGTCGATGATGCGCTTGCAGAAGAGGTCGGGGAGGGCCCCTTCGACGCCGTAGCCCGTGGCGATGGCCACGGCACCCCAGTTCTCGTCCTCGGTCTTGCTTTTGATGAGGATGACCACGCCGTTGTCAAACTCCGCCTGTCCCACGCCCCATTGCTGTCCGATGCGTTGCGCCACGGCATTCTCGTCGTCGCCCCCGAGGGTGGGGGTGATGACCACGAGGATTTGGTTCGACGTGCTGTCGTTGAAGGCCACCAGACGCTGCTCCAGGGTATTACGCTGTTTCTTGCTGAGTATCTGCGAGTAGTCGTTCACCAGGCGGTTGCTCTTCTCGGGCATCCACTGGGCGTGCAGCGCCAGTGGCAATGCCAGCAGCAACAGCAGGACTTTTTTGGAGTGACGAAATATTTGCATCATTCCTTATCTCCTGTCTCCTCAGAAGTTGAATTCCACTTTCACGGGTTCGCTGGCCTCCTCGGGGGCGGTGAAGTAGCCCTTCTTCTCGAAGCCGGTCATCGAGGCGATGATGTTGTTCGGGAAGCGGCGCAGCATGGTGTTGTAACCCTGCACGGCCTCGTTGAACTTGCTGCGTTCCACGGTGATGCGGTTCTCGGTACCCTCAAGCTGGGTCTGCAGGTCGCGGAAGCCCTGGGTGGCAGTCAGTTCGGGGTAGCGTTCGACGGTGACCTTGATGGTGTTGGCCATGGCCTTGCCCAGCTTGTCCTGTGCCTGCTGGTAGGCCTTTATCTGCTCTTCGCTGAGCTGCGAGGGGTCCACCTTGGTGTTCTCCACGCCGGCGCGGGCGTTGGTGACCTCGGTGAGGGTGCTCTTCTCAAAGTCGGCGGCGCCCTGCACGGTGGCTACCAGCTGCGGCACCAAGTCCATACGGCGCTTGTACACGTTCTCTACCTGGGCCCAGGCCTGCTGTACGTTCTCGTCGGCAGTCACCAGACGGTTGTTGACGCTGATGCCCCACAATGCGATGATGGCTATCACGGCCACAATGACCACAATGATTCCGGTTTTCTTCATAATCTGTTTTTTTAATTTAGAATTTCGTCATATAACGGCATATTGTTCGCTGTAGTATAGCCGAAATGTAATATTTTTCATTTTGTAACCCCCACGGCGACAGCATGAAGCAATACCATCTCTTACTCAACTCTTACCTAAGGCTAAATCAAAGCTAAATGAAAAATTACTTCAGTAAGCAATAATAAGGCGAAAGTTACGTTAGGATAAATAAATCATATAGCGTTATGGCGAAACAGGATGGAGGCTACCTCGGCAATTTCAGGGGACGGTTGGGGCCCGCGGTGGGCTATGAATGGAATGGGCGCTGGTGTCTGCGCAGTCTGCCCGGGCAGGTGCGCAACCCGCGGACCGAGGCGCAGCAGGCGCATCGGCGCATGTTCAAGCAGCAGGTGCAGCTGGCGTCGGCCATGCTGTCGGCGGTATCGCTCGGACTGGGCGTGGCGGCACGCGGCATGCAGATGACGACATCGAACCTTTTCGTGAAGGCTAACCAGCATGCTTTCAGCGATGTGGACGGTGTGCTGCAGGTCGACTGGGCGGCGTTGACCCTGAGTGTCGGGCCGGTGGCGCCGGTGGCTTTCGGCGAAGCTGTGGTCGAGACGGGTAACGTGCTGAGGGTGAGCTACGAGAAGAACCCGTTGCACCTGCGTGCCAACGAGTCGGACAATGTGTATCTGTACCTGTATTGCCCCGAGTTGGGCGAGGGCTTTCTGACGCAGCCCGAGTACCGCCGCCGGCGTGAAATCAGCGTGGTGGTGCCCGACACATTCGCAGGGCGCGAGGTGCAACTCTGGGGCTTCGTGCAGGACCGCGAGGGGCGCTGCTCGGAGACCTTATATATAGGAAACGGCCCCGTCGTGGAGGGGGCCGTTATAGGTTCGCAAGTGGTTGACGAAGAGGAGTCTTCAGCCCTCGAGGTGCTCCTTGCGGAGCAGGTCGTTGACGGTCTTCACGGGGTTGAAGGTGGCCACCGGCACCTCGACAAAGAGGGTGATCCAGTCGGCCATGGCGCCGTTCCATAAACCCGGGAGCTCCTGTGACTTGAGGGTCACGGCACCTTTGGTTTTCTTGCTGATGAATCCCGTCATGGGGTCGATGTAGCGACGCAGGTCGAAATAGCGGCCGCGGTAGTTGCGTGTGCAGCAGACCAGGTCGACGGGGTTGAAATGGGTCGAGGCACGGAAGTATTCTTCCTGCTGCGGGTCGTTGTGGTTGATTTGGGCCGACTCGACGACTTGGAGTGACCGATGTCCTTTGGAATCAATGGTGTAGAAGGGACCGCCACCGGGTTCGCCGAGGTTCTTCACCATGCCGCAGATACGCATGGGCCGGTTGAGCAGGCGATGCAGCTCTTGGGCGGTGCAACCCTCTGGTAGCATGATATTAAGTTCACGCGTGGCGAAGTCGGCAATCTTCTTGACGGTCTTGGCGTCGGGTTTGCCGTCGAGGGTGCGCAGGGCGTCGTCGACCTTGGCTTTGAGTTCGAGCAGCATGCCGGCCAGCACCTGCTTGTAGATGACGGTGGTGTGCTTCATCCAGTCGGGCACCACGTTGTCGATGTTCTTGATGAATATGAGGTCGGCGCGTTGCTCGTTGAGGTTCTCGATGAGCGCGCCGTGTCCGCCCGGGCGGAAGACGAGGCGTCCCTCTTCGTCGCGGATGGGGTTGTTCTGCTCGTCGACGGCGATAATGTCGGTGTAGTGCTTTTGTTCCGAGAAGGTTATCTTCAGTTTGATGCCGAAGGTGCTCTCGTAGTAGTGCTTCACCTCGGCGATCTTGCGGCGGAAGGCGGCGCGGTGTTCGGGCGAGATGGTGAAGTGCAGGTTGACGGTGCCGTCGCCGCTGCGGGCATAGAGGGCTCCCTCGACGATATGTTCCTCAAGCGGAGTGCGTTGCACCTCGCCGTAGCGGTGGAATTTGAGCAGGGCCTTGGGCAGGTTGCCGTAGCCGAGGTACTGTCCGCCGAGCAGGAAGTTGATGACGGTGCTGTAGTCGCCCCGCCGCATGTAGTCGTCGATGTCGAGGTCGGCGCGCTGCATGCAGGCCTTCAGGTCGTTATAGAAGGCGAAGGTGTGCAGGTTCTCGAGGAACTGCTGCACCTCGGGGAACTCTTTGGCGAAGTTGCCGGCCACGCCGAAGTAGGTCGACGCGAAGGCGTAGAGGTCTTTGAACATGCGCGTGGCGGCGCCCGAGGCGGGGACGAATTTCAGTATCTTGCGCCCTTTGCCGAGGGTGCGGTACTGCTGTTCGTAGTGTGCTATCTCTTTGTCGCCCAATACTTTTATACCTCCGTTGTCGGGGGTGGCGGGGGCGTCGAGGCGGCTTTTGGGGAAGCCGTCCCTGAAATGGTCTATCTGGGCCTGTACCTGGTCAACAGAAAGACCTAACCCGGCAAGCTGGGTTAGGTCTTCTTGGGTGGGTTTAAATATCATGTTCTATGGTATTTGTCAGTATTCGACTTTGGCTTCGAGGGTGATTGTGGCGGTCTTGGTCTCGCCCTCGACAAGGCGCACCGTGCCGTAGCCGTAGCGCGTGCCGCCGTCGGCTGCCGTGAGGCTGGCCTTGATGGAGAGAATGGCGGGGGAGACGAAGTAGGTCGAGAAGATGCCGTTCTCATCGGTGACACCGACGGTGTAGTTGTAGTCGCTCGGGCTGCAACTGTTCTGGTAGAATTCCACTTTTACCCCCGAAACGGGTGCACGGTTGCCTTCGTTGACCACTAAAACATCGACGTAGCTGTTGGTATCCTTGTCGCAGGCAGTAAAAAGCGATGCTGATAAAAGACTGATAAACAGCAGGACCGGCAGGATGTGGATTTTTTTCTTCATAAAAGTGTGATTTTTTGTCGCGTTATATCTTTTTTTCTTCTTATTTTTGCATTGCAAAATTAGTAAAAATATTCTATAGTAAGATGAAAAAAATAGCTTTTCTCGCATTTTTTTTGCTCGCCGTTCTCTTTGGATGGTCACAAACTTCTGTCTCTCAGTCGAAATCAGGTGAAAAGGAGGTGAAGGTCGAGATGGTGACCACCGAGGGCAAAATAGTGCTTAAACTGTACAATGATACCCCGCAGCACCGCGATAATTTCCTGAAATTGGTCAAGGAACACACCTACGACGGACTGCTTTTCCACCGCGTCATCAAGAATTTCATGGTGCAGGCCGGCGACCCCAAGTCGCGCGACGCCAAGCCCGAGCAGATGCTCGGCGACGGCACCCTCGGCTACACCGTTCCGGCTGAAATCAAGAGCAACCACCTCCACAAGAAAGGCGCCTTGTGCGCTGCACGCCAGGGAGATAACGTGAATCCCAAGAAGGAGTCGTCGGCCTCGCAGTTCTACATCGTGCAGGGGCAGGTGTGGGACAACAAGACGCTCGACATGATGGAGCAGCGTTTCGGCAAACGCTTCACCCCCGAGCAGCGCCAGCTCTACACCACCGTGGGGGGCACCCCGCACCTGGATGGCGACTATACCGTCTTCGGCGAGGTCGTCAAAGGATTGGAGGTGGTGGACCGCATCGCCGCTGTGGAGACGGGTCGCGCCGACCGTCCCGTCAAGGATGTGAAAATCATCAGCATGAAAGTGATTAAGTAACTCAGCTATATGAAAACTCTTATTTCCAAGTACATTGACGAGATACGGAATGCCCGTATCGAAGACTTCAAGGACAAGGCTGCCGAGGTGGAACAGTTCCGTGTGCGCTTCCTTGGCCGCAAAGGTATTATGAGTGAGCTCTTTGAACAGTTCAAGGCGCTCCCCAACGAGCAGAAAAAGGAGATGGGTGTCGCCCTGAACGAGTTGAAGGCTGCCGCCTTGGCCAAAGTCGAGGAATTCAAGAACTTCGTCGAGGAAAAGATGGATGCCGACGAGCACAGTGACTTGACGATGCCGTCCGACTTCTACCAGCGCGGTTCACGTCATGTCTTGTCGGTGACAATGAACGAGATAGCCGAAATCTTCGCCCGTATCGGCTTCACTATCGAGGAGTCGGTCGAAATCGAGGACGACTGGCACCTCTTCTCGGCCCTCAACTTCCCGCCCGACCACCCCGCCCGCGACATGCAGGACACCTTCTTCGTTCAGAAAGAGGAGGGTAAGATGGATGTGGCGTTGCGTACCCACACCTCGTCGGTGCAGGTGCGTGTGATGGAAACACATAAGCCCCCGATTCGTATCATCGCACCCGGTCGAGTGTTTAGGAATGAGGCTATTAGCGCCCGTGCCCACTGCATCTTCCACCAGGTGGAAGGACTCTATGTGGACAAGAAAGTCACCTTCGCCGACTTGAAGCAGACCCTGCTCTATTTCGCCAAGGAAATGTTCGGTCCCGATACCCAGATACGCCTGCGTCCCAGTTACTTCCCCTTCACCGAGCCGAGTGCCGAGATGGACATCTCGTGCAACATCTGTGGCGGCAAGGGCTGCAACATCTGCAAGGGAACCGGTTGGCTGGAGATTCTCGGATGCGGCATGGTGGACCCCAACGTGCTGGAAGCATGTGGTATAGATAGTAAAGAGTACTCCGGTTTCGCTCTCGGTATGGGGGTGGAGCGCATGGCCATGTTGAAGTATCAAATCCGTGACCTGCGCCTCTACTTCGAGAACGACCTCCGTTTCCTGCACCAGTTCGACAATATCATCTGATGAGCCGCATCTCCATCAACAACATGCGCTTCTATGCGCACCACGGATGCTTCGAACAGGAGCGTGCCATCGGGACGCAGTTCGTTGTAGACATGAGTTTTACGTCCGACACCTCGCGCGCCGAGGTGTCGGATGATATCGCCGATACCGTCAACTATCTGGAGGTGTACCAGGTGGTGAAACGCGAGATGGCGCAGCCTTCGCATCTGCTTGAACATGTGGCCCGTAGGGTGGGGGAGGCCGTGCTGCGTGAATTCGCGGCCGTGGCCGAGGTCACCGTCAAGGTGAGCAAGCTCAATCCGCCGCTCGGAGGGCAGATGGACTCCGTCAGCGTGGAGCTGACGGTGGGTCGGCAGGCGCTATAGCAGGCCGTTGTCACGGAAGCTGTACCAGGCGTTGCCTCCAGTCGCGTGCAACGGCACGATGACATGGTCCAGTAATCTGATTTGTAGTATTTTCCCTGCCTCTTCAATTTGGCGGGTCAGTTGCTTGTCTTCGGGGCTGGGTTTGACCGATCCCGAGGGGTGGTTGTGGACGACCATCAAGGAGACGGCCTTGCAGTCCAGGGCCCCGCGGAAAAGCATCCGTAGGTCGACCGAGGTAAAGGTCTGTCCGCCAGAGGCTATCCGTTGGCGACCAAGCACTTTGTTCCTGGGGTTGAGATAGACGGCCCAGAACTCCTCGTGGTCCAGGTCGGCCAGCAGGGGCAGCATGTAGTTGTACAGAGCCTGGCTGTCGCTGACAATGAGCTCTTTATCGTTGCTCAGCTCGCCTTGCATGCGCCATCCCAGTTCGAGTGCCGCCATGAGCGAGGCCGCCTTGGCTTTGGCCATCCCCTTGATGCTGGCTAACTGGCTGTATTCCATCTGCGAGAGCGTCGTCAGCCGGTTGCCGCCCGACGCAAGCACCTCCTTGGCCACCTCCACCACGCTTTTGCCCGGGACGCCGGTGCGCAGCAGGATGGCAATCAACTCGGCATTCGACAGCTCTTTCTTGCCCTGCTTCAGCAGTCTTTCGCGCGGTTTGTCGTCGTCGGCCCAGTCTTTCACGGTGAGTGATTTTTTTTGCTTCATATCTCGCTGTAATTCTTGAAATTTTATGCAAAGATAACTCTTTTTTTTTTATTTTTATTGTCATGTCAATATTTTTTATTATTTTTGCACATTCAAAGACTGCAAGAATAAAAACATAAATATATACATAAACTATGCAGAATAAAGGACTTATCAGATTTTTGGCATGGGCTTTTGCATTGGTATGTTTGTTCCAATTGTCTTTTACTTTTGTGACGAGCAACATTGAAAGCAAAGCCAAAAAAGCAGCTGAAAACTACATCAAGAGTGAGCAAACTCAGAAAATGGTGGCTGACCGTACTACCAATCCTGTCGACGCACAGATCCTCCAGGATTCCCTGTACAATGCCCGTGAAGCCCGCTACCTCGACTCCATGGCCACCGAGAAGGTATATCTCGGTTACACCTATCGTCAGTGCCAGAGCCGCGAGATTAACCTCGGCCTCGACCTGAAAGGCGGTATGAACGTGATGCTTGAGGTCTCGACGGTGGACGTGGTCCGCGCACTGGCCGACCACACCGAAGACCCCCTCTTCAACCAGGCTATCGACAACGCACTGGCTACCCAGAAGAAGAGCACCAACCGCGACTTCGTCACCATCTTCTACGATGAGATTGTGAAGCTTGACCCCAATGTGCAGCTCGCCTCCTATTTCAGTGGCCAGCTCCGCGACAAAATCAAACTCGGCGACAAGAACGACGACGTAATCAAAGTGGTCAAGGAAGAAGCCGCCGGCGCCTACGACCGCACCTATCAAATCCTGAGCCAGCGTATCGACAAGTTCGGTGTCGCCCAGCCGACCATCCAGAAGCTCTCCGCCTCGGAGCGCATCCTGGTGGAACTCCCCGGCGTGAAGGAGCCCGAACGTGTGCGTAAACTCCTGCAGGGTACCGCCCAGCTCGAATTCTGGCAGACCTATGACAACACCGAGGCCATCCGCTTCGTCACCGCCGCCAACACCTATCTGGCTTCTGTCGGAACGGAAGTGGAAGAGGAGACCGAGGAAGAGACCGAAGAGGTCGCCGAGAAGGACAGCACCGAGGCTATGCTCGAGCAGCTGACGGCCGACAATACCGCTACCGCTTCGCAGTCGGCCAATTTGGAAGCTTTCGCCAAGGAGAATCCCCTGCTGGCCAAGCTGCAGCTTTATGTAGACCAGAACGGTCAGCCGTTGGCTGGTCCTATCGTGGGTCTTGCCACCGGCAAGGACCGCGCCGAAATCAGCGCCATGCTCGACAAGGCTGCCGCCAAGAAGGTCTTCGACCCCCGCACCGTGAAGTTCCTCTGGTCGGCCAAGGCCGACGAGCACTTTGGTGGCGACGTCTATGTGCTCTATGCTATCAAGATTACCTCCCGCGACGGTTCCGCCCTGCTCGATGGCGGTTGCATCAGCGACGCCCGTCAGGACTTCTCCACGGTGGGTGGTAACGAAATTTCCATGACTATGAATAGTGAGGGTGCGCGCGAGTGGAAACGCATCACGGGCGAGAATGTGGGCAACTGCATCGCCATCGTCCTCGACGACCAGGTGTATTCCGCTCCCCGTGTCAACGGCGAAATCGCCGGTGGCCGCTCCTCCATTACCGGTGACTTCACGCTCGAGGAAGCCAAGGACTTGGCCAACATCCTCAAGAGCGGTAAGCTGCCCGCCCCCGCCGTCATCGTGCAGGAGGCCGTGGTCGGCCCCTCGCTGGGTCAGGAGTCTATCCGTAACGGTTTGATTTCTTTCATCCTCGCCTTCGTTGTGGTGCTCATCTACATGGTGGTGTTCTACAACCGCGCAGGCTGGGTCTCTGTGGCCGCCCTTATTACTAATGTATTCCTTCTTATTGGCATATTGGCATCCATCGGTGCCGTGCTCACCTTGCCGGGTATCGCCGGTATCGTGCTGACCATGGCCATGGCTGTCGACGGCAATGTGATTATCTACGAGCGTATCAAGGAAGAGTTGCGTGCCGGTGCCAGTATCGCCAATGCAGTCGAGAATGGTTTCAAGAACGCCTACTCGGCC
>Ga0310786_10006989_pt1 | contig 14846 bp, 15 predicted proteins | sample AusTroGonzalo_MG_FD_203881 | JGI IMG/M metagenome (GOLD analysis project Ga0310786, IMG submission 203881) | Bovine rumen microbial communities from tropical cattle in Woodstock, Queensland, Australia - Gonzalo_03 (v2) (version 2) | ecosystem: Host-associated > Mammals > Digestive system >... | reverse complement strand
TTGGCGTTTGCCATTTCGTCACCTTTCCTTTCTATAATCTCGGCTTGAACACCTCGATTATAGGGAAAGGTGACTTTTTTGTATAACCTTCGTCGCGCACCCGCATAGCGGGTGGTTTATTGTCTCGTACGCTTCGTTCCTCGCGTTCTCGACGGAGTCACGACTCCACAAAAGAAAAAACGGTCGGACTTCCATCCGACCGTTAATTTTTGGGCACATCTTCTAGTCTTGCCGTAAATAGTGGTAAGTTAGTGGTAAATCGTGTTCTCAAGAACATCCAATCACCTCACAAACCCTATAATTATTGACTTTTTACGACGCCCATTTCATTTTTGGCGGAGACGGAGGGATTCGAACCCTCGAGCCAGTTACCCGGCTAACGCATTTCGAGTGCGCCCCGTTATGACCACTTCGATACGTCTCCAAACGCACGATATTGTATATGATTTACATCGATTATTCAACAGAAAATACGATGTAACAATGTTAAATGCGCTTAAAATAAAGGTTTTCAGGCATTAGCATCAGAATCTGATGTTTGCCTTCAGAATCTCTTTTTCTTCCTCTCCACAGAGGAAACCTACGAGTGCAAGACCGAAATCAACCGATGTTCCCATTGCCTGGCTCGTGATAATGTTGCCGTTAACTACTACTTTGGAATCTTCGATGACATTGGCTCCGCCGGCACGGAGTTCATCCCAGAAACCGGGATTGCATGTGGAAGTTTTGCCGTTAAGAAGACCTAAACCTGCAAAAACCGTAGGAGCAGCACATATAGCTGCAATGCCCTTACCCTGGTCGTTAAACTTTACGATCTGCTTCTTAAGTTCTTCGCATGAATTGAGATTATTGGTACCTCTTACTCCGCCGGGAAGAACCAGAAGGTCATATTCGTCGAAATTGATCTCATCAAGCAGTTTGTCTGCCGTGATCTTTACGTCTCTTGAAGCCGTTATCTCAAGAGAAGGCATAATTGAAACAACGTCAACGTCTACCTTTGCTCTTCTCAAGAGGTCTACGGGTGTGATAGCCTCAACCTCTTCACTGCCGTCTGCAATGAATACTGCAACTTTTGCCATATTAATCCTCCGATCTTAAAGGCCGAAAACACCTTTTACGAAAATTTCTATTCCGATAAATATCAGGATCGCTCCGCCTATTACCGTTGCGATGCTCGATACTTTCTCGCCGATCTTCTTGCCGAAGATCAACCCAATTAAGCATATCACAAGAGTAACAACGCCGATTATCAAAGATGAGGCAAAAGCTTGTAAAACACTATATTCCGAGATAGTAAAACCAACCGAGAGAGCATCGATTGAAGTGGCTATTCCCTGAACAATGAGTGCTCCCCAGGTGAGCTTGGCAGGCGCCTCCTTCTTCTCTTCTTCCTTTTTGCCTTTGCGCTCTTTTATTCCTTCGATGATCATCTTGCCGCCGATAAACAGGAGCAGGATAAGAGCGATCCAGGGAATGAATTTGCTGAAAGATGTGAAGATTCCTTCGAGAGTCGTTACCAGGAACCATCCGATCAGGGGCATCAGCAGCTGGAAAACAGCATATACGCCTGCGATCTTAAACATCCTGCCCTTACGCATATTGGGTTCTAAGATTCCGTTGGCAATTGAAACGGAGAATGCATCCATCGCGAGCCCGACGCCCAGAAGCAATGAGTTGATAATGAGTTGTACCACTTAGTTCGTCCTCTCTGCCCGGGCAAAAAAATAACCCAAGGCACCCTTATTTGCCTTGAGTCTCACATAGAAGAATAAGCCAGGTATTATCACCAGTATGTTGACTTATACAACGCCCGGAAGCGTCTGCTACTCCCTCAATGATCAAGATTTTAGCAACGGGGGTTGGAGTTAGTCAATTCAAACATCTGTGTTTTCGCGGGTCTGCGCTCCCCGAAAACCCGAACATTCAACAAAAATCGATACTTAATCACCATTGATGTTATTGATTATATTAATCACGCGTGCGAGCATCTTATTATAATATTTGGTATAATACTCAATCGCTATAAGTATCAAAGCTACTTAATCATCAGGAGGCCAATATGAACGAATACATTAAGCAGATATCTGACAGAATCAGAGAGCTTAGAGACATTCTTGACTTAACCGCAGAAGAAGTATCTACAGGATGCGGCGTGAGCACAGAAGAGTATTTAGCATATGAGAACGGCGAGAAGGAGATCCCGATCAGCATCCTGTACAAGGTTGCAAGCATTTTCAAGGTGGATCCCACGGTACTGATGACAGGTGATGTTCCGAGAATGGACGATTATACAGTGGTAAGAGGCGGTAACGGCGTCAAGGTTGAGCGTTATCCCGGCTATTCTTTCAGCGCTCTTGCCTTCAACTATAAGCACAGACAGATGGATCCCATGATCGTTACCCTGTCCAAGTCCGAGACAGCTGAGCTCGTCCGCCACGGCGGCCAGGAGTTCAACTATGTGATCGAGGGCGCGATCAAGGTCGTCGTAGGAGACAGAGAATTCACATTGGAAGCAGGCGACTCCATTTACTTCAATCCGGAAAAGCCTCACGGACAGAGAGCCGTGACGGAGACTGCTAAGTTCCTCACGATCATCAACGAGTGATTTAGCAGTTCTACCCCAAAAACACGGAAAAATTGAAGTAGAAAAGGAAGTACATACCCATGGATTTATTAAGCAAATTTGTAAATAGAATTGAATTTGACAGTTATCAGGATTTCAAAGAGAATTTCAAGATCATAGTTCCGGAGGATTTCAACTTCGGTTTTGACGTTGTTGACGTTTATGCCAAGGAAGATCCTGAGAAGGAAGCACTCATCTGGTGCGATGACGACGGCAACGAGAAACATTTCACTTTTAAGGATGTAAGCGAGAAAAGTAACCGTGTTGCCAACATGTTCAAGGGACTCGGCATCAAGAAGGGTGACAGAGTCCTCATGATGCTCCGTCAGCGTCCTGAAGTTTGGTTCACAATGGTTGGTCTTCACAAGCTCGGTGCTGTAGTTATCCCTGCTACATTCCAGCTTCTCTATCACGACATCGTTTACCGCTGTAATGCAGCAGACGTTAAGATGATCGTTTGCGCTGATGACCCGCAGATTATTGAGCACGTTAACAAGGCACGTCCCGACTGCAAGACTGTTCAGTATTGCAGCGTTATCGGCGAGGCACCTGAAGGCTGGAGATCCCTTACGGATGATATTGACAACGCATCTCCTGTCTTCGAGCGTCCCACAGGTGACGAAGCTACACATAACGATGACCAGATGCTCATCTATTTCTCATCAGGCACAACCGGTGAGCCTAAGATGATCCTCCACGACTATACCCTTCCCTTGGGCCATATCGTTACCGCCAAGTATTGGCAGCAGGTATACGACGGCTGCAGACACTTAACACAGGCTGACTCAGGCTGGGCTAAGTTTGCCTGGGGTAAGATCTACGGTCAGTGGATCTGCGGTGCAGTTAACGTTACTTACGATACACAGAAGTTCACAGCATCAAGAATGCTCGAGATCATGGAAAAGCTCAAGCTCAATTCATTCTGCGGACCTTCAACCATCTACAGATACCTGATCCAGGAAGACATTACAAAGTATGACTTCTCTTCCATCAAGCACTGCTCCATGGCAGGCGAGCCTCTGAACCCTGAAGTATTCTACAAGTGGCAGAAGGCTACGGGGCTTGAGATCCGTGAAGGTTTCGGTCAGACAGAAGGAAGCGTTCTCTTCGCTAACTTCCCCTGGATCGACGTTAAACCCGGTTCAACAGGCATGCCTACACCTATCTACGACATTCAGCTGGTTGATGAGAACGGCGTTCCGGTTGAGGACGGTATCGTTGGAAACATCGTAATCAAGAATGCTTCTTCACGTCCTACGGGACTCTTCCGTGAATACTACAAGAATCCTGAAGCAATGGAAGCACAATGGCCAGGTGCAGACTACAGCACAGGTGATACTGCTTGGAGAGATCCTGAGGGTTATATCTGGTTCGTAGGAAGAAACGACGACGTTATCAAGTGCTCAGGTTACCGTATCGGACCTTTCGAGGTTGAGAGCGCCCTCATGACTCATGACGCAGTTTTGGAATGCGCAGTTACTGCAGTTCCTGATCCGATGAGAGGCCAGGTTGTTAAGGCAACTGTTGTCCTCACAAAAGCATATAAGGAGAAGGCTTCACCTGAACTCGTTAAGGAACTCCAGAACCATGTTAAGAACGCTACAGCGCCTTACAAGTATCCGAGAGTTATCGAATTCGTTGAAGAACTTCCTAAGACAACAAGCGGCAAGATCATGCGTACAGCGATCAGAAAAGCCGACGAAGAAAAATACAGAGCTGCTCAGGCAGCACAGGCTCAGCAGGGCTGATCAGAGGAAATCCTCCATTACGGCATTAGCAAAATCAAGACCGCTCCGGGTTAACCGGAGCGTTCTTTGTTTGCGCTCCAATAAACCTTTCGCGATGTTGCTTTTTACAATATCTCCGAAGACATCCTCAAACTCCACGCCAAATACTTTATGGAATTCATCGAGCAGGATTCCTTCAGTCGTTCTGAGCCTCAGGAAAGGCACTTCGCGCATCTTGTCGTCCCTTGAGAGTGTCTCTTCAACATAGAGAGAATCAGACTCAGAGATCTTCCCTGCCAGAAATTTACCGTAGTCCTTTTCAGTGATCGAATTGATCGCTTTTATATAAGCATCCACGTTATTCTTGTGACCGTATCTGATGTCGCCGATAAAACCGTATGAACCGGCACCTATGGCAAAATACTCACAGGAATTCCAATAAGAAGAATTATGTAAACTCCTGTAACCCGGCAACGCGCTGTTGGATATCTCATACGGCTCATAACCCAAACTCTTAAGATAACCGCGTGTACCGTGATACATCTCGCGTTCGGTATCAGGCGGCATCAGTTCCTCTATTGTTTTATTGTATTTAACGTAGAACGGTGTACCTTCTTCCAGCGAAAGAGAATATGCGCTGATGTGCTTTACACCATTTTGCGAGAATGTATCGATATCTCTCTTTATTCCCTGCAATGTCTCTCCGGGAACACCGGTGATCAGGTCTGCGGAAATGTTTTTGAATCCCGCTTTGTCTATTATCTTCAACGCTTCAATCGCACCTTTGGAATCGTGCAGCCTGCCAAGTGTTTTTAACACATCATCATCCAAAGACTGAACGCCTATGGAAATGCGGTTAAAACCCGCTTCAAGGTACTCTGTGAGCTTTCGCTCGTTTACTGAAGACGGATTAGCCTCTATCGTTATCTCTGCGTCAGACGCGATATTAAAGGTGTTAACGATCTCCTTCAACAATGCGGTAATCAGTTTGCTGTCAGGCAGAGACGGTGTGCCGCCTCCGAAATAAACCGTATCCTTACCGTCGATATCCGTAAGAGTGTTTGTACCTGTTTCATCAGTGATCACTGAGCCGATAAGTTTAGTCTCTCTTATCGCAGCCTTATAGAACTCTTCCATGCAGGAAGAATCAGTGACTGAATAGAAATCACAGTAAGGGCATTTGCGTGCGCAAAAAGGATTATGGACGTAGATATGTCTTGCCATCAGTTCTCACGCCTGCGGTATATCGGAACCGGATTCTTGAGGGCAGTAATCAATGCCATCTTAAACGTGTTAAAACTCGGTGAGACATTCTTCTGAGGCAGCATGTATCTCGATATGGTTTCCGCCCACAAAGCCTTGTAGTGACCGATGGCGGGATAACCTATATCTATCAGTTCCTCAGCGTTATCGCTAACAGCCCTGCAAAGAGTCTCCCATGTACCGCAGACAGAATCCTGGACATATGAATCCAGTACATCTCTTCTGCAGTCAGGATATGCATCGATTATTGCGTTCTTATCACCTAACATCCAGGCTTCAATCTCTTCTGTGCTAAGACCAACGATACTCCTTATATTCGGAGCAAACTTCGAAGCACATGAATATATTTCCTGTCTTAATGTCTGTGGGTCATTATCGTCGGAATCCATTGCGACGATGAGGATCACGTCCTTACCGCCATATACCTTGTTATAAGCTCTGAGTTTTGCGGGAAGAAGATCCAGCAAAGAGCTTGCAAACTTTGGCGGCTTGGCCGTCATGTCCTTGGGAAGGCTTCCGCAGCCTCTGTGGGGATGGACGTGCACTTCAACATCCATTCCCTCATTCTCACAAATCCTCTCGGCAAGACGTTGTACAACGACTGCTCCGGATTTATCTTCTGAAAGTATTTCTATCAGCATAAATATCGCCTTTATCAGTCGTCTTCAGGTCTTGTATCCAAATGTCCGCCATACCAGATCGCGCCCATTCCGACACCCTGGCGGAACATTTCCATAACCAGAGGATCTTCGCCTGCGCAACGGATTCTTACATCTCCGTCATCCTTCTCGAAAGAACGTTCAAAGATCCATATTTCCTTGGGTGACAACGTTTCAATAATGTACGGATTGTGCGTAGAGAACATGATCTGGCAATAATGGTTTTTCATTGTGTATTCACGCATCTCATCACTCAAGACATCCACCATATCATGGTAGAGATCCTTATCAGGTGTCTCAATGAATATCGTTGAACGCGGTTTGGAATCACGGAGAAGGAGCAGATACAGGAAGAGCTTGTCAGGACTCTCCTTCAATGCCAGAGGAAGATTCTTCTTGCGCTTCATAGTAGGGATCTTTTCCTTGATCTCATTTACGATTCGTTCGTACTCTTCCTCATCTTCCATCTTTATGTATTCAAGAACGTTACCGACATTTGATCCGGTGCTGTTAAGGTGCTTATGTCCGCCGGGAGCACCGCCTTCGTAGTAATAGGAACTCTGTTCTTCTGATGAGAAACTGCAGAAGAACCACTGTGAAATCTCCTTGTAGAGCATTACAAAATCTCTGTATCCGCTGATCTTACCGTAAAGGCTCAATGCAGCGAGGTGCTCGTCTTCAACACCGATGTCTGACTCAACTGTTTCTCCGTTGATCTTCCTGATCACACCGTTTCCACAGTTCATGTCAAGGATCGTTACAGCCTTTCGCCCTTCTTCACCCGGTACAGCAAGGATTATCTTCTCACTGTCGATGATCGGACTCTTAAATCTGCTGGTAACAATAGCGAGTTCATATTGGATATACTTAGGCTTTCCTTCTTTCTTGTCTTCAAGCTTAAAAAACACCCTGAATACGGAAGGTCTGGTTATATCAGGCGTCATGTTGGCAAAACCGGGTCTGCCATAGATTATGGATGCCTGGGCGCATCCCTGTGTGATCGTATCTTTAAGGAAAGCCATGCAGCCCATGAAAGACGTCTTACCGGTGCTGTTACGACCGATAAGTGCATTAAGACCGCGCAGCGGATTAAGAGAACCATCCGGTTCCTTAGCACTTATGAAATCATCAATTAAGATTCCCGCTTTATCCCTGTCAAAAACATCAAAGTTAACTATCTCTATACCAAGGATCATGAAGGATACCTCCTAAATAAAAGCGACCGCAATGAACTAAAAGCGGCCGCTGAAGCTTACATATAATAAACGGATCTTAAACGTTAACCTGAAAGCGTCACTCGGTCTCGTCAAGAGTTGTGTTGATCTCAGTAAGATTTGTCTGGATCTTAGCCATATTCTCAGAGAGTGTCTCATTAACATTCTCAAGCAGAGACTTAACATAGATGTGAGCATTTCTTCTGAGTTCTTCAGCCTGTGCCTCAGCATTAGCGATGATCTGGGCAGCTTCTTCTCTTGCGCCTCTAGTGATCTCGTGATCGTTAACCTTCATTGCATACATACGGTTAGCATCGTCGATGATCTTCTTATTCTTCTCTCTTGCCGTACTGATGATGTCCTGAGCTCTGGCAACGATATCGTTTGACTGGGCTACTGCAGCAGGAAGATTGTTCTTAAGGATCTGGAGTGAATTGATAGTCTCTGTTCTCTCGATAGAGCACTTATCTGAAAAAGGAACGCTTGATGCATCCTTGACCATATCGATAAGGTAATCAATATGCTTGATAGCGTCGTAACGCTGACCACCCTGATTGAAATTGCTGTTCTCCATTATTATTCCCTTCCTTTCAATAATTTATCCTTAACAAGATCTAATATCTCGGCCGGAACCATCTTTGAGAGGTCTCCGCCGTATGAACCAACTTCCTTTACCATCGAAGAACTGATGAGTGACATATCATCCCTGCATGGCAGAAGCACGGCGTCGTAACCAGTGTACAGAAGGCGGTTAGCCAGCGCATGCTCTGATTCATATCTGAAGTCTGACTCTGATCTGATGCCTCTTATAGAAGCACAGCATCCGAGCTGCTGGTACAGGTCAACAAGAAGTCCTCCCCATGCCATTACTTCAACATTATCAAGATTATCATTCTTCAATGACAGTTTAATCAGTTCTACTCGTTCTTCAGGGGAAAACAGCGGCTTCTTTGCGGCATTCTCCATAACAGCAACGACAAGCTTATCACAGAGCTTCGAAGCTCTTCTCGCTATGTCTCTGTGACCTCTTGTGAAGGGATCAAACGTCCCCGGAAAGAGCATTACCTTCAAACCGCCATCCTCCGATAGTTACATCTTAAAAAATGTTATCACTGTAATCCCGTAACTACAAGAACGAACACGCTTCAGACCGTTAAGTTCTTCAGCCGGTTCGAAGTCCTTATCGTGCTCTACGATCAGCATTCCGCCATCAGCGAGCAGATTATGCTCAGCTATGAGCTTAGTCTCTTCTTCAAGTCTCATGGGGGCATCCTTGTAAGGCGGGTCCATGAATATGATATCAAATTTCTCACCGGCCTGCCCCAAGATCTCAAGTGCCTGCGCAACACCCTTTTTATAGAACCTGATCTCGTCTGATCCTTCGAGTCTTACTTTGCTGATATTCCTGGAAATAATGCCTGCAGCCTGACCGCTCTTATCAACTAGCGTGGCACGTTTTGCACCGCGGCTTACTGCCTCTATTCCGATCTGTCCTGAACCGGAATACAGATCCAGAAATTCAGAATCCGGAACATCTGACTGGATAATCGAGAACAGAGCCTCCTTAACCTTATCGGTCGTAGGCCTTGTCTTGTCACCTTCCGGCGCCTGCAATATAGCGCCCCTGAATCTTCCCGTTACTACTCTTGGCATCAGATCAGCTCCATTTTCCTGGCGAATCTTAACTCGAACATCTGCTTTATTGATTCGTTCAGACGCTCAGCCTCTTCCCCGCCTTCTTCTATTATCCTGTTGACCGCCTCACAGGCTTCTGAGGCGATCTTCATATCAGTATAAAGGTTTGCAGCACGAAGTGTAGGAATACCGTGCTGTCTGGTACCGTAGAAATCACCCGGTCCTCTTAATTCCAGATCCTTTTCAGCCAACGCAAAACCGTCAGATGATTCACACATCATCTTCATTCTTTGCAGAGCTATCTCAGATCTTGATTCTGACACCAGAAGACAGAATGACTTCTTATCGCCTCTTCCTATACGGCCTCTTAACTGGTGAAGAGTCGACAGGCCGAATCTGTCAGCATCCATGATGATCATGACGTTCGCGTTCGGGTTATCCACACCAACTTCGATTACGGTCGTTGAGATGAGGATCTTAATATCACCGGAGATAAATCTCTCCATGGTCTCGAGCTTTTCCTTCTCCTTCATCGAGCCGTATAAAACTGCACTTGAGTACTGCGAAAGATTACTCATGGAATCGACCATCTTCTTCATCTCAAAAACACTCGTAACGGATTCATCGCCGTCAACCGGTTCACCAACCATGTTATCAAGACCCGATTCAGTCTCATCCTTATCGATCTTTGCGCAGACAATGTAAACCTGCTCGCCTGCGGACAGTTTGACGCTCATTATCTCTTCGATTGCCTTGCTCTTCTTGGAATTTACAAACCATGTTGTAATCTCCTGACGTCCCATCGGCTTTTGTTTTATGACCGATGTTGCCATATCACCATATATGACCATTGCCAAGGTTCTCGGAATTGGAGTAGCAGTCATTATGAGGTTATGTACACTCTTTACGGTGCCGTCAACGGCCGTGTCCTTGAACAGAAGTTTTTCTCTCTGTTTAACGCCAAAGCGGTGCTGCTCATCTGCTATTACAAGAGCAAGATCCTTAAAACTGATATCATCAGTAAGCAGTGCATGCGTTCCGATAATGACCCGCGCACTGCCGTTTGCAATCTTCTCTTTTATCTCCATTTTCTCTGAAGGTTTTGTCTTGCCGAGCAGGAGAACGGGCTCCACGCCGCTGCTGTTTAAGAGCCTTGAGATCGTTTTATAATGCTGCGTTGCAAGCACTGACGTAGGTGCAAGAAGCACTGCCTGCTTACCCATCAGTGCGGTAATTATCATGGACAACGCTGCGACCATGGTCTTACCTGAACCTACGTCACCCTGGATAAGCCTGTTCATCGGAGTCGTAGACATGAGATCTGTCTGGACATCCTTAAATGCAGCGGTCTGATCGTTTGTCAAAGAAAAACCGAGATTTCCCTTGATCATGCTCCATGCAGCAGAGACCTGCGGATCGATGCTTCTGGGATCAGACGGTATAACCTGCTCTGCAATCTCTTTTATTCCGTGCCCTGCACTGTAAAGCTTCATTCCTATTCCAAGCAGGATAAGCTCTTCATAAGCAAGCTGTTCACGGACTCTGCGTGCTTCTTCAAGTGAACTGGGAAAATGAGCCTTCTCATAAGCTTCCAACGGAGATACAAAACCCTTTTCCTCTGCGATGCTTTGCGGGATGCATGACATAAGCTCGTGTCCGCAAAGCTTCAGTGCTGTCTTCACCCACTTGGATATGTTATTGGAAGTAACTCCTGCAGTTAAGTGATATACAGGTCTTACAAGCGCGTTATCTTCAATCTTCTCAGCCTTCTCAATATAAGGGTTTATCATCTGCATCTGACCGTTAAAAAGAGATACGGTACCGTGTATGAAACAATCGTCTCCCAATGAGAATTTACCCGCAAGATACTGTGAATTGAAAAATGTCAGCTTGATCCTTCCCGTACCGTCAGAAACAAAGAAACTAAGCGGTTTCTTCCTGCTTGTTATGTTAACTGAAGGATTAGTTGAAATCGTTCCCCTGAATGACAGATCATATCCGGTTCCCGTATCAAAACGGTCGTTCATATCAAATGATCCGATGGTTCCCACATCAGACCAGTCATCATAACGCCACGGGATAAATGCGATCAGGTCATAGATCGTATATATATCCAGCTTGGCAAGCTTTTCTTCGGCAGCAGGACCTATTCCATAAAGATCTGTTACGGGATTGGACAGATGAATATTCGCCACTGTCATATCCTCCGTGCACAGAACGATACACAAGGACATTCATCACACTTAGGTGACTGGGATGTGCAATACTTACGTCCGAGATCAACAGACAGATGGCCTAATCTGATCCACATATCTTCAGGAAATACCTTCATTATGTCCTTCTCAACCTTCGCAGGATCACTGCTCTCAGTTATTCCTATTCTCTTCATCACGCGCTTGCAGTGCGTGTCTACAACGACAGCAGGCGTGCCATAGATCTCACCAACGATCAGGTTTGCAATCTTCCTGCCGATACCCGGAACCTCCATCAGAAGTTCTGTATCGTTAGGAACCTTACCGCCCCATTCACCAGTCATCTTCTTAGCGAAAGCGATAACTGATTTAGTCTTGGAACTTGTGAGTCCGCATGGCTTGATCACCGATGCGATGACATCCGGATCTTCATCTGCTATTGCCTGCATGTCAGGGAACTTCTCAAAAAGCTCTCTTGCAGTAATATTAACCCTTTTGTCGGTGCATTGTGCGGACAATATACCGCGAATTGCCAGTCTTTCGGGGAAATCCGTCTCTAATGAACATTTACTGTCCGGAAAAGCGAATGACAGAGCATCGTAAGTCTTTAAGGCAAGTGCCTTTCCCTTGGAATTCTTTGCTGCCAAACTTATGACTCCTGATTCTCAGGCGGATAAGGGAACGAGAAAACAAATCTCGCACCGCCCAATTCTCTGCCTTCGTCACAAATGATCGTCTGACCGTGACCTGCAAGGATCTGCTTACAGATATAAAGACCAAGACCAAAGCCTTCAGCCTTTCTTGACGGATCAGCCTGATAGAAACTCTCAAAGATCCTCTGTCTCTTTGATTCCTCAACACCAGCTCCCGAGTCTTCAACTGAAATGAAGACCTTTCGCGCTTTGGGATTGGTCTCTGTTGAAATCTTTATCTCGCCGTTTTGAGGTGTGAACTTAATGGCATTCGTAATGATGTTTATGATGACTCTGCAGAGCTGCTGGGCTTCACCATATACCATGATTCCCGGACCGGGATCAAGAGACTTGATGACCCTGATCTGCTTATCGGTAAGCTGTGCTTCAAGGTTATCAACGATGTCGTTGATCATGTCATTGATATTGAATTCTTCCATCATGTCAGGATCAGGATGAGAGAGCGATGATGCTTCCGTCATCTGCGTTACCAGCGTTCTGATTCTGTCGGTCTGCTGCTTGATGAGTTCAAGATAATGAGGCTGTTTCTCCTCCGGAATGGTACCATCGAGCATTGCAGTTACAAAACCGTTGATGGATGTAAGAGGCGTTCTGATGTCGTGCGCAATGGACGAAATGAACATCTCTCTGTCGTGTTCCTGGTTCTCGAGGGATTCGATCATCCTGTTTACCGTCCGTCCCATCTCGGTAAACTCGGAAGAAACAGACAGTGTCGTGAAATCGTTGGGATCTGAATACTTGGGATTTACACGTACTGAATAGTCACCTTCTGCAACCTTTGAGATGGCCAGTGAGATATCTTTTACGGGCATAAGGCTGAAATAAACAAATACCGCATAAAGGATAATTGCTATGGACATCGCAATCATTGCAGGAATGAATATTACATAAATATATTCGTTAATTGTTGCTTCAGTTCCTTCACTGTTGCTGACGACAACAAAATACGGTGTTCCTGAAATCCTGACACAGCTGATGGAGATGATCCTTCCGGTATTATTTGAACCGGTCCTGGAAAAACCTATCTCATCTGCCACTGCAAGAAGATTAAGCACGTCTTCCTGCGCAATGTAAAGCGGAACATCATCGTTTGTCAGAAGAGTATCTTCAACATCCGTAACCAGGGAATTCCTGCAAATGATCATTCCGTCTTTGTCAGTAATATATACCGCACCATTTGAACGGTACGTTTCGGAATTGACAAATCTGTCAATAAGTCGGGAATTCTTGAAATTATCAGTTCCGTCATCATTAATTGAATACTCAAACGGAACATCCTGAAGTGCAGCTATTGCAGCAATATCAGATGCAAGGTCATTAGCACCATTCTGAGTGCCTGATTCAACCTCTAAAATAAGGTTGTTATACATATTCTCATACGAAAGGAACAACAGGACTGCAAATACAATCAATGTTGCAAGCACAAGAAATGTTATCAGGAAAACGGCAAAGCCCGCCGATACTTGCTTACCGTCAGACCTCGACGCCATAAAACTTACCTCGTCTCGAACTTATAACCCTTGCTCCAGACAGTCTTAATGCTCCAGTTCTGCTCCCTGTCGGGATTCTCGATCTTCTCTCTGATACGCTTGATGTGAACGTCAACCGTACGTGATTCTCCGTAAAAATCATATCCCCAAACATTCTCAAGGAGCTGTTCTATTGTGAATACTCTGTTAGGGTTGGATGCAAGGAAGAACAGGAGTTCGAGTTCCTTGGGCGGCATATAGATCTCATTTCCGTCTACGCTTACGACATAACGGATCTTATCAACTGAAAAGCCGGGATATGTAATAACATCAGTAGCAACATCCTTGCTCTCAGTAGCAGCAGTCGCATTATCTCGCTTGTCTGTACGTCTCAAGACAGCCTTAACTCTTGCAAGGACTTCCTTAGGTTCAAACGGCTTCGGGATGTAATCGTCAGCACCTAATTCAAGACCGACGATCTTATCTAGTGTATCCGTTCTTGCTGTAAGCATGATGATCGGAACATCGGATGTCTTTCTGATCTCACGGCAGATATCGTTACCGTCCATGCCCGGAAGCATGAGATCGAGAATAACTATATCAGGAGCAAAGGCCTGAAAAGCACCTACGGCTTTGTCACCCTGCATGCAAGTGGATACCTGATAACCCTCTTTCTCAAAGTAGAGTTTGAGAACTTCAATGATGCCCTGATCGTCGTCTACGAGCAAAACCTTATTAGCAGCCATTTGATCACCCCTGATAATAACTTCTTAGGTTTTTTCCTTATGTAACAGTGTTACATGCCTTTATTCTTCGGCAGAAGCCATGCTTCCGACGTCGAAATTGTTGATCTCGGCAGTATAAGAATCAAGATCAGTGAAATTCTTATATACCGATGCAAAGCGGACATAAGACACACGATCTATATCCTTAAGCCTCTGCATAATAAACTCGCCTATTTCTGACGAGGATATTTCTTTGTTAAAACGCTGGTCTATGATGTGCGTGATATCAGAACAGATATTCTCCTTAACCTGCTGAGACACGCCGCGTTTCTGACAAGCTACATCAAGACTTCTCATGATCTTGTCCGCATCAAAAAGCTGTTTGGTACCGTCTTTTTTGACGACCATGGGCTTCAAGCCTTCGATCTTCTCGATTGTAGAGAACCTGGCACCACAGACAAGACATACACGTCTTCTTCTGACAGCAAAGCCGTCATCAGTCGGTCTTGAATCAAGAACCTTGTCATCATTCGCGCCGCATTTGGGACAGATCACCGACTACTTACTCCTTAATTACTGTCCGTCCTTACCGAACATGAACCAAGGCTTAGCAGACTTCTGTGCCT